>Ga0256405_10000900_pt1 | contig 89697 bp, 62 predicted proteins | sample RumenRJG_02DNA_FD_189096 | JGI IMG/M metagenome (GOLD analysis project Ga0256405, IMG submission 189096) | Bovine rumen microbial communities from Lethbridge, Alberta, Canada - RJG_02 | ecosystem: Host-associated > Mammals > Digestive system > Stomach > Rumen | place: Canada: Alberta... | reverse complement strand
CCTGATTCGTGATACTCTCTAAGAAGACGAAGCTTCTCATCATCACTGTACTTGGTTGGACTTTTTCTCATAAGTATTACACATTTTAATTGTTCATAAATGTGTCTACCTATATCAGTATAAGTCATAATTGAAAACACCCAGTCCACACTCCCAAAGTTCAGACCCCCCCCCAACTCCCCCGAGGGGGAGAGTAGGGCTGACGCCAGTTCATGTTGCCCACAGATTTTGAAGATTATTTTTGATAATTTTTTGATAATTTGCGGGAATTAGTGTTAAATATAACACACAAATGATCACGAATTGACCACAAATTTCATGAATTATTCTTATTATTCCAATTTCTTTCCTTTATCAATTCACGCGATTATTGACAATTAGTGGGTAATTAGTGCGAATTAATGTTAAGTATAAAACGCAAATGATCACGAATTGACCACTATTTTTCATGAATTATTCTTATTATTCCAATTTCTTTCCTTATTAACCACAAATTTCTCATGATTTCTTTTTACTCAAACCGGCAGGCAATCTTCAATTTTCAATTCTCAATTCTCAATTCAATGCCTCTCCTCCCTCTTTGACGACCTTTTGAAAATAAAAAGTGAGGCGGCAACTGCCGTCTCACTTCATGTTGTCATTGTCTGATATTTTGCTTTGATTACTTCAGCACGCCGAGCTCCTTGCCGACCTTGACGAAAGCGGCGATGCACTTGTCGAGCTGCTCGCGGGTATGTCCGGCAGAGATCTGCACGCGGATGCGGGCCTGCTCCTTCGGAACAACGGGATAGTAGAAACCGGTGACATAGATGCCTTCTTCCTGCATCTTGGCGGCATAGACCTGCGAGAGCTTGGCATCGTAGAGCATGACGGCGCAGATGGCGCTCTGGGTGGGCTTGATGTCGAAACCGGCAGCCATCATCTTGTCGCGGAAGTAGTTGACGTTCTCCACCAGGCGGTCGTGAATCTCGTTGCTCTCCTTGAGCATCTTGAAGACTTCGAGCGATGCACCGATGATGCAGGGGGCCAGTGAGTTGGAGAAGAGGTAGGGACGTGAGCGCTGACGCAGCAGGTCGATGATCTCTTTGCGGCCGGTGGTGAATCCGCCGAGGGCACCGCCGAACGACTTGCCGAGAGTGCCGGTGTAGATGTCAACACGGCCATAGGTATTGAAGAACTCGCTGACGCCGTGGCCTGTAGCGCCTACGACACCTGCTGAGTGGCTCTCGTCGACCATGACGAGGGCGTCGTACTTCTCGGCGAGGTCGCAGATCTTGTCCATCGGGGCCACATTGCCGTCCATCGAGAACACACCGTCGGTGACGATGATGCGGAAGCGCTGAGCTTGAGCCTCCTGCAGGCATTTCTCAAGCTCTTCCATGTTGGCGTTGGCATAGCGGTAGCGCTTGGCTTTGCAGAGGCGCACGCCGTCGATGATGGAGGCATGGTTGAGGGCATCGGAGATGATGGCGTCTTCTTCGGTGAACAGGGGTTCGAACACACCGCCGTTGGCGTCAAAGCAAGCGGCATAGAGGATGGTGTCCTCGGTCTTGAAATAATCGGAGATGGCAGCCTCAAGCTCTTTGTGGATGTCTTGTGTACCACAGATGAAGCGCACTGATGACATGCCGAAGCCGCGGCGGTCCATCATCTTCTTGGCACCCTCGATGAGGCGTGGATGATCGGAGAGACCGAGGTAGTTGTTGGCGCAGAAGTTGAGCACTTCCTGACCTTTCACCTGAATGGCGGCACGCTGTGGGCTTTCGATGAGACGCTCTTCCTTGTAAAGTCCTGCTTCACGAATCTCAGCAAGCGTCTGGCTGAGGTGTTCTTTCATTTTTCCGTACATAACTTTTTCTAGTTTTAAGATTAGGTTTTCTGACGTGCAAAGTAACGGATATTTTTCGACAAAATGTAAAGCACCGTGTTATTTTTTCTTAAAAACTAGGATGTTGAATGAACATTTTGATAGTGGAACGCGTTATTATCAGCAGAAACAAAGTATCTTTGCAGCGAAAAAAACAACTTAATCTATCATAGTATGAAAAATATCCTTGTGATTGGTTCAACAGGACAAATCGGTTCTGAACTGACACGCGAACTCAGAGCACGTTATGGTAACGAACATGTGGTGGCCGGATATATCACGGGTGCCGAGCCTAAGGGCGAACTGAAGGACGGTGGTCCGTCGGCATTGGCCGATGTGACCGACGGTGCCGGCATTGCCGAGGTGGTGAAGAAATACAATATCGACACCATCTACAACCTGGCAGCCCTGCTGTCGGTGGTTGCCGAGTCGAAGCCGAAGCTGGCTTGGAAGATTGGCATCGACGGTCTGTGGAACATCTTGGAGGTGGCCCGCGAGAACAACTGCGCCGTGTTCACCCCGAGCAGCATCGGTTCGTTTGGTAAGCATACCCCGCATAAAGGTACTCCGCAGGACACCATTCAGCGCCCGCAGACCATGTATGGCATTACGAAGGTGACTACTGAGATGCTGAGCGACTACTATCAGCGCAAGTATGGTGTCGACACGCGTGCCGTGCGATTCCCGGGCATCATCTCTTACGTGACTCCTCCGGGCGGTGGTACCACCGACTATGCTGTCGACATCTACTACAGTGCCGTGCGCGGTGAGAAGTTTGTATGCCCCATTGCCGCTGGCACGCTGATGGACATGATGTATATGCCCGACGCTCTGAAGGCAGCCATCACCATCATGGAGGCCGACCCGACCCGCCTTGTTCACCACAATGCCTTCAACGTGACGGCCATGAGCTTCGCCCCGGAGACCATCTATGCCGAAATCAAGAAGCACCGTCCGAACTTCGAGATGGTGTACGACGTGGATCCGCTGAAGCAGAGCATTGCCGACAGCTGGCCCGACAAGATGGACGACACCTGCGCCCGCAGAGAGTGGGGATGGATGCCTGACTATGATCTGAAGCGTATGACCATAGACATGCTGAAGAACCTGGAAATCAAGTTACTCAATAAATAAAGGTCTTGACCACAGGACCGTCGTAAGTGTTGGCGGTAACCGACAATGTATCGCCCGTACCTAACCGGTACGGGTGTTTTTGTAGGGGGATGCTGACAAAGCCGCGGCTGGTGTAGTATTGCGGCACACCGTTCTGGTCGTGATAAAGGCGCAGCTGCAAGTGCTTGTGGCCGTTATCGTGGACGAGGAGGGTGTCGCAGAACATGCCGAGCACCTGTCGCTCGTCTTTGCCCTCCTCGGTGCCGGTGAGCAGGTTGACGCCCAAGTTGGCGTAACGGCGGTTGCGACTGAGCCAGCTGCTCTCGAGGCGCACGGGGTCGGTCTTCATCTCTTTCACCTTCCACATGGGGATGATGGCGGGCACGGAAACCGTCGAGACGGAGATGACGTCGGCCTTGCCCTCTACCTTATTATAATACACGATGGCACGATAGGTGCTGTCGGCCGTTGTGGCCCATTTGTAGGTGGCTGGCGAGGCGAAGGTGAGCGAGTCGCCGTCGTCGGTCATGAAACCATAGAGCTGTCCGTTGTGGTTGGTGTGCACCTCGGCGAAGTCGGCCCGTACGTTGGAGAATTTTCCGTCGCCCGACTCGTAGTTGTCGGTTTCGCACGACAGGAAAAGACAGCACGAGAGAAATGCAAGGAGATGCAGCAGCCGACGCCTGCGGACGGCTGATACATGGGCGGTATTCTTTTCCTGTCGGTTCATAGGACGTATGGGGTAGGGGTTATTCACCTTGGGATTGTGTTACTTTCAGATAGTTGCGCAGCGGATTGGCATACATGGTGAGCATGCGCTCGCGCAGGAAAGCCTCGTCTTTCTGGGGCAGGTTGATTTTTGCCAGTTGGGCGGCCAGGTAGTCGTCGAAGCGCTGCTTGTCGGCTGCCGTGTAGTGGCTTTCATAGCGGTGGCTGCCCTCCAGTTCATCGGCGGCGATGTAGTTGTTGGGATAGATCTCGTAGCCACGGTGTATCTCGCGGTCCATGCGCTCGCTCAGGGCGCTATAGAACTCGGTCTTTGGCAGGTCGGCCAGTTCGTCGATCCATGTGTTGACGGGAGCGGCAGCCCGGTAGACCACCCGTCCTTTATATCCGAAGATGCCCGTCTTCATGTTGTCGAGGTCATCCTGGCGGCTTTTCTTGAAGGCGGGATTGTCGCGTTTCGACTGGAACTCCTGTGCCTTGAGATAGTCGCACGGGTCGTATTCGTAGCTGATGGTGAGCGGCACGATGTTCAGGTCGCGCAGTTTGTCGGCGGGCTGGCGCTCGTCGCTGCCCATGGCCAGCATCTTGAGCACAGCCTCCTGGGTGCGGTCGTCAGAGTCCTTGGCACGTCCCTCGCGCTGGGCAATCCAGATGTTCTCTTTCTTCTCGGTGACGGCATGGTGGATGTAACGGCTCATGAGCTGACTGGAGCGGAGCGTCTCTTTGGGCGATAGTCCGCGGCGTACGGTGAAAGCCTTGTTCATGCGTACCAACCGCTTGATCCAGGGATAGATGAGCAGGTTGTCGCCGATGCCTATCTCCACGGTGGTGGGATAGCCGCCCTCTACGAGCATGACGTCGAGGAAGGCAGAGTCGAGCACAATGTCGCGGTGGTTGCTCACGAAGGTGTATCGCGGGTCAGCGCCGGCAGACGCCCCTGTCTGGTGGAGCAGAGCATCGTCGAAGCGGGTGCCATCGGTCTTCTTGCGGATGATATGTTTGACGACGGGCTTCATAAACCGCTTCTGGAAGTCGAGTGGAGTCTTGACTCCCGTGAAGGCCAGTCGCAGCAAACCGTTGCGAAGTGACTTGGGCAGCCAGGGGGCAAAGCCCTTCAGCACCAGCTGAAACTGACGGTCGTCCAGCAGGTCGTTGAAAGCTTGTTGCATCTCGCCCGCCTCGTAAGGGCGAATCTCGTCGAAAAGCTCTGTTTGCGATTGATTTCCGTTTGGCATGGTTGCTGACTGTTTTTTCTTTGAAGTTGAAGAGATTTTTTAGGAAAGGAGGAGCTTTTGAGTTTCTGAGAATTCAGAGTATTCTGAATTATCTGAATTATCTGAATTTTCTGAATATTCCGATTATTCCGATTATTCTGATTATTCTGAGCTCTAAACCTTGAACTTCCTTAGGTAATCACACTTGTCACTTCTCACTTCTCACTTGTCACTTCCCTAAAACTGGTTCTCCACAATGTCGGACAGGACGTCTTTGATGTCGAGGCCGGCGGCGCGCACCTGCTGGGGAATGAAGCTGGTGGCCGTCATACCCGGTGTGGTGTTCACCTCGAGCATGCTGATGCGGCCCTCCTTGCTGATGATGTAGTCGATGCGGATGATGCCGTTGCAGTGCAGGATGTCGTAGATGTGGCTGGTGATTTTTCTCACGCGCTCGGTCATCTCGTCGCTGATGCGGGCCGGGGTGATCTCGTCCACCTGACCATTGTATTTGGCATCGTAGTCGAAGAACTCGTTCTTGGTCACCACCTCCGTGGGCGGGAAGAACACAGCTTTCTCTTTGGTCTTGTAGCAGCCCATAGTGATTTCCGTTCCCTCGAGATAGCTCTCCACCATCACCATGTCGCTCTCCATCATGGCTTTGCGGATGGCAGGAGCCAGCTGGTCTTTGTTCTTCACCTTCGACACACCGAAACTGCTGCCGTCGGCGGCTGGTTTGACAAAGCACGGCATGCCGATGCGCTCTTCTATCTCGTCGTCGCTCACCAGCTGTTCGTATCCTTTGCGGATGAGCAGGCTCTCGGCCACGCTCACACCGTAGCTGCGCAGATACTGGTTGAGCACAAATTTATCGAATGTCATGGCCTCTACGAGTACACCGCTGGTGGAGTAGGGCAGGTGGATAAGCTCGAAATAGCCCTGCAGGATGCCGTTCTCGCCGGGGGTGCCGTGGATGGTGATGTAGGCATAGTCGAACATCACCAGCTTGCCGTTCTCCTTGAACGAGAAGTCGTTGCGGTCGATGGGAGTCGTCGTTCCGTCCTTCAGGTTGACATGCCAATCCTGGTTTCTGATTTCGACGATATAGACATTATACCGCTCTTTGTCGAAGAAAGAATAGAGTCCTTGTGCAGAGCGCAACGACACGTTGTACTCAGAAGAGTCACCGCCACAGACGATGGCTATCGTTCGTTTTAAGCTGTTCATACTTTATATTCTAAGTTTTTATATTCATTACCTTTCATGTAGCCGCGCCATTTGTCGATGAGCTGTGCCAGGTCGGCGGGCAGGTCGGAGGTGAAGTCCATCTGCTGGCCGGTGGTGGGATGGACGAAGCCCAGTGTGCGGGCATGGAGTGCCTGGCGGTTGCAGATTTTGAAGCAGTTGTTGATGAATGCCTTGTAGGTGCTGCTGCGCTCGCCGCGCAATATCTCGGTGCCACCGTAGCGCTCGTCGCCGAACAGCGGATGACCGATGTACCTCATGTGGGCGCGTATCTGGTGGGTGCGGCCCGTCTCAAGGATACATTCCACCAGCGTCACATAGCCGAAACGCTCGATCACCCGGTAGTGGGTAACGGCGGGCTTGCCTGTCTCTGAGTCGGGCGGGAAAACGGTCATGCGCAGACGGTCCTTCGGGTCGCGCCCGATGTTGCCCTCAATGCGCCCCTCGTCCTCTACGAAGTTGCCCCACACGATGGCCATATAGCTGCGGTGGGTGGTCTTGTTGAAGAATTGCGAGCCCAGCTTCGACTTGGCGTCGGGGGTCTTGGCGATGACCAGCAGTCCGCTGGTGTCTTTGTCGATGCGGTGCACCAGTCCCACCTCCGGGTCGTTGGGGTCGTAGGAGGGCAGGTTGCGCAGGTGCCAGGCCACGGCATTGACCAGTGTGCCGTTGAAATTGCCGCAGCCGGGATGCACCACCAGTCCGGCGGGCTTGTTGATGACCATCAGCTGGTCGTCCTCATATACCACGTCGAGGGGGATGTCCTCGGCCTCGATGGTCGTATCGTAGTGCGGGCGGTCGAGCATCAGGGTGATGACATCGCCCGGCCGTACTTTGTAGTTGCTCTTCACAGGGCGCTCGTTCACATGCACAAAACCCGCGTCGGCCGCCTTTTGTATGCGGTTGCGGCTGCTGTGCTGCATGTGCTCGAACAGGAATTTGTCGATTCTGAGCGGCAACTGACCCTTGTCGGCCACGATGCGGTAGTGCTCATAGAGTTGCTGCTGCTCGTCGTCGTCGATGATGATTTCCTCTATCTCTTCGTTACTCATTCTTCACGGGTTCTGTGGGTTCAGTTTTCTTTTCCTCGGGCTCGGTGGGCGTGGTGGGTGTCGTCGGCGTGGCCGGCTCGGGCTCGAGCACTTCCTCAAATTCATCTTCCTCGTCGAGTTCCGGTTCGAAGATGGGGTCGGTATAGGTCACCGAGTCCATCAGGTCGCGCTTACCGTCGCCTACTTGCAGGATGAGCGGGTCTTCCACCGACACACGGTCGCCCTTCACCACATTGCGCCCGCGGCACTTGATGCCATACACCCAGTCTTTCTCGCCGGCCACATATTCGGGCTCGAGCACCTTGAAGCCCATGGCGATGAGCTTGGCGCGGGCCTCGCGGGCCGAACTGTTGTCGACAATGTCGGGGATGGTGAGCTTGGGCGAGCTGTCGGAGTTGATGATGAGATAGACGATACGGCCCGACTTGACGATAGAACCGGCATCGGGCGACTGCTCGAGCACGCAGTCGGGCGGCAGCGTCTTCACATAACCGGTGTCGCTGACCACCACCACAAGGCCTCTGTCTTCCAGCAGATGCTCAGCGTCCTTGAACGATTTGTGCTTCACATCGGGCACTTCTATCTTCTCGCCATGGTGGGTGTAGAGGTCGATGCCGTACTTAACACCTAAGCACAACAGTACCACCACAGCGGCCATGGCTGCCAGATTCAGCCATAGATAACCACTCAGCAACTTCTTAAAGAAATCGGATGATTTCATACGTACATCTCATTATTCACGTGAATGATAGTGCAAAGATACGACTAAATGAGCGAAAAAGCAAATATTTTCTTGCATTTTTCCGAATGGGAGTATCTTTGGCCTTATCTCCAACCTTCATTCTACGTCACGTCCGCAATCTGTTTGTTTTATCAAAAATGAGTGGAATAAACTTGAATTATTCAGATTATTCCAAATTGTTTCCTTTTACTGGCACATGGCGGCTCTGCTCAGCGGAGCTATGTCACACAGATCCCACAGATCTCACAGATTATTATCGGCATCGCCGAGCCTATGTCCATTTTTTCATGTGTTCCTGTGTCTGTCATCATCTCAGAACACTGATTGCACGGATTCACACGGATACATTTATCCGTTTTATCAGAGATATCCGTGTTCAAAAAAATATGTTCATATGTCTTTGGTCTTAAACCTTGAACCTTGAACCGTAAACCTTGAACTGTAAAGACAATCCGTGAAGATGGTTAAGATCTGTGTGGGATTCCCTCCATTCATCGGGATTTGCAATCCCGATGGTCTGAGTATCAGGACTTTAAATCCGAGCCAGCGCATTGCAAATGCTCGTGTTCAAAGAGAGATGGATTGCAAATCCACCTCAGCGGACACTCCGTAATCCGTTTACCTGCGCACAAAGATATCCATTGTGTCTAAGTTTTTTCTTGGGAAGCAGTAAAATAATACTTTTTTTAATGGAATGAATCACGGAGCCGTCCCTGATTAACGTAACCGTCCCCTGCTCTACACAATTGCAAATCAATTGCAGATTCTTATCTTTTCCTGCGGGGTGTTGCCTGTTAGTCTCATACGAAATGATGAATCTGGGCTGTTCCAGTATTCGATTTCGCTTTCTGGCCATATTATCCAATCATATTTGTTGACCATGTCTCTGGCCCTCTTCATCCGCTCCTCTATATATTCTTGTAACTCTACAGGCTTTCCTCTTTTGTATTGAAGCAACAAATATATACGTCCATTCTTTATATATCCCAACCATCCCCAGATATGTTCAATATATACCAAAGCATCTACTGACTGTTTCCTGATTACTTTAAGGAACTTCTTTACCTTCCTGTCCCAGTGAAGATAACTATTCGCATCTTTTTTATTCGTAAAATCTATATATGTGTAAGGCTCGCCTGCCACATCGGTAATACCAATTGCCTTCTGGTGTTCATCAAGAACTACAAAGATGACAGAAAGTGTACTGTCAACGATGATATGGTCATATATACTTTCCTCTTCATCAAAGCTTCCCATATTATAGTACCGCAGTGCTATAAACGGGATTACGTCATGTTCTTGCAGTTTGATAGGTGAAGGTGTATAGGGCTCTAAAAACCACTTTGTCTTTGTTGGTAATGAGTCTTTTAACCACTTATTCAACCTTTCCATTCCGACATCTATCTTTTCCTTATAGCAATCTATGTTAATATTCTTATAGAATGACAACAAGGAGTCGACTGTAATTGCTTGAGAGAAACTGTTACAGCTTACTCCCAGTAAAAAAACAAAAGATATAATGGTTCGTTTCATATTGCAAATATAATGAAATACTCTAAGCCGACAAATTCAGCTCGTAAAAATTAGTAAAAATAGCTTGGAACAATTCAAATTGTATTCTTTTCGGCCATTTAACCAATCCAAAATCAATTGTCCCAAGTTTTTATTCACTATTACTTAGGTTGAATTACATAACATAAGACGAATCCCGTCTCTTAGGAAACATACACAATTCCATGTCAAAAAAGGAGTTTTACATTTCATAAATTTCAGATGTTGGTTAAATACTGGCACAAAGTTAATGAGATTGAAAAAAACGTTCTTGTTATTCCAATCCCAAAAATTAAACAAATAATAAACAGTTCTGATTTTCAGCGGATTACATTACTGTATTGACATAATTATTTCGTCGAAAGCCTTTGTGCCACCTTCTTTCCTGCCAAAAACCCTTGCCAGCAAACGGGACCGGGTGTTTGTCACTTTCTGCTCGTAAGTGCCTGTCAACACCGCAATGTCTTTGGGTTGGAACCCCATTCGGCGAAGCATACATATTTGCATGTCTTGAGGAGAGATACCGTATTTGGTTTCATCGAGAATAACGAAGAAATTTGGTATTTTCTCCTCAAGCAGATGACGAAGTAACAACCATTCTGACAAAGATGGTTGCTTGTTTGCTTCGCGAAGAGAGACAAGTGTTTTTGCTATCGGTGCTTCTTTCAATTCGATATCCAATTGTAATGGTGTCTCTGGGTGGCTAGATAAATAAGATGCAATTTCTGTTTCCAAACGAGAGATCTCCCGTTCTTTTTCATCGATACTCTGTCTGTTGCTCTCTTCTAATTCTCGGTTTCGCTGTGCCAGTTCATCACGCTTCTCTTTCAACAGACGCACATCATTGAAATACTTTTCCCTGACAATCAACATCTTTCTGCGTTGTTTTACCTTGAAAAACCTGAATCCCATCCATGCACCTACTATTATTATAATAAAGACGACCGATAAGACAACAAGAAGGATAATAAGGTGGGCTTTTTCTTGTGCCATCTTTTCAGATTCACGGGCAATACGTCCGTAATTATACATTGATTGCATGCGTTGCATGGTTGATGTTGACAGCTGGATATAAGTGGAATCATTTGCGTCAGCATACAATTCAGAATACTTAGCTATAGAATCAGCCTGATGTGTGCTTTTATAGAATTCACGCATACCAAGATAAAAAGCTTTTCTCTGATTCAGATCATGATCACTATAGCAATTACGGAAATACTTCAGAGCTTCAGAATGCTTTCGTTTTGCCAAATAATACCTCCCTCGATAATAGTCATAAACTCCATTACCAACCAATGAGTTTCCATGTGAATCGAAAAGACCAGATTCTTTTTCATAGATAGTCATATACTTTTCGGCATCCGGCAGCCGTCCTTGCTGAATAGCGTTGAAAATATAATGACTCAATGAACGTGCTGCCAGAATCTTTTCACCATATTTGTTGAAAAGCTTATAGCTACGTAAAGAAATTGTATCGACAGAATCAGCCATAAGCATATTGTCATAGCTATTGGCTTGTAGAGAATAATTCAATACTGCCAAGACTGAATCTCCTGCCTCCATCGCATATTTTGAAGCTTGTTGACAACAAACGATGGCATCGTGATAAACTTCCTGCTGCTCGAATACATAAGCCATTTGAGAATAAACTTTTGACAAAAGCAAATAATCACAATCTGCGGCATTTGCATCTGCACAGTTCACAGCCTCATGATAGTTTTGAAGTGCTTTGGGAGCATCACCCATATCGGAATATATACGAGCAAGCAAATAATAGGCCATCATTTGTTCATTATTGTTGCCGTAGCGGTCATAGTAACGGACAACATCCATAAAAACCGAATCAGAGGGTAATTGGTGGTTAGTCTTGTTCAGTGCAGCGGCCATGAGCAGGCGGTGGCGCATGGTGAGACTGCGCACATTTCTCTGCTCCACCTGCGGCTGGATGCTGTCGAGCAGCCAACGGGCTGAGTCGGGATGGGTGTCGAGCAGCTGACTGGCGATGTCGAGCACAGCCTGTTCGCGACGTACATCGGTGCATGCGGCCAGCAACATCCATGCCAGCAGTGACAAGAAGATTATCTTGATACGGTCGTCCATGAATCTGTTACCAGTTTAATAACTGCAAAGATACAGGATTATTCTGATGCCTCCAAACAAAAAACCAGATTATTTCAAGGGTTGAGAAACTCATCACTCATCACTTAACTCATAGCCCCTCCCGACCTCCCCAAAGGGAGGTGGTTTGCAATTCCTATTCTGGATAGTACGTTGTGCCCCACGTTTTGTCGCAACGCACAAAAAAACAGAAAGAAGCAAAGAGCATGCTTTGCTTCTTTCTGTTTTTCTTCGTTTCGTTGTCTTTGAACCGTTCTTACGGATTACTTTCCGTGATTCTCATCAGAAACAGTTAACTTCTTACGACCTTTGGCACGACGGCTGGCCAGTACGCGGCGACCGTTCTTTGTGGTCATTCTCTCACGGAAGCCGTGCTTGTTCACGCGACGGCGATTGTGGGGCTGGAATGTTCTTTTCATTGCTTTATACTTATTTTATTTATTATTATTTCTATGCGAATTCTCCGAATCGGGTTGCAAAAGTACTGATATTTTTCGAAATAACAAAGAATTATATGATTTTTACACTCACTTTTTATGTTTTTTTCTAGTTTTACCCCATCTTTGAACCATTTTTGGTGCATTTTTGACTGACTTCGTTCTAATTAGCTAAAGAAGAATGTGTTTTCCTTTTGCCTTTTGCTCGCTTATTCGTATCTTTGAACTACGTTCGAAGGTACTCACGTTCGGAAAAGCTCAAAAAAGTTTTGGCTTTTCACTCTCTTATTCGTACCTTTGACTACAATCGAAGGTACTTTCGCTCGAAAATGAAAAGAAAAACGAGTTTTCCTTTTGCATTTTGCTCGCTTATTCGTACCTTTGACCCTGCCGAAGGTACTTTCGCTCGAAAATGAAAAGAAAAACGTGTTTTCCTTTTGCATTTTGCTCGCTTATTCGTACCTTTGACCCCTTGTCGAAGGTACTTTCGCTCGAAAATGAAAAGAAAAACGTGTTTTCCTTTTGCATTTTGCTCGCTTATTCGTACCTTTGCACCGCAAAAACGGATTTTCACCGAATTTAAATACAATATCTAGATATTTTTATATGATTAATTCACAAGACATTAAGAAAGGTACCGCCATTCGCATGGACGGTGGTATTTGGGTGTGCATCGACTTTCAGCACAGAAAGCCGGGTAAGGGTAACACCATCATGAACATCAAGGTTAAGAACGTTTCCGACGGCCGCGTGCTGGAGCGTCGCTACAACATCGGTGAGAAGCTCGAGGATGTGATCATCGAGCGCCGTCCCTATCAGTATCTCTACGAGGATCCCACAGGCCGCATCTTCATGAACCAGGAGAGCTTCGAGCAGATTCCCATCGCCAACGACCTCGTGATTGGTCATGAGTATATGAAGGAAGGTGACATCGTGGAGGTGGTTTCCGACACGACCGACGGCACTATTCTCTATGCTGAGATGCCTGTGAAGACCAACCTTCGCGTCACTCACTCTGAGCCCGGCATCAAAGGCGACACCGCTACCAACGCTACCAAGCCTGCCACACTGGAGACTGGTGTAGAGATTCGCGTGCCTCTGTTCATCAACGAGGGCGACCTCATCCAGGTTGATACCCGTGACGGCAGCTACCTCAACCGCGTGAAGGAGTAATAAGCCTATCGTATAGGTCATTCTTGCAAAGGGAGTGACCTGCAAAACAAATAAAGAGCCGGCAGTCAACTGTCGGCTCTTTGTTCGTTGATTGTGTTGTCGTAAAAAGGCAAACATGTAAGGCTTTACCTAGAAAATCAGGATCATCAGGAAGTAATCATCCTGCTTTTCTTTCTTGATGCCGATGAATCAGTCGATTTCCTCGTCGGCCTCATAACCGCCCATTTCGCGGATGGCATTCTTCAGCATGGTGTACTGCTGATACAGATTGTTGACTGCCTCCTCGCCTTGGGTGTAGTCGTGCATCGGACTCTTGAGGAAGAAGCTCAGGAATCGTTGTATGCCATAGCGGCCGGCACGGGCAGCCAGGTCGATGAGCAGGCAGAGGTCGAGGCAGAGAGGAGCTGCCAAGATGGAGTCGCGGCAAAGGAAGTTAATCTTGATTTGCATGGGGTAGCCCATCCAGCCGAAGATGTCGATGTTGTCCCAGCCCTCTTTGTTATCGTTGCGCGGTGGATAATAGTTGATGCGCACCTTATGATAGTAGTCTTGATAAAGGTCGGGGTTGTCCTCGGCCCTCAGGATGGTTTCCAGTGTCGACAGCTTGCTTACCTCCTTGGTGCGGAAGTTGTCGGGTTCGTCGAGCACCAGTCCGTCGCGGTTGCCCAAGATATTGGTGGAGAACCAGCCGCTCAGTCCGAGGCTTCTCACACCGATGATGGGTGCGAAGCCGCTCTTGACGAGTGTCTGTCCAGTCTTGAAGTCCTTGCCGGCGATGGGCATGTGGGTCTTCTCGGCCAGTTCCCACATGGCAGGAATGTCGACAGTGGTATTAGGAGCACCCATCACGAAGGGGGCACCCTCTGTCAGCGCGGCATAGGCGTAGCACATGGAAGGGGCGATGTGTTGGCGGTCGTCGGCCTTCATGGCAGCCTCCAGGTCGGCCAGGGTGTAGTGCACGCTTTCGTCTACCGGAACATAGATTTCTGTTGAGGCTGCCCAGAGCACTACGATGCGGCTGCAGCCTTTCTCGGCCTTGAAAGTACGGATGTCCTCGCGCAGTGCCTCCACCATTTCCCAGCGGGTCAGGTTTTGCTTCACGTTGTCGCCGTCTAGACGTTTGGCATAGTTCTTATCGAAGGCAGCCTTCATGGGCACTATCTTCTCCAGTTCGTCGCGCACCGGCTCGATATCTTTCTCTTTGAGCACCTCGGCGTACATAGCTGCCTGATAAGCATTCTGCGGATATACATCCCAGCAGCCCAGCTCAATGTCGTTGAGTGCGGCCAGGGGCACTATCTCGGCTATGGGTAAGTATTTCTTAGCGCTTCCTCTTCCGACACGTATTTTGTCATACTGCGTCATTGAGCCAATAGGCTTGGCCAGTCCTTTACGGGTCATCAAGACGCCTGTCATAAACGTAGTGGCGACAGCTCCGCAGCCCACCACCATGATACCCAGCTTGCCCTCAGCTGGTTTGGCTACTGTTTTTTCCATTCTGTTGTTGACTTTAGTTAAGTATAATTTGGCGCAAAGATACGTAATAATGCTGAATTGGAAAAGCTTTTTTTCTTATATTAACGCATATAAGCACATAAAAATAGGCAAATGAGTGCAATTTGGTAATTTTCGCAAGTTAATTGTAATCATTTCCTATTACTGTTATCCTTCAGCACTTCCATTTGCTGAATAGCAATCTGATAGAGTTTTACAAGCCTTGTCGGTTGGGGCAAAGGTTCCTCCATAACGTCCAGATTGTGAGACCAAGGAAGAAAGAGTGAAAAACTCCTCAAGAGTAACAGGAATGCGTGTCGGTGGCACTCTTCTGCGTTTTCACCTTCTAAAGTCTACCATTTTCGTAATAAGAGTAATAGTCTCCGTCGGTCATAATCACATGGTCCATCATGTGGATGCGCATCAGTTCGCAGGCTTTCTTTACGCGCTGTGTCAGCTGGTCGTCGTCCCTGCTGGGCCGCGGATTGTTGCTCGGGTGGTTGTGACAGAGAGCCAGCACGGTGGCATTGCAGAGAATGGCCTCTTTCATGATGATACGCACGTCGACGGCCGTCTCGGTGAGTCCTCCATGCGAGATGCGCACGGGCTTGATCAGTTTGTAGTTTTGGTTCATCAGCAGTACCCAAGCCTCCTCTACGTCCAGGTCCTGCATCTTGGGGTGCATATAGTTGTAGACAGCCGTGGCCGAGCCCAGGTCCTGGCGTTCGGCGGCCTTCTCCAGCTGACGGCGCTTGCCCAGTTCGCATGCCGCCAGGATGGTGATAGCCTTGGCCTCCCCCACACCATTATACGTCATCAGTTCGTGAATGCTCCGTTTGCCGAGCGTATTCAGGTTATTATCGCAGTCGTTCAGCACACGCTGCATCAGGCTCACGGCACTCTCCTTGGTGGAGCCGGAGCCAATCAAGATGGCCAGCAACTCCGCATTCGACAAGGCCTCCGGGCCCAGTCTCATGAGTTTCTCGCGTGGCCGGTCTTCCTCTGCCCAATTGTTGATGGCCAATTTCGGTGAAGAGTGATCAGTTGATAGTGAACAGTTATGATTTGTCTCGCCTCTTGTGTTTATCTCGTCGTTTGTTTTCATCGTATTCCCATTTTTTTCTTCATTGTTTTAATTGAACTTAGAAGCATTCTGATAATTTCATTGTTGTCTTTCGACATGGAGAGATATTCAGTCCCTGTAAGATAATCTCCCCCATTAAGCTCTTCAACCAATACTCCGTTTCTTCAGCTTTTTTCAAGGCAATGCTAAGCTTGCTAATAAAATCCGATTCGCTTTGTGCAAATCTGCTTTCCGCAATATTGGCGCCAATGCTTGTGCCGCTACGATATATTTGTTTGGAAATGACGGTCTCATGTTTTACATTCATCAGATACTGATAAAGTTTGATGATTCTTTTTGCAAAGCTTTCGCTTTTATTCTTCAACACGCTTTCCTTTCTTTCCATCATAACGCTCTCATGAGTAAAAGGTAATCATAACTGTTCACTATTCACTTTTCACTATTAACTATAAAAGTTTTTTTCGAATGCAGTGAACTCATCCTGCTTTCTCACGCAGCGTTTCCACCACGACTCGATGAAGCCGAAACCGTAGCCCATCAGCTGGACGAAAGCGGCAGGAACAGAGAGCAGACCCACCTTCAGACTTTTGTTGCGAATGCTGGAATCAAGGAAAATGACAAGACTATAGAACAATATGGGCTGCCAGGGCAGCGCGCACACCCAGTACCACGACCGCCAGTTGGGCGCATCGTAGTGCATCATGGCACGACCGAACGCCGAGATGAGCACCAATGCGATGACACCAACGGTAAACACCATGGGCAACAGATGGACCAGTTTCAGCGTGCCGGGATGCCGCTTCTCGAGGTTGATGCGCGCGATACCGCTATTATATACCTGGCGGAAGAACTTACGGAAGTCGGTGCGGCGCTTGTGCCAAACCCATGCACTGGGGAAGAGCCGCGGCTGATAGCCAGCCTCCACAATACGGTAGGAGAAGTCGATGTCCTCGCCGAAGCGCATCTTCGAGAAGCCGCCCAGTTGCAGATACACATCGCGGCGGATGCCCATGTTGAACGAACGAGGATAGAACTTGTCCAGTTTCTTCTTCCCTCCGCGAATGCCGCCGGTGGTGAAGAAACTCGTCATCGAGTAGGAGATGGCTTTCTGCACATCGGTGAACGACGGATGGGCGGCATCCGGACCGCCGAAGGCATCTGCCGGCTGGCGTCGCAGTTCATCGTCGACGGCCTGCAGGTAACCCGTGGGCAGCACCACATCGCTGTCGAGCACCAGCAGATAGTCGCCCTGAGCCCGCTCGGCACCGTAGTTGCGGCTCTGGCCGGGTCCGCTGTTGGGCTTCATGAAGTACTTGACGTCCAGCCTGTCGGTATATCGCCCGACCACCTCTTTGCAGTCCTTCTGTGAGCCGTCTTCGACGATGACCACCTCAAAATCTTTCAAACTTTGCTCGCACAGGCTCTGCAGCAGTTCGTCCACCTCGTCGGGGCGGTTGTATACAGGAACAATGATGGAGTATTTCATATATGCATGCTTTTACTCCCACAAAGGTAAGGATTTATTTCGACAAACAGCCCCTTTTCAGAAATTATTTCGTATCTTTGCACGTAAAATCCAAACATCATTCACAAACATGATCACACCAGAAGAAAAAACGCAAATAGAAGAACGCATCGTCGATGTGCTCAAAACCGTCTACGACCCCGAGATCCCCGTCGACATCTGGAACCTTGGCATGATCTATAAGATAGACGTCAAGGACGATGCCTCGGTGGATGTCGACATGACCTTCACGGCCCCTTCCTGTCCTGCCGCCGACTTCATCTTGGAGGATGTACGCACGAAGATAGAAAGTGTGGAAGGCGTCAAATCGGTGGTTGTCAACCTCGTCTTCGAACCCATCTGGGACCAAAGCATGATGTCGGAAGAAGCCCGGGTGGAGCTGGGATTCGACTAGCTGAGATCTGAGAGTTGAGAACGGAGAGGTATGATATGACTTTTTGATTGTATGGTAATGCAAATAGAAAAAAGCATCTTGCAAGAGAAGTCTGAAGCTTTTGCGGGAAGAGTCATCAAGATGTATCAATATCTTACATCTCAGAAGAACGAGCACATAGTATCGAAGCAGGTTCTACGTAGTGGCACCAGCATAGGGGCCAATATCGCCGAGAGCCGGAATGCCCAAAGCACTCTCGACTTTATCAATAAGCTGAACATCGCGCTGAAAGAGGCCGATGAGACAAATTTCTGGTTGAATAATCTTAAAATTGGAGGATACTTAAATGAAATTGAATATCAATCCATACACGATGATTGCGAAGAGCTTATCAGAATGCTCACTAGCTCCATCAAAACGCTCAAGAAGAGAATGGGCAAACTCTAAGTGTAATCATACCTCTCAGTTCTCAACTCTCAGTTCTCAACTATGAAAAGTGTTTATTTTCTCTCCGATGCTCACCTGGGATCGCTCGCCATCGAGCACGGGCGGATGCAGGAACGCCGCCTGGTAAGATTTCTCGACAGTATCAAGCATAAGGCGGCAGCCGTCTATCTGCTGGGCGATATGTTCGACTTCTGGAATGAGTACCGCTATGTGGTGCCCAAGGGATTCACCCGTTTCCTGGGAAAGATTTCCGAACTGACCGATATGGGGGTCGAGGTACATTTCTTCACAGGCAACCACGACCTCTGGACATACGGTTATCTGGAGCAGGAATGTGGCGTTATTCTGCACCGTCAGCCAGCCACCATCGAGATTTACGATAAGATATTCTATCTGGCCCATGGCGACGGACTGGGTGACCCCGACGTGAAATTCAAGTTCTTGCGCCGTATGTTCCATAATACCACCTGCCAGCGGCTGCTCAACAGCGTGCATCCCCGCTGGGGCATGTGGCTCGGACTGAATTGGGCCCGTCATAGCTATCAGACTCATAAGGAGCGCAACGAGGCGGTCTATCTGGGTGAGGACAAAGAGCATCTGGTGCTCTATACCAAGCAATATATGCGCGACCATGCCGACATCGACTACTTCATCTACGGTCATCGTCATATAGAGCTCGACCTGATGCTCTCGCACAAGAGCCGCATGATTATCCTAGGCGACTGGATCAGCCAGTTTACCTATGTCGTCTTCGACGGTGAGCACCTCTTCCTCTCTGAGTATGTGGAGGGAGAGAGCCAGATGTAAACTGTCAGAAAGGCTCCTCCACCCCAGAACTCACCAACTCCAGCCCCCACCAACTCCGGCGAGGGAGAGAGTTCTTTGGCCCCAAAGTTTCTGAGATTCTCTTTATATTCATCATTACAAAAAAGATTCCCCAAAATGCTCACGGCTCTTGGGGAATCCTTGTTATATGCGTGTTGTGCTCTACGAGATTTACTCGCCCACAACAATCACGCAACGGTTGCGGTCGTTCTCCTCGAAGGGCTGAACGGTGTCACCGTACGAATTGACAATCATGCGCTCCTTGGCAACGCCCTTGTCGAAGAGAGCCTTGGCTACCTTCTCGGCGCGTGCCTTGGCATAACCAACGTTGATGCGTGGGTTACCGGTGCCCTTGTCGGCATAGCCGCTGATGGTGATGCTCTTCTGCGGGTATTTGTTGCACCATGCCACAATCTTGTTCAGGATGCGGTCGGGATCAGGATCGGAGAGACGGATGTTGTAGAAGAAGGTCTCGCGTAAAGGCTCTTCCTTCACTACCACAGGTGCGGGCTCGGGTTCTACCACAGGCTCTGGCTCCACCACAGGCTCCGGTTCGGGCTGTGCCACAGGTGCCGGCGGCAGGGGAGCAGGCACTGGAGCAGCCTTCTTCTTGCCAAACTTGAAGGTCAGGCCGAGGAGGGCGGTGAGCTGCCAGTCGGGGTTGTAGTTGCGCTTGAGGTTGAACTCGTCGTTCTTGCAGTTGGCATCAACCTCCAGGCCAATGGCCAGATTGTCCGACACGTTGAAGTTGAACTGTGTGCCTACGCGGGTATTAAATGTGCTGTGCTTGGTGCCGCAGAGTTCTGGATTCACCACATAGTAGTACTGTGCGTTCTTCTCCTTATACTCGTCGAAGCCCCATGCATAGTTCACACCGAAACCTGCCAGCAATACCCAGTCGAAGAAGTCGCTAGTGCGATTGGGGTTGATGATGTTGGTCATGTTCATCAGCAGGTCGAGGTCGCCTGTAATACCTTTGAACGAGTACTTCTCATCGCCTTTGTTCAGCGAGTAGTTCAGGTTCTCAATCGAGTTGGTGTAAGGAAGCGCACCCTTGATGTTCCAGCCCTGGAAGTGAATGCGCGCACCCACCTTCGAGTTGAAGTAGCGACCCGCCGAGAGAGCCACCTGTGGAGTGATGAGCTTGGTGAACTTATAGTTCGTGAATGTGGTTTGCGCACCGCCCTGAACAGTGATGAAGTTGTAGGGATAGTTATCCTCTACGGTCTGTGCCTGGGCAGCGGTGGTCACTCCAAAAAGGAGTGCCACAGCAGCCAGCATATTTGTGATTTTTTTCATATCCATCTGTTTTATTAATTCAAGATACTATTGTTTCGTTATAACCACTCTGTTATTACCTTCGTAGGTGATAAACAGCTGTATCTTATAATCACCAGCCTCGGTAACATCAAGGTCCTTACCTTTATTCTTGGTCAGATTATCATAAGCCTTAGGATCGTCGTTGGCACCTCCCCAAGAGATGGCCCAGTCGTGATTCATGCGGAACTTCATGGCTCCGGCATTCAAGTGGGTCTCCACCTCCCAAGCACCGGTCTCGGTGTTGTAGGTCAGGTCTGTGTCAGTGTCCCAGTTACCATTCACGGTTCCAATGATGCTGATGCTCGTCACCTGTGTGAGACTATAGGTCATAGCTGCCAGGTCGACATCAATCTGGTAGAAGCCTGCCGAAGCCCAACAGTCTTGCTCGTCATCCTGAACCAGCGTACCAGTTGCACCAGTCTTGCTCTGGCCCCAGTCGCCATCCCAGTTGTTGGCATTGGGCTTGAACTTAAATCCACCGTCCAGATAATAGTAGCCTTGATACTTACCGTCGACATTCGCACCATAGAGAGGCATCGACTGCGACCATCCGTGGCTGTTGCCAATCTCATAAATGAATGGTGCAAAAGCAATTTCCTCAATCTTATAGGTGTATTCCATCATGTTGATGGTCATGCGGTAGATACCGGCCTTCTCAATCTTACCAGCCTGTGCATTGTCGGTAACGAGGTTGCCCTCCATGCTGGCATCACCGTCAACAGCTGTACCAAGCACGCCTTTCTCGCCTCCGGCCCAGAAGTCACCGTCGTAGTTGTTCTGCGGGATGATCTTCCAATACTGGTTGTCGGCAGTAGTGGCGAAGGTGATTTGGAACTCAGGAGCGTCGTACACATTGCCACTGCCCAGATGGGTGAACTGCAGGGCACCCTCGGCACCCCATGCTGCCATGTCGCCAACGAGCCAATAGCCCTCGTCGATGAACGGTGCCTTCAGGATGGCACTCACATTGAAGGCCGACGACGAAGCTGTCTTGACCGTTGTGGCGCCGTCTGAAATCCACATGTCCACCGTAGCCTGCACGTCGCGCTGCGTAGGAGCCTTTCCATAGACAGCAATCAGGTAATCGCGCAATTCGCTTACCGACATGGTTCCGTCGTTGTTCAAATAGAAAGTCTGGTCACCCAGTGTGATGGTATAGAACGGAGTGTAATCAGGGTTGGAAGATGTGGGAGCAGTCAGGTTGCACACTTTGACGGTGGCCTGGTCTGCAGAGAGATCGGCAAAATTAATCACACCGACTGCCGACACGCTTCCGTCGCCAAACGTAACGGTCTCAGGCTGTGCCACTACCTGCGGGTCTGCCCAGTCTTTGTAGTCATCGGTGCAAGCGAACACCGATGCTACAAAAGCCATTGCTAATAATATTTTCTTAGTCATAATGCTTATTCCTTAATAATTACTGTTTGATGAAACGGATGTAGCCCGTAATATCGTTGAAGATAATCAGGTAGTCGCCAGCCTCGCTGATGACAAGGTTGTCACCGCCACTGACACCATAGACATACATACCACCAGAATAGTCGATGAACGAACCACCCTTGTTGTAGTCCCATGAGTCTGCTTGCTTGATCTTGATCTCATCGCCGGCTGCCAAGGTAGTCTTGAGATACCAGTCATGATTCTCCCAACCCGTAGAGCACGGATTCATTGGAGTGTCGCCCCAGCCGTTGAACGAACCAGAGATAGCCATACCGGTGAAGACAGGAGCAGCACCCTCATATTTCTCAATCTTAAGCTCGTCTTTGGCCGTGTTCAGACTGACGGTATAGAGTCCGGCCTCAGGAACAGTGATGTCGCCCGAACCGCCATCGTTCTTCTTGTACTGACCGAAGGCATCACCCTGGCCCCACTGAGTAGCCCAGTTGTCGTCCATCGAACCACGCAGTTTGAAACCGTTACCACCCAGATAGCCAATCCACTGGATTTCGCCCTGACCAGTCTTCTTATCGTACTCAGCACCGCTAATAGTCTGCATTGGGATGACACACTTACCGTAGTCACCGCCCCAAGAGCCGTCGGCAATATCACCACCGATGAGCCACCATATCTCGGGATCGGCGGGCTTGAGTTCGATGTAATATGGTACAGTATTGACTGTTACCACGTTCGAATAGATGGTGTAATACTCCTTGAACGAAGCGTCGCGGATGGCCGACTTCACTCGGATGTAGAGTTTCTGCAAGTCGGGCACAGCACTTTCTTCCCATGCGCAGAATTGCACCAGAGCACGGTTGAGCGTCTCGGTATTCACCTCAACGTTCTTTCCGCTGCCGTAAGTCTCGTCGAGCGCAAAGTAGTCGGCACCGGTATTGTCTTCAGCATCGGCATCGAAGATTTTCGTAAACGAGCCTGTTGTAGACACTTCTATCCAATAGGTGGGAACCACTGGAGCATTGAAGTTGTTGTAGGGAGTGGGCTGCGACCAGGTGAGTGTCATGACGGCCGATCTCGCCAGGTCGATATTTCCATTGATGGCAGGCTGGTTGAGCACGAACTCAGTGGGCTGTGTCAGCGTGGGATTCGACTCGTTGTCGTCCTTGCAGGAGGTTGTCAGGAGCGACAGTCCTGCGGCGGCCAGCAGCAATGTTGATTTGAATATTGTCTTCATTATCATATTGTCTTTTTATACTGAATCACGAAATGTTATTAATAGCCTTCGTTCTGCACGAGGTTGGGGTTGGCATTCACGTCCTCGTCGGGAATAGCAAAGAGGTTAAGATAGGCAGGCAGGCTGGCACCGTTCTGCGATCCGCCCTTCCATTCCCAGAGGTATCTGCCGCTGTTAAGACCGGCAAAATAGCCATAGCGGATCAGGTCGGTACGACGGAATCCCTCATAGTAGAGCTCACGCGAGCGCTCGTCGAGAATCTCATCGGTAGTGTAGCCGCCACGGGTAGTGGTGTGGGCACGCGAACGCAGGGCGTTGATATAGCCGGCACCGGTATCGCTGGTATAATTGTTGTGCAGACGGGCGTCGCACTCGGCAGCGATGAGGTAGGCCTCAGCAGCACGCATGAGGAAGAAGTCGGTATCGACAAACTGCGAGTTGTGGGGCGAGCCACCGCCAGCGTAGGTGTTGCGGAACTTTCCAACTGCGTAGCCCGAAGTATACAAGGTAGGAGTGGTCACCACGAGTTCGCGGCCAATGCCGAAGAACAGGGCGCGGTCGTCGCCGGCAGCCAGAACCATCGAGTTCATGTTCACCTGCGGAGCATCGTTGCGTGGGAAGAACTTGGCAATGAGTTGCGAGCGGGCACGGTTACCCGACCAGTATTCGCTGGTGCCATAGGCATAACTCTTCACGAGCACGGTGTCAACACCATCGTTTTTCACATTGTCCACACTACCGCTAGGCAGCCATGCCTCAGTACCGTTGACCGTGTAGAGGCTCTGGTCCATGTCGGCATTCCAGCACGAAGCCATCAGGAAGAGCGAAGTTCCCCAAGAGGTAGAGGTCAGACCGTCTTGAATGAGCGGCAGGATAGCCTCCTGCGAAGCACCGCTGGTGCCGTTGTCGCCCATAAAGAGCATCTGATAGGCCGAGTAGCCATTCTTACCGGTGGTCCAAAGCTTGTGCGGACCGTTGATTACTTTCTCTGCATACTCCTGAGCTTCGCTCCAACGGGCAGTGCCGGTGTAAACCTCAGCATTCAGATACATACGGGCCAGCAGCAGGTTGGCTGCATCCTGGTCGGCACGGCCATAGCCCTCAGAGCCTTCTGTGCGCACGGCAGGTGCCAGCAGGTCGTTGTAGATATCCTTCAGTTCACTCTCAATCCAGGCGAAGAGGTCGGCACGCTTAATCTGTTCGGGCGAAGTGGCAGCCAGTTGGGTGGCGAAAGGCACATTGCCGAAGCAGTCCATCAGATAGTAATAGTAGAGTGCACGCAGGAAACGCACCTCGGCCGTACGGGTGGCATCTACCCCTTCGCAAACCTCGAGATAGTGGTTACAATAGGTAATACCAGCATACAGACGGTAGTAGAAACCGCGCAGCATCGGGTGAGAAGCGTCATATTGGTTGTAGTTGAACGAAGGAATACCCTCGTCGCCCCAGGCACAGATAGCCTCATCGGTGGTCAGTTCGTTGGCATTCCACAACTGGCGTACGAAACCGGTGGTACCGCCGTCCAGACCATCGATGTCACAGTCGCCGTTGGCACCGCCCTGTCCGGCAAGCGCCATATTGGCGTAGCACTTGGCATAGAGCGAAGGCTCGTCGACCACCATCGTCGAACTGGGATCGATAGGAGTCACGTCCAGGTCGCCCGTGCAAGAACTCAGGACTGCCACAGCCAGCACAAATGCTGCGGCGGGAATCATATTTCTGATATATTTTTGCATGATCATTACGTTTTTACGATATTATGATAATTCGATGTTACGATTTCTCACCATTAGAAGTTAAGAGTCACACCCATCTGTACGGTGAACGGACGCGGATACATGTTGTTGTCGATACCGCCGAACACCTCAGGATCGAGGCCGTCGTACTTAGTGATGGTGAACACGTTGGTAGCCGAAGCATAGATACGTCCTGTGATACCATTGTAGTTGCCGCCCTTGAACAGGTTTTCAAAGCTGTAGCCCAGTGTGATGTTGTCGCACTTGAGGAACGAAGCGTTGTGCACATACATGTCAGACTTCTGATGGTCGTAGGTGGTCCATCCTCTGGCAACAGCCTGAGGCATACTGTTCTGCAGATATTTGAACTCTGAGTCGTAACGCTTGAGAGTGTTGGCATAACCTGCCTCCTTGTCCCAATATACATAGTTGTCGAAGCTGGCACGCAGACCGAAACCGAAGTCCCAGTTCTTCACCTGCAGGCGAGAGCTCAGACCAGCAGTGTAGGGTGCTGCCGGACTCTTGTAGAGATAGAGGTCGGCCTCTGTAATCTGGCCGTCAGCATTGCGGTCTACATAGACGCCTTCCAGTGCCTTGCCATCTTGGTCGTACATCTGCTGGTACACATAGAACGAATAGGCGGGATAGCCAGGAGTGTGGGCCTGAATGGTACCACCTGTACCTGCCGAGATGCCTCCCACCTTCACCAATGATGACTCACCGGTCAACTCGGTAATCTCATTCTTGTTGTAGGTAAAGTTACCAGTGATTTCCCACTGCACATTCTCAGTGACGATGGGGCGAACGGTCATCGATACCTCCACACCGCGGTTCTCCAACGAACCGATGTTGCTAGATACCTGATTGCGGAAGTTCGAACCGGCAGATACCGTGGCAGTATTGATCAGGTCGGTGGTCTTACGATAGTAGTAATCCACACTACCGCTGAAGCGGTTACGGAACAGACTCCAGTCGAGACCGGCATTCCATGTAGTGGTGGTCTCCCACTTCAGATCGGTGTTCACTGCATCAGGACGATAGAGCAGACCCTCGTCGTTCACACCGATGATGGGATAGCGGCCGTCTACATTCAGTGAGTTCACATTGTAGGATGCAAAATAATTGTAGTTGCCGATACCGTCCTGCTGTCCGGTCTTACCCCAACCAAGACGCAATTTCAGTTCGTTCATCCAGTTCACATTCTTCAGGAAGGCCTCTTCGTTGATCTTCCAACCGAGCGCTACCGATGGGAATGTTGCCCAGTGCTCCTTGAAGCGGCTCGAACCGTCGCGACGCACCGTAGCAGTAATCATGTAGCGGTCGAAGGCAATGTAGTTGGCACGGCCGAAGAAGCTCACCAGATAGCTCTCCTGCTTCCACTCACCCACGCCGGGTTTATAGAGTGTTCCAGCCACGGGCTTTCCGGTCTCCTCGTCGGTACCGGTATTAGTGCCGGGATAGTAGCCAGTGTAGTAGGAGTTGCCCCAATATTTGTTATGGCTCCACTCGTAACCCACCATGATGTCGAAGTGCTGGTTCTTCAAGAAGTCCTTATAATACTGTGCATAGGCCGAATAGGTAAGACTGTATTTGCTCTCCTTGGTGTAGCCCGTATTGCCATAATAGAAATTGCTGGGTCCCCAGGGAGCATAGTCGGTATCCTGACGTCCGTTGGCCCAGTCGCCACTGGCATTCATGTGGATGCGCAGATCCTCGAATCCATGCACCTGATAGTCCATCTCCACATTACCAATATAATCATATGAATTGGCGCGGTCGTTCTTCTCCATCAGACGCGACACAGGGTTGGCTGCCGTGTTACGGTTCCACATGCTAGGATAAGTAGGGTCGTTGAGTGATGCCGAACCGTCGGTCCACTGGAAGAAGCCGTGGTAGATGCTGTATGCGGGATCGCTGGTATACACGGGGTGTGTGGGATCCATGCGGGTAGCATCGCCGATAGCAGCCTCGTTGGCATAACGGTTGTGCGAGTACATGAACTTACCATTAATGTTGAACTTCAGGTGGTCGTCAAGCAGTGACGGGTTGAGGGTCACGCTGGTTGTTGTACGCTGGAAGTTCGAGGTTTTCAGAATACCGTTCTGGTCGGTATAGCCTACGCTCAGACGATAAGGCATCTTGGCCAGACCACCCTGTATGGTAACATTATGGTCGCTGCTCACTGCACCGTGGAAAATCTCTTCCTGCCAGTCGGTGTCGGCATTGCCCAGCATGGCTGCGGCATCACTGCCCTCACCATAGTACGACTTGATGAATGCGCGATACTCGTCGGCATTGAGCACATCCAGTTTGTTGCGCTTCACCGAGTACGACATATTGCCGTTGTAGCTCACCTTCGGAGCCATACCGGCACGTCCTTTCTTCGTAGTGATGATGATGACACCGTTCGATCCACGGCTACCATAAATGGCTGTGGCCGAAGCATCCTTCAGCACCGTGAAACTCTCGATATCGTTCGGGTTGACCATCGACAGGGCATTGGGCGAACCTTTCACACCCTGGCGGTCGAGCGCCATTCCATCAATCACAATCAGTGGGTCGTTAGAGGCATTCAGCGACGAGCCGCCACGAATACGGATGGTTGAACTACCACCAGGCGTACCACCGCCACTGGTCACGTTCACACCGGCAATCTTACCCTGCATCATATCTTGAGCACTGGTAATGAGTCCGTGGTTCTTCTCGTCGGGCTTCATGGCCGTCACCGAACCAGTAAGGTCGTTCTTACGGGCAACACCGTAACCGATGACCACCACCTCGTTCAGCGATTTCGATTCGTCTTCCAGCAACACCGTCACATTGGGTGCTGCAGTTACAGTAGCAGTTTGGTAGCCAATGTACGACACAGTGATCTGTGCGCCCTGATTGGCTTTAATCACGAAGTTACCGTCGAAGTCGGTCACCACGCCGCCCTGTTGTCCCTCAACACGGACAGTAGCGCCGATGATGCCTTCGCCGGTAGCATCTTTCACGTGGCCATTGACAGTAATCTGCTGTGCAAAGGCGCTGATTGATAGGAAGAGACCCAATAGGAAGGTCAGCATCCTAACAGGAATCTTGAATTCTACCTGCTTCATCATTCTACATTATTTTTAAGTTAACGTTATAATAGTTTTATGTTAATTCTTTTTCAGCTAGTTAGTTGAGGCTTATAGTTATAAAATCCGGTGCAAATATAGCATGTTTCAAAATATGTTGTACTTTTTTCTCCCTGAAAAACAATATTTCTGTTGCGCAAACGTTTGCATTACTAAACACGGTGAATCAAAACGATTTGAAGAACAACGTGTTAGATTTTGTTTTATCTTTGTCACAGAAATAACAACAACCATAGTCTGAAACCTAACTGATGAAAGAGCTGAAGCAGATAACGATGAAGGATATTGCCAGCGCGTTTGGCGTGTCGGTGGCCACTGTCTCGCGTGCCTTGCAAGACAGCCCGCGCATCAGTGCTGAGCGCAGGGCTCAGATACAGGCGTATGCGCGTGAACATAATTTTATTCCCAACATGTTGGCCGAGTCGTTGCGTCACAGCCGGCAGAAACCCATGAAGGTGATTGGCGTCATCGTGCCCGAGATCGCTCATTTCTATTTCTCCAGCATCCTCTCGGGTATTGAGGAGGAAGCTTCGTCGAGAGGCTACCGCATCATGGTGGCGCAGAGCGACGAGCGCTACGAGCGCGAGGTGCGCATCTGCCAGACGTTCTTCGAGAACAAGGTTTGTGGCATCATCGTCTCGCAGGCCAAGGATACGCGCGACTATGGCCATTTCCAGCGGCTGCTCGACAGTGGCGTGCCCCTGGTGTTCTACGACCGTATCTGCACGGGCATCAATGCCAGCCGCGTGGTGGTCGACGACTATATGGGTGCCTTCAATGCTGTAAGCCATCTCATAGAGACCGGCTGCAAGCGCATCGCCTTCTACGGCTCGCCCATGCAGTTGGAAATCTCGAAGAACCGTTTCAACGGCTATAAGGATGCGCTGCTGAAGCACCACCTGCCGTTCGACGAGGGCCTGTGTGGCGTCTGTGACAACCGTACCGATGCGGAGGCCATCACCCCCGAGGTGTTGCGCAAGGCAAACCGTCCCGACGCTTTCTTTGCCGTGAACGACGACACGGCCATCGGCATTCTCTATACGGTCAAGCGCATGGGACTGCGAGTGCCGCAAGACATCTCCATCTGTGGGTTTACCAATGGTCAGAGGGCGGTGGCCTGCGACCCCATGCTCACCACGGTCGAGCAGCGAGGCCCGATGGTGGGTGCCGAGGCTGTCGATGTGCTCATTGGCCATGTCGAAGGCACCATTCCCGAAGGGAAGATAGAACGCCGTGTGGTCCGCACCCGCCTGATTATCAGGGGGACAACAAGATAATGCATAATTCATAATGCATAATGCATAATATATAATGGAGAATAAAGTTTCTGTTAATGATCAATATATATGAAACAAAAAGAAGATAACATTATTGCCATCAAAAGTTACAAATTTGCTGTGCGATGTGTCAATCTGTACAAATATTTGTGTGAGGAAAAACACGATTATGTAATCGGCAAACAATTGCTGCGCAGTGGCACAAGTATTGGCGCAAACATAAAGGAAGCTATCAGGGGAATCTCAAAAGCTGAATTTAGAGCCAAGATGAGTATTTCACTAAAAGAAGCTAGTGAATCGGAGTTCTGGATAGAACTGCTACGAGATACTGAATATATTACTAAGGAAGAAGCCGAAAGTCTGCTAAATGATTGCGGAGAGCTGCTAAGACTTCTGATGTCTATCGTAAAGACCATACAAACAGAAGAAAAACAACATATAACAACCTAATGTGTGATGCTCTATTATACATTTTGAATCACTAGCAATTCATAGTATATTATGCATTATGCATTATTAATTATGCATTAAGAACATGAAACAAAAACCGAATCTATCGTTTTGGAGCCTGTGGAATCTGAGTTTCGGATTCTTTGGCGTACAGATTGCCTATGCTTTGCAGAGTGCGAACATCTCGCGTATCTTTGCTACTCTGGGTGCCGACCCCCACAACCTGAGCTATTTCTGGATTCTTCCACCACTGATGGGAATCCTCGTGCAACCGATTGTCGGTACTTTGTCCGATAAGACATGGACGCGCTTCGGCCGCCGCATTCCCTATCTCTTCGTAGGTGCTGCCATGGCCGTGCTGGTGATGTGCCTGCTGCCTAATTCGGGATCGCTGGGACTGACCGTCTCGGCCGCTATGATTTTTGGCTTGATAGCCCTGATGTTCCTCGACACGAGCATCAATATGGCCATGCAGCCGTTTAAGATGCTGGTGGGCGACATGGTGAACGAGCCTCAGAAGGCCAAGGCCTACAGCATCCAGTCGTTCCTCTGTAATGCCGGCAGTGTGGCTGGCTATCTGTTCCCCTTTGTGTTCACGGCTATCGGCATCAGCAACGTGGCCCCCGAGGGCGTGGTGCCCGACTCGGTCATCTGGTCGTTCTATATCGGTGCGGCCATCCTCATCCTGTGTGTCATCTACACCACCCTGAAGGTGAAGGAGTGGCCTCCGAAGGAGTATGCCGAATACAATCCGGTGTCGGAGGAGAAAGAGGAGAGTGCCAACTGGATTACCCTGCTCAAGAATGCACCCTCTACGTTCTGGAAGGTGGGCTTGGTGCAGTTCTTCTGCTGGGCAGCCTTCCTCTATATGTGGAACTACAGTACGGGAGCCATTGCCGAGACCGTTTGGGACACCACCAATCCGGCCAGTGAGTCGTTCCAGACGGCTGGTAACTGGGTGGGCATCCTGTTTGCTGTCCAGGCCGTGGGCAGTGTCATCTGGGCAGCCGTTCTGCCGCGCTTCAAGAACACCAAGACAGCCTATGCCCTGAGTCTACTGCTGGGTGCTGTCGGCTTTGCCATGGTTCCGTTCATCCACAACCAGTATGTGCAGTTCATTCCGTTCCTGCTCATCGGCTGCGCCTGGGCTGCCATGCTTGCCATGCCGTTCACCTTCGTGACGAATGCCCTGCAGGGATACGGTCACATGGGGGCCTATCTGGGCCTCTTCAACGGTACCATCTGCATCCCGCAGATTGTGGCTGCCCTTTGTGGTGGTTTCATCCTCTCGCTGATAGGCAGTCACCAGTCGTCGATGATGGTGGTCTCGGGCATTCTGCTGGTCATCGGTGCTTGTTGCGTGGGTGTCATCAAAACGCATAAACATTGAGAAAACTGCTGATTCTCATCCTTTTGTCTTGCGCCATGAGTGTCGTGGCGCAAGACAAATACGACTGGAAGCAGGCGGCTGTCAATACCGCCGCTTCCTTCGCCATCGATGCGGCCGTCACCTATTCGCTGAAGCCGCTCATCCGTTCGGAGCGCCCCGAAGGCTCCGACCACCATTCTTTCCCGTCGGGACACACCTCACTGGCCTTCACCGGCGCCTCCGTGCTTTTCAAGGAGACACGCCACATCTCGCCGTGGATAGGCATAGCAGGTTATGCGGCAGCCACGGGCATCGCCATTGAGCGCGTCCACAACAACCATCACCATTGGGCCGATGTGTTGGCTGGGGCGGGCATCGGCATCCTTTCCACCGAGGCTGGTTACTGGCTGGGCAGAAAGATCACAGGCAAACGTCGCCGTTACGATGTAGCCATCGGTGCAACTGGTGTCGCTTTGTGGGTGAGATTGTAGTAATTTACCACCCCCGTGGAGGCCTAAATAGGTTCTAATTAGTATACAAATGGTTTGAACATCCTTTAGGAGTTTGGGAGTTAATTAGTATACAAATGGTTTGAACATCCTTTAGGAGTTTGGGAGTTTAGGAGTTTGGGTGTTTGGACAATACTCCGTCTTTTGCGACTCCAACCTTATGAAGTTGCAATTGATGATGAATTAGACTCCAATTAATGCCTAGTTGGAGTCTAATTAATGCCTAGTTAGAGTCTAATTAATGCCTAATTAGAGTCTAATTAATGCCTAATTGGAGTGTAATTAATGCCTAATTAGAGCGTAATTAATGCCTAATTGGAAGGGAATTAATGGCTAATTGGAGCGTAATTAACTCCCAATTTGAAGGCATCAAAAAACTCGTTGGAATCTGATGGTTGCCCAAGGCAAACCGGCTCTTGCCTTACTTCTTGATCACTTTTTTGTTACCTATGATATAGATACCACTAGGTGCCTGTTCGATAGAAGAAACCCAGCGACCGTCGAGCGTATAGACCTTGTTGGCATTAACCGTGTTTTGTGGTTTGATGCTGCCCACTTCGATTCCGGACGTCTGACTGAAACACTTGAAGTTATCGGCATATAAATTGATTTCGCTGCCCGCTGCCGGGGTGGCACTGTTCAATTTCAGACCGAGTGTGATGGTGCCTGTCTCGGTGAGTGTGGTGGTGACTTTCGTCTCATAGGCCGTTCCCCACGACGATGCTGTGCTGACGAGCTGTGCGTCGTCGTTGGCAAACAGGTAGATGCCATTGTAGTCGGTGTGTACCTTGGCCGTGATGGTATAGGTGCCAGCAGGCATATTCTCCAGACTCTGTGAGATGATGTTGCCGGCAGCCAGCGAGTTATTTGCTGCCACCCACGCCTGGAAACAATTACCGTCTGCGAGGGCTGAGTGCCATTCGTTGACAATCACAGGCCAGATGCTGCCCCATCCTTGTTCGTAGTTGATGGTCCACCCCGGGCAAGAGGTGATGCTTTCACCACTCTTTTCGCAGCTCTCAAAGTCCAGATTGTTAAACTGGCTGGAAATATCGGTTTGTGTGTCGTCGCCGCTACTGCTGCTGATGAATGTTTTCAGGGTCATCAGCGCTGTGGCGCTGTTCAGATGATGGCTGCTGCTCTCAGATTTCAACTCCCAGAAACCGCGATTGTCCCATTCGGCCATCACTCGTTTATTACCGCTAGCATCGGCGCCATTACCACACTCCTCAGGCTGCCAATAGTAGAGTCCCGTGACATTCTTGTAATCGGTAAGCGCGGCAATAAGGTCTTTCAAGAAAGCAGCCTGGCCGGCAGGTGAATAAGGCCAGATGGCACTGGTGTTGTGATTTCCGTTCTCGAAGGTAAACGACGTATTGTTGTGATAGCCCGTCTCGACGATGTGTATATCTTTGCTGGGGAATGCCGATTGCAGGGTGCTCAGGGTGTTTCTGAGGTTGGTCAGCGTGCCATGCCACAACGGATAGAAACTCAGACCGATGATGTCGTAGTCGGTGAATCCGGCCTGCTGCACCCAGGTATAGAAGTTCTTGCAATGGCTGGCGGTGTAGGTGCGCTCACAGTGCAGCACAATCTTGGCCGCAGCACAGTTGGAGGCTCTCACTCCCTCGGCGGCAGCTTTGAGCAGCGTGGCAAAGCGCTGAATCTGAGAGGAGTATTGGGTGTAGCTGCCGCTGGTATAGAAAGCGTTAGCCTTGTTCTGGCCCGAGGCACTGTCCCAGAGCATGCCATAGCTCACCTCGTTGCCAATCTGCACAAAGTCGGGCTTGGCACCGTAGGCAGTCAGTTCGTTCAGCACGTCGGTTGTATAGCTTTTCACCTTCTGTGCCAGGGTCTCGGTAGCCGTCGACCGGTTGTATCCCCAACTATCAGGTATCCACTGCTTACTGACATCGGTCCATGTGTCGCTGTAGAAAATGTCGAGCAGCAGGTTCATGCCGGCATCCTTTACGCGCTTGCCCAGTTTCTTCACGTAGTCAAGGTCCTGGCAAGTGGCGGGAACGTTGTCTTTGTCGGCCTCTACAATCAGTCGTACCCGCACGGCATTCCACCCTGCCACATCGTGAACATAGGTAATCATACCGTCCTGATAATGGCTGTTGATGGTGTTACCGTCGGCATCGAGCCATTTGTCGCCAGCGGCCTCATAGGCTGGAACGAGGCTCAGGTCGCCTCCCACATATTTTTGTGCCTGTATGCCGGTACAGCAAGCCAAGATGATGATCAGTATCAGCGCTTTCAGTTTCATAGTTTTTAAAGATGATGGGTTTGTGCATGCAAAGGTAAACAAAAAAAAGAAATATCCGAGGTTTTCACCCCGGATATTTCTAATATTGGTATGAAAAAACTATTTCACCAGTTTCTTGCCGTTCACGATATAGATGCCTCGTGGCAGACTGCGCAACGAGGTTCCTGCAGGCAGACGGCGTCCGTCGAGGGTATAAATATATGGTGATGTTGTTTGCGTGTTGGATATGGAGGCGATGCCGGTAACCACATCCTGACGACCGTCCTTCGTGTAGTAGCCACCATTGGTGAATGCCATGTCTTGGGTCTGTTCGCCACCTCCGCTGAAGATAATATTGTCAGGAGCTGTGGTCTTCGTTGAAGTCCATTTGAACACCTTGTTGCCATTGTCGGCCGTACCAATCAGTGTGGCACTGACACCTGGCCATGAGGTACCCACATAGTCTTTTCCGTCGCCACCATTCATCCATGCCCATGTATAAATCTGGCTGCCCCATGACGTAGGAGCCTCAAAGAATGCACATATCTCATTTTCTTCTACGGTGCAGAACGAAGGCACGCCATTGTATACACCATCCTGCGGTTTCTCGTCATCCTTCAGCTGTGGAAGAGTGATGTCACTGGGTTCGATGCCCTGCACATAGTAGACATAGTGGTAGCCGCTAATCACTTTCTTCCACGCTGTATTGCTGGGTGTATAAGTTGCAGCCTTAGTACCAACAACACAAAGCAACTTCTTGCTACCGTCTCCAGCCACCTGTACGGCATAGTAGTCTTTATGGGATGCCAAGTTGGTCGGCTTGCTCATATTGTTGACACCCACGGCCTTGCGGACAGCTGCCATATTGGCGATTTCCTGCTTGTAAGCCTGCCAGTGTTTCAGAAACACGCAGGGCGTTCCGGGCATGGCCAGCAGATAGGCGTTGGCTGCAAGAGTATCCTTTCGAAGAGGATCTTGCTGTGCAGTAGCCGAACGGTACTCTGTATCGTGGTTCTCAACGAAGGTCACAGCATACCGGCGGTAGCTGCCACTGCTGAAACTGCTGCTGACCAACGGCCAGTTGCCGTCGTTTTGTTTTCCTAATTGGGTCCAGTCGGAATTGTTAGCAGCATTGCGCACGGTATAGCGGAACTGGAAGTCGAAGGCGGCACTGGTCTTGTCGGTGGCATCAATCCAGTTCTTAATGGTATTGGAACTGTCCCAACACTCGCCCACAGAGAATTGCGGCTTGGAGTCATTGTTGTATAGCTTGGTATACTCACCACTATAGCCTTTCACCATGTCATAACGGAAGCCCGCATAGCCCATGTCTTCGAGTAACATTTTCAGATAAGCTTTCACCGACTTCTGCACATTCTCGCTCTTATGGTCCAGGTCGCGCATGCCGTCCCAGCCCTCACCGGTATCTTTGTTCGGTCCTACCTGATAGCCATTCGATGCAGCCTCGTCGTCAGAACAGATATCCTTATACGTCAGCTGATAGGTCACCCCCTTGTAGGTCTCCATAGGGAAGTCAGTCCAAGAACTCACGTTCCTGCGGTGGTTGATCACCACGTCGGCAATGGTGCCAATGCCTTTGTTCTTGAACGTTGTGATCATGGAGCGCAGCTCGGCCTCACTGCCGAACGAACTATTATAGTGGCCGGGGAACCAATACAGGTCGTCGTAGCCCATCGACTGACCACCGCAATCGCCGCTCTGAGGAATCCACACCAGGTCGAAAGTCGTAGAGAGATTATCTACCTGCTTTTCAAGTCGGCTCCACTGGGCATCGGTATAACCGTCCCAATAGAAGGCCTGCAGCATCACTCCGTTATACTTCTCGGGCCAGCCCTGTGCCATCATGCCCAGTGCAACGACCATCATCAACAATGTAGTGTAAAATCGTTTCATAAGTCTGTAGTTTTTTATTTCTGTTGCGAAGATACAAAAATATTCAATTCCAAGTAGTTATAACAGCCATTCTTTTAGGGTATGGAGTGCGCAATCGTTTGCATCTTTTACACCCGTTTTGCCCATGTGGAACATGTTTTTCAGCATGAGGAAAACGAAGAGACGGCCCTCCTCATTGTGCCTGACAATGGGAGAGCCGTCTCAAAGATTCTTATGTAGCTGCTGGGTTTACAGCAGGTTCATGGTGTCGGTGGCAATCATCAGCTCCTCGTCGGTAGGAATCACACAGACGGTTACCTTCGAGTCGTCGGCAGAAATCACTGCCTCCTGGCCGCGGACCTTGTTCTTCTCAGCGTCGAACTTCACGCCGAGATAGCCCAGACCCTTGCAGACTTCCTCGCGCATGCCGATTTGGTTCTCGCCCACACCGGCTGTAAACACGATGATATCTACTCCGTCCATGGCGGCAGCATAGGCACCGATGTACTTCTTGATGCGGTAGAAATACATGTCGAGTGCCAGCTGAGCACGCTCGTTGCCCTCGTTGGCGGCGTTCTCAACATCGCGCATGTCGCTCATGCCGTCGGTGATACCGGCCACACCGCTCTTCTTGTTGAGCAGGTTCGACATACCGTCGGCATCGAGACCCAGCTTCTTCTCGATGAAGGTGATGGCACCACCGTCGATGTCGCCACTGCGGGTACCCATCATCAGACCCTCCAGCGGAGTGAGACCCATCGAGGTGTCGATGCACTTGCCGTTCAGCACAGCAGCAATCGAACCGCCATTACCCACGTGGCAGGTGATGACCTTCTTCTCCTCGGCCTTCACACCCAGGAAGTCGCACACGCGCTGGGCCACATAGCGATGGCTGGTGCCGTGGAAACCGTAGCGGCGCACACCATACTTCTCGTACAGCTCGTAAGGAACGGCATACATATAAGCCTTCTTCGGCATGGTCTGGTGGAAAGCAGTGTCGAAGACACCCACCTGGGGCAGGCCCGGCATGAGCTCACTCACGGCGCGAACACCCTTCAGGTTGGCGGGGTTGTGCAGCGGAGCCAGGTCGGAGCACTCCTCAAACACGCGCAGCACCTCGTCGTTCAGCACAACGCTCTTGTTGAACTTCTCGCCGCCGTGCACCATGCGGTGACCCACTGCGTCGATCTCGCTCAGGTCTTTGATGACACCAATCTCGGGGTCGGTGAGCAGAGAGAAGATGAACTTCACGCCCTCGGTATGCTCGGGAATGTCGTGCATGATTTGTTTTTTCTCACCATTGGCCAGCTTCACTTTCACGAAAGCACCGTCCAAGCCTACGCGCTCGGCACCGCCACTGGTCATCACACTCTTGTCGTCCATGTTGTAGAGCGCATATTTGATAGAGCTGCTACCACAATTCAAAACTAATATTTTCATATAAAAAAGAAATGTATAAAGAAATGTTTTGTTGCTTTTTTTTAGAAAGAAATTAGAATAATGAGAATAATGGTTTGTTCCATTCTCTACCCTTCAATGTAATCCATATAGTTCTCTTGTGTCAGAAGAACAAAGTCGTCCTCGTCGGGCAGATAGAGATAACGTTCTGCACGTAGACGTTTCTCTCCAAAATTGAGCAGTATCCCACGCGAATGCTCTGTTATTCTCATATAGTTGAACAGTTGCGCACGATGCTCTGAATTGATAGATTCTACAGACTTCATTTCTATAATGATTCCTCGGTAATAGAAATCGGTGATAAAAGTTTTCTCCAAAACAACACCCTTGTAGGTGAGTTTGAGGTGCTTCTCGCGCTCAAAGTCCATTCCACGTTGTCTCATTTCAACAGCAAGAGCTTCCTGATAAACTTGTTCTGCCATGCCACGGCCTAAAGTAGAGTGAACTTCTTGTGCTGCGCCAACGACATTGTAGATATCTTTATACTCCTGCCTTGTCATCAATGAAGAATTATTCTTATTATTCTAATTTCTTTCTTTCATGATGATTCTAATTTATTTCTTTGCGTCCATGGCCTGGCAGGCGGTGATAGCTACCATGTAGTAGATATCGTCGACTGAGCAGCCGCGCGAGAGGTCGTTCACCGGACGGGCAATACCCTGCAGCACGGGACCGATGGCGATGGCATCGCCCAGGCGCTGTACCATCTTATAGGCAATGTTTCCTACCTCCAGGCAGGGGAATACCAGCACGTTGGCCTTGCCGGCGATGTCGCTGCCGGGAGCCTTCTTCTGTCCCACGCTCGGCACGAGGGCAGCGTCGGCCTGCAACTCACCGTCGATCTTCAGCTCGGGATCCAGCTCCTTAGCCAGGCGTGTAGCCTCAATCACCTTGTCGACCACCTCATGGGTAGCACTTCCCTTCGTCGAGAAGCTCAGCATGGCCACGCGGGGCTCGGCAAAACCGGCTACGGCACGGGCTGTCTGGGCAGTGCAGACGGCAATCTGCGACAGCTGGTTGGCATCGGGCATCGGCGTAACAGCCACGTCGCCTACCACCAATACACCGTCCTCACCATACTGCTTCTGCTTCGAGATGAGCAGCATACCACCGCTCACGCAGGTGATGCCGGGCTGGCATTTGATAATCTGGAGAGCCGGACGGAGCGTGTCGCCAGTGGTAGAGAGAGCACCGCTGATCTGACCGTCAGCACCTTCGGTCTTGATAATCATACAACCCAGATAGAGAGGATTCTTCACCAACTCACGGGCCTGCTCGATGGTCATTCCCTTCTTCTTACGCAACTCGCAAAGCAGCTGGGCATATTCCTCGCTTTTCTCGCAGTTCTCAGGATCGATGAGCGTAGCCTTATCGATGTTCTTCAGGCCTTTTTCCTCAGCCAGAGCGTGTACCTTCTCGGGGTTACCAATCAGGATGATGTCGGCAATGTCGTCGGCCAATACGCGGTCGGCGGCGGTCAGGGTGCGCTCCTCTTCAGCCTCGGGGAGCACGATGCGCTGCTTGTTTGACTTAGCACGCGCTACAATTTGACTTAATAAATCCATAGTTTGTTTTGTTATTTAAAAATGTGTTTTCAAACTTTAGTTTGCAAAAATAGGAAAAATAATCGGAATATCCTATTTTATTAAGATAAAATATGTTTTTTCACGCTGATTCCACACGATTCGTGTCTTGGCCGGTGGGGTGGAGCCAAGAACAGTTTCAGGCGATACTCACCCTTTGTCAATGAACTGGCTGTTCTCCATGCAGCAGACCGAAAATATTGTTAAAACATCACAAAAGAAAACAATACGAAACCATTTCCGTGCAATATTACGTATTTTTGTTGTTACAATTAAAAAAGGAGTATTTATGATGGTTCCATTATTGTCAAAAGTGTGTCAACACTATATCCTCTGCACAATAGTCCTGTCGCTTTGTCTCTTCGGTTGCAGCAGTGATGGCGACTTCGAATCTGATGCATTGCCGGAGTTTGCCGAAGGGTTGGGCGTGAATCCAAGGGACGCAGGTCGTGTGAGCATAACGACGGAGGGAGATGTGTCTATCACCCGCGATGCTTTGGGCGGTTTCCAGGCAATTACTTATGCGGATGCTGAAAAAGCACCCGCATCGGCTGCAGAGATGTTTAGTCGCTGGATGTGTCTGACCCCAGATGATTCTTTCGTGCTTTTTTATTCAGAAGATCATTCGTGGATGTCGAGTCCCATGAGGGTTGAGCGGTATCAACAGTTCTACAAAGGTGTTCTGGTATATCAAGGAGGCTTTGCCGTAAGATTACAGAACGGGAAAGTGAAGAGTGCCAATGGTATGATGATGAAGATTGACCATTTGGATGTCCGTCCGACGGTCAGTGAGCAAAAGGCGTTGGAGACCTACGCGAAATACCTGAAAGTCCCTACTGAAGCAGTAGGGGCAGGACATATCATGGCATGGTTTGATGATACCTTGATGATAGCCGAATTCCCTATCTCGAAAGGCTCTACACAATGGGCACCTCGGTTGGTGTATGGGCTGTGCTATCATGGCATGAGCAAGGAGGGCATGTGTTTCGTGGATGCCCATACCGGCCGGCTGCTTCTGACATGGCCCAACTATGTGGATTAGACTACCCATTCAGACTAAGAATTCTCCCCCTCTCCTTTTCTCTGAGAGGGGGAGAATCCTGACTGCTGTTCCCTTATAGAATCAGCCTACTATATATTTGCTCCCTGGAAGCAGGGAGATGAGCTTCGTGGCTATTATGCAGCATATATACGTGAGCACGGCAATGACGGGAATCGCCAGCCACACGGGCAGCAGAGGCTCGGCCACATTGCCGGCAATGAGTCTTCCGGAAATGGGTACGAGGAAGAAGATATGCATCAGATACATGCCAAACGTCAGTTTGGCGATGGAGGTAATATACGATGGTGCACGGCGGATGCAGGTGAAGAGCAGGAAGGCTCCAAAGGTGGAAAGCAGCACATTGGGCGTACAGAACTGCCACGACCACTCCATCTCAGGGGTGGGCATCTGAACACCCGGCACGCCTTTCATCCAGAAGCTCCATGCCGTGAATGCCCCTCCGACGATGAAACAGATGGTGCCTATTGTCAGACGTCGGCGCTGCGACCACTTCAGATGCACACGGATGTAATGCGCCAGCACCACGTAGCCTAGGTAGCCCGAGCAATACCACAGGGCAGAGAACTGGTTCCAGTGGCATTCGCCCCAGATGGTGGGTGAGACAAAATGATGGAGCCAGGGCAGCAATGTAGAGACGACGAAGAACAAGAGGAAGAGGCGTTCGTCGCGCGCACTGGCCCGCTCCAGCCATGGCGACACCACGGGGATGATGAGGTAGATGCTGATAAGCGGGTACATGAACCACAGATGGCCGGCCATCGGCGGGAAGTTGAAAGGCACCATGCGCAGGTCGGCCATGGCCTGCTCCCATGTCGTTCCGCCCCATGCCAGCGGCAGAAGGGCATAGAGCAGCAAGAAACAAATCATTGGCGGCAGGATACGCATGAAACGACGGCGGTAGAATTGCCTCATGGTCATGCCTTCGGGCATAGGAACCAGCAGAAAGGCCGACACGATGATGAAGAGCGGCACCGACACACGGCCCAGGAAACCGTCGTAGAGACTTACCCACAGACGGTTCGACTCGTTGGCCAGCATAGCCTCGTCGAAAGTGACACAATAGAAGTTTTCAGCACTGTGGACCAGCATCACCATGAAGCAGGCCACCACTCGAATGTAATCAACAAATGCTATCCGCTCTTTCATGCTGTTTTTTAGTTGGTTAAGTAGTCAGGACTTTCCTTCGTTTCTGGCTTTGTCCTGCTTTTGTCTGCAAAGGTAGCTATTATTCCTTATTTCTCAAAAACATCCAGACCTTAATTGTCCAGCGAAGCCAAATAATCGTCATAGTCGGCCCCTTCATAGTCGGTGTGTCCATCGTCCAATCCATCATCTTGCCAATCCAAGTCATCATCATTCATCAGCCAGTCCTCGTCGTCAACATTCATCAGCCAGTCTTCCTCGTCATCCTCCATCAGCCAATCCTCCTCGTCATCATCTTTTATCAGCCAATCCTCCTCGTCATCATCTTTCATCAGCCAATCCTCCTCGTCATCATCTTTCATCAGCCAATTCTCCTCAGCATCATCCATCAAACCATTATCCGGATCATGATCAGACATGTGTCTCTCCTTGTTGTGTTTCCTTAGTTTCTCAAGCAGGGCAGCACCTGCAACGACCGTTGCGGCCTGATTTACGACCGAAGGCTTGGCCGTACGGGTATGGTCGGCCTGGTTCACCGTCGCTTCGTCGATGCTTTTCTCCACCTTTTTCTCCATGTCTTCTGTCTGCGTTGTCACCTCGTCGGCGGCGACATGCCGTTGCCGACTCCTTCTGATGTAGAAAAAGGCGATGATGATTATCACAATAAAGATAATGTCAAGCACTAGCATAACCCAGTGAATAAGATGATAGGTGTCAGGTAAGAAAAACAGGGAGAGCGTCCACAGAGGTCGCTCTCCCCATTCCCATGATAGCAGCAATTAATATTCCAGAATGAGGGTTTGTCGCGGACTGAGGCGCAAGTCTTTTTTCAGACTGTACTTACGGCCCGTGATGACATCCTCGGCCTCGGTCTGGTCGACATCAAACAGCTCAGCATAGCGGCTCATCTCCATCACTGCCGGTTTTGTGGTGCCATTGATGATGGTCATCACTCCGTGGCGGTGCCAGCGGCGGGCAACGACATAGACCCCGTGGTAGGGGATGAACTGAGTCTGGTAGCCGCGGATGATGGTCTCATTGCCATAGCGCCAGTGCAGCAGGGCCGAGAGCCAGTTGAACATAGCATTTTCGGCCTTGGTGCGGCCTTCGGCGGTGAAGGCGTTGTGCTTGTCACCGGGGAATCCGCCTGGGAAGTCCTTGCGCACATTGCCGTCGGTCACCTCCTTGGTGCCGTTCATCAGTATCTCGGTACCGTAGTAGATCTGAGGTATGCGCTTCACGGTGAGCAGCAGTGCCAGTGCCTGCTTGAGGGCGAGTGTGTCATGTCCGTTGCCGAGGAATCGGTCGGTGTCGTGGTTGTCGATGAAGGCCATCACATGGTTGGGGTCGGCATAGAGGTAGTCATAGCAGAACGAGTTGTAGAGCCTGTTCATGCCGTTCCACCAGCCGTCGGTCTCCTCGTTCTTGGCCTGTGAGAGACGGTCGAAGAAGGCAAAGTCCATGACGGTTTTCAGGTAGCTGTTCTCCTCCGACAGTTTCGAGTCTTTCTGCCAGGCAGCGGTATAGGCCGGTTCGGTGACCCATGTCTCGCCCACCACGTTGAAGTTGGGATACTCCTCGTCGAGGGTCTTCATCCATCGCGCCATGCCCTTGGCGTCGGCATAGGGGTAGGTGTCCATGCGGATGCCGTCGATGCCAACGGTCTCAATCCACCAGATGGAGTTCTGGATGAGATAGGTCATGACGTGCGGATTGCGGTGGTTCAGGTCGGGCATAGATGGGACGAACCATCCGTCGACAGTCTCGTGGAGGTCGATTTCCGAGGCATACGGGTCTTTCACGGGCGTCAGTTTGTAGCTCGTCTGCAGGTATTTGCTCTTAGCTGGTTCGCTGCCGTCGGCATTGGCGGTGAATCCGGTCATCGGGTCACGGCCGCTCGATTGCTTCTCGCTCAGCCACTCGGGGGTGTTGAACCAGTCGGGACTGGGCATGTCGGCCACCCATGGATGCTCAAATCCGCAGTGGTTGAAGATCATGTCCATCACGATTTTCAGTCCTTTCTGGTGTGCCTCGTCTATCAGTCGGCGGTATTCCTCGTTGGTGCCGAAGCGCGGGTCCACACGGTAGTAGTCGGTGGTGGCATAACCATGATAGGTGGAGAAACCGTTGTTGTCGGGCGAGTTGTTCTCCAGCACGGGTGTGAACCACAAGGCCGTGACACCCAGTTGGTTGAAGTAGTCGAGGTGCTGGCGGATGCCCTCGAGGTCGCCCCCGTGGCGCAAGCTGGGCTGGCTGCGGTCGTTCACATAGTTGTTCAGTCCCTTGATCTGGTCGTTGTCGGCACGGCCCGATGCAAAGCGGTCGGGCATGAGCATATAGAGCACGTCGCTATTGTCGAATCCCATGCGCTTGTCGCCGCTCATCTCGCGCGCTTTCAGCTGGTACCTATATTTCTTCTTGTCGAACTGCAGGGTCATCTCGCCAGGCTGGGCACCACTCAAGTCGAGATAGACCAGCAAATAGTTGGGCGAGCCGGGGCGCACTACTTCGTCGATGGTGACGCCCGGATAGTCGGTGGTGACCGTCTTTACGGCAGCAATATCGGGTCCGTAGACCATCAATTGTAACTTAGGATTCTTCATTCCCACAAACCAGTCGGTAGGATCGATGCGGGTAATGCCTTTCTTGGGTGCTGCTGCCATGGCGATGACGAATGGAAGAAACAAACTGATGAATAATAACTTTTTCATATGCTGACTCTTTTTAGGGTTCATACATGATGAGTGCCGACTGTCCCGACACGGGAATCTTGCGCCCGAAGGTCTTGCTGGTCGACTGCTCGTCGATTTCGCCGTCCTTGCAAACCACGGTATACATGCCCTTGGGCACAGGCACCATCGTCTTCTCCTTGTTGGCGTTGAGAATGACCACAATGTTGCGCCAGTCGTCGCGGCCCGCATAATTCTTCAGGCGGAAGGCCACCACACCTGTCGGGGCATCGAGGAACTCCAGATGCTTACGCACCAGATGGGCATCTCCCAGGCGGAAGGCAGGATGATTGCGGCGCAGCTGGATGAGGCTCTTGTAGTATTGATACACCTGCGGATACTCCTTCAGGCGGTCCCAGTCGAGGTGGTTGATGGAGTCGGGCGACTCAAAAGAGTTGTGCACGCCCTTCTTGTCGCGCAGCATCTCTTCGCCGCTGAGCATGAAAGGCACGCCTTGCGAGGTGAAAACAGCAGTCTGGGCCAGCAGGTCGAGGCGAATCAGCTCGTCTTTCTGTTCTGTGCTGAGAGCACTGAACTTGCCTTGGGCACCCTTCAGACTGGGTACGCTGGCCATCAGCCGGTCGACGAGGCACATGTCGTCGTGACAGCTCACGTAGGCAATCATCTGCGTAGGCTCGTCGGCCCACGGTGTCTTCGAGTAGTTCACCTTGCTCATGTCTACCTGTGGATGACTGATGCCGCCGGCAATGCCGAACTTGATATTTTCTTCCTCGCCGGGAATGCCAGCCAGGAACGCGCCCTTGGTGTCGTCGCTGAACGGGCCGCGCAGTCCGTCGCGCATCTCATCGCTGAAGGCGGCAATGCGGGGCATCTTCGCGATATTGGCCTTCATGCCCAGCTGTTCCTGCGGATAGGCACAGCTGCCGGCGCTCCACCCCTCGCCATAGACAAAGAGGTTGGGGTCGATTTTGTCGAGTTCGGCGCGCACGGCATTCATCGTCTCGATGTCGTGGCAGCCCATCAGGTCGAAGCGGAATCCGTCGACACGGTATTCGTTGGCCCAGTATTTCACCGACTCGATGATGAACTGTCGCATCATGGGCTGTTCAGAGGCCGTCTCGTTGCCGCAGCCCGAGCCGTTGCTGTATTTCCCATCGGCCGTCTTGCGGAAATAATAGTCGGGATAGGTCTTCTGGAAGTTGCTGCCCTCGATGCTATAGGTGTGGTTGTACACCACGTCGAGAATGACGCGGATGCCTGCCTTATGTAAGGCCTGCACCATCTGCTTGAACTCCCTGACGCGAGCTTTCGGGTCGTACGGGTCGGTGCTGTACGAGCCTTCGGGCACATTATAGTTCAGCGGGTCGTAGCCCCAGTTGTATTTGTTGTCGCCAGGCCGTGTCTCGTCGACCGAGGCATAGTCGAACGACGGCAGTATGTGCACGGCGTTCACGCCGAGGTCGGTCAGGTGCTGGATGGCCCATGGCTCGGTGAGTGCCAGGAACTTACCGGGATACTTGGCGTCGGGACGCGCAATGGAGAAGTCGCGGTGGTGCAGCTCATAGATCACCAGGTCGGCAGGCGTCTTGGTGACGGGTCGCTGGTCGCAGCACCAGTCGTCGGGGTCGCACTCCAGCATGTTGAGGATGGCACCGCGGCGTCCGTTCACGCCTACGGCCTTGGCAAAGACACCTGCACACTCACCATGTCCGGCATCGAAGGTGTAGAACTTCCCCCTAAGGTCACCCTTCACGGTGGCTGTCCACTTCTTGGTGTCGGCATTGTAGGTCATCTTCACTGTTTTCAGGGCTTTCCCCTTGACACCGTTCTGGTAGATGCGTACTTTCACCGACTTGGCATTGGCCGGGGCGAAGAGGTTGAAGACGGTCGCCTCGGGGCCGCACTCCACCTCGTTGAAAAATGTCTGTCCGCTTACCAGGTTTGTCATGAGTGCCAGCATGGCTATTGCTATGATTTTTTTCATTTTTACGTTTGTTAGGTTTTGAGGAATTGTGATGGGTTGCTATTTGGCTATCAGCGAGATGGCAAAGCCACCGCCGGGAGCCTCAGTAAGTTTCAGGGTGTCGCCTTTCTTCACCACACGCTTGGTGATGGTATAGGCCTGTGGGTTGTGCTCATAGTGGGCATCCTTGGCGTCGGCATAGATGGTGCAGTCGTATTTCTTTCCCTTGTCCAGGAAGTCGAGTTTGACGACACTCTTATGACCGTTCTCGTCGCACTTGCCGCCCACAAACCAGTTGTCAGTGCCCTTGGCCTTACGGGCCACGGTGATATAGTCGGCAGGCTCGGCCTCCAGGTAGCGGCTGTCGTCCCAGTCGCAGGCCACGTCGCGGATGAACTGGAAGGCATCGTCGAAACGCTCGTAGTGCTCGGGCAGGTCGGCGGCCATCTGCAGCGGCGAGTACATGGTCAGGTAGAGGGCCAGCGAACCAGCCAGCGTGATGCGTGCCCACGACTGGTTGCCGCTCCACTCCGACAGCTTGGTCACGAAGATGCCTGGTGTGTAGTCCATCGGACCGCCCTGCAGGCGGGTGAACGGCAGCACACAGGTATGGTCGGGACGTGAGCCGCCGAAGGCCTCATACTCAGTGCCGCGGGCCGACTCGTTGCCCACCATGTTGGGATAGGTGCGGCAGATGCCCGTCGGGCGCACGGCCTCGTGGCCGTTCACCATGATGTGATGCTTGGCAGCCTCTTTGACGACATACATGTAGTGGTTGTTCATCGACTGCGAGTAGTGATGGTCGCCACGGGGGATGATGTCGCCCACATAACCGGTCTTCACGGCGTCGTAGCCATAGTGGTTCATCAGCTGGAAGGCTTTCTCCAGGTGGCGTTCGTAGTTCTGCGTGCTCGAGCTGGTCTCGTGGTGCATCATGATTTTCACACCCTTCGAGTGGGCATAGTCGTTGAGCATCTTGATGTCGAAGTCGGGGTAGGGGGTCACAAAGTCAAACACGTCGCGTTTCCACATGTTGGCCCAGTCTTCCCATCCTACGTTCCATCCCTCGACAAGCACCTCGTCGAGACCGTTCTTGGCAGCGAAGTCGATATAGCGCTTCACCTTCTCGTTGTTGGCTGCATGGCGGCCGTTGGGTTTTACCTTCGTCCAGTCAATCTGGTCGAGCTTGATGCTGGGGAACTCATCGGTGTAGTTCCACGAGCTCTTGCCCACAATCATTTCCCACCACACACCACAGTATTTCGTGGGGTGAATCCATGAGGTGTCCTCTATCTTGCACGGCTCGTTCAGATTCAGAATCAAGTTGCTCGACAGCATGTCGCGGGCATCGTCGCTCACCATGACCGTGCGCCAGGGTGTTGTGCAGGGTGTCTGCATGGCACCTTTCAGTCCGGTGGCATCGGGGGTCAGGTGACTCACAAAGGTGAACGGCTTGGGCAGCGGACATGCCGATGGCTGCGGATGAGGCGTATAGGCATTACTGCTTCCTTTCAGCTCGGTGGTGAATGCCTTGGTCTCGGCATCTACCAGTTCGAGGTGCATGGTAGCGTAGTCCAGACAGGCGGCCTCGTGGATGTTGATGTAGAGCCCGTCGTCGGTCTTCATCTGTAGTGAGGTCTGTACACCCGTCTCACTGAACGGGGCTACCGAGCTGTTGCCCCAGTTGACGGCATGCCTCATTCGCTCACGGATGCCTGAGAGTTTGGTTTCTTGTGTCTCCTGCTCCTGTGTGTCGTAGTCGCCGGGCAGCCACCAGGCGGTATGGTCGCCTGCCATGGCAAACTCGGTACGCTCTTCCTTGATAAGGAAATAGTTCAGCTCTTTCTGTTGGGGGAACTCATAGCGCAGGCCGATGCCGTCGTCATAGACGCGGAAACGGATAATCATTTTGCGCTCGTTCGTCACGAGGGCCAGTCCGCGCGATGCTCCGTCGCCTTGATATTCGGTTTTCTTTATTTCCTGGACCAGTGTCACGGCCATTTCGTTGTAGTGGTTGCGTATGGTGGCTGTCTCACCCCATACGGGCTTCCAGGTCTCATCGAAGTCTGCATACTTCACGTCGGCTACCTTGAAGCCATCCAGCAGGTCGGTTTCCTCCATGCCTTTCGACGCATGTTTGTCCTTGGCCAGTTCCAGTCCCAGATGACTGGGTTTTACCACCGCCCGTCCTTTGTAGCTCATCTCGTAGGTGGGCCGTCCGTTGTCGGTCAGTGAGAACGTCAGTACGATGTTGCCGTTTGGTGATGTCACATTCTCTGCCAGTGCCATCAACGGCATCAGCAGCATGAGAAACAATAGTTTTATACTTTTCATCTTAATGTATAGTTAGTTTTTATGGGGTTATTTTCTACCTGAGTGCATGATCAGTTCTCTGATGTTCTCGTTGAATGCCGTCTGTGCCATGAGGTCCTCAATGTTCAGGTGCATGCGGTAACGCCAGTAGTGGCGCGGGTTGGCGGGAATATTGATGCGCTCGGCGTTGGCATTGGGCAGGCGCAGTTTCTCGTCGATGGCCAGCCAGTCTTGGATGGAGAGGATGCAGAGCATGCTGGGCGAGGTGAGATGGCGAGAGATGATGTCGCGGGCCAGCCAGCCGGGCAGCGGGTGGGGTGCCTCGTCGCCCCGGTAGAGCATGGTGGTATAGTATTCCTGCGTGCGCTGCCGGTCCTCGTCCCACCACTGGCGCAGGGTGGGCATGTCGTGGCTGCTGATGGTGCATACCGAGCGGTAGGGGTTGCGCGACAGGTGGCCGAAACGGGTCGACGGGTCTTTTGGCATCGACTGCAGCTCGAGCGACAGGATGCGCAGCTCGTTCATCACCCAGGGCACACAGTCGGGCACCATGCCCAGGTCCTCGGCGCACACCAGCATGCGGGTGGCCTGTACCAGTCGCGGCAGTTTCTTCATGGCCTCACGATACCAGAACTGGTTGTTGCGGCGGTAATAGTAGTCGTTGTACAGACGGTTGAACACAAACTTCTCGCTGTCGGTCAGTGCCTCATACAAGAGGTCGAACTGGGCACTGATGCGGGGGTGGAATTTCTTGGCGTCTTTATGGTCGCGCACAAACAGCACGTTGCTGATGAGTGCATACAGTCCGTCTCTCAGCCACAGCTCTTTCTCGTCGGTGGTGCCGGCAAAGGCTTTCTCCACCTTCCGTTGTGTGTTGTATTCGTCCTTCATGCGGTAGAAGCCGTTGTGCGTTGGCTCCAGATATTTCTGGCGCACCTCTTCGGCCCGCTCCTTGAAGATGCGGTCCAGCACCCAGTCGCAGATATACGGTTGGGTGAACAGCTCCTCCTGCCAGTGCAGGCCATAGCCTTCAATCTCCTCGCGCGTCATGCCCAGAGCCGGCTGGAACTGTCCGAGCAGTCCGTGAACGGCGTCGACGGGAATCTCCCAGATGCGGAAGAAGCCCAGCACGTGGTCGATGCGGTAGGCGTCGAAGAATTTAGCCATGTTGCTGAAGCGGCGCACCCACCACAGGCAGCCGTCTTTCAGCATCTCGTCCCAATTGTAGGTGGGGAAGCCCCAGTTTTGTCCGTTCACCGAGAAATCGTCGGGCGGCGCTCCGGCCTGTCCGTTCAGGTTGAAGTAGCGTGGCTCCTGCCAGGCGTCGCAGCCGTAGCGGTTCACACCGATGGGGATGTCGCCCTTCAGGATGACTCCCTTCTGGCGGGCATACTCGTGGACGGCCTTCATCTGCGTGTTCAGAATGTATTGCGCGTAGTAGAAGAACGACACATCCTTGAACAGCTTGGTGCGGGGCGACTCCAACGCCTTGCGGTCGGTCTCGTGGAAAACCTCATGGCCTGCCCACTGCGTGTAGTCGGCCGTGCCGTTAGTGTCGCGCAGATAACAGTACTGGGCATAGGGGGCCAGCCATTGCTTCGACTCGGCAAAGAACGCCTTGAAGGCGGCCGAAGACATGACTTTCTTGCCTTCCTGTTCAAACAACAGGCGCAGATAGCTGGTCTTGGCCGCATTCACCTGCTCATAGTCAATCTGCGGCAGGGCGTTCAGGCTCTCTCTCAGCTGTTCGTATTTCTCTCTCTCTTTCTCGTCTTTCAGAGGCGGCAGTGCCGTCAGGTCGGCATACTGCGGGTGCAAGGCGAAGATGCTGATGCACGAATAAGGATAGGAGTCGGTCCATGTGTGGGTGATGGTGGTGTCGTTGATGGGTAGTATCTGCAGCACGCGCTGGCGCGTCAGTGCCACCCAGTCGATCATCTTGCGCAGGTCGCCGAAGTCACCCACGCCGAAGCTTGTCTTCGAGCGCAGCGAGAACACGGGCACCAGCGTGCCGGCACATTTCATGGGGTGGATGGGGAAGGTGGCTTGCGACAGCTCGTACACGGCCACGTCGCCCGTCTCCATGGGCGGGAGCACCACCGTACGGTTGGCTCCAATCTCCCACAGCGGTGTCACGTCGTCTTCCTCGTCGAGCACCACAAACTTAAACTCCATGAACGGGCGTGCCAGTTTGGTGGCATCGATGTTCACCACCCACTCGTTGTAGTTGTGCTCATACATCGGTACCGCCTTCTTGGCCTCCCAAGAGCCCAGCACGGCATCTTCGCCGACAAGGGCCAGACGCTCGTCGGCACGCAACTGCGGAGCGCGCACCTTCAGGCGGATGCAGATGGGATAGCCGATCTTCGGGCACAGCGAGTGCTCGTGCGAGGCTATGCAGTCGGTAAAGGCCGAGCTGTAAAGATAAGAATCCTCGGGCGCGTCAATCCAATGGTCGTAGACGTTATAGTTGATACCTTTCACACTGTTGAACTCCAGACGGTGCATGGCCACCAACCATTCGTGGCGCTCCTCCTTGCCCTCGCGCTCAACAGCATAATAATAGTCGATGAACGACCCCGACTGAAACTCATGGCGGATGTCGCATTTCCAACGACCTTCACCTTCAGCCTTCATTCTGTACTTCGAGACTTTGCGGTCTCCATTGGCATCCTGACCCAACAGGTTCAGAACCAGTTCTTCGCCGAAAACAGTGTAATAATCTATAAAGAAATGTATGTTCATAGACCTAGGAATTGGTATTTTTCGGTAAAGTTACAACTTTCCGCAATACGTTGACTCTCAGGAGGTCGACGATTTGCCTTTTTTGTTGCGCAAACGTTTGCATAAATGGCGTGCAACAAAGCGGTCAGGCTTATTCAAGGTTGCCCACAGAAGGTGGCAAGCCGCCGGTTCAATGCGCAGCAAAGCTGCTGGTTCAAATGCGCTGAAGCGCGTTCAAGGTTCCAAGTTCAAGTTTTACCCACAGATTGACACAGATTTTCACTGATTTATATTCTCAAACCGGCAGGCTATTATGCATTATGAATTATGCATTATGAATTATTGTCGCCCACAGATTTTCACAGATTTAAAAGATTTTTTTTTGAACAGTCTATGACTGAATCAGATCTGTGATATCTGTGCGATCTGTGTGAACGACAACACAAATGGCCAAGAATTGACCATGTATTTTTCATGAGTTCATTTTTGATAATTTGTGGAAATTTTTGGGAATTAGTGTTAAGTATAAAACACCAATTAGCACTAATTGCCACAAATTATTCAAAAATTCTTTTGCTCAAGCTGGCAGGCTAATTTTGTATTATAAATTTTCAATTTTCTCGATGAGGACGGTGGCGTAGGCCGAGATGCCCTCCTCGCGTCCGGTAAAGCCGAGGTGCTCGGTGGTGGTGGCCTTGATGGAGATATCGTCGACATCACAACCGATAATGTCGGCCATGCACTGTTTCATGGCGGGAATATGCGGATTCATCTTTGGACGCTCGGCGCAGATGGTGGCATCGATATTGCCCAGGCGGTAGCCCTTGGTGGCTATCAGGCGGATGGTGTCGCGGAGGATGATTTTGCTGTCCATGCCGTCGGTCTCGGCTGCCGTGTCGGGGAAGTGATAGCCAATGTCGCGCATGTTGGCGGCACCGAGCAGCGCGTCGCAGATGGCGTGCAGCAGCACGTCGGCGTCGCTGTGACCCAATAGACCGAGGGCGTGGTCGATTCTAATGCCGCCCATCCATAGTTCGCGGCCCTCGACGAGCTGGTGTACGTCGTAACCGAATCCTACTCTTATCTTCATAGTACTGCGGAGGTGGGGATTATTTGCGGTGGAAAAGGTCCTTGATGCCGTCCATATCGAAGGTCAGCGAGAAGCGCAGCGTCTGGTCCAATGGATTACTCTTGGCCGTGGCAATCACATAACCGGCATCGAGCGAGAAGACACTCATGCGGAATCCGGCGCCCAGGGTGAAGTATTTGCGGTTTCCCTTGTTGGCACTCTCGTGGTGGTAGCCGGCACGAATGGAGAACTGGTCGTGGTAGATATACTCGCCGCCGACGCTCCACTGGATTTCCTGCATCTCTTCCTTGAAGCCGTTGGGGGCATCGCTGAAGCTCTTGAAGATACCATTGATGGAGCTGATGTCGTAGTAGTCGCGCTGCACACGAGAGATATAGTCTTCCTCGGTCTCATCGTCGATGCGCTTGGGATAGGTGGGGACAAGCAGTTTGTTGGCGTCGGCAGCAATGGTGAAACGGTTGTACTCGTCGACGGGTATCATCAGGGCAGCACCCAGACGCATGTTGGTGGGGATAAACTCGCTGTTGTCGTCACCGCCGAAAGAGATCTTACTACCGATGTTGCTGATGTTCAGACCCAGACCGAGCTGACACTCGCGGCTGCCCAGTGTGATGTAGTTGTTGTAGTAGCAGGCCAGGTCGGCAGCAAAGGCTGAGCCGGGGGAGGTGTCGTTGTGGTAGTCGTAGGTGAGGTCGGAGTAAATCCAGCGCACACCGGCTGCAATAGAGAACTTCTCGCTGAGCATGAGCGAGTAGGCCACGTCGACTGACATCTCGTAGGGGTTGATGGTCTCGGCATTCGAATAGTCATCGCCACCGTTCCAGTTGGTCATCACCTCACCGAGCGAGAAGTAGCGCAGCGAGCCCGAGATGGCACTGTAGTCGCCAATGCGGTAGTAGCCTGTCAGGTTGGCCAGGTCGATATCGTTCACCAGCTGGCGCAGCCACGGGGTATAGTTCAGAGCCACTCCGGCGCGGCTGATGGTGAACGGATACTTGGCGGGGTTCCAGAACTGCGAGTTGACATCGGGGTCGGTGGCCGCACCCACATCGCCCAAGCCTGCTGCACGGGCATCGGGGGCTATCATCTGCGAGGTGACAGAGTAGTTCACGGGGTTGAACATGTCGGTCTTGTCGTCTTGGGCCAGGGCTGCCACAGAGGCGAGCAGCAGAATGACTATGCTTGAAAATCGTCTAATTTCTTTATTCATCACTATTTATGAACGTTGATGTGGCTTATTTATTGCCTATAATGATTAATTTCTGTGCTTTCGATGCCTGCGAGCTGCCGTCGCTGCTGATGCGTACCCGGTAGAGATATACGCCGGTTTGCAGACGGCTGCCGCCATCGGTCGATAGGTTCCAGTTGAGGGTATAGGTACCGGTAGCAGGCACTCCGCTCTCATGGTGGCGCCAGAGCAGCCGTCCGGCAAAGTCGTAGACCTCAAGTTCTACATCCAGCTCGCTGCCCGTACGGTCGTGGCTGATGATGAAGGTGGTCTCGCTCACGGCAGGGTTCTTGGTGCAGCTCACTCCGAAGCAGTGGGGCTCCAGGCCGCGCACCACATTGAAGGTCAGCTCGGTGGTGGTGGCATTGTTGAGCACATCCCAGGCGCGGAACGTCAGGCGGTGGCGCCCAGCGGTGAGTTCGGGAATGCTATAGTAGGTGGTGCCACTGGTGTAGCTGCCGAAATCGTACTGGAAGTTGCCGTTCAGGTTGTAGGTCATGGCTGTCAGTCCGTCGATGGTCAGTTCGAGGTCGTGACCGATACCGTTGCCGGTGGTGTTGATGCCGTCTTTGTCGGTGATCTCAGCCACGAAATAGGGGGTGCTGTTCACGTCGTCGCCATTGCTGAACGAGGGTGAGTTGAGATAGCAGTAGACGGAAGGACCGATGGAGTCGTTGGCTACGGTGTCGGTACTGCCCACCTTGAAGCGCTCACAACAGCCGTTGGCCGAGCGCAGATGGTCGCTGCTGACGGCAAAGAGATTGATGAGGCCGGTGCCGTCGGTATAGTTGATGTCCATGGGCACGGCGAAGCTGAAGGTGAACTGCCCGTTTCGCACCTCATCGGAGCCGCTGAAAAGGGTCTTTGTCCGGTCCTTATAGACGAATGGTGTCTGTGCACCGTCAGACGAGGTGTCGTTCAGTTTGCAGGTAATCTCTTCCTCCGAGTCGCGCACGGTGGCCGTCACTGTTCCGTTGAAGTCGGTCAGCGGCAGTCCGTTGGCTTCGATATGGCCGCTCACCGTGGCCACTTGTCCTGCCTTGAGGGTGGTCATGCTACTGGCGGTGACTGCCTCGCCGTTGATGGCATCGACCACCACGCTGAGCGAGGGGATGTTCAGCCGCAGGGCGGGATCGCCCAGCAGCGAGTATTGCAGTTTGTTCTGGGTGTTGTCGTATTTGGGTACCTTGGGGTCGTAAGGGTCGTAGATATATCCGTTGACGAGGTCGTTCTTGGCTTTGCGCTGGGCCTCACCAATGGTGATGTAGCTGCCGTCGACGGGTGTGAACAGATTGCGCAGGAAGGCATTGTTGATGAGTTGGTTGCGGTCCTGATACACCGTGCGGGTTGTACCGAAGAAAGCCACGGCACCGCCTTTATCGTTGAGCACGGCGGCCTCGCCGATGTTGTCGGTCTGACTGTCGAAAGGCATGATGTCGCAGGAGGCCGTGATCCACAGCGGCAGGTTCTCGTTGGTGAAGTTCTCGAAGTGGGTCAGTCCGACCACCATCTCATGCGACAGCTGGTCGGCTCGTCCGTGCCCGCAATAGTCGATGATCAGTGCTCCGGCCTGTTGCTGTTGGACGATGGCCTTGGTCACTTCGGGATAGGTGGCGCCGGTCGATGACACCTCGCGGGTGTAGGCATCCCACATCACCTTCTTCTCGACGATGCCTGGATTGAGCTCGGCCACGATACCTGCAGCCTTGTCGGCGTCAATCATGTGCTGGTTGCTATTGCCGTCGTCGCCCAGGAACATGATCGTGTTCTGCCAGATACCGGCATTTTGGTTGTTGACGTAGGCCAGGGTCTTGTCGGTCAGGATCTTAGCCTGCTCGGCATTGCGCACAGGGAACCGGCCCACGGCAATGTCTGGTTTGCCGCGGTAGCTATTGCCCGTGAGCAGCGTCTCGCCATCGTCCAGCAGACAGAAGAAGTCTTCCGACACATAGCACTGGGTGCTGCTGAATGAGTTCTCGCTCTCGTAGCACAGCAGGAAATCGTCGGGCGTGTAGCCGGTCCAGGCACTGGTGTGCATACGATTGTCCCAGGCGCAGTCGCCGAAAAGCATCAGGTAGCGGGGCATCTCGGCCTCGGTCTGGGCACGGTCGTAGAGCATTTTCATGTAGCGGCGGTAGGCACTGGCGTCGGGGGTGCCGCTGGAGAACTCGTTGTAGAGTTCGTCGGCAGGCACAATGCGCACAGAGAGGCCATCGCGCTGCTCGTGCATGGTCTTGATGCGTTCGGCCTGGGCCGTCAGCTTGCCTGTCAACGGCACAATGATAACCATGTCGCAGGGACCGTCGGCATGATGGTCTTGGTTGGTGATGTTGTAGACGTACTCCGGACTGTCGAATGTTGTCGTGGCCAGTTGCAGCGGCCGGGGCGTGTCGAGGGTCAGGGAGAGATAGTCGACACGGACGGGTGTGGAACCACTCGCAACGGTGATGCGCAGCTCGTTTTGTGCCTGCAGGTTGCTGACCTGATAGGTGCTGGCCGACTCGGCAGCATGGTCGTACGACGAACTGGTTGCCATTCGCTGTGTGCCCAGCTGCTCGCCGTTCAGCTCGACGGAAGCTGTGGCGGCACTGCTGGTGGTCAGTACCACGCGCAGGGAGCCGCCCGACGCCTGTCCATGGGTGGGCAGCTGGTAGGTCTTCGACTGGCCGGCCTCAATGGCCGTACCCTCGTAGAGGTTGCGGCCGCCCTCATACCATGCGTATTCGTCTTTCTCGTAGAGCACATGATAGTCGTCGGCTGAGGGATAGTAGGTGCTGATGAAGGTGGTACTGTCTATCTGTAAAGGCTCAGCATCGCCCTGGGTGATGAAATAATAACCGTAGTCGGAGTAGGGATTGCGCGTGCGGATGGTCGAGGAGGGCGACGACCACGATACGGGGCCGCGGCCGAAGAACAACCGCCGTCCGCCAATGGTGCACGTAGGCAGTTCCTGCAAGTCGTCGGTGGCGCGCAGGTAACTGTCGGTAAGGGCCTCGGGCTGCAGCTCACCGCCATAGCCGTAGATGCGCACTTTGGCCAGGTCGCTGAACCCGGCTTTCTTGATGACTGTCTCGGTGAGCTGGTAGATGCCCGTTGCCGGAATGCGAATCTTTGCCCAGTGACCGGTGGCCAGCACCGAATGGGCCGCATAACGGTCGCTCACTCCACCTGCACGTGTAGCTGGGGCAGCCTTCCTGCCTTTATGAATAGGTGTGGCCTTCACATCAATCATGAAGCTGACCAGCTTTTGGTATTGGCCGTCGCGCAGCACCAGGGGCACAAACGACAACTCCAGAGAGCCGCGCTTGCGGTCGACGGCAATAAACTGTTCGATGACAGGCATCTCTGGCAATGGCGCCTCGATGAGCTGTTGCACGCGCAGCACGTCGTCGTGGCCCATCTTGATGAACTCAGGATAGGCAATCGAAACAGTGTAGAGGGAGTCTTGGTAATGCTCGCCGAGCGGAATGGAACAGCCAAAACGAGGCAACACAGAGTCGATTCTCACCTCAGGGGCAGTGAGATTGAAGAACCTTTGTGCCCCTGCCGACGGGCAGAGGAACAAAAGCACGATGAGCGTGATACACCAACGGACTCTTTCCATTCCTTATAATAACGCAAAACCGGCCCGCTTATTGCCTAGCAAGTAAGGAAAGTGGGTCGGTGACAGTGGAGTGGGGGATGTTCAAACGCTGTTGGTGTTGCCGGGCAAAGGGCTTCTCCGTGTTCTTAGCAGCAGTTGAACTGTCACTGGGCAAAGAGCTTTTCCGTGTTCTTAGTGGCTGTAGAGTTGGTACTGGGCAAAGAGCTGTTCCTACGTTCTAGCGGCAATAGAAGTCGAGCACTTTGCGCTCTTCTATCCATCCTTCCAGATGGTCGTCGATGCTGACGGGACCCACCCCGGCGGGGGTACCTGTGTAAAGCAGGTCACCGGTCTTCAGCGTGAAGTATTTCGAGATGTAGGCAATGATTTCGTCGACGGTGTAGAGCATATCGCTCGAACAGCCTTCCTGGACCGTTCGTCCGTTGATGTCGAGATGGAAGTGCAGGGCTTGTATATCGCGGAATTTCTCGATATCCACCCATTCTCCGATGGCGGCTGAGCCATCGAAACCCTTGGCGATGGTCCACGGGCGTCCCAGTTCCTTGGCCTGCCGCTGCACATCGCGGGCTGTGAAATCGATGCCCACGGTAACGGCATCGTAGTAGCGGTGGGCAAAACGCACGGGGATATTCTTGCCCAGGCGGCAGATGCGCACCACCAGCTCGGTCTCATAGTCGATGCGGCCCATGAAGTCGGGAATGAAAAACGGTTTGCCGTTTTTCAGCAGGGCAGAGTCGGCCTTGGTAAAGATGACGGGCTCGGCAGTCTTTCTCTCTGCCTTTTCAGAGAGAAGCATGATGTTGTTGAACTCCGTGGTATGTTCGGCATAGTTCATGCCAATGGCAAAGATCTTCATGACGGTGGGGTTACAGATGATATCATCGAAAAAAAAGAGCCAAAGGAGCATGTTTTAACTCCTTTGACTCCTTGTTATGATTTGTCTGAAAACAGACGGAAAGTCTGATTAGTCGGCAACAAGTGTGAAGCGCTTGAAGTCAACAATCTTCAGCTCCTTGTCCTGACGGGCCAGCCACTGAGCAACAGTAGCCTTGTCGCCATCGCCGAACTGGAACTCCTGGTCAACCAGGCAGTTCTCTTTCAGGAACTTCTGAACACGGCCCTTGGCAATGTTCTCGATCATGTTCATGTTCAGTGAGCCAGCCTTCTCAGCGGCAGCCTGCTCCTTCAGCTTGCGAGCCTCGTCGGCCTGCTCCTGAGTGAGCCATCCCTTAGCCATGTTGCTCTCGATGTGGTCCTCAGAGTCAACGAGGTTCGGGTTGATGCCAGCTTTCTTCAGCACCACCTCAACATACTTCTCCACCTGCTCGAGCTTGGTCTTCTCAACAGCGGTCTTGTACTCCTCGTCGAGAATCTCCTGAGCAACGCTCTCGGCGTTCAGGGCAACGGGCTTCATGGCAGCTACCTGCATGGCCACCTTGTGACCTGCGTCGGCAGCGGGCTTGTTGGTCTGAACCATGGTGCACAGGGTGTGCTTGCCCATGTGGTCGTAAACCTCGATGTTCTCACCCTCAAGCACCAGGTAGCCGTCGAGCTCCATCTTCTCACCGGTGATACCCGAGCGCTGTGTGACAGCGTCCTGCACTTTCTGACCGTCGGCCAGAGCCAGCTCTTTCACCTCGTCGAGAGTCTTGCACTTGTTGGCGATGGCAGCCTCGAGAATGCTCTTTGTCAGGGCGATGAAGTCGGCACCATTGGCAACGAAGTCGGTCTCGCACTTCAAGGCAATCATAGCGGCAAAGCCGTCGACAGCCTGCACGAGAACGCAACCGTTGGATGTCTCACGGTCGCTGCGCTTGGCGGCGATAGCCAGACCACGCTCGCGGAGCAGCTCCTTAGCCTTGGCGAAGTCGCCCTCGGCCTCGGTCAGAGCCTTCTTTACGTCTGCCAGACCGGCACCAGTCATGGCGCGAAGCTTCTTGATATCTTCAATTGAAATAGCCATAATCTTATTACTTTAATCTTTTAATGATGAATGATAAACTTGATGATTACTCAGCGGCGGGAGCCTCTTCTGCCTCAGCAACGGGAGCTTCCTCAGCAGCGGGAGCTTCCTCTACGGCAGGAGCCTCTTCCTCTTTGCGGGCCTTGCGAGCGCGGCGGGGTCTCTCCTCACCATCGTTCTCAGCCTGAGCCTGGGCAGCTTTCTCGTCGGCCTTCTCAGCCTTACGCTCCTCAAGACCCTCGGCAATAGCGGCGCAGCAAGCATTGAGGATAACCTCAACAGAGTCCTTGGCATCGTCGTTGGCAGGAATCATGAAGTCGATATCGTTAGGATCAGAGTTGGTGTCGACAATACCGAACAAGGGGATACCCAGACGGTTGGCTTCCTTCACGGCAATCTTCTCCTTCATCACGTCTACTACGAACACAGCGCTGGGCAGACGGGTCAGGTCGGCGATAGAACCGAGGTTCTTCTCGAGCTTGGCGCGCTGGCGGCTGATCTGCAGAATCTCACGCTTTGAGAGGTTGTTGTAGGTACCGTCGCTCATCAGTTTGTCGATGCTGGCCATCTTCTTCACAGCCTTGCGGATGGTTGGGAAGTTGGTGAGCATACCGCCCGGCCAACGCTCAATCACGTAAGGCATGTTCACGCTGGCTGCCTTCTCGGCAATCACGTCCTTAGCCTGTTTCTTGGTGCCGACGAAAAGAATCTTCTTTCCGCTCTTGGCAATCTGCTTCAGAGCCTCGGCAGCCTCGTCGATCTTGGCTACGGTCTTGTGCAGGTCGATGATATGAATACCATTGCGCTCCATGAAGATGTAGGGAGCCATGGCGGGATTCCACTTACGCTTGAGGTGACCGAAGTGACAGCCGGCCTCGAGCAACTGGTCAAAATTTGTTCTTGACATTTTTGTTTCTTCTTTTTTGTTTGTTGTTTACTTTCTTTTCAATCTGATTAGGATCAGCCGCTGAGTAATCGGTAATGACAATCGGTGACCGCCAAACCAAGTCTCAGCAGTTTAGATACTAAACATGTTCAGTCTACCCATGATAACCGACAACTGGCAATGATGTACTCTCAACTGCCAATTGCCAATTACCCATTGGATATTAACGCTTACTGAACTGGAAGCGACGACGAGCCTTCGGCTGACCTGGCTTCTTACGCTCAACCTCACGAGAGTCGCGGGTCAGGAAACCGTGGTCTTTCAGGTTCTTCTTATCCTCGGCGTTGATCTTCACCAGTGCGCGGGCAATGGCTAGACGCAGAGCCTGGCTCTGGCCTGTGAAACCGCCACCGTCGAGATTGGCCTTAATGTCATACTTCTCGGCGACCTCCAGCAGGTTCAGCGGCTGCTTGACCACGTACTGCAGAATGGCAGAGGGGAAATATACAGAAATATCTTTCTTGTTGATCGTGATTTTACCAGTTCCTTCTGTCAGGTAAACGCGAGCTACAGAGCTCTTACGACGACCGATTGCGTTAATTTGTTCCATCTTACCTTATTTATTTATACTGGTTAATATCAATTGCCTTGGGCTGCTGAGCCTGATGATTGTGCTCGGTGCCATTGTAAACATACAGGTTGTCGATGAGCTGACGGCCCAGACGACCTTTGGGGAGCATACCCTTCACGGCATGACGAAGAATCTTGTCCATACCATCGGGACGCTTGCGCAGCTGCTCAGGAGTGTTGAAGCGCTGACCTCCGGGATAACCAGTGTAACGGGTGTACACCTTGTCGGTCTCCTTCTTGCCAGTGAAAACCACCTTGGCGGCATTGATAATGATCACGTTGTCTCCACAATCCACGTGAGGAGTGAAGTTGGGCTTGTACTTTCCGCGAATCAGCTTAGCAACCTTCGATGCGAGGCGACCAACAACCTGGTCAGTAGCGTCAATCACTACCCACTCTTTCTTCGCTGTTTCCTTGTTGGCGGAAATAGTCTTGTAACTTAAAGTGTCCATTTGTTTTGATTGATAAATTTAAAAACGTTTTTTCTTTTGCGGATATGTCGCCATCCGACTGCGCCTGGCTTTACGTACCTGGGAACGAGCAGACTCTCCGTCTGCCAGTGAGCAGCGATTCACAAACCACGACGACTGCCTGAATGCCAGGCGGTAGGCCGCTATTTACACACTGCCCTCGGGGGTTCTTATTGGCCCCACTACAATTTCGGAGTGCAAAGGTAGCATATTTCTTTTAGATATATGATGATTGATATCTTCCGAAAGGTGATATTTAAGATGATTTAACATCTCATGCGTCAAGTTCTGTTTTAGGCTCTGACAACTTAGCTGTTCCCAGTCGCTGCACTGTTACTCCTTTGGCTTTCCTTCTTTCCCATCTCAATATTCCAGTATCTCTTGCTCAATGGGTAAAAACAAGTTCAACGCGCCCAACAAGTTCAACGGGTAAAACGGGGTCTTCTTGTGGTCCTAGCCTGCCTGATATTTCTGGAAAAACATAAAAAATGCTAACTATCGAAACATTTTTGCCGCTAAAACGTCTTATCATTAAACAAAAGATGCTCATGACGAAAACGATGATTCTCAGCTTGCTGCTCCTCCTCTTCCCGGCCATGCAGGCGACGGCAGCCAACAAAAAGGCTCTCCATGTGAAAACGCAGTTGCAGGGGATGGGTGATACCTTGGTGGTGCAAAACGGCAAGCAACTGACGGCCTTCACCGGTCATGATGGCGTGTTCGACATCATGGTGCCGCTCACCGAACCGGTCTATATCACCCTCGCCACACCAGCCACCTTCCGCGGCGAGGAGCAACAGGCATTTGTCATTCCGGCGGTTCCCGGCCAGCAGGTCGAGATAAAGGGCTCATGGATGGACGGCTTTACCTTCTCGGGCAGCCGCTTCTATGAAGATTACAACGCGTTGATGATTGAGGTGGAGATGGCCGAGCGGCCGTTGAGCCTGCTCTTCAACGACCTGAACGGACAGATGGGCAATGGCGTCAACCAAGATTCATTGCAACAGGTGTTCAACGAACGGCAACCCTCTATGCTTCAGCGACAGAATGATTTGCTGCTCGATATGGTTCGGCGCCATGCCGACAGCGAGGCCGTTGCCGTTCTGGCCCGTGAGTTTGGCGACGATGTGAGGATGATTCAGCAGGCAATCGGGCTGATGTCCAATAAAGTACGCAACGGGAAAACGGCCCGCTTGGCATACGGTCCGCTTGAGGACGCTAAACTGAAACACGACAGCGAGGAAGACTCGGCCCGTAAGCAGGCGGCTGGGGTTGAGGCGCCCGACTTTACCTTGAACGATATCAACGGTCAGCCGCTTTCGTTGTCGTCGCTTCGGGGGAAATATGTGTTGCTCGATTTCTGGGGCTCGTGGTGCACCTGGTGCAAGGAAGGCTTCCCGCAGATGCGCGAACAATATCTTAAGTATAAGGATCAGTTTGTGATTCTGGGCATTGACTGCCGCGACACACAAGAGGCCTGGCGGCAGACGGTGCGCGACTTCCAGCTCCCTTGGCTGCATGTCTATTGCCCGAACGACACCGACCTGTTCGAGAAATATGGCATTTTGGGCTTTCCCACCAAAATACTTGTCGGCCCCGACGGCAGAATCATTAAATCGTTCACTGGCGAGAATCCCCATTATTACTCGCTCATCGACGAACTGTTTGGCGAAGTGAGAAGTTTGTCCAAGTGACAAGCTTATCTAAGTGACAAGTGAGAAGTGAGAAGTTTTAGGAGTGTAGGAGTGTGGGAGTGTAGGAGTGTAGACAATACTCCTACACTCCTTAAATAGTTCCTGGTTATGTCCTTACAGGCCATGATTTTTGTCACGAAAGGCTACGGGTAGGCGCGTTAGCGGGAATCTCAGCCAATCAAGCAAACTTGTTGGCGCTCGCTGCTCCAAAAATTCAAGGTTCAAAGGTAATCACACTTGTCACTTCTCACTTGTCACTTTTCACTTGGAACCACTTGTCAATGACCAGTGCGATGGCTCCGTCGCCAGTCACATTACAGGCTGTACCGAAAGAGTCCATGGCGATATAGAGGGCGATCATCAGTGCCTGTTGCTCTGCGTCAAAGCCAAGAATGGAAGCCAAAGGCCCCAGTGCTGCCATGATGGCACCGCCAGGAACGCCCGGACCGGCCACCATGCAGACGGCCAGCACCAACATGAAGTTCAGAAACAGGCCGAAATTGTGAGGCAAGCCGCTCATCAGACATACCGTCAGGGCGCAGGCCGTGATCTTCATCATCGAGCCCGACATGTGGATAGTGGCACATAACGGCACGGTGAAGCCCGCAATATCCTCACTCACCCCATTCTTACGAGTCTGCTCAAGCGTCACCGGAATGGTGGCTGCCGACGAACTGGTGCCCAGGGCGGTGAAATAGGCTGGCAGCATGTTTAACAGCAACCGCAGGGGATTCTTTTTCACGACGGCTCCGGCTATCAGGAACTCATACAGCAGCACGAAGGCGTGGAGCACGAAGATGACAATAATAATCTGTGCAAACACCATCACAATATGGAAGGCCTGTCCGGTGAAGGTCATCTCAAGGAAGATGCCAAAGATATAAATAGGCAGCAGCGGAATAAGCACCTTGGTAATGACACCCGCCACAATGTCGTGGAACTCTTGAAAAGCACCCCGCAGCACACGACCCTTGCTGAACGCGATGCCCAATCCCATCATAAACGACAGCACAAGGGCACTCATCACGTCGAGCAAGGCGGGAATCTTAATCTCGAAGAAGGGCGTCATGTTCTCGGGCTTGCTGACATCGGCAATACCGCCCACACCGGAAATCATTCCAGGAAAGAAGAACGAACCCGTGCCGTAGGACAACAGTCCTGCCAGCACGGTGTCTGCATAGGCCACTGCCACCGTCGCTAAGAGCAGTTTCCCTGCGCCATGCCCGATATCGGCGATGGCCGGTGTCACCAGCCCGACGATAATCAGCGGCACCATAAAGCCTAGGAACTGGCTGAAGATGCTGTTGAACGTCACAAACAGTCGTACCAGCGGCAGGGTGAGCAGGTTGCCGAGCATAATGCCCAGCACAATGGCAATCAGTATTCGGGGCAGTAGCCCTATGCGAAGTGTTTTCATTGTAAGAGAGATAAGGTGTGTGTTTCTTTATTCGCCTTTCAGACGCGCGGCCATGGCACGTCCCAGGGCCTCGCACTGTGCAAAGGTCTCTGCAGTAAGGCTTTGTTTGATCTCCACCGGCTCGCCAACGGCCTCGAAGTGCAGGCGCTCGTCGTTCCACTTCTGTATCTCGGCGACTGCCTTGCTGGCCCATCCGAACGAACCGAACCAGCCCAGCAGGTGGTTGCCCTTGATGTCCTTGCCGGCCAGCTCGCTCAGCAGCACGTCCATCTCATGATAGAGGCCGGTGTTATAGGTCGGCGCACCGACAATCAGTCCGCGGTAACGGAACACGTCGCGGATGATATACGAGTGGTGGGTCTTCGACACGTTATACATCACGATGTTCTTCACACCGGCCTGAGAGGCAGCACGGGCAATCACCTCGGCGGCACGCTCGGTGTTGCCATACATCGTTCCGTAGCAAATCACGAGTCCTTCCTCGGTCTCGTAACGGCTCATCTGGTCGTACATGCCGATGACCTTCTCAATATACTCGTGCCACACCGGTCCGTGGGTAGCGCAGATATAGTCGAGCTTCACACCGGCCAGCTTCTTCAGCGCGTTCTGCACGGGAGTGCCGTATTTGCCCACGATGTTCGAATAGTAACGTACCATCTCCAGCCAGAAGGTGTCGCAGTTGATCTCTGCATCCACAATGCCGCCGTTCAAGGCGCCGAAACAGCCGAAGGCATCGCCCGAGAAGAGCACATTCTTCTCGCCCTTGCAGTCGCACAGGGTCACCATGGTCTCGGGCCAGTGCACCATCGGGGTGAGCACGAAGCTCAGCGTGTGGCTGCCCAGCTCCAGGGTGTCGCCGTTCTTCACCTCCACCTGGTCGCCGTCAATGCCATAGAAGCCCTGCATCATGCCAAAGGTCTTCTTGTTGCCGATGATCTTCACGTCGGGATAATATTTCTTGATCAAGGCCAGCGAGCCGCTGTGGTCGGGCTCCATGTGGTTGATCACCAGATAGTCGATAGGACGGTCGCCTATCACCTCTTGTATATTCTTAATGTAAGGCACGAAGAAGTCCACCTCCACCGTGTCGATGAGGCACACTTTCTCATCGTCTATCAGGTAAGAGTTATAACTAACGCCATTGGGCAGGGGCCACAAGCCCTCGAATAGGTTTTTGTTACGGTCGTTTACACCTACATAAAAGATGTTGTTTGTAATTTCGATCATGTTTTTTATTGTTGTTTTTGGTTATTAATTCAATCTATCTCCTAGGCCTTCCTAGGGTTTCCTAGGTCTTCCTAGAGTTTCCTAGGTTGTCCTAGGCCTCCTTTCATCTCCTCTCCAAACTCCTTGTCTATCGAGTTACTGATGCTCTTGCAGCAGTTGGCCGAGAAGAGCTGGGCACAATGTATCACCTTGTCCCACTCGTCAACGGTCAGACCACGGTCGATCACCTCACGGGTGATGCCGTATTTCATCATGCCATACACCAGACCGGCATTAAAGTTATCGCCGGCACCGATGGTGCTCACCGTCTCGGTGGCGATGATGGGATAGCTCTTGCGCAGGCCCTCGGCGCGCAGCTCCACGGGTCGCACGCCTTGTGTATAGATGAACTTCTTGCAATAGAACGAGATCTCGGCATTATACACCTTGTCGCAGTCGTCTTTCTTGAACATCACCATGAAGTCCTCGTTACTGCCCCGCACCACATCGGCCAGCTCCAGGTTCTCCAGGATGTTGGGTGTCACCTTCATCAGGTCGTTACGGTGACTGGGACGGAAGTTCACATCGTAGTAGAGAATGGCGCCCCGCTGCTTGGCATACTCCAGAAAACCGTGCACCTGCGGACGGATGACGGGGTTGACGGCATAGAAAGAGCCGTACATCACAATATCGTCGGGCTGCACGTCGGGATAGACGAAGTCCAACTGGTCGTGCGGATGGTCCTTATAGAAAATGTAGTCGGCATCGTTGTTCTCATCGAGAAAGGCCAGCGAGATAGGCGACTTCGAGTCAGGATAGCGGTTCACATTGTCACCGTTCACGCCGTTCTCCCTCAGGAACTGCACGATGGTGTCGCCCACACGGTCGTTGCCGGCCTCACTGATAAAGGCGGCTGGCACACCCGCACGGCCCAACGAGATGACGCCATTGAACACACTGCCGCCCGGCACAGCACCGATGGGCTGGCCGCCGCGGAATATAATGTCGAGAACCGTCTCGCCAATACCGATTACCTTGCGCATAAAAAACTCTTTCTTTCTGATTGCGCCACAAAGATAATGATTTTTCTGATGATACAAGAGAAAATCAAACTTTTTGTTTTCCTTTTCTTTTTGATTCTCGCAATTAATGATTACTTTTGCACCGCTCGGCGAAAATGCCAAGCCATGACAGAAAACAGTTCAAATGACCAAATACAACACCCACACCCTCACCAACGGACTTCGCGTCATCCACCTGCCCTCTGAGTCGCAGGTGGTCTACTGCGGACTGCAAATCGCTGCCGGCACGCGCAACGAACGGCCTGGCGAGGAAGGACTGGCACACTTCTGCGAGCACGTCACCTTCAAGGGGACCGCACGCCGACGCGCATGGCACATCCTGAACGCCCTCGAGAGTGTCGGCGGCGAACTCAATGCCTTTACCAACAAAGAGAGTACGGTCTACTATGCCGCCATCCTCAAGGAGCATCTGCCACGGGCCGTCGACCTGCTCACCGACATCGTGCTCCACAGCACATACCCGCAACATGAGCTCGACAAAGAGAAAGCCGTCGTCTGCGACGAGATAGAAAGCTACAACGACACGCCCGCCGAACTGATCTTCGACGATTTCGAGAACATCATCTTCGGCGGCCATCCCCTCGGACATAATATCTTAGGTACGCGCGAGCAAGTGATGGCTTACACCACCGACGACGCCCGTCGTTTCACCAGCCGCCACTACCGTCCCGACAACATGATCTTCTTTGCCTACGGCGACGTCAACTTCCCACGGCTGGTACGCCTGTTGGAGAAGGCAACAGCAAAGGAAGGAAGCATCATTGCTGAAAATCAAAGCAGCCTTCCACGCAACTGGAGCAGCCCTCTGGAAAGCCAGAGTAGCCCTCTGGAAAGCCCAAGTAGACTTCTGGAAAGCCCAAGCAACCCACTGGAAAGTCCAAGCAGCCTACCATCCACCACCCCGCAACCCATCATCCGCGACATGCAGACCCACCAGACGCATGTCATCACCGGCTGCCGCGCCTACTCCATCCACGACGAGCGCCGCATGCCCCTCTACCTGCTCAACAACATCCTGGGCGGACCGGGCATGAACGCACGCCTCAACCTGTCGCTCCGCGAGCGCAACGCCCTTGTCTACACCGTTGAGAGCACCATGGTCAGCTATGCCGACACCGGTCTCTGGTGCGTCTATTTCGGTTGCGACCACCACGACACCCAACGCTGTCTGCAACTGGTTCGCCGCGAGCTCGACCGCCTCATGCAGCAGCCCCTCACCGACAACCAGTTGAAAGCAGCCAAGAAACAAATCAAAGGACAGATAGGTGTCGCCTGCGACAACCGCGAGCAGTTCGCCCTCGACTTCGGCAAAAGCTTCCTCCACTACGGCTGGGAGAAAGACATCACCTCCCTCTACGACCATATCGATGCCATCACCCCCGCCCAAATCCAGCAAGTGGCCCAGCACATCTTCGCCGAAAACCACCTCATCACACTTATCTACAAATAACTAATTGCTCACAAAAGGATGAGAATTAACGTGTGTTTTCCAGTGTTTAGTGCTTACCTGCTTGCGTCATTGCTAGTTCTCTGTCCGCCAGGCTACTTTGAGTCCTGAATTTTTAACCTTAAAGAATTGGTGGGGAGCATACTGTAATATTTTGCATTATGCTTTCCCGTAGGATGTGGATTTGCCGCATCGATATCCCCATCGAGCGTCCTGCTCCTATCCATTCTCCTTGCTTAGCGCCGACGGACTGACCCCATACAGCTTCGAGAAACAACGGGTGAAGTATTTGGGGTCGTTGAAGCCCACGCTGAAAGCGATCTCGGCAATGTTCCTATTGGTGGAGCCGTCTTTCAGCAGCTGCCGGGCAATGTCGAGGCGGTAGTTACGGATAAACTGCGCGGTGCTCTGGCCGGTCTCTTCGTTCAGCCGCTTGGCCAGCAGGCTGCGGCTCATACCCATCTGCTCGCAGAACTGACTGACATCGAACTCGGAGTCCATATAGTTTTTCTCCATCACGGCCATCACACGCTCCATAAACGATTTCGAGTTGCGCTTCACCTCCTCGGTGTCGGCCTGCACACTCTTGGCGGAGCTTTCCTTGTAGCGACGCTGGTTGTCCAGGATGCTCTGAATGCGCATCTGCAACTGCCCGGGATTGTCGCTCTCGCGCAGCACCTTCTCGATGGGCTTCATCAGTTTCTCGGCCTCTCGCTTGCGCAGCACCTCCACACGCCGTTTGTAGAGGTAGGCGCCGAGCATGGCCAGCACAATGAGCGACAAGGTCACAAACCACCAGCTCTTCCAGAAGTAGGGCGCCACGTCGATGTCGATGCTCACATACTGGCTCTCAGTGTTCAGTCCCGACCAGTATTTCACTTCCAGACAGTAGTCGCCCGCCGGCAGACGGCTGAAGCTCACTGAATGCTCGCCGGGCTCCAGCTGTATCCACTTGCTGTCGAAGCCGCGCAGACGGTATGAATAGACACCCTGACGCTCATGTCCGTAGTTGAGCGACGAGAACTCGATGACAAACGACTTGTTGCTCTCGTGCAGACGGATGCGGCGGGCAATGCTGATGTCTTCGGTCAGGATATGGCCGTCGGCACTCACCTGCTGGTGGTCCACATACAGGCTAGTGAACCGCAGGTGTCCGGCATAGGGCAGCTGCGGGGCCTGGTCGGTCAGCTCGGTGAGTCCTTTGTCGGCGGCCAGGTAGATATGTCCCTTGCCGTCGGAAAGCAGCGCGTTCCAATAGAACTGCGACGACACAAAGCCGTCTTGCTCGGTATAGTTGGTGAACATACCGGTCTGCGGGTCGAAGGCGGAGACGCCGTTGGTCGTGGCTACCCATAGATGACCGTTGTAGCCTTCCACCACGCCTTTCACGGCATTGTTGGGAAGACCGTTCTCCATCGAATAACACACAAACGACTCCTTGCCGTCGCCGTTCACCACGCGTTTGTAGAGCCCGTAGCCGTTGCTGCCCATCCAGATGGTGCCGTCGTGGGCCTGACAGAACGAGGTGATCTTGTCTACAATCCCACTTTCCGGACGGTCTAGCTTCCATTGCATGGCGGTGACGCGGAACGGACGCTTGCCGTTGCGGCCCGATGTCAGGTCGATTTTCCGCAAACCGGTAAGACAGCCCATCCACAGCTGACCGTCCTTGTCGACCAGCGAACCGATGCAGCCGCGCACGTCGCGGCATCCCTCGTAGGGCTCTTCCAGCTGCCATGTGTCGAAGCGATAGAAGTAAATACCGCCGTTGCTTCCTATCCAAAGACCATTGTTGATGGGGTCGTAGGCCAAGGCGCCTACATAGTTGATGATGTACTGATAGGTGGGCTGCACCGTCAGCGGATACACCTTGTCAGGGTGGTTCATGTCGAGCACGCACACACCACCGCCCCAGGTGCCTATCCACAACCGGCCGTCGCGGTCGGCAGCCAGTGCCGATACTGAGTTGTGGGTCAGCCCACTGTTGCCTGTCGTGTAGTGCACAAACGAGCTGCCGTCGGCCTGCCGCCTGTTGAGTCCGCCTTCCACGGTGCCCACCCACAGCGTGCCGTCGGCCTGCATATACATGGCATTGACGCAGCCGGCCGACAGGCTGGCTGGCTGCGACGCTTCATGAACGAAATTGCGAAGGGTGAGCTGGCGGGGAATAAGGCGCAGCACGCCTGCATTGTCGGTGCCTACCCACAGCAGCCCGTGGCTGGCCAGCAGACAATGCACGAAATCGCTGTTCAGCGGAGTGGTCGGACTGTGGGTGTCCCATTTGTGGAATCCGTCATGGCCGTTCCAGATATTGACGCCCAGCAGGGTGCCCACCAGCAACTCGTTGTCGTTCCACAGCTCCAGACAGGTCACGAAGTTATGCGAGAGATCGCCCTCGCCACTGCCTTTCTGGTAGTTCGTGATGCTGCCGTCTTTCAGTCCGTAGCGCAGCAGTCCCACATTGGTGCCTACCCATAGCTCGTCGCCCCACCGCAGTATGTCGGTGACATACTTATTCGTAACGTGGGCTGTCAAGGTGGGCGAGGCCTCGGTGCACGCCAGCTTACCGTGCGTCACGGCATAGCGGTAGATGCCGCCGTTGACCGACACCCACAGGCTACCGTCGCCCTCAACATCGGCGGCGGCCACGGTGATGGGCCGGAAACTGTAGGTCATCGACTGCAGGTCCTCCACCTGACCGTCGGCGTCGAAGCGCAGACAACTGACCTCACGGTCGGTAATCACCCATATCTTTCCCTCACGGTCGCAGAAGGTGCGCATCGAGGGGGCCGACAACAGACGGGTCAGCTGTTGTTGTGTCTTCGTATCGCTCGCCAGGCGTTTCGCCGACTGTTGTGTCATCGTGGTGAGGTCCAGCACATCGGTGCTCTCTTCCATGCTGATCCACAACCGGTGAAACCGGTCCTCGCAGAGGCTGCGGCACGAACTGCTGCGCAACGAGAGTCCTGGCGTTCCCACGCCCAGCTGCAGGGTCGAGTAACCGTCGAAGCGCACCAGTCCGCCTACGTCAGAGGCTATCCAGATAAACCCGAAACTGTCTTCCAGCATATCGGTCACCGAATTGCTGGGCAGTCCCGACTGCATGTCGAGCAGCGACACATTATAGTCCTTCCTCACGGCATCGTAGGTCTCGGCGACACCATGAAGCGAACTCATCAATACCACTATCAACAATACTATCTGACGCATTTCCTTTCGGTTCAAGGCGGCAAGCCGCCGGTTAAAAGTTCAAAGTGGCCCACAGGAAGCAGCAGAGCTGAGGTTCCAAGTTCCAGGTTCAAGGTTATGTCCTTTCAGTCCATGATTTTTGTCACGAAAGGCTACGGGTAGGCGCGTTAGCGGGAATCTCGGCCAATCAAGCAAGCTTGTTGGCGCTCGCTGCTCCAAAAATTCAAAGTTCAAGGTTCAAAAGTAATCACACTTGTCACTTCTCACTTCTCACTTGTCACTTAGATAAGCTTGTCACTTGTCACTTTAACAATTTTCAATCCTCAAAATCCGCTATCAGGCTTTCCAGCTGCTCGGCCGAGAGCCGCAGGTGGAAATGCCCGCTGACGGCGGCTGAGATGCGGCCGGTCTCCTCCGACACCACAATGGCCAGCGCGTCGCTCTCCTGCGAGATGCCCATGGCTGCACGGTGGCGCAGGCCCAGCTCCTTGGGGATGTTCAGGTCGTGGCTGACAGGGAGGATACAGCCTGCGGCCTTGATGCGCTTCCGTGAGATAATCATCGCACCGTCGTGCAAGGGAGAGTTCTTGAAGAAGATATTCTCGATGAGCCGCTGGTTGATGTTCGCGTCTAACACGTCGCCCGTCTCCACAATGTTCTGTAGCGGTGTGTTGCGCTCTATCACGATCAGCGCTCCCACCTTGTTCTTGGCCATGCTCATGCAGGCCAGCACAATAGGCATGATGGCTTCCTTGTCGCGCTTGGCATTCTTGGCTTTGTGCGACGTGAACATGCCTATCAGGTTCTTCACCTGTTGGTGCGTGCCCACCGTATAGAGGAATTTCCTGATTTCGTCTTGAAACAACACGATGAGCGCTATCACTCCCACGCTCACCAACTTATCCATGATACTGCCCAACAGGCGCATCTCCAGTATCTGACTCACCAACAGCCAGACAACGATAAAGATCAATATACCGCTAAACACGTTCAGCGAACGCGAGTCTCTCATCAGCCGATAGATATAAAACAGCATCAGAGCCACCAGCAGTATGTCTATCGCATCTTTTATTCCAAACTCAAACATATATTATATATAATAATGTGTCATTCTCATTCTCATTTCCACCTTCCATGCGCTTCAGTGCATTGAATGCACCACCACCAACTCCCCGAGGGGGAGAGCAAGGCTGACGCCAGTTCAAAGTTCCAAGTTCAGGCCCCCCTCCGGCTCCCCCGAGGGGGAGAGGAGTGGGTTCAAGGTTCCAGGTTCCAGGTTCAAAGGTAATCAAACTTATCACTTCTCACTTGTCACTTCTCACTTGGAAAAACTCCTACACTCCTTAAAGAGTTCCAAGTTATGTCCTTACAGTCCATGATTTTTGTCACGAAAGGCTACGGGTAGGCGCATTAGCGGGAATCTCAGCCAATCAAGCAAACTTGTTGGCGCTCGCTGCTCCAAAAATTCAAGGTTCAAAGGTAATCACACTTGTCACTTCTCACTTGTCACTTGTCACTTAGATAAGCTTGTCACTTATCACTTGGACAAACTTCTCACTTGAATCAGCTTCCCCGCTTCCACAGCCTCTCTCACATCATGCACCCTCAGGATGCTCGCTCCTTTCATCAGGGCCACCGTGTTGAGCACCGTCGTGCCGTTCAGGCTTGTCTCTGGCGTGCCGCCCAGCCGCTGATAGATCATCGACTTTCGCGACAAACCCACCAATATCGGCAGACCCAGCTCCTGAAACTTATCCATCTCAAACAACAACCGATAGTTCTGCTCCAGCGTCTTGCCGAAGCCGAAGCCCGGGTCCAGGATGATGTCTTTCACCCCCAGGCTGCGCAACTGCTGCACCTTCGAGGCCGTCGAAATCATCAGCTCCTCCAGCGTGCCGCGTACCGACATCAGCACGTAGGGCACCTGCAGGCGCGCCGCCATGCGGAACATAGCCGGACAGTCATCATCTCCGGCGGCCAGCGGCTGGTTCGCCACACCGGTCACCCCGCCCTCGCTCACGTCGTTGATCATGTCGGCACCATATTCCTCTACAGCCATGCGCGCCACATCAGGGCGGAACGTGTCTACCGACACCACTCCGTCGCCACGATGCTTCTGCACAATCTCCAAGGCAAAGCGCAGACGGCTCATCTCCTCCGCCTCGCTCACCTCCGTAGCTCCCGGACGGGTCGAGAAGGCACCCACATCAATCAGCGTACCGCCCTCGGCGATGATCGCCTCCGTACGGGCGGCGATGGCAGCCTCCGTCTGCTGACGGCTACCCGCATAGAACGAGTCGGGCGTCACATTCATGATGCCCATCACCAGCGGACGCGACAGGTCGTACAGCCGCCCTCTCATCATCAAGGTCTTGTTCATATCAGCTGCAAAGATAACATTTTTTTGCCACGAAAGGTACATATTACAAATATTTTTTGTATCTTTGCGGAAAATACAATCATGTCATGACAATCCAACAACTATATCAATTATACCGCGAACACCCCTGCATTACTACCGACAGCCGAGACTGCCCCCAGGGAAGCATTTTCATCGCCCTCAAAGGTGAGTCGTTCGATGGAAACAAGTTCGCCCTCTCAGCCCTCGAGAAAGGCTGCGCCTACGCCATCGTAGACGATCCATCTCTCTTCTCTACCCCGAAGGGAACTTTGAACCTTGAACCTGGAACCTTGAACCTTGAACCTGGAACCTTGAACCCACCCTCCTCCCCCTCGGGGGAGTCGGAGGGGGACCAGAACCAAGCCTCCGGCTTAATCCTTGTTCCCGACTGTCTCCAGACCTTCAAGGACCTGGCCCGCGAGCATCGCCGCCAGTTCGATATCCCCGTCATCGGCATCACGGGCACCAACGGCAAAACCACCACCAAGGAACTCATTGCGGCCGTCCTGCAACAACAATATAATGTCCTCTTCACACAGGGCAACTTCAACAACGACGTGGGCGTGCCCAAGACCCTCTTCCGACTGAACGATAGCCACGAGATAGCCGTCATCGAGATGGGTGCCAGCCATCCGGGCGACATCAAGACGCTCGTCGAAACCGCCGAGCCTACCTGCGGACTCATCACCAACGTCGGCAGAGCCCACCTCCAGGGCTTCGGCAGCTTCGAGGGAGTGAAGAAAACAAAAGGCGAGCTCTACGACTTCCTCCGCAAACAGATGGAGAAAGGCTCGTTCGACGACGGCATGGTCTTCATCAATGCCGACGACAGCGACCTCCAGCAGATGGCCGACGAGCGCGGACTCATCCTACAGTCGGCCTACGGCACAGGCACGTCCGACGATATCGTCGTCAAGGGCGAGGTGCTCGCCTGCGACCCCTTCCTCCGCTTCAGCTGGCATATCCACGACGAGGAAGAGGGCGACACCGAGCCGTTCACCGTACAGACACAGCTCATCGGCGCCTATAACATCTATAACATGCTGGCTGCCATCACCGTCGGCCTCTACTTCGATGTCGAGCCAGCCCTCATCAACAAGGCACTGCACGACTATACCCCCAGCAACAACCGGTCGCAGCTGACCGTCACAGATAACAACCGCCTCATTGTCGACGCCTACAACGCCAACCCATCGAGCATGCGCGTGGCCATCGACAACTTCCGGCAGATGCAGGTCGACCATAAGATGGCCATCCTCGGCGACATGCGCGAACTGGGAGAGGCCTCCGCCGAAGAGCACCAGCGCATCGCCGACATGCTCCTCGACTGCCACTTCGAACAAGTGTGGCTCGTCGGCGACGAGTTCGCCCGCACCAACACCCCCTTCCGCACCTTCCACGATGTAGAAGAGGTGAAGGCCGCCCTCCGCGACCACCAGCCCCACGGCTGCCACATCCTCATCAAAGGCAGCAACAGCCTCCGCCTCTACCAGCTCCCAGAGCTGCTGTAAGTCCGAGAGAGTGTAGGTTTAAAGGAGTGTGAGAGTTCAAGGTATCAGGATGACTATTGTCCTAACTCCTACACTCCTTAAAGAGTTCAAAGTTCCAAGTTCAAGGTTCAAGACTTTTAAACTGGAGTCACAAGCTGGAGTGGTAATCACACTTATCACTTCTCACTTCTCACTTATTACTTGAACAAATCCCTATTCTTATCATTTGTCACTTTTCACTTGAATAAAGGAGGATAGAAAGTGAACAAATGACACTTTTATAACGATTTGTCCACCTAACAAAGCATTTTGTCCACCTGTCTACCTATTATTATAAGTACCTTTGCGGCGATTATAACCTAAATGACGTAAAAGATATCACAACCTTCCTGAAAGATCGTTCCTGAAAGCAACATTCATCGTTTCTGAAAGCAACATTCTAACGGAAAAAATATACTAACAACAAATTAATCTTTAACAAAAACAATTAACAAATGAGAAAACAAGTATTATTCTCTGCGATGCTTCTGTTGGCTCTCGTGGCAGGCCTCACCGTCTGTCCGATTCCGGCAATGGCATCGGTGACCCAGCAGCAGACCATCAAGGTCAGCGGCCAGGTTGTTGACCAAGAGGGTGAGCCACTCATTGGTGCAACGATTAAGGTGAAGGGCTCCAGTACGGGAGTCGTGACCGATCTCGACGGAAACTTTGCACTGGATGTGCCGGCTAATGCCACTCTTATCGTGACTTATGTTGGTTACAAGGAGCGCGAGATTGCCGTTGACGGTCGTGCAGTCCTTGGAACCATTGAGCTCTCTTCCGACGCTCTGGTGCTCGACCAGGTAGTCGTTGTGGGTTACGGTACGCAGAAGAAGGCCGACCTGACCGGTTCGGTATCGATTGTGAATGCCGATGAGCTGAAGCGCGTGTCGAACTCCAACATCTCCACCATGCTCGAAGGTAAGGTGGCCGGTGTGCAGATTACCAGTGACGGTCAGCCCGGTGCCGACCCTGCAGTGCGCATCCGTGGTATCGGTTCGTTTGGTAGCACCGCCCCGCTGTATGTGATCGACGGTGTGCCCATGGGTACGACCATCCGCGACTTCTCGCCGAATGACATTGAGACCATCCAGGTGCTGAAGGATGCATCGGCAGGTGCTATCTACGGATCACGTGCCGCTAACGGTGTGGTCATCATCACCACGAAGAACGGTAAGAAAGACCAGCCGCTGAAGGTGGACTACAAGGGCTATTTCGGTGTGGACCTCATTCCGAGCAGCACATACGATGTGATGAATGCCGACCAGTACAGCAACTATCTGGGTCAGGCTTGTGCCAACTCAGGTACTCCTCTTCCCGGCGGTTACTGCCTGGGCGATGACGGTCGTTATCACTTTATCGACGGAACCAACACCAACTGGTTTGACGAGGTGTTCAAGACTGGTATCCGCCAGAACCACAACGTGAACCTGAGCGGTGGTGGTGCCCATAATACTTATAATGTAGGTCTGGACTACTTCAACCAGAAGGGAACACTGGAGGGCGCAGGTCCTAACTACCAGCGTTTCACCGCCCGTGTGAACAACACGATGGAGACCAAGTTCATCAAGTTCCGCACCTCGCTCGTCTACTCCCACTCCTCACAGGACGGTCTGGGTATCTCGAATGCTCAGGAGTACATCCAGGGTCTGTATGGCATGACGGGCTACAACGTGCTGGGCGGTACGCTCTCGATGCAGCCCACCATCAAGGCCTACGACGACTCCACATGGGTACTGGACGACAAGGTAGGTTCGGCCAGCAGCTACAACTACGATGCCTATGGCTACGGTGTCTACTACGACACCATCCACGGCGACATCTCGGCTTCGAACCCCCTGCTCATTAACAACCTCGTGACGCGTAACACCATCGTCGACCGCGTGGTCGCTACCGGTTCGGCCGACGTCGACCTGCTGAAGATGATTGGCGTGGAGAGCAAGAACCACAAGCTGAACTACAAGCTGAACCTCTCTTACAGCAAGGCCCACGCTCAGGACAAGACCTGGGTGTCGGCATGGATTCAGAGCAACCGCGTCTATCTGGACAAGAGCAACGAGCGTCTCGACAAGAACAAGCGCACCTACGCCGACTTCCTCGTTGAGAACACGCTGAACTACGACGGCACCTTCGGCCTGCACCATCTGAACCTGCTGGGCGGTATCACCTATGAGGAGGAGAACACCGACGTGCTGAACGGCTGGGGTGTGAACTTCCCGGAACCCTACTTCCTGCAGCTGCAGCACGCCGGCACGCGCAATGCCTCATCTTATGAATATCCGCACGCCCTGAACTCGTTCATCGGACGTCTCATCTACGACTACGACGGCAAGTACCTGCTGTCGGCCATCGTACGTCGCGACGGCAGCTCGCGCCTGACCAAGAACATCCGCTGGGGTACGTTCCCCTCGGTATCAGTAGGTTGGCGTCTGGACAAGGAGAAGTTCTTCCCCATCGACCACAACATCGTCAATATGTTCAAGCTGCGCGCCAGCTATGGTGAGCTCGGTAACGAGAACATCGGCGAATTTGCCTATCAGGCTACGATGAACCGCAACAACATGACCTACTCGTTCGGCAACCAGGCTGTGACGGGTTCGGCCATCTCGACCTTCGTCAACGAGAACATCGCCTGGGAGAAGAAGAAGACCATGAACGTGGGTCTCGACCTGGCCATGTTCAACAACCGCCTGGAGTTCACCGCTGAGTGGTACAAGAACATCTCTACCGACCTGCTCTACAACGTGCCCGTGCCTGCCAACGCCGGTGTGGCTAACACCAGCGTAACGATGAACGCAGCCGAGATGGAGAACAGCGGTTTCGAATTCTCGGCTACCTATCGCAACCACGACCACCCGCTGAAGTACGACATCTCGGCCAACCTGAGCACCCTGAAGAACAAGGTGACCTCTCTGGGCTTCGGTACCGAGAGCTACATCTCCGGTGCCTACAAGACCGAAGTAGGTCAGGAAGTCGGTAAGTTCTATGGTTGGGTTTACGAAGGCATTGCCCGCACACAGGCCGACCTTGACGACCATGCCACCCAGGGTGGTGCCAACGTGGGTGACTGCCTCTATAAGGATATCAGTGGTCCTGACGGCGAGCCCGACGGTGTGGTTGACGCCTACGACCAGACCGTGCTTGGCAGTGGTCTGCCCAAGATCAGCTTCGGTCTGAGCGCTCACCTGGAGTATAAGAACTTCGACCTGAGCATCTCTACCTTCGGCGCCCTGAACTACCACGTTTCAGACGGTATCTACAACAACCTGAACTCTTGCTACGGTCCTTCGAACAAGGATGTGGCCATGCTCGATGCCAACCGCTGGTCGGAGGACGGACTGACCTACCTCTCCAGCGTTCCGCGCACCTACTATGCCAACAATGCCACGCTGCCTTGGAACGACCTCTTCTCGGATCGCCAGATCCAGAACGCCGCTTACTGGAAGATTGCCAATATCGAACTGGGTTACAACATTCCTGACAAGCTGTTCGGTGGTGTCATCTCCGGTGCCCGTATCTATGTGTCGGCCCAGAACCTCTATACCTTCACGAAGTATCATGGTTACAATGTAGACTTTGCCGGCGGTACCTTCACCCCGGGCTACAACTGGTGTTCTTATCCCAGTGCACGTAGCTTCATGGCCGGTGTGCTCTTCTCGTTCTAATGCAACATTCATAAGCATCATATCATAAATCGTAATATATAATGAATACAACGATGAAACTATATAAATTAACTATTGCCCTGTTCCTGGGTCTGGCCACGTTGACATCGTGCAGCGACAAGCTGGAACTCACCAACCCCAACGAACAGACATCCGGAACCTTCGGCTTCACAGCCAACGAATTGGAAGAGAGCGTGATAGCCTGCTACAACCATATCCGTATGGAGGGAACATACGCCCGTGTAGGTTTCAACATCGACGTGATGCGCGGCGATGAGGCCTGGAATGCCTCTCAGGTATGGTATATGCCCTTTGACGACCTGAACGAGCCTATCACTGACGAAATCGGCCAGTGGTCTTGGCGTGACTGGTACTATACTATCAATGTATGTAACTTCGTGCTCTCGCGCACAACAGGCGACGACCTCAGCGAGCAGATGAAGCGTATCAAGGGACAGGCCCTGTTCATCCGCGGTCTGGCCTACTACAACCTGGCTGGTTACTACCAGAACCCAGCCCTGATTACCGACTACAGCCAGTATTCTACGCTGGACGGTCTGTATGCTTCTAATGTAGCCGAGGGCGATACCGATCCTTCAGACCAGTACGACCGTGTGTTCGACCAGGTGGAGGCCGACTTTGCTGAGGCCATGACACTGCTGCCCAGCCGTGACGAAGGCGGTGAGTGGGCCAAGGGGCGTGCCACCTGTGGTGCTGCTGCCGGTTACTATGCCCGCGCTCTGATGATGCGCCACAAGTACAGCGAGGCTCTGAACGTGCTGAAGGCCATCATCGGTGGTCAGTATGGCACCTATAAGCTGATGGCCAACTACGGCGACAACTTCCGTGAGGGCTCAGCCTATGAGAACAACGACGAGAGCCTGTTTGAGATTCAGTTCCTCGACTACGGCACACAGGGTACCGACGATGAGTGGACCCCGGTGAACACCAGTGCCAACGCCACACAGGGCCACGCCATCGAGAGTAACTACGGTCCTGGCGACTGTGGTGGATGGGCCGATATCTCGGCTTCGCCCTGGCTGTACAACCTGTTCAAGCAGGAGCGCACCACCAATGGTACACTCGACCCCCGTCTCTACTGGACCATCGGTACCTATGAGAACGACTGGGAAAGATTTGAGTATGGCAACATGTGCTACACAGAGAAGATGAGCGACAATGAGTTCATCGTGACCAACAACAACTACGGTGGTCTGCCCATTGCCAAGAACACCAACCTGCGCACCGGCCTTTACGAGAAGGTGGTGACCGGTCTGCACTGCGGTATCAACCTGCGCTTGATGCGCTACAGCGACGTGCTGCTCCGTGCCGCCGAGTGCGAGAACGAGGTGAACGGTCCTACACAGCAGGCCATCGACTGGATCAACCAGGTGCGCAACCGCGCCGGTCTGGCCAACCTCAGACTCTCAGACTTCAACTCGAAGGACAAGCTGTTCGAGCAGATTGCCAACGTGGAGCGTCCGAAGGAGTTCGGTTGTGAGTTCGGCCGTGGCTTCGACCTCATCCGCTGGGGATTCTTCTACAGCGCCGACCGTCTGCAGCAGCTGAAAGAGCATGGTGCCTTCAACTTCTGGACCAAGGCCAACTATGAGGCTGGCAACTATACGTACACGCCGAAGGATGCTGTTGACTATGCTACCTGCAGCAAGAGCTCTTACGACACCTACGTGCCCGGTCATGAGTTCCTGCCCATCTACCAGGGTACACTGAATGACAATCCCAACCTGACGGGTAACTCTGCTAATAACAACACCGACAACTCGAGCTATTTCTCTAACAAGGGTTGGACCGTGCATCCCGTGGTGAAACTATAAGGGTGTAATCAGTGAAAAGTGATAACATATATTTAAAATCGAATATCATTATGAGACATCTCAATAAAATAGCATCCGTCTTTTGTGCTGCGGCCCTTGGCATGATGGCACTGACGAGTTGCGAAGGCGGTGACCTTTATAATGTCTTTGGTCCCGACTGGCTTTCTTCGAAAGTTGACTCTATCAGAAATGCCAACCAGGGCGGCGAAGAAGAACTGGTGGGCATGATGGAGGACGTGTATACTATTGGTGCTACTGACTACTCCACTGGCTGGTGGGCACAGTTCTCAAAGTACTATCAGATTCCTCAGGGACAGGTATGGAATGCACAGTTCAATCTGAACATCAATCCTAATGCCTCGAACACCTACAAGAACTTCGCCATGATTATCAGCAATGACGAAGACCGCGGTGCTGCCAACTACGCAGAGTATGGTGCCATCCGTTTCGACAATCAGCCCAGCGGTAACTCAGAGTGGGGCAACTACATTGACCGCAGTCAGGTAGAGAGCACGCTCACCTTCGAGACCGATACCGACAATGGTGTAGACAAGCTGGGTGGTAAGGTGACCGTGACCGTCGACCGCACTGATGGTGGTCTGATCGTTAAGATCACCAACGGAACTGTCACGAAGATCTACAAGCAGACCACTCCGCTGGTGAACCTCAATGCCGACGGTTCGAACGAGAACATCCGTGTCTTCCTCGTACCTGAGGGTAGCTACATCAACTGGCTTTCCACCAACATCGAGCCTATCGGTGGTTGCACCTCTGCTGAGGACAAGCAGCCGCTGTCGATGGAGCTGAAGGGCGCTCCGCGCAAGGTGCTCCAGGGAACGACTATCGAAGAGGCCTTCGCTAACATCTCTGCTACAGTGCAGTTCGAGACTGGCGTATCGAAGGAAGTTACTGCAGCCGACCTGACCCTGCAGGCTATTCCCGACATGAACAGTCTGGGTTCCAAGACCTTGGTGGTGGTCTACAACAAGACCTACAAGGGCGAAGGTGCCGACAAGCCCGTCATTGCCTATGCACAGTTCGAGGTGGTCGACAAGATGTACACCTCTATCGGTGCCACCGACAACACTACCGCTTTCTGGGGAGCTCACTCTGATAATATCAAGGTGAAGCCGGGTGAGACCTTCGTCAGCACCTTCACCAACTACACCAGCGGCGGAGCCAACTGGAACAACTTCTGCGTGGTGCTCACCAAGGCCGACGCCTCTGAGTATGCTGTTGTACGTGCCGACAACTACGGTTGGGGCGACGGCTATGCAGCCTGCACACCAAGTGGTGGCCAGACCGACTGGGCTGCCTGGCTGAAGGCTATGGACGGTGCCAAGGTAACCGTTTTGGTGACCAACAACGGCAACGGTACTGCCGACGTGAAGACTGTGATGGTGGGCAACGACGGTGTCACCTATCACCAGGACTACATCGGCATCAACACCATCGATCCCAATGACTTCTACTTCCACTTCACCGTTGACAACAGCCACATCGAGTTCGACAACGTGGTGGGTGAGGAAGACAACTCTAGCCCCTTCTGGGGAGCTCACTCAGAGATGATCAGCGTGCCTGCAGGTGCTACCTACACCACACGCTTCAAGAACTTCACCAGCGGCGGTGCCAACTGGAACAACTTCTGCGTCGTTCTGACGAAGTTGGACAACTACGAGTATGCTGTTGTACGTGCCGACAACTACGGCTGGGGCGACAGCTATGCTGCCTGCACACCGAGCGGCGGTCAGGCCGACTGGGCTGCCTGGCTGAAGGCCATGGACGATGCTATGGTAACCGTTTCTGTGACCAACAACGGTAGCTCTGCCGACGTGAAGTGCGTCATGGAGGGCAACGATGGCAAGACCTACACACAGGACTACATCGGCATCAGCCCCATTGATGGCAGCGACTTCTACTTCCGCTTCACCATCGACGGTTGTCACCTGGTTTTTGAGTAAACATCCGATTCCATTTATTGCCTGCGGACAAGCATTTTGTCCGTGGGCAATTTATTCGTTTTTAAAAGTAGTATAATGAAACACTTATTTAGATTCTTCTGTTATCTGGGGCTGGGCCTGATGGTTGCTGCCTGCGGCGGTAGCGACGATCCTGATGAGCCAGGAGGCGGCAGCTCCGGCAATCTGGTTGTTACCAACCCGACGGTGTCGTCTATCACATCGTCATCGGCCAATGTTGAGGCCACCTCGACAGGCTCGGCCATCATCGGACGTGGTTTCTGTTACAGCACTTCAGCTAATCCTACCATCAACGACACGAAGGTAGGAGTGGCATCGAAAGACATGAAGGCCACCCTCACCGGGCTGACAGCCTCTACCACCTATCATGTGCGTGCCTATGTGCAGACCAGTTCTGAGGTGAAATACTCTTCCGACGTCAGTTTCACCACCCTTGGAGCCGACAATCCTTCAGCCGAGATTGAGGATGACGTTGCCAACGGTGCATCGCTGCTGAAGCGGGTCAGTGTCCACGACCCCAGTGTAGTGTACGACCATACCTCGCAGCGCTACTATATCTTCGGTTCTCACCGTGCCAATGCATGGACAACCAATATGATGGGATGGCAGACGGTGAGTATTCCATGGGCAACAGCCAACAGCAACAATGCAGCCAACTCGGCAGCTTTCACCACTCCGCAGGTGACCAAGGTGAAGAAAGGTGGCAAAGAGGTAGACCTCAACTTCGATGCCCAGGCCTGGGCTAAGCGTGGCAATAGTGCCTATAGCATAGACGGTAACCTCTGGGCCCCAGACGTCATCTACAACAAGGCCATGAACAAGTGGTGTATGTATATGAGCGTCAATGGCGATTCTTGGTATTCGAGCATTGTGCTGCTGACTGCCGACAAGATTTCCGGTCCCTATCGCTATCAGGCTCCTGTTGTCATCAGCGGTTTCCAATCGGGAACTTCCTATAAGGATACCGACCTGGAAATTGTTCTGGGCGCGCAGGCGTCGTTGCCTACACGCTACGCCGTGGGCAACAAGTGGGGCAACCGCTATCCCAACTGTATCGACCCATGCGTGTTCTACGATGAGAAGGGCAAGCTGTGGATGTCGTACGGCTCATGGAGCGGCGGTATCTACATGCTTGAACTTGACGAGAATACCGGTCTTCGCGACTACGATGTGGAGTATACCCTGACGGGCAGTGGCGACGGCATTACCGTAGATCCCTACTTCGGCAAGAAGATAGCAGGCGGCTATTATTCATCGGGTGAGGCCTCCTATATTGAATACATCGGTGGCTATTACTACCTGTTCATCACCAATGGCGGACTGGCTGCCGGCGGTAATGCCAGCGACTACAACAATGGTGGCTACCAGATGCGTGTGTTCCGTTCGAGCAATCCCGATGGACCGTATGTTGACAGCCAGAACCAGGCAGCACTCTATCCCCGCTATCTGCTGAACTTCGGCCCGAACGAAAACGACGGTAACCGTGGTGTCAACATCTTCGGAGCCTACTCTAACTGGGGCAACCTGCTGACAGGCGGTACCAATGAGGCTTCTGGCGAACGCTCCCAGGGCCACAACTCCGTCATAGCAGCTCCTGACGGCCGTACCTACCTGGTATATCATACCCGTTTCCAGAACTGGGGTGAAGGCCATCAGGTTCGCGTCCACCAACTGTTCCAGAACGAGGACAGCTGGCTGGTAGCAGCACCATTCGAGTACACGGGCGAAGGCATCAAGAGCGTAGATATTACCAACAAGCAGCAGATTGCCACGACGGATATTCCCGGTAAGTACAAACTGTTGGTACACGAATACAAGCTCAACCACCTTTCTAAGGCTTATTCAAAGCCTGTGGAAGTGACGCTGAATACCGACGGCACCATCTCTGGTGATCAATACAAAGGCACATGGACAGCCAAATCCGGGACATGTTATATCACCATCAATATCGGTGCTGACTACAAGGGTGTTATGATTCGCCAGACTCTCGAGCCCAATAACGACAAGGCACCTTGCTTCACAGCATTGAACAGCAAGACCGGTGTCACCATTTGGGGTTATAAGTATGCCAACTGACGCGTCACACTGACAGTCTGGCTAGATAAAACCATGAACAATAAGGAGAGGGGGATGGCCCTGTGACCTTCCCCCTCATTCTTTTGTTGAAACAACTAACTAGATATGATTCGATCTATATTCCTTGCTGTGGCTGTTGCTGCAACACTGACAGCTGTTGCCCAGTCCGCCACCGACAAGCCCATGGTGCACGACCCGGTGCTGGCTTATGAGAACGGCACCTACTATATGTTCTCTACCGGTCACGGCATTCAGCAGATGACCTCTACCGACCTGACCAAGTGGACCGTTGTGCGCGAACCGCTCATCAAGGACATTCCCGCGTGGACGCACGACAGTGTGCCTGGCTTCAAGAACCATGTGTGGGCCCCTGATGTCATCTATCACCACAACCGCTGGTGGGTCGCCTATTCGTGTTCTACCTTCGGGAAGAACGGTTCTGCCATCGGACTCATGAGCAATGTGACGCTCGACGGCCGCTATCCCTGGCGCGACGAGGGCTGCATCGTCTGCTCGCACGAGAACAGTGACCCGTGGAACGCCATCGATCCCAACTTCATCGTCGATGAGGACGGTACCGCCTGGATGACCTACGGCTCTTTCTGGGACGGCATCCAGCTGGTGCGGCTCGACGACACCATGCATGCTGCCACCCAGCCCGTCACCATTGCCCGCCGCTATGCCCCGGGATTTACTCCCGCTGAGCCCAACCCGACCTCGAAATATGCCGGTACGAATGCCATCGAGGCCCCATTCATCTACCATCACAACGGCTGGTACTACCTGTTCGTGTCGTGGGACTACTGCTGCCGTGGCATGAAGAGCAACTACCGTGTGGCTGTCGGACGCAGCCGCAACGTGGCTGGTCCCTACGTCGACCGTCAGGGCAAGCCCATGACCGAAGGTGGTGGAACACTGGTCATTGAGGGCGACAAGAAGGCCTTTGAGGCTATTGGCCACAACTCGGTATATCGCTTTCAGGGCCAGGACTACTATTTCTCACATGGTTACAGCATCGCCGACAAAGGCATGTCTATCCTTGTGAAACGCAAAATCAACTGGACACGCGACGGCTGGCCAGTATTGAAATAAATGAGATTCAACTTTCCAAAGCAGAGGGGACACTTTTGAGAGCAGAGGGGGTAATTTTCGAGAGCAGAGGGGTTTTTCAAAAATCATTATAAAAAAATAGTTCCGCGTTTCACAACGAGGAACCATCCGAATGAAAACTTACTTAATTAAACCGCTATTTGTTATTGATTTATAAGAGAATCTATATTCCTTCTTGATGCGTAACTATAATAATATGAGTTATGTGTGCAAATGTAACGTTTTTCTTCTCGAATTGCAAATAAAATCGGTGGATTCCCGAATTTTATCAACGAATCGGCAGGATTTAGATTGTCCAAGGGAGAAGTGATAAGTGATAAGTATGATTACCTTAGGAGTTTAGGAGTGTGGGAGTGTAGGAGTGTAGACAATACTCCGCCTCTTGAAACTTTGAACCTTGAACTTTGAACTCTTTAAGGAGTGTAGGAGTGTGGGAGTGTAGGAGTGTAGACAATAGTTTTAAGGAGCTTGGGAGCTTGGGAGTTTAGGAGTTTGGGAGTTTGGACAATACCAAAGGTAATCATACCTCTCAGTTCTCAACTCTCAGCTCTCAACTCGTAAGGTAATCATACCTCTCCGTTCTCAGCTCTCAGCTCTCCACTCGTTCGGAGGGACCTTGAACGGGAGCGAATAGAAATATGTAATTTTTCCTCATTTTTCTTTTTTCATTTACTTTTTTTTTATATCTTTGCGATGTCAACATTAGGTTGTAACAACCTGACTGACTGTTGACACCGAAAAACGCAGTTGAACCTTATCCGATTCACGCCTATGTATGATATGTTTTCACAACAAGTGCTCACAGCGCTTCACCGTTACAGGGATGTGAAGTTCAGTCCGCCCGTACGGTGCTGACCATCGTTGTCCTGACCCTTTTTGTTCAGGCCAACGGAAACCTTTATATCATATTCATACCAACAATAACACAAAAGCAACACATTTATGGAACAACAAAAACTGCCAACCGTTCAGGAAGTGTTTTCCTGGATGAGAAAACTATACGATGAAAGTTATTCCGGACTGACCAAGCTGGAGAAGGAAGAGCAGCACATGTACGGCACCATGGTCACCACCCCGAGCGACAAGAAGTTTATCGTGCGCATGCTCGACGAGACCAGTCAGGTGCGCGACACCCAGAAGCTGGCTGTTCGTGTGAAAGACCTGATCGACCAATACGGCATTCCCCATTTCCTCAACAAGACCGACCATGCCTTGTTCTGGATGTACCAGAAGTTTGCCTATCTGCCCCTCTTCAACTGGGTGGCTGTTCCTATCATCAAGTGGCGTCTGCGCCGCGACACCAGCCGTGTGATCATCAATGCCGCACGTCCCAACCTGACCAAGCACCTGGCTACCCGCTTCAGCGAGGATATCGGTCAGAACGTCAACCTGCTGGGCGAGGTGGTGCTCGGCAACGGCGAGGCCGACAAGCGTTATGAGTCTTATCTCGAAGCACTCAAAGAGCCCGACATTAATTATATATCGGTGAAAATCTCGGGTATCTATGCCCAGACACATGCGCTGAACTACAAAGAGTGCTATCCCGAGCTCATCCGCCGTATGTCGGAACTCTATCAGGCTGCCATCGACCATCCTTACACGACGCCCGACGGTGTGACCCGTCCGAAGTTCATCAACCTCGACATGGAGGAGTATAAGGACGCCCACCTCACCATGAAACTGTTCAAGGAGGTGCTCTCACTGCCGCAGTTCAAGAACTACGAGGCCGGTATTGTGGTACAGGCCTACCTGCCCGATGCCTGGGACTTCCAGACCGAGCTGCTGGAGTTTGCCCGCAAGCGTGTGGCCGAGGGCGGCTCGCCCATCAAGATGCGTATCGTGAAAGGCTGTAACCTCGACATGGAGAACATCGTCAGCGACCTGCGCGGATGGCCCAACCCCGTACGTCCCAACAAGACGGAAGTGGATGCCAACTACCTGCACATCATCGAGCGCGGCCTGAAGCCCGAGAATGCCAAGGTGCTGCACATCGGCATGGCTTCGCACAACCTCTTCACCATCTCGTATGCCTACCTGCTCACCCAGCAGTATCAGACACCGAAGGACTGCTTCTGCTTCGAGATGCTCGAGGGCATGGCCAACCATGTGTGGCGTGCACAGAAGAAGCTGGGCAACCACGTCATCCTCTATACCCCCGTGGTGAAGAAAGAGCATTTCCTCAATGCCATCTCCTACCTCGTGCGCCGCATGGACGAGAACACCGCTCCCGACAACTTCCTCACCCACTCGTTCTCGCTGAAGCCCGACACCAAGGAGTGGAAGGAGCTGGAGCAGCAGTTCATCGATGCCTATAACATGAAGGATACCATCACCCATATCCCCACCCGTACGCAAGACCGCAACAAACCTTACGAGGGACAGGCTCCGCAAGACGAGATGATCAACGAGCCCGACACCGACTTCGACCGTTTCTGCAACCAGGAGTGGGTGGAGAAGATCTTCGCCAAGTGGAAGAGCAACGGTCAGCTGACGGGCGAGAAAGCCGCCTGGGGCGACTGGAAACCCGGCGACGTGCTGCCCACACAGATAGGTACCGAGCTGGTCTACAACGACGACAAAGTGAAATACTACGACCGCTCGCAGGAGGGCGACGTGCTGGTTTGCGAGATGTCGCGTGCCGACAAGGCCCAGACCGAGCGCATCCTGCAGATTGCCGACGAAGATGCCGGCGGCTGGCGCAACACCACCATCGAACAGCGTCACGAGATCATGTACAAGGCTGCCAATATCCTGGGTCAGATGCGCGGCGACCTGAACGGCTCGATGTGTGCCATCACGGGCAAGACCATCGAGGAAGCCGACGTAGAGGTGTCTGAGGGTATCGACTACTGCCGTTTCTATACCACCACCATGAAGAAGTATGCCGCTCTCGACGACCTCGAGATGAAGGCCAAGGGTACCGTCCTGGTGCTCTCGCCATGGAACTTCCCGTGCGCCATCCCGTGCGGAGGCGTGGTGGCTGCATTGGCATCGGGCAACACCTGTGTGCTGAAGCCCGCCACCGTGGCAGCCCCCGTGGCATGGCTCTTTGCCAAGGCTTTCTGGGAGGCTGGCGTGCCGAAGGAGGCTCTGCAGGTGGTCATCACCAACCGCGAAGCCACACCGCTGCTCACCTCGTCGCCAGTCATCAAGCATATCATCCTCACCGGCGGCACCGAGACCGCCCAGAGCATCGCCCACACCAATCCGCGCAAGCCGCTGTCGGCCGAAACGGGTGGTAAGAATGTGATGATACTCTCTGCCAAGGGCGACCGCGATCATGCCATCATGAACGCCTGCCGCTCGGCCTTCGGCAATGCCGGCCAGAAGTGCTCGGCCTGCTCGCTGCTGCTCGTTGAGCGTTCGGTATACAACAATCCCGAGTTCTTCGAGAAGCTCACCGACTGTGCTTCATCGCTCAAGGTGGGCGGTGTGTGGAATGCCGGCAATATCGTCGGTCCGATGATCACCAACAAGAACGACAAACTGGAGCAGGCCTTCCACCTCGAGCCCGGCGAGCGCTGGCTCATCAAGCCTGAGTTTGTCGACAAGAAGAAGTATATCCTGAAACCGACCATCAAGGTAGATGTCAAGCCCGACTCGTTCACCTTCCGCACCGAGCTGTTTGCTCCGCTGCTGGCTGTCGCTCCCTACGACACGCTCGAGGAGGCTGTCAACCTGGTGAATGGTCTCGACTACGGTCTGACCAGCGGTCTGCAGTCGCTCGACGAGCAAGAGCAGCGCTACTGGAAGAACCACATCCAGGCCGGTAACCTCTACATCAACCGCGGAATCACCGGTGCTGTGGTCAACCGTCAGCCCTTCGGCGGCATGAAGCTCAGCGCCTTCGGTCCTGGTCTGAAGGCCGGTGGCCCCAATTATTGCGCCCAGTTCATGACCATCACCGACCGTCCGGGCTCCACCACCGACTACAAGAAGTCGTATGCCGAGTGGTATGAGAAGGAGTTCAAGCATGCCCGTAACATCCAGCCGAAGATTCGCGGTGAGCAAAATGTGTTCCGCTATCTGCCGCTGAGCAATATGGTGCTCCGTCTCTTCGGCGACGAGACCCTCGAGCAGGTGCAGATGGTACAGCTGGCCGCCAAGACCGTTGGCACCCCGCTCACCATCTCTGCCGATGCCGACCATCCGCTGGTGGCACAGCTGCAGGGTGTGAAGACCGAGGGTCTGACCGCCTTCTGCAACTCGATGAAGCAGTTCGAGCGTGTGCGCACCATCTCGAAGAACATCCCCGACGAGGTGTTCCAGGCTGCCGCCTTCTGCGACAAGTATATTGCACAGGCCGCACCCGTGCGCAACGGCCGCATCGAATTGACTCATTACATCAAGGAGCAGTCGATCTCTAACGAGTATCACCGCTACGGTTCGCAGATTGAGGTTCCGAAAATTGAGGATTAAGCCTGCAGTGGTTTCGTAAGATGTGCATATATTGCATTTTGCGAAACCTCTCAGCATCACGATTTGTACCATTGTACCCACCCCGTACAATGGTACTTTTTTTGTGTCGACACATACCCTTTTGCCTCCACTCAACAGACCACCTGAGGCCCGCTCGTCACCCCCTGACTTTCAATCTGACTTATACTGATATAGGTAGACACATTTATGAACAATTAAAATGTGTAATACTTATGAGAAAAAGTCCAACCAAGTACAGTGATGATGAGAAGCTTCGTCTTCTTAGAGAGTATCACGAATCAGG
>Ga0256405_10000899_pt1 | contig 89714 bp, 100 predicted proteins | sample RumenRJG_02DNA_FD_189096 | JGI IMG/M metagenome (GOLD analysis project Ga0256405, IMG submission 189096) | Bovine rumen microbial communities from Lethbridge, Alberta, Canada - RJG_02 | ecosystem: Host-associated > Mammals > Digestive system > Stomach > Rumen | place: Canada: Alberta... | reverse complement strand
TGAAATTAAAGATATAACTCCAAACATTATTATTGATTTTCATGCCGAAGCTACTGCCGAAAAAATTTGTTTTGCTAAATTTTGTTCTGATTTAGGTGTTAGTGCTGTATTAGGTACGCATACTCATGTTCAAACGGCGGATGAACAAATTTTAGGTAATATGGCTTATATTACCGATGCAGGATTTTGCGGTAGTATGGATAGTGTTATTGGAATGGATTATGAGGTTTCTTTAAAAAGAGTTTTAACTCATCTGCCATACAGATATGAGGTTGCACTATCAAATTTGGCTCAAATAAATGCTGTTGAATTGTATATGGATTTGGTTTCCGGCATTGCAACAGATATAAAAAGACTTAATTTTAATATTGATATAAGTAAAGATAAGGAGATTGAAAGTGAAAAATCAATTGAATAATAGGAGGTATGTATAATGAAAGGTGATTATCATATTCATACTTGTTATTCTGACGGTATTTATCAGCCGGAAAAGGTTATTGATTTAGCAATAGACGCAGGATTAGAAGTTATTGCTTTAACTGACCATGATAATGTGTTGTCCTATGATATAGCTCAAAAATATATTAAAAGTGAAAACTTGCAAGATAAAATAGAAGTTATTAGAGGTATTGAAGTTAATACGTTATATAAGGATTATGAAGTTCATATTTTAGGATATTTTATGGATGTTAATAATTCGGATTTTCAGGACATGATAAAGTATCAACAACAAGCCAGAGTTAATCAGACTAATGAAATACTTGAGTTGTTACGTAAAAAAGAAGGAATTAACATTCCTTTTGAAAATATAACAAAATTAGTTGCTAAAAATGGTAGTATTGGCAGACCTCATATAGCTAAAGCTATAACTTCTGCCGGTGGTACTGTTAATGTTATGGAAGCATATAGTAAATATATAAATAATAATTCGTCTGTTTATGTGAAAAGAAAAACAGTTTCGCCTCACGATGCAGTTGAAGTTATTTATGATGCAGGCGGGATACCTGTTATTGCACATCCACATGACATTGATATTGCTGAACAGCTTATTAAGGAATTAATGAACAATGGTTTGAGGGGGATTGAAGCTTATCATCGTAAGCATTCTCCTGCAATTGTTGAATATTTCTCATCAATGGCTGAAGAGTTAGGTCTTATTGTTACAGGAGGATCTGATTTTCATGCTCCAAATCCTGTTAACGGACAAATTCTTTTGGGTAAAAATTTTATTCCTGACTCTGTTTATGACAATTTAGTTAAAGAGAAGAAAAGATTGGATATGGCAAGATAATGAACAAAAAGGCTTTTACCTTAGTTGAGATAGGAATTGTTTTTTCTTTGATTTTAATTGTTTCGGCATTAGTTATTCCTCTTGTCGTTGATGATTCTAAAAAATTTCAAGATATAAGTAAGTGGCGTCATACTTATGATGATGTCGTTTATGCTTTTCAGTCTATGTTTATTAATAATTCTGAAGATTATCATAATAAAATTTCTAAAGAAATTTATGGGTCAAAAAATTCTCAAGAAATTGAGGATATTGTTTTTAATGAATTTAGACCTTACCTGCGTGTTGAACGTAAATTTGAAAGTAAAAAGTATAAACCAAGATATTTAAATTTTGAACGAGTAAAAGAAGGTCAATATTATTATTTTGATAAATTATATACTACTCAAAATGATACAATTGTCGGTATAAAATGGCTGGGTGAATTATATGATAAATCATCTTTATTGGCATTAATGTTTGATTTAAATGGTGAAAGAGGTCCAAATATGTGGGGCAGGGATATTTTTGGTATTAACGTTTATAAAGATAGACTGGAGCCTTTTGGAAAGAATATTCCGTCTTATGAGGTTGCGGCGGATTGTTCTAAAAAAGGTAGAGGCGTTTATTGTTCTTATAGTTATTTAACAGATGCTCAATTTTGATTTCTGTGCTAAAAGAACTAATTTAATATTAAAATATAAAGCTGTTAAATGATATTTTATTTACAGCTTTTTATTTAATACGACACATGTTTTATTATTGAGATTCTCTTTCTTTTAATATTTTTGCAATAGCTTCAAAGTCTTCAGGCGTATCAATATCTATTGAAGGTGAAATATATACAATAGGTTTTTCACCTATAAAATCATAACATTTTCTCATTGCTTCTGTTGTTACAATATAAATAGAACCTGTTTCACCATATAACGGCATATGTAGGTTTATATCCTGTCTACGTGGTCTGTTTCTGTAATCATATATTGCTTTCATTTCTCCATTAAGAGTTTTATACCATTTTGCGTGAGTTATTCCCATTTGTTTTACGGCAAAACATGAATCACAATCCGAATTTATGAATAACTCAAAGGCTTCATCTATCTGTTTTGAATCTCTTAGAGGGCATGTTGGCTGTAATAAAATTACTATATCAGGTTTATAATTTTCTGTTTTTTCTAAGTAATCCAAAACTTGTATTAAAACAGGTATTGTATGCGTTTCATCTTGAGCAAGTTCCATTGGTCTATCAACAACTTCACATCCTAAATCAATTGCAACATTTTTTATTTTTTCGCTTTCTGTTGATAATACTGTTCTTGTTACATATTTTGACTCTTGACCGGCTTTTATTGAGTAATAAATTAAGGGTTTTCCGTTTAAGTCTTTAATATTTTTACCAGGGATTCCTTTTGAACCTCCTCTTGCCGGTATTATTGCCAATACTTCCATTTTTTTATTCTCCATATATTTCCATTAATTCTAATAACTTTTTGTGCATTTTTACATTGTGAACTCTTAAATAGTCAACTTCTTTTTCTATTAATAAAGTTGAAAGAGCTGTTGAGTATATGTCTTTTTCAATATTATCACTTAATTTTAAAAATGATTTTCTTGAAATTCCAACCATAACTTCACATCCTAAAGATTTAAAATCTTCAATTCGTCTTAAAAGTTCAAAATTGTCTTCTCTTGTTTTGCCAAAACAAATGCCGACATCAATAATTATACGTGATTTTTCGATATTGTGTTCTTGGGCAAATTTTACTTTATTTTCTAATTCTTTATAAATGTCATCAACTATATTTGTATATTGCGGATTATCCTGCATTGTTTCAGGTGTTCCTTGTGAATGCTGAATGATTATTTTTACATCGGAATTTTTAATTACATCTATCATTTTTTCATCATAATCAAACCCTGAAACATCGTTTATTATTGATACTCCTTTTTCTATACATTTTTTTGCAATTTCGCTATTTCTTGTATCAATACTTATCGGTATATTTATATTATTGTTATTTATGTAATCAAGTATTGGAGAAAGTCTTTTCCATTGAATTTCAACTGATACCGGTTTAGAATATGGTTTAGTACTTTCAGCTCCAATATCAATTATATCTGCACCTTCACTGATTAATAGGTGTAAGTGTTCTATGGCATTTTCTGTATCTAAGTATTTTCCTCCGTCAGAGAATGAATTTTCTGTTATGTTTAATATTCCGACAAGTTTTGTTTTAGATTTTTTATTTTGTAATTCAATTATATTTTCTATATTTTCGCTTAATTCTTTTAATCCGAATTGTTGTTTTTTTAGGCTTTTAGAAATTTTTTTTAATTGATAAACAGATCCTGCCAAAATACAGTCTGTTTTTTCTGTTGAATTTGTTAGTACATTTTTATTAACGGCGCAGTCTGTGCCGTTTGAAAGAGCGGTTTGCTTTAAGATATTTGCTTGAGGTATTGTTAAATCGTATATTTTTATATTTAAATATTCATATTTATCTTTTGCAATTTTTTTATATGAATTATCAAAACCTATTATTTCAAGTTCTTTTTCTATATCTGTATTATTTATGGTTTTTACCGTAAAACTTTTCATAGAAAAATTTTAGCATGAAAAAAGAGGATAAATAAAATTTATCCTCTTTTTATAATTTTTAAATTAAACTAAGCTTCTTTTGATTCTTCTGCAGGTGCTTCAGCAGATGCTTCAGCGGCCGCAGCCTCAGCTGCTAATCTTGCTTCCTCTTCAGCTTTTGCTTTAGCTTCTGCTTCAGCAGCAGCTTTCGCTTGAGCTTTTTTAGAAAGTTTTACTGTTTCTTTCTTTTGATAGTTTAATGTTCCGTCATCATTACAGTTGTTAATTAAATATTTAACTGTTTCTGTTGGTTGTGCACCTTTCTTTATCCAGTCTAATGCAGAAACTTTATCTAATTTCATCACTTTAGTTTTAGGATTATAGTGTCCTAATTCTTGGATAGGTAACCCTTCTCTTTTTGTTGTTGAATTAATTACAATAACTCTGTATGTAGGAGCTTTTTTTGCACCTAATCTTTTTAATCTGATTTTTAACATTCTTTCTTCCTTTTTCTCTTTTGTATTGTTATAAATATCCAGCCGCTTGATATTTATTTCGGGTAACCACAAGAGAGGAACGGTTTACCCACATCTTTTATATAATCATAAACCTTTTTCTAAATCAAGTATATGTTAAGAATTTGCCCCATATTTTTATGCTGTTAAAATATAAGTATGGCAAAGACTAAAATTTTATTTTTATCTGATAAAGATGACAAAATCAATGAAATAGATAAACTTCTTGGTGGAAATACTTATGATTTATATTTTGAAAATAATGAGGATGATTGTTTAAAGTTTTTGGTTGAAGAAGCTCCGGAAATTATTATTATTGATAATGATATTTCTAATATAGATTTAAGGTTTTTACCTAAAAAAATTACTTCTGCGAGAGATGGAATAATAGTTATAATTCTTTCAAAAGATGACAATATTCCTCAAGAAATTTTGCGTTGGGCAGATGCTTTTTTGGTAGGAGATATTTCGTCTAAACTCCTTATTTCTACTATAAATTCGAGTCTTAGAAACAAATTATCTTATAATTTGCTTGCTGAAACTAATAAGAATAATACCAAAAGTCTATACACTCTTAAAGTTTTATATAATATTAGTTCAGAATTTGCAGGTACTTTGGAAAAAGATAAGCTTATTGAATTGATGATGGAGGGAATTAATCGTTCATTAGAATTTGATTTGTGCTATGTTTTAACATTTAATAACGATAATCAACCCGTTTTAATAATCCACTCAAAATATACTATATCAGATGAACTTTTTGCTTCGCTAAAAGATCATGCATGTATAAATTATAATAATCTCTTTAAAAACAAAAAAATTCCTTTTGAATTGAATATTGATAATCTGATTTGTGAAAAGCATATAAAAAGTAATATAGATTGTCATACTTTTTCTATTTACAGATATGATAATATGTTTTCGCAAATTAGTTCGGGTGATAATTTCTTTGGCTTAGTTGAAATTTATAAAGAAAATGGTTTTACATCAACGGATGTTGAAATTTTTAGAACCATTATACAACAAGTATCAATGCCGTTAAAAAACGCATCATTGTATCAGGAAATAAAAGAAACAAATAAAAAACTTAAAAAACTGGAAAAAATTAAATCAGAATTTATATCTATAGTATCTCATGAATTGAGAACTCCTTTAACTGTTATAAAGGGTATGATTGATAATATAAAGAGATTTTTTACACTTCCGGAAAAGATGATTCCTGCTGTTGATACAATTTCACGAAATATTAAAAGGTTATCCGGAATTATTAATGATTTGCTTGATATTTCAAAGATAGAAGCAGGTAAAATGGATTATAAATTTGCAGAAACTACAATAGATGAAACTATTAAAGCTGTACAAAGTACTTTACAAGGGTTGGCTAATGATAAAAATATAAAACTATTAACTGATATTCAGGATAAAGATGTGAAAGTCTTTGTTGATATTGACAGGGTTGACCAAATTTTAGTAAACCTTGTGAATAATGCAATTAAATTTACGCCAAATGGCAAGACTATTACAATAAAAGCATATGTAAAGGATGCTTCTGAAATAGAAGACAAAAATTTTGAAGATATTTTGAATACATTAAATGGTAAATATCTTATAGTCTGTGTTAATGATGAAGGAGTAGGAATTGCTAAGGAAAATTTAAAACATGTTTTTGACAGATTTGAGCAAATAGAAAATTCTTTGACAAGAGAAGCCGGAGGTACAGGCTTAGGTCTTTCTATCGCAAGACAATTGTTAGATGCTCATAATGGTGCTATTTGGTGTGCAAGTGAGCTTGAAAAAGGTTCTGATTTTTATTTTGCTTTACCTGTTTCTTCTGAACGTTCTAATTTCTTAATATCTCAGAAACAGAGAATTAATCAAGCAAAGGTTCATAATGATAAGTTTGCCTCTATTGTGCTTTCTGCCCAAAGTGATATTATAGAAAATTTGTTAAAAGAGAATAACCTTATTCATAAAAATTATCTTAACAATTCTCTAAAAGAAACAGACGGAGATAAGACGGTTTTAACTCTTGTTATACCGGATGCAGACCGTAATTTTGCTAAATTATTTAAGCAAAAAATAGATGATACAATGGTTAACAATAAAGCAAGATATCCAAAATGTGATATAATGTATTCATACACAATTTATCCGGAGGGAATTAATTGATGAAGAAAATTCTTATTGTAGATGACGAAAAAGATATAGTTGAAACTTTAAAATTTATGTTGGAAGCATCCGGATATTCTTGTTTTTGTGCTTACAACGGTGAAGATGGTTTAAAAATGGCAAAAGAAATCATTCCTGACTTGATTATTCTTGATGTTATGATGCCTAAAATGAATGGTTTTAAAATAAGCAGGTTATTGAAATTCGATACAAAATATAGAGATATTCCTATTTTAATGCTTACTGCTCGTTCTCAAGATTCAGATAAGCAAATCGGAGAAGAAACAGGAGCTAATGAATATATAACAAAACCGTTTGAAATAGATGATGTACTAAACAGAGTTGCTAAATATTTAGGAAGTTAAAATGATAGAAACAGATGGTGCTAATAAAACTTTAGAACGATTAAAATATGACCTTGTGAAAGAAGGTCTTGTTGAATATGAAACTCTTGAAAAGGCTCAGGAGCTTGCTTCTGCTCAAAAAATAAATGTTGGACAAGCTCTTATTAATTCCCATGTCATTACGGAAGAGGCTCTATTAAAGTTTTTAGAGGCTAAATTGCATCTCCCATATGTTAATTTAGATGAGTATTCTCTTGATGAAAGATGTTTGCAGTATATAAAATTTGCTGATGCAAAAAAATATAAAATTATACCCCTTTTTAAAATAGAAGATGAACTTACTGTAGCAATGGCCGATCCGTTTGATTTGTTTGCTATTGACAGAATTATGGAACTTGCGGAATGTTCTATTGCTCCTGTAATTTCTTCTGAAGCAGGTATTTTAAGAAAAATTGATGAATATTATAAAACAGGTAATACTGTTGGTGAAATCTTTACAGATGAAGATTCTATTGAATTTGATTGGCGTGAAGAATTAAATTCAGATGATATAAGTGAAGATCATATTCAAAAAATTATAAGTGCTATATTAAAACAAGCAATTCTTGAAAATCTCCATGAGGTTTCTTTTACACAAGAAGCTGAAGGGTTAGGTGTTAATTTTAAATCATCAGACAGTGCTTCTCATAAAGGGTGTATTCCATCATTATTAATGGCACCTTTTGTGAATAAGTTAAAAGATTTGGCAAATCTTGATGCTTCTGTTTCTGAAGTTCCTCAACTAGGTAAATTATTTTTTATGGTTGATGGTATAGGCTTATATGCAAGAATATCTACATTTCCTACTGTTATGGGTGAGCGAATTGCATTGAGTATATACAAACCTCCTAAGGAGTTAAATCAATTTATTAAAGATGAAAATAGTATTTCTATTATAAAAAACTCTTTAAAGTCTCCGGGTATTACTCTCATTTGCGGTTCTCAGCTGAGTGGTAAAACTCATGTAATTTATTCTTTATTGAATTATTTAGCTTCATCTGCTGATGATTTGAATATTATGACTATTGAATCAATATCAAAATATGAGTTATCAAATATTAATCAGTGCGAACTTAATGAAAGTATTGGATTTAATTTGGATAAAGCTTTAAAATTTATAGAATTTCAATCTCCGGATGTTATTTACTTTGAAAATATTAGAAATAAAGATACATTAGATTATCTATCCGGTCTTGTTTTTGCTGATAAAACAATTATTACTGAATATGTCGCTAATAATATTACAGAGTTAAGTAGAAAAATGTCATATAGTGATTTAGCTACTTTTAAATCATTAATCTCGTGTATGATATTTATTCATTCTAAAGACAGTATTGAAGTTTTTGATAAAGAAACTGCTCAAAAATATTTAGCATAAAGGTTTATTTATGTTTTCTTTTTATAAAAAATATGCACCATATTTGTTTTTATTACCTGCAGGTGTTGTTTTAATCTTATTCTTTTTTATACCTTTTTTTCAAACAATAGGTTTAAGTTTCTTTGGCTATGATAATTCTATTTATGCTCCTGAGTTTATTGGGCTTGATAATTACAAAAAACTTATAACTTCTCCTGTGTTTTATAAAGTTATGGCAAATACTTTTTTGTATCTGTTAGTTGCTGTACCATTTTTGGTGGTTTTTCCATTATTTTTGGCAATATTGATTAATCAAAAAATAAGAGGTGTTACTTTATATAAAATTCTTATTTATTTACCTGTAATTGTTTCTATTGTAGTTGCTGCAATTGCATTTAAATGGTTGTATGCACAAAATGGAATTTTAAATTATTTTATGCAAACTTTTGGATATAATCCGATAGGCTGGCTGACAGATCCAAAATATTCACTTTATTCTGTTGCAATCGTTACTATATGGAAGGGAATTGGATATTATATGATGATTTATCTTGCCTCTTTGATGAGTGTTCCGCAAGATTTATATGAAGCTTGTGATATTGATGGTGCCGGATTTTTTAAGAAACATTTAACTGTTACAGTTCCGCATTTGATGCCTACTATTGCCCTTGTGTCAACGATTTCGGCTATTTCTGCGATGAAAGTCTTTGCTGAAATTTATGTTATGACAAAAGGTGGCCCTTTAAATTCCAGCAAAACTATTGTTTATTATATATATGAAAGAGCCTTTGAAAATCTTGATTTAGGTTATGCTTCAGCACTCGCTGTTGTTTTACTGATTATTGTTCTTGCTTTTTCGATTGTTAATGTTTTATTCTTTGAAAAAAATAGGTATCAAATATGATAAGAAAATTTATTGAAAAATTGTCTATACATTCTGTATTAATATTTGTTTCGTTATTATCTATCTTTCCTTTTATATGGCTGATTTCTACATCTTTAAAAGGTGTAGATGAAAATATTTTTGCATATCCGCCGGTTCTTATGCCACAACAATTTACATGGGATAACTATGTTGGTGTATGGCAAAAGGTTAATTTTATGGGTTATTTTATTAATTCAATGATTGTTGCGGGATTGACAGTATTTTTAAATCTTTTGTTATCCTCTCTTGCAGCGTATCCGCTTGCAAGAATGAATTTTGCAGGGAAAAAAGTATTCTTTTTTGCTATTTTGGCAACGATTATGGTACCTTTTCAGGCAATAATGCTTCCGGTATATTTAATAACTATTAAATTACATCTTTTAGATAGTGTAAATAATGTTATGGGTTATCTTGGACTTGTGATGCCGTTTGCGGTTAGTGCTTTTGGAATATTTCTTATGCGTCAAGCATTTTTGACTGTACCTAAAGAAATGGAAGAAGCTGCTATTGTTGATGGTTGTAATGTTTTTCAAGTTTTTTTTAAAGTCGTTCTCCCTATGGTAAAACCTACTCTTGCCGTACTTGCAATTTTTACTTTTATAGGTTCTTGGGGTGAATTTTTATGGCCGAGTATTGTTTTAACAAAAGATGCAATGTATACTTTACCTGTTGGTGTTAATAATTTACAAGGTATGTTTTCTAGCAACTGGAGATTTATTGCTGCAGGCTCTATTTTATCTACTATTCCGATTTTGATATTCTTTCTTGCTTTGCAAAAATATTTTATTTCAGGTGAAAATGACGGGGCTGTTAAAGGTTAAAATAAATCGTTCATCAATCTTTCAAATTCGGGGAAGGATATATTTACCCATTGAAATTCATTAATTTTAATAGGCTTTTCGCAAATCAATCCTGCAACATACAAACTCATTGCAAGTCTGTGATCATGATATGTTTCAACTTCTGCATTACCTTTTAATTGCTTTTTACCTTTTATTATAAATCCATCAGAGGTTTCTTCTATATCGGCACCTATTTTTTGTAATTCTTTAACTGTTGCTGTAATTCTGTCGCTTTCTTTATTTCTTAAATCTTGTGCATCTTTTATTATTGTCTCCCCTTCTGCTTGTGTTGCTAGAACTGCTATTACAGGTATTTCGTCTATTAATTTAGGTATTATATCTCCTTCAATTATTGTTGATTTTAAATCTGAGGTTTGAATTCTTAAATCTCCAACTTCTTCTTTTCCAAGTAATTTTTTATCAAGTATTTCTATATTTGCACCCATTTTTTCGCAAACTTCCAAAATACCTGTTCTTGTTGGGTTTAATCCTACATTTTTTATTATTATGTCAGAATTTGGAGTTATTAATCCTGCAACTATAAAAAATGCCGCACTTGATATATCTCCTGCAATTTCAATATCTTTTGCTTCCAACTCGGATTTTGTGATTTTTGTAGTTGTGTTTTCGACTGTTATATCAGCTCCAAGATAATCAAGCATAAGCTCCGTATGATTTCTTGATAAAAAAGGTTCTGTATATGTTGTTACTCCATTTGTATTCAGTCCTGCAAGAAGTATACTTGATTTAACCTGTGCAGAAGCAAGTTTTGATGTATAATTTATTGCATTTAGTTCTTTTCCATAAATTTTTAAAGGTGCTTTATTATCATTTGAATCTATTTGTGCACCCATTAAAGAAAGAGGTTCAATAACTCTTTTCATAGGTCTTTTTGAAAGGCTTTCATCACCGATTAAAATAGAATTAAAATCTCTTGCTGCTAAAATTCCGCACATTAATCTCATTGTAGTTCCGCTGTTTCCGCAGTCTAAATTTCTTATGGGTGTTTTTAATTTGCCGTTTGATATTATTTCTAATGTTTGTTCATTTAAAAATTTATGTTCTATTCCTAATTCTGAAAAAACTTTTAATGTTGAATGGCAATCTGCACCTTTTGAAAAATTTTTAACAAGAGTTTTACCTTTTGCAAGTGAAGAAAACATTACTGCACGGTGTGAAATTGATTTATCGGAAGGGATTGTTATTTCACCTTTTAATTTATTTTTCTTTTCTATTACTAAATTCATAAAATTATTTTATCATAAACTACTCCATTTAGAGGATATTTAAATCAAAGCTTTAAAGAAAAATTTTTACTTGTCGATATAAAAGATATAAGAAAACCGAAAAGGTTTTACTTACCTCCTCCCCAAGTCTGGTAGCCGCCCTCGTGACGGCTTTTTTTTTTGCTAATTTTTATTAATCTAAATAGCAGAGATTGATAGTTTAATCATTCTCTGCTATTTGTGTTTTTATTCTAAATAATCTTTTAGTTGTCTTAAATTTTTATTTTTTCTAAGCTTTTCTAAAGCTTCATTTTCTATTTGTCTTATTCTTTCTTTTGAAAATCCGAGCATTTGTCCTAATTCTTCTAATGTTTTTGGCTTTTCTCCGTTTAATCCGAATCGACATATTATTATGCTTTGTTCTCTACTGTCCAGATATTTTAAAAGTTTACTTGTTTCAGTTTTTAATCCGTTTTTTTCTGTTTGTGCATCCGGAGATTTATAGCTTTTATCAGATATATAATCCTGTATGCTTAAATCCTCTGTTATTGGTGTATCTAAACTTATTGGTTCTTTTATTATAGATTTTTTTATCCCATCTATTCTTTTTACATTAATTTTAAGTATTTCTGCAATTTCTTTATCAGTTGGTTCTTTTCCGTATTTTAAGGATAAATCTGTATATGCTTTTTTATATTTTCTTATCTTATCATTCATGTGAACAGGTATTCTTATTGTTTTTGAGTGATTTGATATTGCTCTTATTATTGCTTGTTTTATCCACCATGTTGCATAAGTTGAAAATTTTAATTCTCTTTTGTAATCATATTTCTCGGCAGCTTTTATAAGTCCTAATGATCCTTCTTGTACTAAATCCATAAATAAGACTCCTTGTCCTATATATTTTTTTGCTATACTTACAACCAGTCTTAAATTTGCTTGTATGAGTTTTTGTTTTGCATATAATGCTTTTTCTTTTTTATCTTCCTTTATTATTTTTCCTAAAAATTGTTCTTCATTAAAACTTAGTAGTTTTATTTTTCCTACGTCTTTTAAATAATTTTGTAGCAGGTCATCATCTTTTGATATTGAATTAAATGTTTTAGGTTCTTCTTTCTCTGTGGTTTCATCAATATTTTCTAATTCTTCTTCAAGTTCATACTCTAAATTCCCAATCATCTTCTATACTACCCCTCAAATCTTTTTCAATACACACTTTATATCTATATTGACGAAATTTATCGAAAAATGTTTCAGAGAAATAAGTATTTGTTAAAAATTTAGGAAAATGTTTTTGAACAACAATGGTTTAATTAAATAATTGTATTATTGTGGTATATAATATTCAACAAATGAACACTGTATATGCATTTTTGGTGCAAGAATTTGACCTATAGGAGAATTAATTAAACTTTTATATGTTCTTAAGGTTTGATTAAATTCTTTAACTGCAGGAGTAAGAAGAGTTTGGATGTTTATAAAATCTTGTAAATATTTATTTAAATAAACATTATTTTGAATATTCGGGTATTTTAATGCTTCTGTAAAAAGAGTATTTAATTCAATATCAAGCTGGTTTTCAAGTTTAAATCTATCTTCATTATTATTCCATCTTTTTGGTAATTGATTTATATCTATAATTATTTTTCTTATTTTATATATTAGAGCTTCTTCTTTTACCATAATATCTTGTGCAGCATCAATAAAAGTTATAACTGCTTTTTGTCTGCTCATTAATCTTGCATCAACACCTGCAAGAGTTTTTAATATCAATTCTTTATATGTTAATAGTCCAAAATATGTTCCGTAAAAAAATAACCCGACTATTAATATCATTATTAAAAGAATTAATACTATTATCATTTTAATCTCCTGCTAAGATTATTGTAAAATCACTTTTTGGACAGAAATTTTTTACCGGATCATATACAAATTGAATGTTTTTTATGTATGAAACTTTTTTCTTTAACCAGTTGAAAAAGTCATTAGAAATTGATGAAGATTGAGCTATAAATTGAGAATGAGTAATATCTGCTCTATAAAAACAAGATACTGTCATACCTGTTTGTTCAAGCTCTGTTTTTAGCTGCTCTGCTTGCTCAGCTTTTTTACCTGCATATATTATACCTCCGATAATATGATTATTATCAAGTGGTGTTTTATCACGATATATCATTCTATCTATGACTTCTTGTGTTTTTTCGGGATCTAAAATCCAGTAACTTATTGTTCCTTTTTGGTTTGGTGCTCCCGGTAGCGTTGATACTTCAATTTTATTCATATCAATATTTTTTGTTAGAGAAGCCAATTGAGATATTTCATACAATGAAAGGTCGGTTTTTATATATGATGTTATTATATTTATCAGTTCAGGAATTTTTGCTATGGTTTGCGGGCTTTGAAGTTTTTCCAGTAATCCTCTTAAAAACCATTGCTGTCTTTGAGTTCTGCCTATATCTCCAAGTCCGTCTTTTCTGAATCTTAAATATCCTACAGCATTTCTTCCGTCAAGTATATTTAATCCTTTATTTAAATTTATATGAAGCTTACCTGAGTAATCGTGATAATGCATTTCTTTTTCCACGTAGATAGGAACTCCTCCAAGTGCATCTACAGCTTTTTCTACTGCAGCATCATTTACCATTATGTAGTGATTTATTTTTATACCTAGGGTTTCTTCCAAAGTTTCTTTTGTTAGTTGAATTCCTCCAAGTGCATGTGCTGCATTAATTTTTTGAATACCATAATCATGTGGTAAAAATACTTTACTATCTCTTGGTACGGATATTGCATTAATAGATTTTGTTTTTGCATCAATATTTAGTAATATAATTGTATCTGTTCTTGTACCGGCCCATGGGTCTGAAGGATTTTCACTTGCATCTGTTCCAACAAGTAAAATAGTTTGTCTTTTTGTAAATAGAGGCATTGTGAAAGGCTTTTTCTCTTTTTGACTTTTCTTTAATGAAAAATTTGATACAAATTCTGCAAACCATGATTTTTTTTCACCTGTATTATTTTCTGAATTAACAAGCGGTGTATCACTTAAAAGCAAGAATCCAATTACCATACCACAAAGAATAGAAACTACTACCAGTAGAGTTTTTGCAAAACTTGAGGTCTCTTCTTTTTCTTCTTGCAAATGTTTTAAAAATACACTATATTCTTCACGTTCTTTAGTTATTTTATTCATGCAAAATCTCATCCCTATACGTGTAATGTAATTATAAGCCAGTCATAAAATAAAAGCAAATAACATCAAAATATTTGTTTTTTGTATTTAAATGTATATTTTGATATTTTCATATTTTAAATAAAAAAAAATATTACTTAGGTATATTTTCTTTCTGATAAGCCCAAGCTGAGTGGTTATGTATACTTTCGAATGATTCACATAAAAGTTCGAAACTTCTGATTTCAGGTTTTTCTTTTATTTTTATTATTACATCTCTTAGAACATCTTCTACAAATTTAGGATTATTATAGGCCTGTTCTGTTACAAATTTTTCATCTTCTCTTTTTAATAATGAATATATTTCACTTGATGCACAGCACTCTATATCCTTTATTAAATCTTCTATCCATATGTGTGCATTATCATCATAATTTATTTTTAACGAAACTATACTTCTTTGATTATGTGCTCCGTTTTCAGAAATTTCTTTAGAACAAGGGCAAAGTGTTGTTACAGGGACTTTTACCCCAAGATAGAATTTATATTTGTCATCGTAGTATGTACCTGTAAATGAGCAATCGTAGCATATAGGGGAAATAAGTTTGGATACAGGAGAAGGTTTATCTATGAAATATTTAAATTCAAATTCTAATTCTCCGCTTTGTGCTTTTAATTTTTCTATTATTTCTTGCAAGCAGCTTTTTATGTCAACACCGAGCATATTTTTATTGCTCCATTCTGTTAAGACTTCTATAAATCTTGACATGTGCGTACCTTTATAATTTTTAGGTAAAGATACACTTGCTGTTGCTTTTGCCCATACTGTGCTGTCAGTATTATTTTTTCGCTGTATTGTTAACGGAATTTCTACATCTTTTACTCCAACTTTTTGGATATCAATTCCTCTTTTATCTTTGCTATTTTGTATATCTTTCATTGTTTGTTAATTCTCTTCTTTTCTAAGTTTTAGTTCTAAATCAGTAAAATTACCTTCTTCTATTGCTAATAAAATTTTTAGTGCAGCTTCTCTTTGTGTTTTTGCAGGTGCAAGTCTTAATAATTCTATTGCTTTCATTATTACTGGATCACTATCATACCAGCGGTTTCCTTTCCCCTGATACGTTTCCATCATGTCTCGTACGTGGTCTATAACTTCTGCTGCTACTTGATTTTGCAATTGTAGAATAAATTCTGCAGCTTCATCTTTTGTTTTTGCCGGTGAAATTTTTAATACTTCTAATGCTTCTTTTAATATTGGATCTTTATCATACCATCTTCGATTTTCCATTGTGTCCTCTCGTATATTTATACGTTCTTTGTTTATCGTAACATATCTTTTCTTTTTTGGGTATCTGTTTGTTTTATATTTTTATTTTTTCTTTATTTGTGATAAATTTTTATATTATAACTGAATGGAGAAAATGTATGAAATTACTGGTTTTAAATGGCCCTAATTTAAATATGCTTGGTAAGAGAGAACCTGAAATATACGGAAAAAATACTCTGGATGATGTACTTAATTTAGTGGAGGAGTATTGTAAAACTTTAAATTGTGATGTTGAATTTTATCAATCTAATCATGAAGGAGATTTAATTGATAAAATTCATAAGTCTGATGCAGATGGTATAGTTTTTAATGCCGGAGCATATACTCATACAAGTATTGCATTAAGAGATGCTATTTCAAGCGTTAAAATTCCTGTAGTTGAAGTTCATATTTCTAATGTTCATTCTCGCGAAGAATTTAGACACAAATCTATGATTGCACCTGTTTGTTTAGGACAAATTTGCGGTTTTGGCTTAGACAGTTATATTCTTGCTGTTAACGGTTTATATCGTTTTCTGTCAAAGGACGAAGTATAATTATTGAATTTATATTCAATTGTATAAAATCATGAATTTCTATTGGACGATTTGGAATTAATCTGTTTTTTAATTCACAATTTTTTATTGCAACAAATTTTTTCTCTCCGTTAAGTATATCACTAAGAATTCTATTTCGTTTTCCTGTTTTTGGCATAAATACAACACCCTTTATTTCATAATCTTGAGTGATTACAAAAACTCGTTCTGACCATACACGAGAGTTAAAATCATTTGCTGATACTTCATTTGTTGCCATTAAATTATCCTTTCTTTAATTGCATTAGGCTTACTTTTGAAAAAATTTTATTTTTATCTTAATCTTAATTCCTTACTATTGTAAAGTATTTTTTTTATTATTATTTGCTTAATTTATATAATTTAGCTTTAGAGTTTTTATATTTCGTATGATTGAAATAGTGGTAAATATAGTGCTAATGCTAAAACAAGTACTATACCTCCTATCACTATTAACATTATTGGTTCAATTGCTTTTGTCATTGTATCAATAACTTTATCTAAAGTTTTATCAATAAATATTGTAGCTTGATACATCATTTCACCCAAACGACCTGATTGTTCTCCTGTTGCAATCATAAATAAAATCATTCCTGGTAAGGCCTTTGTTGCTCTGAGAGCAACCGAAAGGTGTTTACCCTGTTGTACTTCTGCTGTTGCCATACTTATTTTGTCTTTTAGTGCTGTATTAGTAAGTGTTATATTTGATAAATAAAGACAATCAACAACTGGAATCCCTGCGTCATATGCTACTTGCATTACGGATACAAAGTTTGAAAAATTTGAAAATTGAATTAATTGATTTATTAAAGGGATTTTAAGTACATATTTGTCTATAATTCTTTTTGTCGGATTCCATTTTAGTAAAAACATTGAACCAAAAATAACCGTTCCAAATATTGCCGGAATTGCAGGCCAATAAGTTTTTAACCATACCCCCATATCCATTAATGTTTTTGTTATCCATGGCAGTTCTTTATCCATGGTATCAAACATTTCTGCAAATGCGGGGAATACAAATACAAGCATTACCGTAGTTACAAGCATTGCAAGTAAAATTACGAATACCGGATACATTAATGCTCCAATTACTCTGCTTCTTATATTGTCTTCCTTTTTTAAAAGTTCTAAAAGACGTTCCATTGTTTTTTCAAGTTCCCCTGCGTCTTCTCCTGCTCTTACAAGACCTATATATATTTGTCCGAATACTTCAGGATATCTTGCTACTGTATCTGCAAAAGTTGAACCTGTCATAATTTGTCGTCTTAATTCTTGTGCTACACTTTTTAATTTTTTATTTGAAGCATCATTTTCAATAAAAGTCAGGGCTTCGATTACAGGAATTCCTGATTGTACAAGAATTTGGAATGTAGATGTAAATTCCACACGTTCTCCAAGATTCATTTTTTTTATTTTTTTATAGTCAGCTTTTTTTTCTACTATGCCACTTTTATTTGTTTCTACGATTTTTGTTGGTAAATAGCCCATTTTTCGTATAAGCTCTCTTGCTTCTTTGTGTGTTGAAGCTTCCAAAGAGCCTTTTATGACTTCTTTATTGTTTTTTAGTGCTGTATAATTATAAACCGGCATTTATATTTACCTTTAATTATCCTATATTTTTTACTGTTTACGGGTTTTATTCATTACTTAAACCAAGAACTCTGACATATTCTTCAATAGTTGTATCACCGTTTAATAAATGATTTAAGCAGGCTTGAGTTAAAGTTTTCATTCCTGTTGCAATTGCGGCTTCTTCTATTTCAATGTCGTGTGCACCTTGAGAAATTAATTTTCTTAATTCTTTTGATATTGGTAATATTTCGTATACACCCATACGACCTTTGTAACCTGTCATATCGCATTGCCCGCAACCTTTTGCCCTGTATATTTTTGTGTTCATTAACTTGTGAATATCTTCTTCATCATTAAATATTTGGGCGGCTTCATCATGAGAAGGGAAATATTCTTCCCTGCAATCTTTACAAAGATGTCTTACTAATCTTTGTGAAATTACACCTATTAATGTTGAAGACACAAGATAATCTTTTGCACCCATTTCTATCAATCTTGTTAGAGTTGAAGCTGCCGAATTTGTGTGGACAGTACTCAATACAAGATGTCCTGTAAGTGCTGCTGAAATTGCAACTTCAAGCGTTTCGTAATCACGAATTTCACCTACAAGTATTATATCAGGGTCTTGTCTTAATATTGCTCTCATGCATGATGCAAAAGTTATGCCTGCTTTTACATTTACTTGTGATTGATTTATGCCTTCAATTTTGATTTCTATAGGATCTTCTATTGTTGTGATATTAACACCTTCAGTGTTTAAGTTTTTTAATATTGAATAGAGTGTTGTTGTTTTACCGGAACCTGTAGGCCCTGATGTTAATATGATTCCATTTGGTGCGGAAATTAATTTTTTTATTTTTACTAAATCTTGTGTTGTTGCCCCCAATAGTTTAATTTCTTTTTCTGAAGAATTTAGAGTTACTGCAGGTGCAAGAACACGGATTACCATTTTTTCTTTTCCTGATACAGGCAGCGTATTAATACGGAAATCAAATGCTCTTTCTTTATAATTTATTGTAAATGTTCCGTCTTGTGGTCGTCTGTGTTCTGCGATATTCATTCTTGACAGAACTTTAAAACGAGTTAATACTGTTTGTTCTATTTTTGCGGGCAAATCTAGTGCATGTCTTAATATCCCGTCTATTCTATATCTAACAACGTGATTTTTTAATCTGGGTTCAATATGTATATCTGATGCCTTCAAATCTATTGCATCTGTTAAAATTTTATTTACAAATTCCGCTACTGTACTTGAACTTTCTTGTAGCTCTTTATCTATTTGTTCCCAAAGGGTATCTTCTATTCTTAGTTGACTTGCTTCTTCTTCAAGTTTTTGTAAGATTTTATCTGATTTTTTCTTTTCTTGAGAGAAAAATTTATCTATACTTCTTTCAAATTCGTATGATGTTACAACAAGAGGTTTAGGATTTTGTCCTGTTATGTATACAATTTCCTTTAGAGCTGTTGTATTATACGGCTCTACAAGTCCGACTTGTAGAACTTTTCCATCAGAATAGATAGGAAGAATTTTATTTTCTTTTATAAAATCTTCAGGGAGAATTTTAATAAATTTACTTTGATCTTTAAACATTTCGTCAGATACAACTTCTTGTTGAAAGATTTCTGCCAATACTATTTTTAATCTTGGTAAAGAAATACAACCCATGCTGTATAAGATTGAACCTATTGGTTCTTGTCGTCTTTTTGAATCTTCCATGGCTTCTGCCATCTGAGTTTCAGTGATTTCTCCGGATTCTAAAAATACATCACCAATCATTTTATTCATTTCAGCAAAGGTTTTAGGTATTTGTTTTTCTTGTTGAGAATCAGATAAAGATGATTGACCTGAAGTAATCGGAGTATTTTGTTGGATTTGTTGACTTGTAGAACTTGGTTGATTTATTGGTTCATTTTGTGTAGAAATTGTATGTGATTTTTGATCAATATTTATACTTGAAAATAATTCCTTGTATGCTTCATTTGGTAAAAATATAAATTGTGTATCGCAACCGCAGATAGATTTTACTAATTCTCCTGCATCTTGCTTTCTTGTTTGTTGATTTCCAACGGCAAATAATGTGGTATTCTTTATATTTATTGGTAAAAATTGACACTCTACAAGCTGTGTAACATCAAATTTTGATATTACATCTTGATTTATATTCGCTTTTAATTTTTGTATTTTTTCGTCCATTTTCTAGCTATCTTATTTTTTATATTTACAAACCTGTTTGAATTGTATGTTGATTGTTTATTTTCTTTTTGTATGTTATCAAATCTTCTTCGTCAAATAGAATTCTTGGAGTTACCATAACTATAAATTCAGACTTACTTCTTGATAAATTAGATGATCTGAATATAAATCCCAGAATAGGTATATCGCCTAAAAGAGGAATTTTCTCAATACCTTTAGTTTCTTGTTCATTTACAAGCCCACCAAGTATTAAGGTGTCTCCATCTTTTACTCTTATATTTTTTAAATCTAAATTTCTTCTGGCAAGTAAAGTTGCTTCAACTTCGTCTCCTGAACCTAGTTGACCAGCTACAACCGTATAATTAGGATTTATATTAAATGTTACATAACCTTCAGGACTTATCTGAGGTGTTATTGAAAATTTTAATCCTTTGTCATTACCAATATCATAATTTCTTGTAGTTCTGACTGTTGTACTGCTTGCTGTATTTGCCATATCTGTTGTTACTTTTTTTATGTAATCTTCTGTTAAATCGATAGTTGATGTTTGTCCGTTTGTAACTAATATACGAGGATTTGAAAGTAGTTTACCTTTTGCATTTGTCATAAGATATTTGATTGCCCAAGTTATGGTTGAACCATAATCTGGTGCGTTACCTCGTAAAACTATTTCATTTACAGTTTGTAAACCTCCGCTAAGGTTTAATGACAATCTTCCTTGATTGAATGACCATTCATTTGTTAATTGTTTTGAACCGTTTTCACTTGATTCAACAATAGCTATTTCTAAATATGCCATTAATTGTTTTTTGTCATGTTCAGAGACGAATTCTTTGATTGTATTTATTTGATTATCATTACCTCCGATTACATTAATTGTTCCTATTTGAGGGTAATAAGAGACTGTCAGAGTTTGAGTCGGGAAGGATGAAAATTTCCCTGCTTGTACGTTGTTCTTAATATTACATGCAACAACTCCTTCTCCCAATTTTATATCATCTGCTCCACCTGTTATTGTTCCTCTGAATATATCACTTGCTCCTGATGCTTGTGAACCAAATGCTGTCGGAACAAGTATTTTACATATTAAATCTGCCATTTCTTTTGGTGTTGTGTGATTTAATACAAAAGTTGTAGATTTTGGTTTTTTATCAAATTTATCCAGTATTTTTTGTGCCATTAGAACATCATTTTTTGTTCCAAATATTAATAATTCATTATCAAGCGGATTTGTTGTTACAATATCACCGGTTGATAATCCTGGTAAATTTTGTGAAAAAATATTTTTATTCAAAAAATTTGCAATTAATGCGGCATCAAGATTTTTTACCGGTAAAGCTGTCATTATATGTCTTGAGTATGTTAAATCTTTTGCATCTTGTGCATTTGCAATTATCATTGTTTTGTTTTCTATGTAATATGTTAAATCAGAAACTTGCATAATCATTTTAAATGCATTATTAATAGGTACATTTACAAGGTCGAGAGTTATTTTCTTTTTTGAGTCAACCGAATTATGGAAAATGATATTTAGACCTGCTTGATCTGCAAACATTCTTAAAACTTGTTGAACATCAGAATCTCTTAAACTTAATGTGATAGTAGGATTTGTTTTTGTAAACTGAATATCACCTTCAAGAACCATTTGTGATGGTTTTGAATCCCTTAGTACAGGTTTTTGACTTACCGCATAAGCTGACGAAATATTAAATCCTAATAATGATATTATTAATAGTACGCTTGTAAAATATTTTATTTTTGAATTAAATTTAACCATATTATATTAACCTATAGTCTTTCTCTTGTATTATAAATCATTCTGTCAATTCCTCTGGAACCACCAAATTTGTTGTTCAAATTAGAAATAGTATTATATTCCAATTTTCCGCTAATTTGTTCTCCCACACCGGCACTATAAATGTTTGAACCTAATTGAACAGTTACTGTGTTAGGTGTGATATTAAGTACTTTAAATCTGTTGATTATATCGCCTCTTTTTACAAGATAATCAGCACCTTGAACATTTATTATTGCTGATGGATTGTATGTATCATATAAAATTCCTGATATAGTTGTTGTCATGACTTTTCCTGCATCAGATTCTTCAGGTATAGATGGTACAGGTTCAGGATAATTTACTTTTGGAGTTATTCCCAATGCATTTGTATAAGGCACAAAAGGATTAGTTCTTTCTTTATCAGATACGGTGAACATAACTTTTTTTTCACCTACGGCTATTGCTATATCTGAATTATCTAAATCATCTTCTACTTCTATGATTTTTCGTCCTTTTCTTGGTACTGTGATTGCTGACACTCCATTTCCATCCGGTGCAGAAGGTTGGAGGTTTGATGAATTTATTCCTGATGGTACGGCTCCTCCATCAGGAGTTCCCCCGTATTCAGCATTTAATAATACATCTAAATTTGATAAGTTTGAATTATCATAAGAAGTATCTGCTGTGAATTCATTTTTTATTTGAATAGGATGTGAATCTATATTGTATAAATCGTAAATATAATATATTGTATAGCCTGCCAATAATGAGAATAAGCTTATTAAAACAGCTATTGTTCCATACATTATTTTTTCGTTCTTGAAAATATTGTTAAATCTTATTTTAAACACATTAAGGGTATCATGACTAAATTCAAAATTGTCAGTCATGCTTTTTGGCAGGTTAACATATCTTATGTTAACGTTAACTTTATCGTTGCTAAACCCACTTATCATGGTTTTTTCGCACCCCTATATTCCTTCTTCGATTTGTGTTAATTTTACGCAATTCCCTACGGTATTTTACATTTTATCATATGTGTTCATGAAAAACAAAATTCTTAACATTACTTTTTTTAACAATTATTTTCTTTTCTTTTCCTATGTTCTATAATTATAGAATGAAAGATATAACAATAATTTCGCCTATAAAAAAACCTGATGATATTGAAAATTTTGTTAAGAATACAGGATGTCGTGAATTTTATGTGTACCATTCAAAATTTCTAAATGGTAATTTTGAATATATCAATGAGTTCATAGAAAAAACCAAAAATAATAATTCAAAACTTTATATTAATTTTAAACACAGTATTACAGAAGATGATTTAATTGAAATTAAGAAACTAATAAAATTTTTGAAAACAACTAAAATTGATGGTATTTTTATTAATACTTTTGCTATATTAGAGGCTATTAAAGTACAAAATCTTCCATTTAAAGTAATTATAGATTCTTATTTTGATATTCATAATTTATCAGGTATTGATTTTGTAAATAATTTCCATAAAGTTAACGGAGTAATTATTACGGAAGAAATTTATATGAAAAATATTGCAAAGATTAAAAAATTTACTAATCTTCCGCTAGCTATTGATTCTGATAATCTTCCTTGGTGCTGTGAAGATTTGAAAAAGCTTAATGCAATTGATAAAGTTGTTATAAAAGGTAAATTTGCGAATTCAGAAGAAATTTTAGAAGGTATTTTATTAATTGAAAAAATTTTACAAAAACCTAAAATGTTTAAAAATCAAAAATTACCTTTTAAACATGTAAGAAAATGTACTTATCAAACAAATCATTTTTCAGGAGATATGCTTTCTGCAGAAGGTCGTGATTTTAAATTTAGTCGAAATATTCAAACTTTTGAATGGAATATCAAACGAAGCCGTTTGATAAAAGGCTTTGAATATTATGGGGAAGAAAAGTTCAAGATTAATTTAAGACTTTCTGAGCTTGCTCATATAAAAGAAGTTAAAAAACTTATCAAAAAGTTTGGTTATAATCCTATATATTCTATTGAATATGGTGAAATTCTTTCTACAGCCGACTTAGCAACAAGTAGTTTTGATCAGGTTATAAAAAAGGTTAAAAAATTCTGTAATGATTATGGTATCCGTTTTCAAATGTCAACTCCTAGGATTTTAATTGAAAGAGACTTTGACAGAGTATATGAATATGAAAAACAACTATTGTTGGAAGAACCTTTTCCTGCAAGTTTAATCATAAATAATATAGGGTATTTTTGGAATGTTATAAATGATTCTGATTTAAATAGAATTCCTATTGAAATAGGGCAAGGAATTAATCTTTTAAATTCCATGTCTATAAACTGTTTGAATAATATGTATCCGATTAATACAATAGATTTTACGTCTTTTAATGATGAGGAAAATATAGTTAATACAGTAAAAAAAATAAAGAATATAATACCAAGAAAAAAACTTACAATTGCAGGAAATATACGAATTCCGGCATCAGGATTATGCCCGTTAAATAACGATAGTGCAATAGTTTCTCGTTTATCTTGCAAAGCTCCTTGTCATAGAGGAGGATTTGCTCTAAAAGATCCTGCTTTGAAAAAAATTATTCCTTTTACATGTGATGGCTTTTGCAGAATGCATATGTTTTCGGATAAAATTTTAGAAAATTTTGATAAAATAGACTATTATTCAAAAGTTGGGATAAATGAGTTTGTTTTTGATTTCTCCGCTTTAAATGCTAAGTTTATACCGATATTACTTACTGATTTTTTAAATAGTAGATTTGTGATTAATAGTAAATAAATTTTGTTATGTTAAAATAAATTTGTAACTGAAAGGAATAAAGATATGAAAAATAAAATAATAATGGCTTTAATGCTTTTTATATTAGGTGTAAGTATAGGAAACGGATTTGTTTCAAGCCGTGTTATGGCTGAAAACGGACAAACAAAATCTACGGTTGTTGAAAAGACTCAGACTACTGTTGTTAATTCTCAATTAACTCAGAAAGCTGAAACAATTATGAATGTTAAACCTTTGGATTTAATTGAGAATCCTGATGTTTATCTAAATAAAAAAATTAAAGTTACAGCTCTTTTTGATAAATTTTCTATTTTAGGTTTAGATTATAAACCTGCATTAAGAAGTTCTGAAAAATACATTACTTTCTTAATTCAAAGACCGGACGTTTCAAATGATATTCCTTTATCGGAATTAAAGAATTTTTTAACCAGAGATATGGCAGAAAAATTTATTGATTTAAATAATGGTGATACTATTGAATATACAGGAACAGTATTTTCAACTGCACTTGGAGATGTATGGGTTGATGTTGATAGTTTGACTATTTTAAAGAAAAAAGAAACTAAAAAATAGAAAAAATTTAGTGTATAATTAAATCATATATATGACAAAATAATTTTTGCAATATGTTAAAATCTTATAATATAGGGAGATATTATCAGATGAGTGAGAAAAAAAATTATTTAACTATACACGGACATTTTTATCAACCGCCCAGAGAAAATCCATGGTTAGAATCTATTGAAACACAAGAGAGTGCAGCTCCGTTTCATGATTGGAATGAGAGAATAAATTTTGAGTGTTATAATCCTAATTCTGTATCAAAAATTGTTGATAGCAGAAATAAAATCCTTGATTTGGTTAATAATTATGAATATATGAGTTTTAATTTTGGGGCAACTCTTTTGTCTTGGATGCAGGAAAATGCTCCTCAAACGTATGACAGAATAATTAAAGCAGATATAGAAAGTGTAATAGAGCATAACGGGCATGGTAATGCTTTAGCACAAGTTTATAATCATATCATTATGCCTCTTGCGAATTATAATGATAAACAGGCACAAGTAAAATGGGGAATAAAAGATTTCTTTTATCGTTTTGGAAGACAACCAGAAGGAATGTGGCTTGCAGAAACGGCTGTTGATGACGAGACTTTAAGTGTTTTAGTAGATAATGGTATTAAGTTTACTGTTTTATCTCCGTATCAAGCCTTGAGATGTAAAAAAATAGAAGCTGATAATTGGCAGGATGTAAGCTGGGGTAATATTGATCCTGCAAGACCGTATAGATATTACTTAAAAAATGGTAAAGGAAAGTATATAGATTTATTTTTCTATGATGGGGCAATTTCTAAATCTGTTGCATTTGATGAACTTTTAAAAGATGGTAATAAATTTATAAGAAGATTAAAAGAAGGTGTATCAAACGAAAGAGAATATCCTCAACTTGTGAATATTGCGACTGATGGAGAAAGTTACGGTCATCATACCAAATTTGGAGACATGGCTTTAGCTTATGTTGTTAAAGTAAGGGCAGAAGATGAAGGATTTAAAATAGTTAATTACGGAGAATTTTTAGATAAATTCGGAGTGAACTACGAAGTTGATATAAAGCAAGCTTCAAGTTGGAGTTGCTTTCATGGTGTAGGAAGATGGTCTGACGATTGCGGATGCTCTACCGGTGGTCATCCCGGATGGAATCAAAAGTGGCGTAAACCTTTAAGAGAAGCTTTAAATTTGCTTAGAGATAAGCTTATTGAAATATATGAAAATGAAGGTAAAAAATATTTTAAAGATATTTGGAATGCAAGAAATAACTATATTGATGTTATTTTAGACCGTTCAATTTTAAATGTAAAAAAATATCAGAAGGCAAATTTTGTTGATGGGTTATCTGGTGAAGATAAAATTTCTGCAATGAAACTTCTTGAAATTCAAAGACAGTCTTTATTAATGTTTACAAGCTGCGGATGGTTTTTTTCTGAAATATCAGGTATTGAAACTACTCAGATTATGAAATATGCAGCCAGAGCTATTCAATTAGCTAAATCATTTACAAATGAAAATTTGGAAGAAGAATTTCTTTCTTTGTTAGAAAAAGCTCAAAGTAATATAAAAGAATATGGCAATGGTCGTGATATTTATGAAAAATTTGTAAGACCAAGTATTGTAAGTATTAAACAAATGGCTTCTTTGTGGGCTATTTCTTCTTTATTCAAAGATTATGAAGAAGAATCAGATTTGTATTGTTATACAATGCGAAAAATTGCTTATAAAAAGGTATCTAAAGGTTCTACAAATTTTGTAGTGGCACATTTGGAAATAAAATCTAACATAACCTTAGAAACATTTGATACTATGATTGCATTGATTCAGTATGAAGGTGGTGATTTCCATTGTGCAATCAAAGATTTTACAACTCAAAAAGATTATTTAAAATCTCAGGATGATTTGAGTAAAACATTTTTAAATCAGCCATTAACGGAGATTATCAGAAAAATTGATGAATATTTTGGTTCAAAATATTTTACATTGAAAGATATTTTTATTGAAGAACGTAAAAATATTCTTTCTATGATGTTGAAAGATCAGATGGATAAATTTGCTGAAACTTATAGAAAAATGTATAATGACGGAAAAAGTTCAATCCAGCAAATGCAGTCTTTGGGGTTGGATATTCCTGATGAATTCAAAATTTCTGCACAATATGCTTTGACAAAAAAGTTTAATGATTTATTTAAAAGTGAAAAAGGTTATATTGAAGAAGATGTTATTCAAGAAGCAATTGATATTAACTCTGAAATAAAGCTTTTAGGTATTGATATAGATAAAATGCCAACAAGTAAAATATTTTCTGAGAAAATACTTCAAAATATTTCAAGACTTGCAAATAATTTAGAATATAGTCAGGCAGAAGCAGCTTTAGATATTTTTGATAAAATTGAAAAACTTGATATGGACGTTGAAGTTTCTGAAGCTCAAAATATATTCTTTAGCAAAATTTTTATTCAAATGGGTGATATTCTGTATGAATTTGAAAAAAGTCATACTCAAAGAGATAAAGAATTTTTAGAAATTTTATTCTCTTTAGGTTCAAAATTGAATATAAACACTGAATTTTATAGAACAAAATTTGATAGAATTCTGCTTGAAAATATGGATTAATAGTTACATTTATTCATAAGAATTTAATAAATTTTGGAGTTAAAGTACCAGTAAAAATACCCTTATTGAATTTTGAATATGAACTTATGTGAATAAAAATCGGTTGCTAATACTGAATTTAAACTTAACAAATAAATTTAACAAGTTTATTGAGCGAGAATTTCTAATAAATCTTTTTCTTTATTGATTTGTACTTCGGATGTATTTCAAGTATCTGCATAAGTATTGAAAAACAACAGATGTTGTATACGATAACAAAGGAGCAGAAAAAATACTGCTTCTAAACTTAATTAAGGCTTTATTTGATATTAAATAATAAAAAATTCCGAAATCAGTTTTTCAATTTGAAAAGCTGATTTTCCGTTTCCATACGGATTTTGAATTTTTAATCTTGAATCCTTTTTGTCTTGAGATAAAATTTCTTCGCTTAGTGCTATAATTTTATCGTAATCAGCCCCAACAAGTGTTGAAACTCCGGCTTCTATCCCTTCTTGACGTTCTGTTTCATATCTCATAACAAGTGTAGGACATCCGAAAGATGGAGCTTCCTCTTGAATTCCTCCGCTATCTGTTAAAATTAATTTCGCATTTTTCATTAGATATACTAAATTAGGATAATCTAATGGTTCAAGCAAGTGGATATTTTTAACATGATTTAAATTATCATACATTTTTTCTTTTACATTTGGGTTTGGATGAACAGGAATTACAAAGTTATGAAATTTATGCTTTTCTGCTAAAGTTTTTATTGCTTGTATAATACGGTCTAATCTTTCCCCATGATTTTCTCGTCTGTGTGCGGTAATTAATACAGTATTATCGTTTACCGTAATATTTTTTTCTTCAAAAAATTTTTTCGCATTATTTATTGTTTTTTCTGATAAACAGAAAAGTGCATCAATAACTGTATTTCCTACAACGTGAATTTTATCTTTATCAATATTTTCTTTTAGTAAAGCTTTTTTATTTTTTTCAGTCGGGCAAAAATGTAAATCTGCTACTCGACTTGTCATTTGACGCATAATTTCTTCAGGAAAAGGTTCAAAAATATCGTATGAACGCAAACCTGCTTCAACATGGAACACAGGAGTTTTGTTATAAAAGCTTGTTAATGCTCCGCAAAGTACAGTCATTGTATCTCCTTGTACAATTGTTGCATCAATTTTATAGTGATTAAATACATCACTTAGAGAGGTTAAAATCCTTGCTTGTATCTCTGCTAATGTTTGGTTTGGTTTCATGCAATCCAAATTTATATCAGCTTTTAAATTGAAATATGTTAGAGTTTGATTTGAAAGTTCTTTTTGTTGTTCTGTATTACAAACTATAACATTGTATTTATCAGGATATTTTTTTAACTCTAAAATTACAGGAGCTAATTTAATAACTTCAGGTCGTGTTCCAAAAACAAATAATATATTTTTCTTATTCATATTGCCATTTTACAATAAATAAATTTTTTTGCTATACTGAATTTATGAAAGTTAAAATAATAGGTGCAGGTTTAGCAGGTTGCGAAGCTGCATTACAGCTCGCTAAAAGGGGAATAGAAGTTGATTTGTATGAAATGCGTCCTAAGAAAATGACGGGTGCTCATACTACGGAAAAACTTGCGGAATTTGTTTGTTCAAATAGTATGGGCTCATATGATATTTCTAATGCGAGCGGATTGTTGAAAAAAGAAATGGAACTTTTAGGGTCGGAACTTATTAAAATTGCTTTTGAAAACAGAGTTCCGGCAGGGAATGCTCTTGCTATTGACAGAGAAATGTTTTCTCAAAAAGTAACGGACAAGATTATACAAAATCCATTAATAAATTTGATTAGAGATGAAGTAAATGAAATTCCGGAGGGTAATGTTATTGTAGCCTCAGGGCCTCTTACATCTGACAATATGGCAAAAAGTATTCAGAATTTTACTAAAGAAGAGCATCTTCACTTTTTTGATGCAGTTGCACCTATCATTGAAAAAGATAGTATAAATTTTGATAAGGCTTTTTATGCTTCACGTTATGATAAAGGAGAAGCTTCATATATAAATTGCCCTATGAATAAAGAAGAATACGAAAATTTCTACGATATTTTGACAAATGCAGAACGAATTGAACTTAAAGATTTTGAGAAAGGTGCAAAATTCTTTGAAAGTTGTCTTCCGGTTGAAGTTTTGGCTTCTCGTGGAGTTGATACTTTAAGGTTTGGTCCTATGAAACCTGTAGGTCTGGTTGATAAAAGAACAAATGAAAAATCTTATGCAGTTGTTCAATTAAGACAGGATAATTCTGTAAAAACTCTTTATAATATCGTTGGTTTTCAAACTAATTTAAAATGGTCATTTCAAAAAGATTTGATACATTCCATACCGGGACTTGAAAATGCGAATATTGTAAGATATGGAGTTATGCATAGAAATACGTTTCTTAACAGTCCAAAAATTTTAACAGAAAATTTAAATACAATTAATCGTCCTGATTTATTCTTTGCCGGTCAAATTACAGGCGTTGAAGGATATACGGAAAGTATGGCATCAGGGCTTGTTGCAGGAATTAATATGGCAAAATTTGTTAATGGCGAAACCCTTTTAACATTGCCAAAAGAAACCATTTTAGGTGCATTATTAGCTTATATAACCGACAAAAATCATAAACAACTTCAACCAGTTAATTCTAATTGGGCATTGATTAATTTTGGAATTGAAATTCCTAAAAAAATAAGAAAAGATAAAAAAGCAAAAGCTGAAATTTTGTCAAAGAGAAGTTTAGATACTTTAAGTGAGGTTTTAAAAATTCTATGAGAAATAAAATTGCACTAATAATTGGTGCAGGCCCTGCCGGACTTGCGTGTGCATATAAATTTTTGACAGAAACAAAAGATGTTAAACCTATTATTTTGGAAGAGTTGTCTGAAGTTGGCGGAATTTCAAGAACAGTTGATTTTTATGGATCTGGTGTTGATTTGGGCGGACACAGAATGTATTCTAAAGTGCAGGAAGTTCTTGATTTGTGGGATAAATTCCTTCCTTTGCAAGGTGAAAAATCTATAGATGACTTAATTTTATGTAGAGAAGTTAATAACCTTTCTGATAATAATATTAATCCAAATGAAACAGACGATGTTATGCTTAAAAGACGCAGATTTTCAAGGATTTATTATTCTCGTAAATTCTTTGATTATCCTGTTTCTTTGAAGTTGAGTACAATTTTTAATCTTGGTATTTTTAAAACTTTTTTAGCAGGTTGCAGTTATTTAAAATCTTGTTTCATAAAAAGAGAAGAAAACAATCTTGAGGATTTTATGATAAATCGTTTTGGTAAAGTTTTGTATTCAACTTTTTTCGAAAATTATACAGAAAAAGTTTGGGGCAGACATCCAAGAAATATATCAAAAGAATGGGGAGAACAAAGAATAAAGGGGCTTTCTCTGACAAAAGCTTTGTTGAACGCTTTAAATTTGACTAAACAGAAAGAAACAAGTCTTATTGATGAATTTTTCTATCCAAAATTTGGTTGTGGTCAACTTTGGAATTTAATGGCAGACTATATTAAAGCTAATGGAGGTGAAATTCACCTTGATACAAGAGTTGTTGCTTTGAATAATGAAAATAATAAAATAAACTCTATAACTGTTATTGAAAATTCTAATCAGTATGAATATTACGGAGATTATATAATCTCTTCTATGCCTGTTAAAGATTTAATTTTAGGTTTAAAAAATTATCCTGATGAAGAAATTTTAAATATTTCTAAACATCTTCCTTATCGTGATTATATGTTAGTAGCATTATATTTGAATGAATTAAAATTAAAAAATAATACTAAATTTAAGACAATAAAAAATATTTGTCCTGATAATTGGATTTATATTCAAGAACCTGACGTAAAAGTCGGTCGCTTACAGATTATGAATAATTGGTCTCCTTATTTGGTTAAAGATTTTGAAAATAAGATTCTTATATCATTAGAATATTTTTGTGATGAAAATGATGAATTTTGGAATATGTCAGACGAAAAATTTATTAATTTTGCGATAAATGAAGCAGAAAAAATTGGTATTTTAGATAAAAAAGATATTATCAATTCTAAAAGAGTTCGTGTAAAAAAAGCTTATCCGGCTTATTTTGATTCTTTTAAAAAGTTTAATTTAGTAAAAAAATATTTAAATACTTATGAAAATTTATATTGTATAGGTCGCAACGGGCAGCATAAATACAACAATATGGATCATTCAATGTTAAGCGGATTTGAAGTTGTTAGAGTTATACAAAATAATTTAAATAAAGATATCTTGTGGAAGGTAAATACAGAAAATGCTTACCAAGAATCAAAATAAAATATTTATTATATCAATTATAATTTGGTCTTTTATAACAATTTTGGGAAATTTAAATAGAATTCCTGATTTTGATGAGTCTCATGCATGGACTATTGCTCAACAGTTAAATTTGTTTGAAATTTTTAATATTATGCATATCGAAGGTCATACTTTTATTTGGTATTTTTTATTAATGCCTTTTGCAAAAGCTGATTTTTTGTATCCGTATTCTATCCAATTTTTAAATTGGTTTATTTGTTTACTAGCTTTAATTTTCTTTTGGAAAAAAGCTCCTTTTAATTTTTGGATAAAAATATTTTTGACTTTTTCTTATCCATTTTTATTCTTATATTCTGTACCGGCAAGATGTTATTCGTTAAGTATATTATTTTTATTTTTGCTTGCATATTATTTTAAAGACAGAATTAATAATCCTTTGTTATATTCTGTTTTATTGGTATTATCTGCAAATACAAGTGCCATGGCTCTTATTCCTGCAACAGTTTTAGGGCTGATTTTTATTTTTGATATTTTTAAATCAAAAATTGATAAAAATTTAATCATCGGTTCTTTCTGTATTTTAATGTGCGGTGTTATTTTAATTTTGATTCAAAATTTTACTTTTGATGCTTCTATTTCAAATCCTCGAATCGGTTTTAACATAACTTTATTGAAAAATGTTTTGTTGTTTAAAAATCTTTGGTTAAATAGCTTTATTTTGGGTATTCTTGCCTGTTTTATGATTAGATTTTTATATCCTTATAAAAGACCTTTATTTTTTTTAATAAGTTCATATTCTATATTTTTATATGGTATTTTTACTGTTTATACAGGTTATGCTTATCATCATTATTTTTTATTTATTTATCTTATAATGGCTTTTTGGATAACTTTAAGTGTGTTTGATGTAAAAACAAAATTTAAATGTTTTGTCAATATTGTTTTAATTAGTTTATTTTTGAATTTTATTTTAATATCAAATTTTGCAGTAAGTGAAGAACAGTGGCTTTACAAATATATTTTGAGTAATAAAAAATATAGCGGTTCAACAATTGTGATGCCGGAATTAGAAGGCTATTTAAGAGCGTTATTACCTTATTCGTCTCAAAGAAAATTTAAATTAAAAGATTATTGTTCTGATGAACCTCTTAATTATAAATTGGTTAGACATAATAACCTGAAGTATTGTTCTAATTATAGTGATAAGAATCCTTTTGTTTATATTTCCTCAGAAAGGATAAATTCCTTAATTAATGGTAATACATATCTTTTTTTAAGAAATACGGATATATCAATTAAAAATTTTAAAATTAATGATATAAATTTTGTTTTTGAAGATTGTATTAAGAATTCAAATTACTGTTATTGGAAAGTTGAAAGAATAGATTAACTAATTATCTTTTGTTTTTTTGTCAATACCCTTTAATAAAAATATAAACGGAACTACAATAAAGCAGGCAAGTCCACAAATTCTGAAAGTTTCCATAAATCCAAATAAAGTTGCTTGTTTTATCATCGAACCATAAATGGAATATAGAGCCATATAATTTGACATATCAACTGACGTGTACTGCATTAATGTTCCCCAAATAGCATTTAATCTTTCCGAAAAAACAGGATTTAATGGTGTTAAATTGTCAACTAAATATGACTGGTGAATTTGTGAAAATCTTGAAATCATTGTGCTTGCCAGAGATGTCCCAATTGCACCTCCAATGTTTTTTAATAAATTTTGTACCCCGCTGGCGTTTGTCATTTGATTATTATTAAGAGTAACAACTGATAAAGCAATAACAGGAATGAAAGATAACCCAATTCCAAAGCCAAATATGAAGTTTGGTATGGCAATGTTGATGCTTGCAATATCAAGATTTAAAAATCCTAAAGAAAAACCTGCAATGCCAAGCAAGAAAAGTCCTATAATAAGAAGAATTCTATTATCTACTTTATCAGACAAAATGCCACAAAGGATTGTTGCTGTTAAACTTCCTAATCCCCTAGGCATTATTGATAGACCACTTAAGTATGCACTATAACCCATCATAATTTGTAAGAATTGAGGTAAAATTGCTAATGATGCGAGTAATACTGCCATCATAATAACTTGTACAAAAGTTCCAATAAGATAATTTTTATCTTTAAATATAGATAAATCAATTAACGATTCTTTATTTTTTACTTGAGAAATAATAAACAATACACAAGATACACAAGATACTGTGAATAATTGGCAAATCCAAGTAGCATTAAACCAATCTGCATTGTTTCCTTTGTCAAGAACAATTTGTAATGCTATAATCCAAGTTATAAGGAAGAAAAATCCCCAATAATCCATTTTAACATTTTGTTGTCTCTTAGCGTAAGGTGGATCTTCGAGAAAAGTTTTTGCTAAATATAAAGCAATGAAGCCGATAGGTATATTTATAAAGAAAATCCAAGGCCAATTAAGATTATCAGTAATCCATCCCCCGATAACAGGTCCTATAATTGGAGCAATAATTACGACAAGACCAAATACAGCCATAGCTTGTCCTCTCTTTTCTTTGGGAAAAGATTCAAGCATTACTGCTTGACAAATAGGAATAATTCCTCCTCCGCCAAAGCCTTGTATACCTCTTGCAATTAAAATTGTAGTCAGCGAATCTGCTATCCCACAGCAAAACGAGGCAATAGTAAAAATTATAAGACTTAGCATAAAAAAGTTTTTTCTACCTAATAACTTACAAAACCAATCAACAGTAGGTACAGTTATTCCACTGGCTACTAAATAACAGGTTAATATCCAGGTAGAATCTTCCCTGCTTGCCGAAAATGTACCAGCCATATGCGGTAGTGCAACATTTGCAATTGTTTCATCCAAAACAAACATAAATCCTGCCAAAATTGTCGGAAGACAAATCATCCAAGGACTATGTTTTGGTTTCCATTCATTTGTCGTTATTAATCCTGCTTCACTCATTTTATTTGTCTTTATTTCTATTTAACTCTTACTTTAGGAATAACAGACATTCCCGGTACAAGTAAGTATTTATCTTTGTCATAATCTTCTGTAAATACAATCTTAACAGGAATTCTTTGAACAATTTTTACAAATGAACCAACTGCATTTTCTGGTGGAAATAAACTTGATTTAGCACCTGATGCTCGTTGTATACTGTCAATTTTTCCGGCAAATTTATGATGAGGATATGTATCAACTTTTATTTCTACTTCTTGTCCTGGTCTCATATATTCAAGTTGATTTTCTTTAAAGTTTGCAACAACCCAAACATCATTTGGTACTATTACAAAAAGAGGACTTCCTACTTGAACATATGCTCCTTTTTCTACTCTTTTATTTGAAACAGTTCCGTTTTGGGGTGCATAAATTTTTGTATAAGATAAGTTTAATTGTGCTTGATCTCTTATTGCTTTAAGTGCTTTTATATCAGAGTCAGCTACATTTGTTTGTTCCTTTGTCATCAAAGATTGAATAGCATTTTCTTGTTTTGCTTTTATACTTTCATAATTCGTAATTGCTCTATCCAAAGTTTGTTTAGAAACTGAACCTGTCTCATACAAATTTGTATATCTTTCAACATCTTTTTTTGCAAGTTCGATTTCAGAATCTACTGCCGAAAGATTTGCTTGTGCGATGTTTTGTGCTTTTAATGCTTTTTGGTAATTGGCTTCTGCTTGTTCAAGTCTTACTTTGTAGTCTGCATCATCAATTTCTGCAACTAAATCACCTGATTTTACTTTTTGATTATCTGTAATATAAACCTTTGTAATTTGTCCGGATACACGGGGTGCTACTTGAACTGTATGATTTTCGATGTAAGCATCTTCTGTTGATTGATAATGGCTTGCATTTATTATTGCTATTATTGTTGCTAAGATTAGTACAATAGCTATTACAATAATTATGGATTTTTTATAGCTGTATTTTAATTCTTTTTTTAATTCCTTATCTTCTGTCATTTTATATTCTCCTTAGTTTTTTTATATTAAATTTTTAAATCAACAATTTCCGAAATATTTTGTTTTAATCTTTGTAATGTTACTCTTAGTTCTTCTATTTGCTTTAAAGTGAATTTTTTCTCTAATTTTTTAAATTGAGGTTGAATTGCTTTTATTGTTTCTACGTAGCAATCCATTCCTTTTTTTGTTACCGTCATTCGTTTTACAAGTCTTTTTCCCTTTGTTTCGTTATGTCTTTCCAACATACCTTTTTTTTCTAGAGAATCAATAAGTCTTCCTGTATGAATTCTATCTCTTAGTATAATTTTAGCTAAATCTCTTTGGCAAGAATTTGGATTACAGTATAGTACGTCAAGCATTCTAAATTCTTCAGGTGTTATTTGTATGTTATGTTTTTTGAAAAAATCTTTTGAAAGTTCATGTGCGTATTTTGAAATTTGTTCGATTTCAAACAACACGCTATTCTGAAAATGTATTATACTGTTTTCTGCTAATTCTTCCATTCTTCCCTTGGCCTGTTACAAAAAAAACATGTTGCATTTGCAACAAAGGTATGTTAACATGTTTTCATCAGATTTGTCAAGTTATAGAGGGATGAGGAATGAATATTAAGAAAATAGTTGTAATCTGCTTATTGGCATGTTTTGGATTTACATATGCTGTACCTGCGTATGCAATTTCTGATGCTAAAAGCAAAAAGCAATCCGATATATATAAATACAAAGTTAAAAAAGGTAAAAAAGAAACTGACGATTATAAGTATGCGTATATAAATATGGATTTTTGGAATCAATTTAATGATGATAATTTAAATCACTATATAGATTTAGCGGTTAAAAGAAATTACGACTTGAGAATTGCCAGTTTAACGGTTAAGCAGTATTATCAAAATATGAAACTGCAATTTGCAAAGGAATTGCCAACAGTAGGTTTGGGTGTTGCACCGGCTTGGTTTAATGTTCCCGGCTTAAAAGATAATTTTGCTGTTAATATACCTGCAGCTTTTAATTATGAAGTTGATATTTTCTTAAAAAACAGAGACAAAACTCGTTCTGTAAAAGAACTTTACAATGCTTCAAAAGATGATGAAAGAGCTGTTTATATTTCTGTTGCTTCTGCCGTAGGTTATGTTTATTTTAATATCGTTAAATTAAATGAAGTTATTAAGTATCAAGAACAAATTGTTAATTCAAGACTTGATATATATAATATGATGCTTGCCAGCAATAAAGAAGGTTTGGTTTCAACATCTGATACAGTGAAAGCGAATAAAGCATATATTGCCGGACTTTCTGATTTAATTGAATTAAAAAAGAGTAGAGTAAAACTTTTAGATCAATTTTGTGTACTAATTGGTGAAAACCCTAGTGAAGGTGAAAATTTAGTATTTACACCGCTAAATGAGATTAAGTTTAATGGCACAATACCTTCAACAATTTCCTCTGAAGTTATAACTTCCCGACCAGATTATTTGAAAGCTGAAAAAATGATTAAAAAGGCTGGAATTGACGTTAGAGTTGCAAAAAAAGAATTTTTACCCACAATTAATTTAACGGGGATAGCGTTATTAGATGCTACGCATAGTATGTTTTCAAAAGAAACAACAATTGCAGCTTTGGCTGCCGGTGCAATGTTACCGGTGTTTACTGGTGGGGCTAGAATTGCTAATTTAAAGTTGAAAAAAGTTCAATATGATAAAATGCTTGAAACATACTATAAGACAAATTTAAAAGCCATTCAGGAAGTTAATGATGCTTTAGCTTCTGTAAAATATGATAAGGATAAACTTAATGAGCATATTAAGCAACATGAACTGGAATCAAGAGATTTTGGTTATACTAAGCATAAATACGAAGAAGGTGTGATTTCAAGATTAGATTTGGTTCAAATGCAAGAAAACCTCTTGAATGTTGAAAAATTAATAAATTCAACCCGTTCAGAGTGTTATATAAGTTATATTGAGTTGTATAAAGCTGTTGGTAGTAAATTATAGACAGATAACTTAGTATGTTTGATGTGCAAATATAAATAGCTAAAAAAGAAACCTGTATTATTTTAATATTACAGGTTTCTTTTTTTTATTTCAGAATTTGTTCTAATTGTTAAAATATTCTTATCTTATTTCTTTTTAAATATCAAGTTTTATTCTAAATTCTGTTAGAACACCTTCTTCACTGGTAACAGATATTTCACCATTATGTGCTTCTACTATTTGTTTTGATAAGTACAGACCTAAACCTGTTCCTACTTTTCTATATCTTTTTGATGTTGAATAGTATTTATTAAATATTAACTCAATATCTTTACTACTTATCCCTTTACCGTAATCAATAACAGAAATAAAAACATTACCTCCTTGAATATTTGTTTTTATATCAACGTCATTTGATGTTTCAGAGTATGAAAGTGCGTTTTGAATAAGGTTTTTAATTACGCGTTTAAATTGAAGTTTATCAATTTTTAGTACAGTATTTTGAGGAGAAATAAAATTTAGAGAAATACTTTGTTTCTCTGCAACAGGCTTCATTTCGTCAATTGTTTCAGCCAAAAATTCATTCATATCTACTTCTTCTTTATACAGTTCTATTTCTGTATTGTTACTTTTATATGTGTCTAAAAGCATTTGAACAAGTTCAATAAGTTCATTGTTGGAACCTTTCATTTTGCTAAGAACATCTCTCTGCTTGTCGTTGATTGCACCAAAAGTCTCATTCATTAAAAAATCCAACATATTTGATTCTGCGACGATGGGAACTTTTAAGTCGTGAGTTAACGTTGCAACAAAGTCTTCTTTTAATTTTTCAAGTTCTTTTTGATTTGTAACATTTTTTATAAGAACTATATATCTGCTTGTTCTATCTTCGATGTTTAATCTCAATGCTGTTGCCTCAAATAAATCGGAAGAGTATGTTTTTATATAAACACTGGTTTGGTGTAAATTTTCAATTGGAGCTTGATTTAAAGGTTCTATAAAGTCAAACAAATTTTGTCCAATAAGTTTTTTACTGTTTTGTCCAAACCAATTGGAAATTTTTGGCGTAACCTTAACTATTTTAGTATTTTTATCAACAATTATCAGTCCATCAGAAAGTGAATTCAGAACACTTTCTAAAAATCTATTTTGTTTTAAAAGTTCATCTTGTTGTTTTTTTACATTTTCTTCTGTTTCTTTTAGTGAATCTATAAGCTGGTTAAGGCTTTCTGCAAGAGAATCTCCTGATGTTGAATTAATTTTTCCTATTTTCTTTGATAAATTACCGGAACGAATTGATTCTACAATATTTGTTGCATCTTCAATAAACATATCAGTTTTTACCCACTGTTTATTCGTTGCACGAACAACTATAAACAATAGAATCAATATAAATATTACAAATAAATTTAATGAGTACCAAAGCATAATTATTTATCCGAAATTTTTTTTGTGTTATATTATTCCTAAAATAATAATAGGTATTTTAACATGAAAAAACTTTTATATTACATGATTATATTATTAGCCACCCAGCAAAATTGTTTTGCTATGAGTTCCATAGAGGATATTTTACGTTTTAACTCTATTCATGAAACGAGTATTTTTACTGTTTTAGGTGCACTTACTTTTGTTATTGCGTTGATATATCTCACCGGGATTATTTATACAAAACTTAATGTCATCAATTCAAAACTTGCCAAAAAAAGCAAAAAAAATGAATTTGAAGATAAAGTTATTGTTTTATCTACAACACCGTTAGGAAATAATAAATCATTGTCTGTTGTTGAAGTTAACGGAAAAAAGATGCTTATCGGTGTTACTCAGACTTCCGTTACTGTTTTAAAGGATTTAGGAGAAGTAAAATATAATGATGACTTTAATTTTGAACCTGAAATTGTTGAAGAAGATGAAGATGACAATGCTAATGATGCAAAATCAGGTTTAGATGAGATTTTTCAGTCAAATGACGTTATTATTAATGAAAATGATGACGATGACGATTTTGGTTTGTACAAAAAATATCTTTAATGGTGGAACATGAGAAAAATAATAAAAATTGCAAATAAAACAGTTGGTGATGGTTATCCTTGTTTTATAACTGCAGAAATTGGTATAAATCACAATGGTTCGGTAAAACTGGCAAAAAAACTTATTGATATCGCTTGCGTAGCAGGATGTGATGCCGTTAAATTTCAAAAACGAACAGTAGATGTTGTTTATTCGAAGAAAGAACTTGATAGACCAAGACAAAGTGTTTTTGGTGAAACTAACGGTGATTTAAAAAGAGGGTTAGAATTTAGTTTTAATGAGTATGAAGAAATAGATAAATACTGTAAAGAAAAAAATATTCTATGGTATGCCTCATGTTGGGATGAAGAATCTGTTGATTTTATTAATCAGTTTGATGTCCCTTGTTTTAAAATAGCGGCTGCTTCACTTACGGACGATAATTTATTAAAATATACTAAATCTAAAGGTAAACCTATATTTTTATCTACAGGAATGAGTTCTATGGCACAAATTAGGCATGCTATTGATATTTTGGGTGAAGATAACTTAATAATTTATCAATGTACTTCTACTTATCCTACTGATGAAAATGAAATTAATTTAAAAGTTATAGAAACATTCAGAAAAGAATTTAGTTGTCCTATTGGATACTCAGGACATGAAAGAGGTTTACTTCCTACGATAGTGTCTGTTGTTTATGGTGCAAATGCCGTCGAACGCCATATAACAAATGATCGTACTAATTGGGGGTCTGATCAGGCAGCCAGTCTTGAGTTAGATGGTATTCATCGTATAGTTAGAGATATTAGAAAAATTCCAGGCATTACAGGTGATGGTATAAAAAAAGTTTATGATAGTGAATTACCTATTATTGATAAGCTAAGAAGAATTTAATTATTTAGTTATTTTTATTTATTTTTTGAAAGTTAGAATATAAAAATCTATAAAAAGGTTTGGTGAAAAGTGAGTAAATTAAAATTTTCTGAAAATATAAAAATGGTTGTAACAGATTTTGATGGTGTTATTACCAATAATTGTGTATACGTTGACGAAAAAGGAAATATGTCCAGACGTTTAAATTTTCGTGATATTATGGCTTTTTCTCTGCTAAAAAAAAATGGATATATTATTGCGATAATTTCAGGTGAAAAGAATTCTTCAATAGATTTGATTAAAGAAAAATTCGAAATAGAAGATGTTCATTGTAATATAAGAATTAAAAAAACGGTTTTGGAAAATTTATTGAATAAATACGGACTAAAAAAGGACGAATATATTTACATCGGAGATGATGTAAATGATAAAGAATGTTTAGAAATGACAAAGTATAAAGTTACTGTAAATAACGCTCATAAGTCTATTTTAAAAATAAAAAATATTCAAATTACAAAAAATAATGGTGGCGAGGGTGCTTTTAGAGAAATTGCAGACTGTCTTTTGGAATATAGACATAAGTAATTATACTATTGCATTCTAATTTTATAAAAAACAATTAATTTAAGTACTTGCCAAAGTAGACATTTAAATATATAATTATCGTACAGTACTGTAAAAAGAGTTTAAAACAATGACAAAAAATATAGTCGTACAAAAGTTTGGTGGAACATCGGTGGCTGATACCGACAGGATAAAGAAAGTTGCCGAAACAGTTGTTGCCGAAAAAGAAAAAGGGAATGACGTGGTAGTTGTTGTTTCAGCAATGGGACATACTACGGATCATTTAGTTACACTTGCAAAGGAAATTTCAGATGTGCCATCTCCAAGAGAAATGGATATGTTATTGTCTACAGGAGAAGGTGTTTCAATAGCTCTTTTAACAATGGCTATACAGGCTAAAGGTTATGATGCTGTTAGTATGAATGCTATGCAAGTTGGAATTATTACAGAGGATTTGCATACAAAAGCACGAATTTTAAATATAGAAACATCAAGATTAAGAAGTAATTTGAATGCTGGTAAAATAATTGTAGTAGCCGGATTTCAGGGAGTAACTAAAGATGGCGAAATTACTACATTAGGCAGAGGCGGTTCTGATACTTCTGCTGTTGCAATAGCCGCATCTCTTAATGCAGAAAGATGTGATATTTACACAGATGTTAGAGGTGTTTATACTTCTGATCCGCGTATGGTCAGAAATGCGACCAAGTTGGATACTATAACTTATGATGAAATGTTAGAGTTAGCAATGGTTGGTGCAGGAGTTATGCACCCAAGATCTGTTGAAACTGCCAAAAAATACAATTTGCCTTTGAGGGTACGAAGCAGTTTTTATACAGATGACCTTGGGACAATGATTACAGGAGCAAACGATATGGAATTAGATAAGCCTGTTGTGGGTGTTGCCGTTGATTTTACACAAATAAGAGTTGTAATGTGCGAAGTTAAAGATGAACCGGGTGTTGCTGCTCAAATTTTTAAAACTTTGGCTAACAATAATATAACTGTCGATATGATTATTCAATCTTATGCAAGAACGTTTAATCATACAAATGATATTGCATTTACTATTAATCGTGATGATAAAGACAAGACGATGGATATATTGAATTCTATAAAAGCTGAAGTTGGTGCAAAAGAAATTCATTTAGATGAAAATACCGCAAAACTTTCAATTGTTGGTGCAGGAATGATGGATAGACCAGGTGTTGCAGCACAGATGTTTGAAACTTTAGCGGATTTAGATGTAAATATAAAAATGATTTCGACCTCAGAAATAAAAATAAGTTGTCTTATTGATGGAGAAAAAGCAGAAATTGCTTGTAATAAGATACACGAGGCATTTAAATTAAACAGTAATGAAATAGTAGAAGTAAAAGGCACTTTGCCTACATTATAATGAAAGGAAAGAGAGACATGGAAAAGACAATCGAAATTAAAATTTCAAAAAAAGCGATTTTATACTTGTTAGCTCTATTAGGATTAATTGCAACAATTGCTCTTGCTGTTGTATATTACAATGCAAATTTTAATCCTGCAGCAGGTCCAAGCTTTTGTACAGACCAACAAAATCCGGTTGTAAATTGTGATGGTGTTGCAAAATCTGTTAATTCACAATTTTTAGGTATTCCTCTTGCTTATTGGGGAATGTTATTTTATTTAATTGTAATTTTATTATTGGGTTCTGAAAAATTAAAAAAATTAAAGCTTTTTAGCTGGATGGAAGTATTTAAAAATCCTTGCAGTTATATTGCAACATTAGGTTTATTTTCATTCTTTGTGTCTATGACACTTGCTTTAGTAAGTTTTATATCTTTAAAAATGATATGCGTGCTTTGCGTTGTAACATATTTTATAAACTTATTTATAGCTATATTTGCATCTGAATTCGCAGATGAAACTTTTGGTAAAGCTATAAAAACATCTATTGTAGACTTTGTAGATGCTTTAAAAGTAAAAAAATATTTAATAGCATTCTTGTCAACTACAACAGTTGCAGCCGTATTTTTGGCTATAACAGGTACAACTTATATTTTAACTCCGCAAATTAATGATATTAAATTTATGGAGCAATTGTATCAAATGAAAGGTAACGACTATGCAGATGTTGCAAAAGGAAATCTTTTAGGTGATGAAAATGCAAAAGTTGTTGTAAAAATGTATTCTGATTTGATGTGTCCATATTGTGTAATGGAAAACAGATTAATGCATAAAGTTGCAAAAGATATGTCTAATGTAAAAATTGAATTTGTTCATTATCCATTAGACAAAGATTGTAACAAAAATATTCCTAACGATTTTCACGTAGGTGCATGTAATTATGCAAGATTGGCATTAGCTGCAGAAAAACAAAATAAATTCTGGGATATGGTAAATCTTTTATTTGAAGATAAAGTCGGCTCAGTTGATGAAGTTTTCTCTGTTGCAAAAGAACAAGGCTTTGATGTTAATAAATTAAAAGCTGATTATAAATCATCAGATATTAATAAAAAATTGTTGGCAAACATAGATGAAGCTACTGAAATGAATGTTGGCGGAACTCCTGCATTCTCTGTAAAAGGTAGATTATATGTTGGTCTAAAACCATATAATGAATTAAAGGATATATTAATTGAAGCAGGAGCAAAAAAACGCAAATAAAGTTTTACTTCATGCGTGTTGTGGAATTTGCTCTGGGTATCCAATAGAATTCTTATTAGAAAATCAATATTTACCGGTTGTGTATTTTTATAATCCTAATATACAGCCGGTAAATGATTATATAATGAGATTAGATTCCCAAAAAAAACTATGCCAGCACTATGGAGTAGAATTAATAGAAGGGCTCTATGAACCTGAATTATTTGAAAAATATATAAAAGGGTATGAATTAGAGCCGGAAAGAGGAAAACGTTGCGACAAGTGTTTTGAGCTTCGTCTTACTCAAACTGCACAAAAAGCAAAAGAACTTGGAATAGATATTTTTACAAGTTCTATTGCTATTAGTCCGCATAAACTTTTTTCTCATTTAAAAGAAATTGGAGAAAAAATAGCGGAAGATTATAATTTAACATTTATGGCTGTGGATTTTAAGAAAAAGGATGGATTTTTAAAAACAAATAAGATTGCTAATAGCTTGGGGTTATATCGACAAAATTATTGCGGTTGTAAATACAGTTTTCGAAAATAAGATACATAAATAATTTTGTAATTTGTTTTTAAATTTAAAAAATTTTTTGTTATTTTAGTAATTTTCATTGAATGAATAAGGAGTAAAAAATGGAATGTAAGAAAGATGAAAATAGGCTGGATTGTTCGTGTACTTATACAAGTTGTTCAAAAAGAGGTATTTGCTGTGAATGTGTGAGAGCTCACCGTGATAATGGTGAAATTCCTGGCTGTTTCTTTACGGCTTTTGGGGAAGCAACGTATGACAGAAGTGTAAAAAATTTTATTAACATTATGAAAGATAAGGTTTAATTATCTAAAAAAATGTATTTATCGATAAAAAAAGCTTATAAATTATTTTTATATTAACAATTATTAAATAAAGTAAATGTTTTAAAAAATGTTATGTTGACACTAAAAAATGTTTGATATACGATTTTTAATGCATAGAGCTGAAATTTAGTATGCAAAAGTTTATATAATTAGTAAAAAAAGGAAATATCACTATGGCAACAGGCAATAGACAAAGAATCAGAGTATGTTTGAAAGCATTTGATCATAAATTGATAGATGTATCAGCAGAAAAGATTGTGGAAACAGCAAAAAGAACAGATGCAAAAGTAGCAGGTCCAATACCTCTACCAACAAAAAGAAGAATTTATTGTGTATTGAGATCGCCTCACGTAGATAAAAAATCTCGTGAACATTTTGAATTGAGAACACACAAAAGAATAATTGATATTTATGAAGCAACTCAACAAACAACAGAAGAGTTAAGCAGATTAGATTTACCTGCAGGTGTAGATATCGAAGTAAAACTATAATGACGAACCCTAAGTGTTTTAATTATTTTTAAAACATTTAGGAAGTCTTTAATGTAAAATATTAATTAATGCTTTAAGCAATAATGTGAACTACGGCTCTAAATAGTTTAGAGGGTAGCAATCGCAAGAAGAACCCTTGAAGGGGAAGAAAGGATGAAAATTATGACTCTAGGAGTGATAGGCGAAAAGCTTGGAATGACTCAAATTTTTGACGAACACGGTTTAGCAATTCCTGTAACTGTAATAAAAGTTTCAAAAATGGTTGTTACTCAAGTTAAAACAGAAGATACTGACGGATATAATGCTATACAAGTTGGTACTATTTCAGCAAAAGAAAAACACTTAACAAAAGCACAAATCGGTCATTTAAAGAAAAATAATGTAGAAAATTTAAGACATCTACAAGAATTCAGAGTAGATAATCCTCAAGATTATACAGTAGGGCAAGAAATTGAACTATCAGTATTATCTGATGTAGAAAAAGTAGATGTAACAGGAACATCTATTGGTAAAGGTTTTCAAGGTACTGTAAAAAGATGGAATTTCTCAAGAGGCCCAATGGCTCATGGTTCTAAAAACCATAGAGAACCGGGTTCAATTGGTGCAGGTACTACTCCAAGCCGTGTTATTAAAGGTAAAAGAATGGCAGGCAATATGGGTAATGAAAGAGTTACTGTTAAAAAACTAAAATTAGTTAAAGTTGATAGCGAAAAACAATTAGTTTTAGTAAAAGGTGCTGTTCCAGGGCCGGAAGGTAAATTGGTAACTATAAAGCCTTCAATAACAAAATGGAACTAATATTACATAAACGTAGATGAAATTATTAATATAAAGGATATAAAAAATGTCAAAAGAAATATTAAGTACAAAAGGTGAAAAATTAGGAGAAATTACACTAAATGAAGGTGTATTTGAAGTAGAACCTAACTTACACGTAATGCATTTAGCATTAAGAAGACAGTTGAATAATGCAAGACAAGGTTCTGCATCTTCAAAAACAAGAGCAGAAGTTTCAGGCGGCGGAAGAAAACCATGGAAACAAAAAGGAACAGGTAGAGCAAGAGCCGGTTCTACAAGATCTCCATTATTTGCAGGTGGTGGTGTTTCATTTGGTTCAAAACCAAGAGATTATTCTTTTTCTATGCCTCAAAAAGCCAGAAAATTAGCTTTAAAATCTGCATTATCAGCAAAATTATCAAGAACAATTATTGTTAAAGATTTTTCTGATATAACAGAACCAAAAACAAAATTAATGATGGATGTTATTAAATCTTTAAAAGCTGAAGGCAAAATTTTAATAATTGCTGATACTAAAGCTGCAGAAAATAAATATTTGGAATTATCAGCAAGAAATATTCCATCAGTAAAATTGTTATTGCCTTCAAATTTGAATGTGAAAGATTTAATTGAAGCAGATACAGTTTTATTAACAGAATCATCAGTAAACGAAATTACAGAAAGACTAGCTTAGTCAAAGTTTAAAAAGGATAAGACAATGAGCAAAGAAAGAACAAATAAAGAAAAATTATATGACATAATCAAAAAGCCTTTAATTACAGAAAAGTCAATGATGGCGACAACATTAGGTCAATATACATTTGAAGTGTCAATGGATGCAACAAAAGTTGAAATAGCTCAAGCTGTTGAGCAAGCATTTCCTGGTAGACACGTTAAAAAGGTAAGAACAGTTTATATGCCGTCTCATGCAAAAAGAATGGGATATAAAATGGGTAGAACCGATTCATCTAAAAAAGCAATAGTAACGATTGATGGTGAACCAATAGAAGAATTAATTGGTGGTTAATAATTGTTACAAAAAGAGCAAATAAAATTTTGTTCAGTATTTTAGTAAAACAAAAAAGCCAAAATAGGAGAAAATAAAATGGCAATACGTACAATTAATCCGACATCTCCGGGACAAAGAGGTATGACAAAGAGTGATTATGCAGAAATCACTACTTCAACTCCAGAAAAGAGTTTATTAAAACCGTTAAAAAAACATGCAGGTAGAAATAATACAGGTAGAATCACATGTAGACATAAAGGCGGCGGTGTAAAACAACATTACCGTGTAATTGATTTCAAACGTGAAAAATTTGGTGTACCTGGAACTGTAATGACAATTGAATATGATCCAAACAGAAATGTTAGAATTTCGTTGGTTAATTACGCTGATGGTGAAAAAAGATATATCTTATCACCTGAAGGATTAACAGTAGGTTCAACAATTGTTTCAGGAACAGAAGCCCCAATTCAAGTTGGAAATGCGTTGCCATTAGATGTAATTCCTCTAGGTACAATGATTCACAATATTGAATTAGAACCTGGTAGAGGTGGTAAAATGGTAAGAGCAGCAGGAAATGCAGCTCAATTAATGGCAAAAGAAGGCAATTATGTAACAATAAAATTACCTTCTGGTGAAATGAGAATGGTAAGAAAAGAATGTATGGCAACAATTGGAGTTCTTGGAAACCATGAATTTAAAAACGTAAAAATCGGTAAAGCCGGAAGAAAACGTTATATGGGTGTAAGACCTACAGTTCGTGGTGTTACAATGAACCCTTGTGATCACCCTCACGGTGGTGGTGAAGGTAAAACCGGTCCTGGTGGTAATCCTAAAACACCTTGGGGTAGACCTGCACTTGGTCAAAAGACTAGAAAATCAACAAAATCTTCTAACAGATTAATTGTAAGAAGAAGAAAATCAAGATAATAAGTTAAGAAGGAGAAATAATTAATGGCACGTTCATTAAAAAAAGGTCCATATGTAGAAGAATCTTTGCAAAAGAAAATAGATAAAATGAATGAAAACAATGAAAAGAAAGTTGTTAAAACATGGTCAAGAGCATCAATGATAAGCCCTGACATGTTAGGACATACAATAGCTGTTCATAACGGCAAAACTCACGTTCCGGTTTATGTAACAGAGCAAATGATAGGACATAAATTAGGCGAATTTGCACCTACAAGAATGTATAGAGGACATGCAGGTTCAGATAAAGTAAAAAGAAAATAGTAGTTGAAGGATAAAACAATGGAAGCAAAATCAAGACAAACAGATATAAAAATGACTGCAAGAAAACTTCGTAGAGTTATCAACGAAGTTAGAGGTAAGGCAGTAACAGATGCTCAAAAAATGTTAAAGTTTATGCCATATTTTGCAGCACGAGTAGTTGAAAAGAATTTGAAGGCTGCTGTTGCAAATGCACATGAAAAATTTGGTGCATCTGCAGAAACATTAAAAATTTCTGAAATCTTCGCAGATGAAAGTGTTACTTATAAAAGAGGTAAACCAAGAGCACAAGGTCGTATCTATAGAAGATTGAAAAGAACATCACATTTAACATTAGTAGTAAGCGAAAAATAAGAAGAAGGAATAAAAAATGGGACAAAAGACACATCCAACCGGATTTAGAGTAGGCGTAATTCAAAATTGGGCAAGCAGATGGTATGCAAAATTTAAAAATTACGGTGAATTTGTTGCAGAAGATGCAAAAATTCGTAAATACATAAAGAAAAAATTATACAATGCCGGAGTTTCTAAAATATTAATTGATAGAAAAGCTCAAAATACAATTATAACAGTTGTAACAGCTAAACCAGGTATTGTTGTTGGCAGAGGCGGACAAGGTATTGAAGAGCTAAAACAAGATGTTTCTAAATACTTAGGAAAAACAGTAGTTTTAAATATTGTTGAAGTTGCAAGAATAAATGCAGATGCTCAATTGGTTGCAGAATCAATAGCTCAACAATTAGAAAAACGTGTTGCTTTCAGAAGAGCAATGAAGTCTGCTATGCAACGTACAATGAGATCTGGCGTTCAAGGTATTAAAGTAATGGTATCAGGACGTTTAGGCGGAGCAGAAATAGCAAGAAGTGAATGGGCTAAAGAAGGTCGTATTCCGTTACAAACATTAAGAGCTGACGTAGATTATGGGTTTACAGAAGCAAATACTATAATGGGCAAAATTGGCGTAAAAGTGTGGATATTCAAAGGAAACTTGATGCCTGGTGAAAAAGCAGATATGAACATAAAAGCAAAAGGTTCAAAAGATGGAGCTGAAAAAGGGGCTCGTCGTCCAAGAAGAAAAATTGCTACTGAAACAGCAGCAGAATAATAAACTAAAAGAAATAATATGACAGGAGAACAATAACAATGTTAATGCCTAAAAAAACAAAACATCGTAAAATGATGAAAGGTAGAATGAAAGGTACTGAAACAAGAGGTACACAATTTGAATTTGGCAGATACGGTTTAAGAGCATTAGAACCGGGCTGGATTACAAGTAGACAAATAGAAGCAGCCAGACGTGCAATGACTCGTGAAATTAAACGTGGCGGTAATGTTTGGATAAAAATATTTCCTGATAAACCTATTACGGCAAAACCTGCTGAAACTCGTATGGGCTCAGGAAAAGGTAACTTAGAATATTGGGTTGCAGTAGTTAAGCCAAATAGAATGTTATTTGAATTAGATTATTTTGATAGAGCTACAGCTATTCATGCTCTTGAGTTGGCTGCACAAAAATTGCCTATCAAAGTAAAAGTAGTAGAAAAAGAAGAAAACGCACAATAATATTAAAGGAAAGCTAAAATGAAATTACAAGAAATGCGCGAAAAAACTGTAGATGAACTAAAGAGTGCAATCGTTGATTTCAAAAAACAGTTATTTGATTTAAGAATTCAATTGGCTACGCACAAATTGGAAAATACAGCTTTAATAGAAAAAACAAAAAAATATATTGCACAAGCAAAAACAGTAATTAAGGAAAAAGAAAAAGAGGTAAATAATGCCTAAGAAAGAAAGACAAGGTGTAGTAGTAAGCACAAAAATGGATAAAACTGTTGTAGTAAGAGTTGCTACATATGATCCACATCCAAAATATAAAAAGATTATGGAAACTACAACAAATTATAAAGCACATGATGAACAAAACCAATGTGAAGAAGGTGATGTAGTAAGAATTATTGAATCTAAGCCTTCATCAAAAGATAAACGCTGGACAGTTCTAAGTATAGTAGAAAAGAAAAAATAGCTTGAAATTAAAGCTTTTTTGGATTTAAATAAAAGAAAGACTATAAAAAGGAAAAAACAATGATACAACAAGAAACTAGATTAACGGTAGCAGATAATACAGGTGCTAAAGAATTATTATGTATCCGTGTAATGGGCAGTTCAAACAAGAAATTTGCTCATGTTGGAGATGTAATTGTTGCAACTGTAAAAGATGCAACACCAAATATGGCTGTAAAAAAATCTGAAGTTGTAAAAGCAGTTGTTGTAAGAACAAAAGCAGATATAAAACGTACTGACGGATCTGTAATTAGATTTGACGAAAATGCTGCAGTAATTATCAACAAAGATGGCAACCCAAGAGGAACACGTGTATTTGGTCCTGTTGCAAGAGAATTAAGAGATAAGAATTTTATGAAAATTGTATCTCTAGCCCCTGAAGTTATTTAAGAAGGAAAAAAGAAATGGCAGATAAGAAAAAACAATTACAAGTAAAAACCGGTGATAGAGTTATGGTTATTGCCGGTAAAGATAAAGGAAAAACAGGTAACGTAACAAAAACTATGCCTGCTGAGTCAAAGGTTGTGGTTGAAGGTGCTAACATGATAACAAAAGCTCAAAAACCAAATCCAATGGCTGGTGTACAGGGTGGACTTGTTAAAATGGAAGCTCCTTTGGACAGTTCAAATGTTATGATTGTTTGTCCAAGTTGTGAAAAAGTTACAAGAGTAAAAATTGAAGTAAGAGATGACAAAAAAGTTCGTGTTTGTAAAAAATGCGGCGAAAAATTAGATGTATAGTGCAAGTTTAAATTAAATTCTTGGCACAAAACCATCTTAAATTAGAGGAAAGAAAAATGACAGTAACAAAAAGCTTAAAAGAAAAATATGATAATGAAGTAAAAAAAGCATTAAAAGAAAAATTCGGATATACTAATGATATGAATATTCCGAAATTGCACAAAATTGTTTTGAATATGGGTGTTGGTGAAGCATCTCACAATTCAAAAATAGCAGAAGCGATTGAAGCTCAATTAACAAAAATTGCAGGTCAAAAATCTGTAGTTACAAAGGCTAAGAAATCAATTGCCTCTTATAAGTTGAGAGAAGGTATGCCTGTTGGTGCTATGGTTACTTTACGTGGCGAAAGAATGTATGATTTCTTGCAAAAATTGATTTGTGTAGTTTTACCAAGAATTCGTGACTTTCGCGGAATTAGTGCTAAAAGTTTCGATGGTAGAGGAAACTATACTTTAGGGTTAAAAGAACAAACTTTGTTCCCTGAAATTTCTTATGATGAAGTTGATTTGGTAAAAGGTATGAATATTTCTGTTATTACAACAGCTAATACCGATGAAGAAGCAAGAGAATTGTTGAAATTGTTAGGAATGCCTTTTAAAGGTTTAAAATAAGGTACGTTATATACAAAAGAAGTAAATAAAAAAAGGAGAAAATCGTGGCTAAAAAAGCGATGATAAATAAAGAAAATACAAGAAGAGAATTAGCAGCAAAAGGTAAATATCCTACTGTAAGATTGCATAACAGATGTAGTATTTGTGGTCGTCCTCATGGATATCACAGAGATTTTGGTATTTGTAGAATTTGTTTGCGAAAAATGGCTCATCAAGGTTTATTGCCTGGTGTTACAAAAGCCAGCTGGTAGTAATAGGTTGTTAATTTTTAGCTAAAAATAATTTTTAGTTAGGTTTAATTTTCTAAAAATGTAGGACTATACTGCTTGAATAGTTCAAGTAAGTAGCAATATAAAGGAAGAAAAAAATGAATACAGATCCAATAGCAGATATGCTAACAAGAATCAGAAATGCTAATACTGTTTCTCATGATTCAGTAGAAGTTCCTGCTTCAAAGTTAAAAGTTGAGTTGGCCAAATTATTAAAAGATGAAGGTTTTATCGAAGATTATTCTGTAATTGAAAAAGGTAAGTTTAAAGTTATTAATATTACTTTAAAATATACTGATAAGAAAAAACCTGTAATTACGAATTTACAAAGAATTTCAACCCCTGGTTTAAGAACTTATTGTAAATCTAAAAAATTACCTCAAGTATTAGGAGGTTTAGGTATTGCAATTATTTCCACCAGTAAAGGGCTTTTGACAGATAGAAAAGCTCGTAAAGAAAATATTGGCGGAGAAATTATTTGCTACGTATGGTAGTAGCTTTGTAAGGCTTTGAAAGGCTTATCTGTTGATAAGTCTTTTGATTTTATAGTTGTTTAAGTTTAATTGGTAGAAAAGCTTAAATTGTTTGTACATATACCAATAAGGAGAAATTAAAATGTCACGTATCGGTAAATTACCAATAGAAATTCCGTCAGGAGTTGACGTTAAGATTGATGGTCAAGTTGTAACAGCAAAAGGCCCTAATGGTACGGAAGTTGTAGAAGTTAGACCTGAAATTTCTGTAAAAATAGAAGATAATCATATCATATTAACTCCGGTTAATGATGAAAGAAAAACTAATGCTTTACATGGTTTATCTAGAACATTAGTTGCAAATGCCGTAACCGGTGTTAAAGATGGTTTTGAAAAAAAATTAGAAATTGTCGGTGTTGGTTATCGTGCTAATATGGATGGAAAAAATCTTAATCTAGTTTTAGGTTATTCTCACCCAATATTAGTTGAACCGCCTGAAGGTATTACTATTGCCGTAGAAGCAAATACAAAAATTTCTGTAAAAGGTTCAAATAAGCAAACAGTAGGCGATGTTGCAGCCTTAATCAGAAGTAAACGTCCACCTGAAGTTTATAAAGGAAAAGGTGTTAAATACGAAGGCGAATATATCAGACGTAAAGCTGGTAAAGCTGGTAAAAAATAGAGTTTTGTTATTTATAAAATTTTTGATATTTTTATATCTAAATTGTTATAAATCAAGATTTTATAAGAAATGTGGCCCATAAAAAACCCTTGAATTTTTTTTCAAGAAGGTTTAGGTAAAGGAGAAAGAAATGATAAAACAAGAAGTAAGAAAGACAAAAATAAGAAAAAGACATCAATCTATTCGTGTAAAAGTTCAAGGAACATCTGAAGCTCCAAGATTGGCTGTTTATAGAAGTACTAAACATATCTATGCTCAAGTTATAGATGATACAAAGCATGTAACATTGGCATCAGCATCTTCTGTGGATAAAGAGTTGAAAGAAACATTAAATCACGGTGGAAATATCGAAGCTGCTAAAATAGTTGGTAAAACTATTGCTGAAAGAGCATTAAAAGCTGGTATTAATGATGTAGTATTTGATAGAGGTGGATTTTTATATCATGGAAGAATTCAAGCTTTAGCAGATGCTGCAAGAGAAGCAGGATTGAATTTCTAGTATTTTTATTATTATTGTTCTGGATTTAAAACGAAAGACAGCTTTATTAAGGCTGTCTTTTGTAATATTTATTTGTATATTTAAATATTTCGAATTAATAATATCCTTTATTTAGATGATACTTTTTTTTTTGATGTATGATTATATATTTATAATAAGGGGTTGTTAAGGAGGATATTGTGAATTTTACTGCAGTGTTTGCATTGATTTTTGGTATCGTATTAGTTTTTATGGCACAAAAATTTGAGGGTGCATCATTAGATATGTTTATTCAGCCTACAGCTTTTTTTATAGTTGTAGGAGGTAGTTTTTGTGCTATTTTATTGAATTTTAATTGGAATATCGTCTTAGGAGCGTTAAAATCATTAAAAGATGTTTTTATAAAATCTGAAAACAAAAGTGAACAAATTATTGAAGAAATTGTTCAAATTTCTTATTTTGTAAGAAAAAATGGTATTTTTGCTTTACAAGGTTTAGTTGATAAGGTTTCAGATTCATTTTTGTCGAGAGCATTGCAGTTAGCATTGGATTTAAATAATCCTCAATTACTTTATGATATATTAACTTCTGAAATTTCTTATGAAGAAGAAGAAGAACTTATTAATTCCAGAGTCTTTGAAGCTTTAGGAGGTTATACGCCTACGTTTGGTATAGTTGGTGCGGTTATGGGATTAATTCAAGTTATGAAGGATATTAATAATTTTGAATTATTAGGTATTGGTATTGCTACTGCTTTTGTATCTACTCTATATGGTGTCGGATTTGCTAATTTAATTTTCTTACCTATTGCAGGAAACTTGAAACATAAAACAAGAGAGAGAATTCTCTTAAAAGAAGTTATGCTTCAGGGGGTTATATCAATCATGATGCAAGAAAATCCTGCTATTGTTGAAGAAAAACTTATTGCCTATTTAAAATATCATAATAAAAAACCAATGGAGGCTCTTGTCTAGAAAATGCGTAATGATTATTATTCAAATTCTAAGGATTATATAAATAGATGGGTAGTTTCTTATTCTGACTTTGTAACCATGCTTTTAGCGTTGTTTATGGTTATGTTTGCAATATCACAAAATGTTACAAAATATCAAGCAAAAATAATTGAAGAAAATAATCTGAAAGTTGTTGAAAATAGTGTTAATCAGCCAACTAAAAGTGTTGATGAATTAATGCAGGACTTAAATAAAATTTTAGGTGAAAATTCATCTGTAAAGCTTGTAAAAGATGAACGAGGCTTGATTGTAAGAATGAATGATAGTATACTGTTTGATGAGGGTTCTGCTATAATAAAGAAGAATGCATCTAAAACTTTGAATGAAGTAGTGGATGTACTGTCCAAAGTTGATAATAAAATTCTGGTAGAAGGTCATACTGATTCTACTCCGATTAATACAAAAGAATATCCTTCAAATTGGGAATTATCAACGGCTCGGGCTACAAATATTATAGGATATATATTAAGAACAGGAAAAATTGTTCCTCAAAGGCTGTCTGCAGCCGGTTATGGAGAATATATGCCGATTGCAGATAATACATCAAGTGGTGGACGACTTTTGAATAGAAGAGTTGATATAATTATCTTGAAATAGTCAAAACAGAATGGAGAAAATATATGGCTAAACCAACAGCACCAAGAGAAACTAAACCTCAAGGTAATGAGGATGATGAAAAAGCAAAAAAAGTTCCTCTTGATTCAAATATAAAAATGGTATTGATTGTTGTAGCATCAATGATTTTTGGTGGGATTGTATTTTTGGGATTAAATTATATTCTTATTGATAATTTATTGGGAACAAAATTGCAACAAAATACTCAAACAGAAGAGACTGAAGAGGCTGATGATGAAGAAGAAGAACAAGTAGAAAAAGGTATTATTGTTGATCTTGGCGATTTTGTTTTGAATTTAGCTGATGCTGATCAAAAAAGATATTTAAAAGCAAATGTAGCTTTAGAATTATCAAAGTTACCTACAGATCCGGATTTATCAGCTCCGCCTGCTGAAGGAGGCGGTGGTCATGGACATGGAGAAGCTGCTCCGGTTGATCCTATGAAGGCTATTGAACTGGAAATGGCTCAATATAAGCCTGCAATAAGAGATGCAATTCTTACTAATTTGTCAAGTAAAACTTCATCTGAAGTTGCAACTACGGCAGGTAAAGAGTTAGTTAAAGAACAAATTGCACAAGATGTTAATGCTATTTTTGCTGGTACCAGAGAAGTTATACGTGTAAGTTTTGGACAGTTTATTATTCAATAAGAAAGGTTGTAAGATAAGTTGAGTTCATCATTTGATTATGATAACAATGGAATAACAGATGATTTAAGTGATTCTTTTGCAGGATTTGGAGATGAATCAGATTTAAAAAAGTCTTATAAATTATATAATTTTAAAAGACCAGATAAGTTTTCAAAAGATCATTTAAGAGCATTGCAAGATTTGCATAGAGAGTTTTCAAGACAAATTTCTCTAGTTTTGACAGCTTATTTACGTATGAGAGTTGAAATTGATGTTGTATCTACCGATCAACTTACTTATGATGAATTTATTCGTTCAATGCCTTCGCCATTTACTATTGGTATTTTCGAATTAAAACCTCTTCCCGGTCAAATACTTTTAGGTACAAGTTTTGAAGTTTTATCTTGTATTGTTGACCGTATGCTTGGAGGTTCAGGTTTAAGCGAGAATAGACAGCGTGAATTAACTGTTGTAGAGGATGCTCTTGCCAAAAAAGTTTTAGAAAAAATTATTAAAACTGTTGAAAATACTTGGAGTAATATTTTACCGGTGCAGGGTGAACTTATAGGATTGGATAGCAGTTATCAGATGGTTCAAGTTGCAAGTGCAGGTGAAATTGTTGCTCTAATTACATTTGAAGTTCAAATTGCCGGTAAATATTTTGGATTATTAAGTTTGTGTTTTCCATACCCGGTGTTAGAAAATGTAATTGGAAGTCTTTCTGCTCAGCATATTTTCCAAACAAAAGGTATTGTTGCTACAACTGAAGAACGTCAAAAAATGATTCAAAAATTAAATACTTCTACAGTTGATGTAAATGTTTTATTTGGTTCTACGGATATTACTCTTGAAGAATTTTTAGATTTAAAAGAGGGTGATATTATTAGATTAGATAATAAAACTTCTGATGATTTAGTTGTAAAAATTAATAATGAAAAAAAATTTTTTGCCCGTCCGGGAACCAGAAAGAATAAAATATGTGTAAAAATAACAGATATATATGATGCACAGACAGAATTTTTGAAAGATTTTATATAAGAAAGAGGAAAAACATATGCTTGAAGATGATAACGAAAAGAATATGCTGGATGAATTAAATTTGAACGATAAGGAAGATAAAGAATTGATTCAGGAAGAAATTAATGAAATGGAAGCAAAGGCTTTTGATGATGATTTAACAGGTCAAACTGTTGAAGATGCGTCTGATTCTGTAACTGTTCAGCCTGTTAAATTTGCTTCTTTTGAAGATTCAGTTCAAACCTCAGGTGATGCAAATAAAAATCTGGATATTCTTATGGATGTTAAACTTCAATTAACTGTTGAATTAGGTAGAGCTGTCTTACCGATAAAAAAAGTTTTGGAATTAACAAAAGGTTCTATTATTGAATTGGAAAAAGTTGCAGGTGAACCTGTTGAGTTATTTGCAAACGGAAAACTTATTGCAAATGGTGAAGTTGTTGTAATTGAAGATAATTTTGGTTTAAGAATAACAAGTATTACAAATCCTGATGAGAGATTGAAAGGTTTGTAAAGAATAAAATAAAAAGTTCTTGAAAAATAAAAATATTTATGTAAAAATTAACTTACAAAACATAAGAAATGGCAAGGTAGCTCAGTTGGCGAGAGCGCACGGCTCATACCCGTGAGGTCGAGAGTTCGAATCTCTCCCTTGCTATTTTTTTTATAACGTTATATCTATTTGTTAAAGGAGATAAATATGGGAAATTCTATTAGAAAAACAACAACAGCTGGTGCTCATACAGTACAAACTGTTTCTTCAAAGAAAAATACTGTTGGGCGAGATACTTCAAAATCTAATGCTCAAGATGTTCAAAAATCTCAAAGTGCTCAATCTCAACCAAAACAAAAACATTATGCGGTTGGTGCTGATGGTAAGAAAATTGATGTAACAAGTGTTTTTGATCAAATTGAAAAAAATACTCAACAAGATTTAAAAGATCAAGAAAAGTTTATGCAAGATATGTTTGGTGATGTTTTGTAAAATTTTAGCCAACATATTTATTTGAGGGGATGATTTATAGTCATCCCTATTTTATTTGCTATGTTATATATAGAGTAATTAGGTTCCTAATAATAACCGTTATTATCAGTTATGTTTGATTGGTACTGTTTTTTATGTTTTTACTTTTAAAATTTTAACTTTTTTATTTAAGTTTAAACGATATTCATTTTGTAGATATTTTAAATCTGCTAAAACAGAGCAATTTATGTGTTAAAAAAGTTTTTATTATATTGTATGCAAGTTCAAAATATTGGTTTTAAAGGTTTAGATAAAATTGAAACAAAATCTGAAACAAAGAAAAGTAAGTCGAATTTGTTGTCAGTTTCAAATAGTACTGATGTAATATCAAAAGAAGGAAATGCTGCCATATTAAATGCGGCATTAGCCGGATTAAATATATCTAAAACCTCAACGATAGTCCATGGTGGAAAAGAGTACCGTATTGACGGTAAATATAAAGTTATTGGCGAAATGCCTACAAGTAAAGCAAATGCAGAATGGGCATCAAGAGGTTATACAGATATGCCTTATAAAGAAGGTAAAAGAGCACAAATAATTGAGCTGAAAGAGGATTGTAAATTCGTAAGAACTTATGATAACAAAAATTCTTATAAAGCAGGTTCTTGGGTAATGAAGTACGAAGATGTTAAAGGACTTTCTGCAAAAGAAATAGCTGATAAATTTGCTTTACCTCAAGTTCCAACTATGATTTGCGACTGTACTCTTCCAAAAGGTACTAAAATAAGAACAGGTGAATGTAATCCATTATATGGCTGGAATGGTGGAGGTCAACAGTTTGACCTTATGGGCGAAAGAGTTGGCAATTTTGATAATGAACGTGAAATTGGTGAAAAAGTTGCTTAATTAAATTTTTTTGTTATATAATTTTTTTATGAAAACCGAGAAAGAAAAAATGCTTTCAGGCGAGTGTTATTATCCTGAAAAAGATGCTTTGCTGAAAAATGAACGTTTAATATGTAAATCATTATGTTATGAATTTAACCATTTACACCCATCAAAAATATCTGAAAGAGAAAGTTTAATAAAAAAAATATTTTGTAAAACTGGCAATAAATTTTTAATAGAGCAGCCATTCATTTGTGATTATGGCTATAATATTGAAATAGGTGAAAATTTTTATTCTAACCATAATTTAACAATCTTAGATTGTTCAAAAGTTAAATTTGGTGATAATGTTTTTATCGGACCAAATTGTTCTTTTTACACTGCACTACATCCATTGGATGCTAAAACAAGAAATCAAGGAATTGAAACAGCTTTATCAATTATTGTTGGTGATAACGTATGGTTCGGTGGCAATGTTGTTGTTTTACCGGATGTTAATATTGGAAATAATTGTGTTATTGGTGCCGGAAGTGTTGTTACCAAAGATATTCCGGCAAATTCTCTTGCTGTTGGCAATCCTTGTCGAGTAATTCGTAAAATTTAGTTTATCTGTTGAAGGGTTTTAGTTCACCTGTTGCAAGGTATTCTATCAATATTTTGTTATCAGGATTTTTTGATAACACCTTTTTAAAGTAGTGTTTAGCTTGTTTATTATTTCCTGTTTTTTTATAACATAGACCCAAATTATAATTTACTGTATAAAAATATTTATCATCTTTTATTTCTGTTAAAATTTTTATTGCTTTTAAATATTTATCTTGTTTTATTAGCATAACGGCATAGGAAATTTTTATATCATCTCTTTTGGGTAAATTGTTAATTAATTCTTTGTATAGTCTTTCCGCTTTTTTGTATTCTTTTTGTGCAGAATATAATTCTGCTGTATATATTTTTTTATCGTATGAATGTTTCATTTCTATAATTTTTTTTGCTTCTTCAAAGTTCTTTTCTTCAAGATATATTTTAAATTTTACCTTATCTGATAAGGTAGAATATTCTTTGTTTAGGGAAAGTTCTTTTTTTGCGTTTTTAATATCACCTAATTTATAATAAGCATTTGCTTTAAAAGAGTGTTTTATGTCGTTAGTATTAATTCCATCTCCAAATAACATATTAATAATTTTTATTTTTGTTTTACAAAGAAATCTTACTCTATTACTTTGGTAGCGGTAACATGTTGGATAAAAGTCTTCTTTTTTGTATGTATCAATTGTTCTGATTGCATCTTGATATCTGCCGATATTGATATAATACATGTAAAGCATTGAATTATGAGAGAAACTATATTTTATTATGTCTGAATTCTCATATTCTTCTATTTTTTCAGGCATACATTTTTTGTAATCATAATTATTTTGAATTTGTTCTTGAGGTTCAGGCAGAAATAATATAATTGTAAAAATTATCAGACAAATAATTCCTGATGAAATTTTGAATATTTCATTCTTTTTTAATGTTGTTAAATTAAATATTTTCATTATCATCCTTTTTATAGTGGGCTAAATTTATACATCCTATTAAAATAAGTAAATTATAAATAAATATCATCAGCTCTTTTAAAGAAATTTGCCAAATATTTGATATAAAAGAATTATAGATATTTCCTACTGAGGAAATTATTATTACAGGAAAAATGAAACTCCAAAGAAGTATTTTTAGTAAAAATTTATTAAAAATATTTTTTCTAAAGCCTTTTTCAAATATAATCACTGATGTTAAAATCATAAATAGTATTGCAAAAGTAAAAAGGAAAAAAGACACCGGTACAAAAAACTGTAGGTCTGTTTTGTCAAAAACAATGCTATAAGTATCCAATAACTGATTTATATTTTTTAATTTATAGGGAATTAAAGAAATATATCGTACTAATACAATTATATTTGCACAAAATATAAATTTCCAAAACATAAAATAAACCTTTTTAAAAAAAATTATAATATTATTTTTTCAATCTGAAATAGCTGTTTAAGACTAATTTGTTTTTAGAATTTTTACCGATAGCAAAACCATCTCCTAAAAATTCTGTATGTACTTTTGCCCAATCAGTTATAAGTTTTATATTTTTTACAATTATAGAATTATTTGAAAATGTATTAACAAGATTTTTGCATGTTTCTTCTGTATAGCATATATAAATTTTGTGATTGGAAGAACCAAGCTTGCTGTAGTCAATTCCTTCGCCCCAAAGATGTTTCCCTTTATTAGGTATTATTTTCTGCACCAGAGGTAATAATTCTTGTAATCCTTTTATCCCGCTTTCTTTTATAAAGTTTATATAGTATTCATTTTCAAGAATTTCATTTATCCAATAACATTTTACCTGTTCAATGTTATTATTTTCGTCATTTGAAAATCCTACAAAAAATAAAGATTCATAATCCCAATCACTTGGTATTGGATGTCCTATTCTTGAAAAACTTAGGATTTCCTCTTTATATTTGGTGATAAAGTTTGTTTTTGATTCAAGATAATTAAACAAATCAAGAATATTTTTGTTATTGGCATTTCGTAATTTTGCATTAAATCTTGCACACTTATCATATTTATCGTGTGATATTTCAAAGCCATCTAACATATTTTTTTTATTTAAAAAATTTATTACTGAAAAATTATGATTGTAAGTGTCATAAATCTCTTTACTGTATTTGTGAGAATAATAAATTTTAAAATTTATATCATATTTATCTTCCTCCTCCAGAGGAATAGTCATTAATATAAAGCCGAGAGTATCTTTATTTATGTTATTAATTATTTCTTCATTAAAGGCATCCAGAAGCTTTTTATCTATTTCATTGTCTTGTTTTAAAATCATTTGTATACCTCTTTTAGCTAATGTAATATTCAATAAAACATAATAAAAATTTGATAAAATTTATTTAATTATATCGTTAAATAAATTTTAATGTAAAGATTTGATTAAAATATTTACATTTGGTATAGTATGTTTATAAATATTTTATTAGTGAATATGAAAAATGTTAAATCAATTTACAAATAATCAACTTGCAAGTTATAAAGCATATTTAAATTTAATTCAAGAAAGAATGTTGAATAAATATTTTGAAGAGCAAAAACCTTATATCTTTTGTAAGGCAGGTTGTTCTCACTGTTGTGAAAAAGGACAATATCCTGTTACGAAAATTGAATTAGCCTATTTATTATTGGGCTTTAGTCGGCTTCAGGATGAGCAAAAGCTAGAAATTATAGAAAAAATAAAAAATTTAAAACAAGAAAAGTTAAATTTTGAAATAGAAAATCCTGATTCAAAAGAAGGTTTTATGTATGAATGTCCTTTTCTAAAAGAGCATAAATGTAGTGTTTACGAATTTAGAGCTGTAATTTGCAGAACTCATGGTTTAATGTTTTTTATTGAAGATACGAAAGACAAAGAACCAAAAAATAAAATTCCATTTTGTGTTCACTTAGGTTTAAATTATAGCAATATTTACGATGAAGAAACAAAAACACTATCTGATGAGAAGATGAAAGCTCTTGGTATAGAACAGGAACCTCTTGCATATAATTTAAGTTTAAAAACTCTATTTAATAATGATATAACAAAAAATCTTGATTTTGAATTTGGAGAAGTTAAAGCTTTAATTGATTGGTTTCCTGATTAGTTGTGAACTTAAAATTTAGCCAATAATACGATTGTTATATTTTTTTTGCCGTTATATATTAAAATAAAGGAGATAAAAATAATGGCATTAAATTTAGATGAAAATAATTTTCATAAAATAATTTCAGGTTCAAAAGGTGTTGCTCTGGTTGATTTTTGGGCACCATGGTGTGGGCCATGCAGACAGCAAGTACCGATTATTGATGAACTTTTTTCTGAAATTGGAGATAAAGTAATCATTGCAAAAGTTAATGTTGAGAAAGAACAAGGCTTGGCAAAATTATTCAATGTTATTTCTATTCCTACACTTATTTTATTTAAAGATGGCAGAATAATAGAAAAAATGACAGGTTTGCATACTAAAGAACAATTAAAGTCATCTATAAATAATTATCTGTAATTTAAAGATTTTAAAGAACTTCAATTTCTGTAAAATCTACTCCTCCAAGTGCTTGAAATAAATTGATGGCCGCAATGATTTCATTTGTTTTTGCCGAAACATTTTGCATTTTTGATTGTATTAATTTTTGTTCTTGAGATAGTATATCTAAACAGTCTGCTGTTCCTGCTTCTTCTCTTATTTTTGTGTGTATTAATTCTTTTTTGTCAGTATTTATTCGATTATTTGTTATATGTTTTATATGTTCTGCAGTTTTTATTGAATAAAGTGCATCATTTGATTCTTGTATTGCAGTTAATATTGTTTTTTCGTAGTGTTGAACAGCGATATCATATTTGTCTTTTTGCAGTTTAAGCATTTGTATTTTTCTTCCTCCCATAAATAAATCCCATGTCGGCATTATTCCGATATCAGCTAAAAATTTATTGGAAGATGATAAGCTGTACATATTAAAACCTAAGTTACCATTGATTATAAATTTTGGTAATAATTCTCTTTTAGCTATTTTTACATCTATTCCTATGCGTTCCAAATCAAGTTCGGATTTTATTCTGTCGGGTCTGTTATCTAAAACTTGGAAAGGAATATTTTTGGGTGGAGTTATTGTAAAATTTATATCATCAAATTTAATTCTGTTTATATTTTCAAAATTGTTATCAGAAATTAAAATCGAAAGTTGATTTTTCAAAATATCTTGTTTCTCTAATAATTTTTGTAAATATTCCTGCATGAAGGTCATATCTTTTTCTGCAAGTTTTATTTCTGATACTGTTGCTGTTCCGAATTCATATTTTATTTTATATGAATTGATAACTTGTTTTTGTAATTCAATAAGTTGAGTCTGGTATTCAATAAGTTTATCATACCTAATTAAATTATAATAATTTGCGGCAAAAGCTGATGAAATATATATGTAAGCAGCTTTTTCATCGGCTTTTATCATTTCAAGTTGTTTTTTCTTTGATTTAGTTTTTAAATGGTTTTTCCCCCAAATGTCTATTTCATAGTTCATATTTAACGGAAGTAAAAAATGTGCTTCCGTATAGTCAGGAATTTTTATATCTCCAAAAATTTCATCTGATGAATGAAAAATTTGCCCGATATAGCCTTTAAATCCGATATGTGGCAATTCATCAGCAAAAGCCATTTTTACGATTCTTTTTGATTCTTTAACTTTTAATACGGCTGATTTTAGGTCATGGTTGTTTTGATAAATATTGTTTAGGTTGTTTATAAGATTTTCATCATTAAATTTTTTCCAAAAAGATATGTTTGAATACGTTGTTATTTCAGCATTTGCTCTCGTTGTGGAAATTATAATGATAAATAAAAATAATAAAAATTTTTTCATATTCATTCCTTTTCTTGTTGCTATAATAACACAAAAAATAGTAATTATAAAAAACCTTTTAAATATTTGTTAATATAATTTAAATATAACTATTGAAAAATTTTGTTTATTGGTTATTATGATAACGAGGTGAGTATGCTAAAAGAAATTTTTATTAATTTGATTGGTAATGCGATAGTTGCATCAGGCAGAGCTATAAAAGTTCATAACCTAAATTTGTATAATACATATAAATTTGAAATTACTCCTGAGCAATATCTTGTTCTTAATATGATTAATGATGATGAGCATTTAAGTCAAAATAAATTGTGTGAATTATTATATAAAGATAAATCAAATATGACAAGACTTATTTCTGTATTGGAAGATAAAGGATTAGTAACTAAAACCTCTCAATCTGAAAGAGGAAAACAATTAAATATTATTAAAATTACAGAAAAAGGCAAAAATCTGCGTGCTTTAATTACACCGGTTATGATTGAATCAAGAAAAAAATATCTTGAAGGTATTTCTCAAGATGACATGTATACTTGTATAAAAGTTCTATCTCAAATTCAACATAATCTTGAATCACCGTTTAAGGAGAAATGATATAATATGACAAGCAAAAAGACAAGAGAAGAATTAGATATTTTTAAAAAAGAAGCAAAATTAAGATTAACAAAGAGAAGAATCAGAAAACTTAAAAAATATGCTAAGAAAAGAATTTTAGTACCTTTTTGTATTGTAATTTTGTTTGTTATTATGGGTTTATATTCTTTTATTATTTCTTTAAGTTATCAAAGTACGGATGATGCGTTTGTTGAAGGTAGATTTGTTCAAATTTCGCCAAAAGTTTCAGGACAAGTGGTTTCATTGTATGTTAATGATAATGATTATGTGAAAAAAGGCGAGTTACTGTTAGAAATTGATTCCAGAGATTTTCAAAATAAAGTAGATGAACTTGAAAGTGCGTTAAAAGAAGCAAAAGCTAATAAAGATATATCATTAAGTGATATCGATAAAGCCAATGCTAATTTTGAAGATGCTAATAAAAATCTTGAATTTGCACAAAAAGATTTTGAAAGATATTCAAAATTAAAAGAAAAAGGTTTATGTACAAAACAGCAATATGATTTAGCAGATACAAATTTTAAACAAGCTATTGAAAAACAAAAGGCAACAGAGGCTATGTTAAAAGCTACAAAATCAAAAGATGATGCGACAGGTGCAAATATTGATAAAATCGAAGCACAACTTGCTCAGGCAAAATTAGATTTATCATATACGAAAATTTATGCTCCGCAAGAGGGATACGTTTCTGCCCGTTCGGTTGAAATGGGAAACTATGTAAATAAAGCTCAACCCTTGATGTCTGTTGTTTCACCAAAAATTTGGGTAGTTGCAAACTTTAAAGAAACTCAAGTTGCTAAAATGAAAAAAGGTCAGTCTGTTACAATAAAAATTGATACTTATCCAAATAAAAAATTTAAAGGAAAAGTTGATAGTATTCAATTAGCATCAGGTGCTAAAGCGAGTCTTTTTCCACCTGAAAATGCTGTAGGAAGCTATATTAAAGTAGTTCAAAGAATACCTGTAAAAATTATATTTACAGAAGATGTTTCAAAATATACAATAGCTCCAGGTATGTCTGTAGTTCCAAAGGTAAAAATAAAGGGTTAATTTTAATTTAGTCCATATTTTTGAAATTTAAATTTACAAAAGAAAAGGTTAAGATAGTGGAATTATTAAAAGGAGAAATAGAAATAAAAAAAGCCCCTTTATGGTTATTGTCGCTTGTTGTTACAGTGCCTACATTCTTTGCTTTTCTTGCAACAAGTTCGTCAAATGCTGCACTCATGCATATTGCAGGTTCGTTTGGGTCAACTTCTGATGAAGCTAAATGGGTTGTAACAAGTTATATGATTGCAAATGGTATTTTTTTGCCATTGACGGGATGGCTTGAAAGAACTCTTGGCAGGCTTAATTTTTTAAAAATATTTATTTCAATTTTTACGCTAGGTTCTATTATTTGTTCTTTTGCTCCCAGTTTGAGTGTATTGATTATCGGAAGAATTATACAAGGTATTGGGGGTGGTGTTTTGATGCCGTTATCCCAATCTATTTTGCTTCAAGAGTTTCCTCAAAATCGTAAAGGTGATGCTATGGCAATATTTGTTTTTTCAATAATGGTATCATCAATTATGGGACCAACTGTTGGTGGTTTTCTTGTAGATAATTTTTCTTGGCAATGGATTTTTATCATTAATATTCCGATTGGTATTTTATCATTGATACTTATTCCTATGGTAGTAAATGATACTACACGAAGCAGAAAAAAGGAGACAGTTGATTTTTTAGGTGTAACATTCTTAATTCTTTGGTTATTTTCAATGCAGATTGTACTTGATAAAGGTCAACAGTATGGGTGGTTTGATTGTTCTTGGATATATTGGCTTTCTGTTTTTTCTCTTGCTATGATGTTGGCTTTTATTGTTTGGGAACTTGAAATAAAAGAGCCAATAGTTAATTTAAGGGTATTTAAAAATTTCAATTTTGTTATCGGTACAATTCTTGGTGTGATGATAAATATGATGGTTTGTGCAACGATGATTTTGCTTCCTCAGTTTTATCAAAGTCTAATGCACTATACAGCGGCTGATACCGGTCTGGCATTAAGTACAAGAGTTTTTGCTGTTATAATATTACTTTTCATTGGTAAAATTTGTGCAATATATGATTTACGATATGTTATATCTATAGGATTTTTTCTTGTAGGCGTTTCTATTGCTATGTGTGTTGATTTAAATTTGCAGGTAAATCCCGGTTGGATAATAATGTCAAATATTCTTTTCGGTATTGGATCTGCTATGGCTCTTGTTCCTGTTTCCGGGATTTCACTCGGAACTCTTTCAAAAGACCAGATTCCAAGCGGAGCAGGTATACATAGTTTAACAAAGTGTGTTACCGGTTCAATGGCTACTTCTCTTGCTTCAAGCTGGTCTATATGTTTATCTCAAATTCATCAGTCATATCTTGTTAAAAATATGTCTGTTTATTCTTATAACTTTGTACACAGGTTTAATTCTTTAGTCTCTGCTTTTTTGCATAATGGAGGATTTGTTATTGCTACTAAAAAAGCAAATGTTTTGATGTATAAAAATCTTCTTATTCAATCAAAACTCTGTGCAATATCCGATTTGTTTTTATTTTGTGCCGTTTTGACATTTTTAATGATACCATTATCATTTTTATTAAGAGTTAAAAAAGTTTAAAAAGTAATCAGTAGGAATTTTTTGTATAATAAAATATTATTACCATTCTTTCGCACCATACTTTTCATAATAAGCTAAAATTTCATTAATATTATTTATTCTTTTATTTATTTCATCAATTTGATGTTGGTTTTTGGCAAGTTTTAGCAGTTCGTTTAGCTCTGTTAAATTATTTTTTTGATGTTGAATTTCTTTAATTTTAAGTTCTTGTTGTTCTTTAAGCCAGTTTTCAAAACCGCAATTTGGCGGTACTATTGACCATGCAGAATAAGGACTCAATTTGCAAAGTAATGGTCTATTTTCATAATCTCCGCATTTGTTATCATCTCTTATAAATTTACATTTATAAAAAGTTATGTCTTCTATGTTTTGAGAGGTTCTTTTTAAAATGTTATCAACGATTTCCGATGACTCTTTTCTTGCTTCATCAATGCTTTCAAAAGGTTCAAATATTCTTAAAAAATCTGTTGCAGAACTATCTCCTTCTTCTCTTTTTTTTAGCAATTCTTGATATGTATCTTTAGTCGTGGCTACTCTACAGCATTTACCACACATTTTGCATAGTTCTTGCGGGCGATTTTTGATTTTGTTAAGTAAATATTCTTTATCTTTTTCTTCCATTTTTTATTCCTATTAAAAAACGGACTTAGTTTTATTTTATAAGTCCGATTTTTATTTTACTTTTTATTTATTTCTTTTGCAAGTTCTTCTGTTATATCATCTCCTCCATATAAGACACTGCTTTTTGCGAGGATTAATTTGTAATTGGATGTTTTTGCTTTTTGTTTTACAAGATTATCTACTTCTTTATCAATTATGGCAAGTTTTTTTGCATAATTTTCTGCATTTGTTTGTCTTCTTTGATTTATTGTTTCTTGATATTTCTTTGCTAATTTTTCTTTATTATCTTCTGTTGATTGTTTTTCAATATCGGACTTTGCACTTTGTGCCAATTTTGTTAAATCTTCCATATTTTTTGCCTGTTCTGTTTTTAAATCTTTAACTTTATTAGAAGATTCCAGTAGTTTAGTAATGTCAACAACGGCTATATTTGTTTCGGTTGTTGCTGTCTCAGACATTGCAAAATTATTTATTCCAAAACCTATAATAAATCCGAGCACGGCAAATGTAATCCATTTTTGATTTTTTTTCATATCGTTTTCCTTCCTTTCTTTTTTTTTATTATAATAATTAAATAAATTTCGTATATTAGATTACTGTATAAAATTTCATGTAAAAATTTTATACAATTTTGATTTTAGTAATTATTTTTTGTAGAATTAAAAAAAGAGGTGAAAAATGATTAATGTTGCTGTTTGCGGTGCGAATGGAAAAATGGGAAAGACTGTTGTAAAAATGGTTAATGACTCTGAAAATCTTAATCTTACGGCAACTATTGATATAAAAAATGCTCAGTATGATTCTATTAATGATGCAGTAAAAAATTCAAAAATAGACGTATTGGTAGATTTTACAAATCCTGACTCCGTTTATAAAAATTCCGTTGAATGTTTAAATAATGGTATAAGACCTGTTATTGGAACAACAGGCTTGACCGATAATCAAATTGAAGAGTTAAAAAATTTGTCTAAAGAAAAAAATATAGGTTGTTTTATTGCACCTAATTTTTCGACGGGTGCAGTTTTAATGATGGAATTTGCAAAAAAAGCAGCAAAATATTTTGACAATTCTGAAATAATTGAACTTCATCATAATCAAAAAAAAGATGCACCATCCGGTACTGCAATAAAAACTGCAAAAATGATGAGTGAAGAAAAAGATTCTTTTATATGCGGTAATTGTTCTGAAAAAGAATTAATATGCGGTTCAAGAGGAGGAAAAAGTTATTCAAATATTCATATTCATTCTGTAAGAATGCCGGGATATATGGCATCTCAAGAAGTCTTATTTGGAAGTAACGGACAAATTTTATCAATAAGACATGACTCTACTAATAGAGAATGTTATATGGATGGTGTAAAACTTGCAATTGAATATATTGCGGTTAATAATAAATTTGTTTGGGGATTAGAAAATATATTATAGGAGATTAAATAAATGACAAATGCTAATTTGGCAGTATTAGGTGCAACAGGTGTTGTTGGCAGACATATCTTGGAAATTTTAAAAGAACTTGAAGTTCCTTATAATACAATAAAATTTTTATCAAGTAAAAAATCAGCCGATTCAAAAATAGAATTTGACGGAAAAGAATATACTGTAGAAGAAGCAAAACCGGAAAGTTTTGATGGTGTGAATGTTGTTTTAGCATCGGCTGGCAGTTCTACAAGTAAAATGTTTGCTCCTGAAATTGTTAAAAGAGGCGGTGTTATTATTGATAATTCCAGTGCTTTTAGAATGGATAAAGATGTGCCTCTTGTAATTGCAGGTGTAAATGATGAAGATTTAAAACTTCACAAAGGTATTATTGCAAATCCAAATTGTTCTACTTCTCAATTAATGCTTGCTCTTGAACCTTTAAATAAAGCTTTTAAAATAAAAAGATTAATAGTTTCTACTTATCAATCGGTTTCAGGTGCAGGATTAAAAGCAATTAATGAATTAAAAGAATCAACAAAAGCAAGTTTAAATGAAGAAAAATTTGAACCTGTTGCGTTTAAAAAAGATATTGCGTTTAATTGTATACCACAAATAGATGTATTTTGTGATAATGGTTATACAAATGAAGAAATGAAAGTTGTAAGAGAAACAAAAAAAATTCTTCATTTGGATGAAAATTTACCTATAACTTGTACAGCAGTTAGAGTTCCTGTATTTGTAAGCCATAGCGAAGCTGTTGATGTCGAATTTGAAAATCATGTAGATAAGACGTCTGTAACTGAAGTGTTAAAAAAAGCCTATGGTGTTGAAGTTATTGATGATATAGATAATTATGTATATCCTGTTCCAACAGAGGCAGCAGGAAAAGATCCAGTTTATGTCGGAAGAATAAGAAAATGCTTAGCTTTTGATAATGGCATTTCTTTTTTCTGTGTCGCTGATAACTTAAGAATCGGTGCCGCTCTAAATACCGTAAGACTTGCAAAATTGGTAATTGAACAAGGATTGTACTAGAAATGTTTAATTTGATTGAAAAAGAAAATTTATTAGAATTGATAAATAATATTCGTAGTAAAGGTAAAACAATTGTAACCACAAATGGATGTTTTGATTTGCTTCATGTCGGGCATGTTCGGTATCTTCAAAAATCTAAGTCTTTGGGCGATGTCTTAATTGTAATGCTTAATTCGGATAATTCCGTAAAACGTTTGAAAGGGGCATCAAGACCATTAAATAATGAACATGACCGAGCAGAAATTTTATGTGCTTTATCATGTGTTGATTATGTGGTAATATTTGATGAAGATACTCCAAAAAATTTGTTAGATATTATCAAACCAAATGTACATACAAAAGGTGGTGATTACACTTTGGAAACATTACCGGAGGCTGATATTATTACAAAAAATAATATAAAACTTGAATTAATAACATTTATTGAAGGAAAATCAACAACAAATATAATAAATAAAATGAATAATCATAATTAAGGAGAAATAGATGGCAAAGTTTAAAATTGAAGAGATTGCACAAATTGTAGGCGGAATGTTGAATAAGGTTGAAGATGCGGAAGTATCAATGATTGCCCCTCCGTTGTTGGCAGATGCTAATACTTTAGCACTTGCTTTTGAAGAGGAAGAAATTGAAAATCTTTCAAAAACAAAAGCAAAGGCAGCTTTAGTTCCTCTTGGGGTATCTTATGACAGATTAACAACAATTGAAGTTGAAAGACCAAGATTAGCAATGATGAAATTATTAACTTTATTCTATGAAGAACCTAAAGTTAATGAAGGTGTTCATCCGAGTGCTGTTATTGATTCTACTGCACAACTCGGTGAGGGGGTTAAAATCGGGCCAAATGTTGTTGTTGCTGCTAATGCTAAAATTGGTGCAAAAACAAGAATTTTAGCAAATTGCTATATAGGTGAAAATGTTGAACTTGGTGAAAATTGTTTCTTGCATTCAGGAATTAATATTGGAGCCAGAGTTAAAGTTGGTAAAGATTGTATTTTTCACAACGGTGTATCCTTAGGTGCAGATGGTTTTAGTTTTGTAACTGAAAATCCTGATAATATTGAGCAAGCAAGACAAGGTAAAGAACTTGAAGAAAAAACAGAACAAGTTATTTTTAAAATTCCTTCATTGGGTTCTGTTGTTATAGGAAATAACGTTGAAATTGGTGCTAATACAACTATAGATAGAGGTACTATTGAAAATACAATAATTGGAGATAATACAAAAATTGATGACCTTGTTATGATTGGGCATAATTGCCGTATAGGTAAAGGTTGTTTAATTGTTTCTCAAGTAGGTATTGCAGGAAGCTGTGTGATTGAAGATAGAGTTGTTATTGCAGGTCAAGCAGGTTTTGCCGATCATTTGAGAATTGGCAGTGATTCTATTGTTGCTGCAAAAGCAGGCGTTTCAAAATCGTTCCCGGCTAAATCTATTATTGTTGGTATTCCTGCTGTTCCTAAAAAAGAATTCATTAAAAAATTGAAAACTATTAAAGATGCAGGTGAGCTTATTGCAAAGTTTAGAAAATATGAACCGTTATTAAAAGGCTTTTTAGAGGATACTGAAGAATAATGGGAACTATTTCAAAAATAATTAATATAACAGGTAATAGCTTGATGAAAAATCAGGACACATCTGTTGAAATTATTCCAAATGAACTTTCCCAAATAAGATTCTTTGTTAAAAATTCCAAAGAACCTATTATTGCCCATGTGGATAATTTAGTTACTACTGATCATTGTGTTACTATAGGTAACAAGAACAAAGATAAAGTTATGTTGATAGAACATTTCATGGCAGCTTGTGCTTTTTGTCGTATAGATTCCATAGATGTTCACCTTTCTAACTATGAAATGCCTATTTTGGATGGTAGTTCTCTTGAATGGGTTAATTTGTTTAAAAAAGCAGGTATAAAAAAATCAAAACAGATTAGTTATACAGTTAGTGAACCTGTTTATTATTTAAATGGTAAAACATCTCTTGTTGTTGTTCCTGATAAAGAATTATATATTTCTTATTCTGTTAATTATGATCACCCTGATTTAAAAAATCGCTGGGTAAGTTTTAACAACAAATCAAAAGATGATGAAATTATTGAGGCAAGAACATTTGGTTTTTTAAAAGATTTAAAAAAATATCAGCTTTTAGGGTTTGCAAGAGGTGTTACTTACGACAATACAGTAGGTTTAAAGGATGAAGGGTATACTACAAATTTACGCTCGGTATTAGAGCCTGCAAAACATAAAATTCTTGATTTAATAGGAGATTTTTATTTAACAGGATTTAATCCCCTAAACTTTAAGGCGCAAATTATTGTAAAAGAAGCAGGTCATGCTGTACATGCAATCGTTGCAAAAGAATTAAAAGATAAAATAGTTGAAATATAAATATAAGGAGGCTCTTATGACTGAAGAAATATTAACATTTGATACAATGCAGATTATGGAAATGATACCTCACCGATATCCTTTTTTACTAGTAGATAGAATAACTGAATGTGTATCAGGAAAATATTCTAAAGGATATAAAAATCTAACTTTCAATGAACCGTTTTTTCAAGGTCATTTTCCAAATAACCCTATAATGCCGGGGGTTTTACAAATAGAAGCTATGGCTCAGTGTGCTGCACCTATTTTATGTACTATGGAACAATTTAAAGGTAAATTAGCCTTGTTTGCTGCGGTTGATAATGTAAGATTTAAAAATATTGTAAGACCTGGTGATAAGTTGGAAATGGAAATAACTTTAACAAAAGTTAAAGGTCCTATCGGTAAATCTCATGCTGTCGGCTATGTAGATGGTAAAGTCGTAGTAGAAGCTGATTTGACAGTTTGTATGAAGTAATATTTCAAGATATTAAACTTATATAAATTTTTTCTCAAAATACATTTCTTCATTTATAATAAAATAAGAAATGTATTTTTATTAGAAGGATTTGGAAAAATGATAGATAAAACAGCTATAATTCATCCCACTGCAGAAATTGCCGATGATGCCATAATAGGTCCAAATGTTGTTATCGGTGAAAATGTAAAAATAGGAAGTGGTACTCGTATTATTGCAAATGCATATGTTGAATTTGCTGAAATTGGAGAAAACTGTACGATAAGTCCATTTGCAACAATTGGTTCAGAGCCTCAAGATTTGGGATATAAAGGTGAACCCACAAAAGTAGTTATAGGAAATGGCACTATTATAAAAGAAAATGTTACAGTTCATAGAGGTGCTGCATGTGGCGATTTTACAACAAGAATTGGAGAAAAATGTTTGTTGATGGTTGGTTCTCATGTTGCTCATAACTGTGTTATAGGTAATCAAGTTATAATGGCAAATCTTGCAACTTTAGGTGGACATTGTCATGTTGATTTTGGAGCTTGGCTTGGAGGAATGACAGTTTTTCATCAAAATTGTCGTGTCGGTGAAATGGCTATTGTTAGTGGCTTTTCTGCTACTCGTCAGGATATTCTGCCTTATTCTAAAGGCGAAGGCAGACCTCCTGTTCCAAGTGGTTTAAATGTTATTGCTTTAAGACGTCGTGGTGTTGAAAAAGATATTAGACTTCATATGAATGAAGCTTTAAAATTACTTGTTTCTCTTGAATTTAATACATCTCAAGCTATTGAAAAGATTAAATCTGACATACCAATGAATTCTTATATTGAAAAGATGATAGATTTTATTGAAACTTCAAAACGTGGCGTTGTTTTAAAATCTCATAAGTCATTAGAAGCATCAGGTTTGTAATCAAAAAATGCTGATTTTATATCGGCATTTTTGTTGTTAATTATCAATTGAGGTTATTGAAATTTCAACTTTATTTGAAAATATATTTTTTAATTTTGTTGCCAAATCGTTAGTAGCTTTTACCCAAAAATGTGATGAAGTTAAAATTTTTGTTTCACCTGCATATTCATCATTTACTTTAAGTACAACCGGATCAAATCCTGTGTTTTGAACCATAACGTCCTTTATTGCAACTATTTCTTCATAAGGAAGTTCTTTTAGTAATTCAATTGTCATAATATTACAATTGTCAACCGGTGTAACATTATCCACTATTAAACTTGGATTTTCTTTGTTTTCGTCATCATCTCTGTAATTTATTTTTCCGGTTATAATTACTCTTTGTTCAGCCTGCAAATATTCTCCAAAATCTTTTAATTTATTATTGAAGCATACTATCTCCATTTTGCTTGTTAAATCTTCAATTGTACAAATTTTTATAAATTTTGACGGATCTTTTTTTGTTGGAATTTGTCTGGCTGCAGAAATTAATCCGCAAATTGTTACTGTTTTGTCAGCTTCCATACCTTTTATTTCTGAAATTTTATGTGTTGCAAGATAAGGAAGTTTATCTTTTATGCTTGATAGAGGATGAGAGCTTACATAAAATCCTAAAAATTCTTTTTCAAAATTTTGTAGTTCTCGTTGAGGATATTCTTCATCTGAGCCTGAAAGTTGAAATTGTGTTCCCATAATTTCTTCATTATCCAGTCCTGCAAAAAGACTTACTTGACCTGATTCTTTTTGCTTTGCTTCTCTAGACGCTGTTGCAACAATATATTCAAGATTTTCCATTAGTTGTTTTCGGCTTTTTTCTATGCTTGCAAACGCTCCTGCTTTTATTAAACCTTCTAATACTCTTTTATTTGTTGCTTTTGTATCAATTCTTTTACAAAAATCGTAAATTGATTTAAATTCTCCATTTTCTTCTCTTTCTTTTATTATTAACTCTACAACAACTTCTCCAACTTGTTTTATTGATGCTAAACCAAATCTTATGTTATCTCCGTCAGGATAAAATTCTGCGTAGGATTTATTTATATCTGGTGGTAGTACTTTTATTCCTTTTTTTAGGGATTCTTCAATATATAAGGCTGTTTTTTCCGCATCAGTTGAAACACTTGAAAGAAGACATGCTAAATATTCTACAGGGTAATGAGCTTTTAAATATGCTGTTTGGTATGCAACAAAAGCATAAGCCGCCGAATGGCTTCGGTTGAAACAATATGATGCGAATTTTTCTATTTTTTCAAATAAGTCAGTTGCATCTTTTGCACTCATACCATGTCGTGCAGAGTTTTCAATAAATTTGCCTTTTTGTTTTTGCATTTCTTCAATTTTTTTCTTACCCATCATACGTCTTACCATATCGGCTTGACCAAGCGTATAATCAGCAAGAGTTTGGAATACTTGCATTATTTGTTCTTGATAAACAATTGTTCCATAGGTATCTTTTAGAACAGGTTCTAAAAGAGGGTGAGGATATGTAACTTCTACTCTTCCGTGTTTTCTGTCAACAAATTCATCTACCATGCCGGAATCAAGTGGCCCGGGTCTGAATAATGCAACAAGTGCACCTAAATCTTCAAAAACGTCGGGTTTTAGTCTTTTTACCAGATTTTTCATTCCTGCAGATTCAAGTTGGAATATACCGTCTGTATCTCCTTTCATTAACATTTCATAAACAGGTTTGTCATCCAGCGGTATTTCGTTTATGGCAATTCTTTTTCCTGTACGTTTTTCTATTAAATCAACTGTTTTATATATTGTAGTAAGGTTTCTTAATCCTAAAAAGTCCATTTTTAGCAGGCTTAAAACCTCAGTAACATCATGAGGCGGGTATCCTGTTTGAACAATGCCATCTTTTGACGGCTGAACGGGAAGAATTTGATCTAGAGGTTTTGGTGCAATAATAACTCCTGCGGCATGTGTTCCTGTATTATTTTTAATCCCTTCTATTGCAACAGACAAATCTATCCATTTTTTCATCCCGATAGTTTTACCTGTTTCTATATCGATTATAAATTGTTTATCTTCGTCGTATAATTGTCTTAATTCGCTTCCTTGATATTGAATTGCTGCACCTAATGTTTTTGCTTTATCGTTTTGTGTAAGTGCATATTCAATACATGGATCTATTAGGGCAGCCATTTTATTACTATCAGAAAAAGGTATTCTTAAAATTCTGGCAACACCTTTGAATGCCGCTTTAGCTGCGTATGTACCAAATGTAATAATTTGACAAACTTTGTCTTCACCATATTTTTTAGTTACGTAATCAATAACTTCACCACGGCGTTCGATACAAAAGTCAATATCTATATCTGGCATTGTAAAACGTTCCGGATTTAAAAATCTTTCAAACAAAAGTTTATGTTCAATTGGGTCAAGGTCTGTGATTTCAAGAGCGTATGCAACGACTGAGCCTGCAGCCGAACCTCTTCCTGGACCTACAGGTATTCCATGCGTTTTTGCATAGTGAATAAAGTCCCAAGTTATTAAAAAGTATGCTGCAAAACCCATTTGATCGATAACACTTAATTCATATTCTGCACGTTGTTTAAGTTCAGGTGTTATTTCTCCGTATCGTTTTTTCATTCCTTCAAAAACAAGGTAGTTTAAATATGTTTCTGATGTATGATTTTTGGGAACTTCGTATGCAGGTAGCGGAGATTTCCCAAGTTCCAGTGTAAGATGGCATTTTTCTGCAATATCTATGGTGTTTTTTATACAATCTGTAAATGTTTTTTCATCCATCCAACTGAAAATTTCTCGTAATTGTTCAGCAGTTTTTACATAAAATTCATTTCCTTCAAAATGAAACCTGTTTGGATCATCTTTTGCACTGTTTGTATTCATACACAATAACGTGTCATGCATATCTGCGTCTTGTTTTCGCAAATAATGCGAGTCGTTTGTTATTACCATTTTAATATCTAATTCTTTTGCGATTTTTATTAATTCAGGATTTGTTTTCTTTTGATCATCCAAACCGTGGTCTTGCAGTTCAATGTAATAATCCTCTCCAAATAAGTCTTTGTATTGTTTTGCAATTGTTCTTGCTTTATCTGGTTCATGTCTTAAAAGACTTTGTAAAACTTCACCACCAAGGCAGGCAGATAAGCATATCAATCCTTTATGGTGTTTTTGTATTAGTTCCCAATTTATACGAGGCTTATAGTAAAAACCTTCGCACCATGCGGTTGATGTAAGTTTTACTATGTTTTGGTATCCTGTTTTATCTTTTGCTATTAGAACTAAGTGATATAAAGGATTGTGCATATTATTTTTTACTGTTATATCGCCATCATGAACATAAAATTCACAACCTAAAAGAGGTTTAATACCTTCTTCTTTTGCTGTTGTGTATAATTCCATATCTCCATACATCACTCCGTGGTCGGTTATTGCTACAGCAGGCATGTTGTTTTCTTTAGCAAATTTAACATAATCTTTTATTTTTATAGCACCGTCAAGTAATGAATATTCTGTATGAACGTGGAGTGGTACATATTGCATTGTCATTTCTTTTGCCCCCTAATCTTTTCATTACTTTGTCTGATAATTTAATTTATATTTGCGTAAAATCTATAAGCTATATATGTAATAATCTATACTTACATTTTATCATGCTAAATAATAAACTTGAAACCTAAAAATAAATAATTATAATGTTAGTATACATATTTTGGGAGAGTTTATGAGAATCTGTAAATTTATTTTTTGTTATTTAGCTTTAGTTTCTTTAGTATTTACATTTTTTCCGTTAGAATGTTATGCAAAAAAAAATGATGGTGCTCCGAATATGGTGGCTTCTCGTATTGGTTATCCTAAAAAATATACAGATGAATATTTGTCTCTTGTAAAGAAAGAATATAAAAAGGTTACTAAAGAGGAAAATATTGCTGTTGCTCTTGATATGATGAAAGATACAAATGCTGATTTTTCCCGTACTTCTATATTAGGTTATAATTTAACGGAAAAACCGGTAAAAATTATGTTCAAAGATTTATCTACAATTAATGAACAATATGCTTCTTTTGATGCTTTAGGATGGAAAAAAGGCTCAAGATTATATATTTATATAAATAATTGTCATTATGATGCTCCTCCTGCGGCTCTTGCCGCTTTACTTGCTCATGAAGCTCTTCATCAAGATGAATATAATTCTTTAGCTGAAGAAACTTATGCTTGGACAATGGAAGCTGCTGTTTGGTGTGAAATGTGTGAGCTTTATCCAAAAGAAACAAATGTTTCTCATCCACTTGCTACGAGAGAAAATACTCTTAAAAAATTGTTTATAAAAGGTCGTTATTCAAATAAGTATATTAAAAAAAGTGTTCATTCTAATACTGGATATAAAGATTTGCCCCAAACCTCTCCCGGTTTTGAAGATTTATAGGTTTTAATATGTGTAAAAAATATTATGTCTATATATTATTAACTGAACGAAATACCCTTTACTGCGGTTATACTGATGATGTTCAAAAACGTTTTGAAAAACATAAATCCGGTCATGGTGCCAAATATACCAGAGTTAATAAACCTATAAAAATCGTTTACTCACGAGAATTTTCTTCAAAAACCGAAGCCATGAAAGAGGAATTTAGAATAAAACATCTTTCAAGAAAAGAGAAGTTAGAATTAATTGAAAATGCTTAAGTTACTAGGTTTTCTTTTTAAACGGATAAAATTTTTATATAATTTGATTTGTAAAAACACCTTTAGCTGTAATATGTTAAGAAATGTAAATACAAGTATTTTTGCCTAAGATTCTGTATTTATATACTTTTTCGTCCATAAAAAACGTTAAAATCATGATATACATGGTATTTTGGACTAAAGTTTTATATTTATTGTGCCGATATAGATATTGTTAGGAATATGTAAGACCTGCAAAATATATAGGAAACATATAGGGGTATATGTGTAGAAGACCTGTATTATATTGTGGGACTATAAGGAAAAAGGAGTACAATTATGGGTATTGCTGCAAATCAAGCAAGACTTATGACTCTGACGGCAAGACAACATGATCTTGAGTTAAGAGCACAACAAATTTCAGCTCAGAAGATGATATTGACTTATGAATCTCAACAATGGGCATCAGAGTATTCAACTGCATTAAATGATGCTACGGCAAATAAGTCAGGTGGTTTTGATCAGGAAGCTATTAATACAGCAAAGGCAAAATATGATGCAGCAATGACATCTTTATCATCTCAAGAAAAGTTGATGGATATGGAATTAACTCAAATTAATACTGAGCATCAAGCTGTTAAGACAGAATATGATTCTATCAAGTCATTGATTGGCGATAATGTTGAAAAATCGTTCAATGTCTTCGGTTAATAAGTAGTTATTTATACCTCATAATTAGTTTGTGTGGATATTTATTAGAAATTTTGTGTGTATTTCTGATTAGATAGTATTTAAGTTAATGTGTATGTATAATAGAGTTCTACAATCATAGTAAATTTACTTTTAAAATGTGTTGTTAATATACAAAAATATTCCCTATTCCTTTCCTAACAAAATTTTAAATATTTGATTTATCCAATATTTATTAATTATATTACCCAAATTATATTACCTAAAAATTCCTTCCTAACAAAATTAAAAAACAGCTTTGTATTTTATTCAAAGCTGTTTTAATTATTATATATTTTAAAATTAATAATATTTTTGAAATTTCACAAATGACTAATATTAAATAATATTTTGAACTAGAATGTATCAGTTTTAATTGGATTTTTGAATTTTGTAATGTTTGATTGGAATAGTAATTCAATCATACCGGTAGGGCCATTTCTGTGTTTTGCTATAATTATTTCTGATTTACCTTCATTACCTTTAGGTGCTGCATTATCTGCTTCTTCTTCATTATCTCTATAATAATCATCACGATAAATGAACATTACTATATCAGCATCTTGTTCTATAGCTCCTGACTCACGTAAATCTGATAGCATTGGTCTTCTGTCTTTTCTGCCTTCAACGGCACGAGAAAGCTGAGATAAAGCTATTATTGGTAAATCTAATTCTCTGGCAAGTGTTTTTAACCCTCTTGATATTGTTGAGATTGCTTGAGTTCGTTCTTCTTTACCTGTGCTTTCCATTAATTGCAAGTAATCTATTACAATTAATCCTAAATTTTTTTCTTGCATAGCAAGTCTTCTTGCTTTTGCTCTTAAATCAGTTAGTGTACATCCGCTTGAATCATCTATATAAATAGGAGCTTCCGCTAGGTCATTCATTGCATTTGCAAGTTTATCCCAATCTTTTTTTTGCATATTTCCTGTTTTTAGTCTTTGAGAGTCAACTTCTGCTTCTGAACATAGAATTCTTTGTACTAATTGACCTTTTGACATTTCAAGTGAAAATATTGCAACAGGAACTTTTGCTTTTATTGCTACGTTTGTTGCTATGTTTAATGCAAATGCTGTTTTTCCCATTGCCGGTCTTGCTGCTAGAATTATTAAATCTGATTTTTGTAATCCATTCATTATTCCGTCTAAATCATAAAAAGATGTTGGAATTCCTATTAATTCATCTCTGTGATTGTATCTGTAATCAATTTTTTCATATGTTTCAAAGACTACATCCTTTACAGGAACTAAATCTTTTGTATTTTTGTTAGCTGAAATTTCAAAAATAAGTTTTTCAGCTTTTCCTAAAGATTCATCTACCGTGTTTAAATCATATCCGTAAGAAACAATTTCAGAACCAGCACTTATCAAAGAGCGTTTAATAGCTTTTTCTTGGACAATTTTTGAATAGTATTCAATATTAGATGTAGTGATAGTTTTGTAAGTTAAATCGTTTATGAAAGCTCTACCACCAACAAGTTCAAGTTTAGAATTTAAGTTTAAAACTTCAGAAACAGTAACGATATCAATTCTTTCATTTTGATTAAACAGATGAAGCATCGCTTCATAGACATATCTGTGGGCAGGTTTGTAAAAATAATCCGGTTTTAATGTTTCGGCAACTCTAGATAGAGTTTCAGGATTTACAAGTATTGCTCCTAAAACAGCTTCTTCTGCTTCAATATTTTGAGGCATAAGATTACTGCTATTTGTATTTTCTTGTTTTAAACTTGGCATATTTTCTCCTTACGGAAATAAAAAATTCATAACATATTGATAGTGGAATATATAAAAATTCTTATAAGATACCAGAACATTTCCATAAATATGATAATACATAAACGATATCAAAAAAAGTAAAGTTTTTTTAAAATTTTTGTAAACACTTTACAAAAAAAAATTAGCAAATATAATAGTAAGTACGCGGGAGTAATTCAGTGGTAGAATGCTTCCTTGCCAAGGAAGATGTCGCGAGTTCGAGCCTCGTCTCCCGCTCCATTTAAAACAAGAGCCGAAAGGCTCTTTTTTAGTGCGTTTTGATAGACTTTAAAAATTTAAAAATACGCAAATTTTTTCAAAAAAGGGACTGTTAGGGGACTGGTGAAAAATTTTTAATGACTTCATTAGTTATTTTTTCTTCCTAATTTATCATTTGCAAATGGTTCGGCACTTAATTTATTGGATATATTTTACTCACATTAATAATCATTAAGTTAATCAAACATTCTTTTATAATTTTCAAGAGCATATCTATCCGTCATACCTGCAATATAATTAGCAACGACTCTTGATGGAGTTATTGAATATCCACTATCTACCCTATTTAAATTAATATCCCAATTTCTAGCATTTTCAAACTTTGTTCGTGTGCTATATGGTAATTGTTTATAATTATTTTTAAAAGAATCATACAATTTCTCGGCAACTAATTTTGCTTTTGTATCCATTTGACAAATTAAAGGTGCATCATATATATATTTTGTAATAAAATTTTTCTTATAATTTTCAAATTCACCTTTAAAAACATCAAACGAAGCTATTGTTTCAGGAGCATTTTTTACATCATCAATAGAGCTTATTTTTAATTTGTCTATTTGTTTTTGTGTTCCAGTAATAAGATCATGAATCATTGCTTTTAAGATATTATTTGGATTATAATCTTTCCATAAATCTTCTATTCTTTCATAAGTTCTACCAATTACGTTACAAGATATTTCAGTATATCTATTTAATTCTTTTAAAAAATTTTCATATAAATCTCGGTTGTTAATTTTCATATCTTGTAAAAGGTTCTTATTTTTTATTGCATCATCTAAATCATGAAAACAATATGTTAAAGTATCTATTTTATTTACTAATTCAGCTTCAATAGAACGATATTCATTGCTAAACGCAATACAGTCATTTCCCCAATTATATGCTTTTATTTTATTTTTTACCTTTGTATGGTGTAGAATACCATATCTTGTATAATTAGTAAGATTTAAACCGCAAGGAGCTTCCTCATTGTAATATTTTTTAACTTCTAATCTATCCACAACCAATACACTTTGATAATTGTGCTCAAAGCCATCTTCAGAAGCTAAATTTTTATCTAAAACATCTTCAACAGCATGACCAAATGGAGTATGTCCTAAATCGTGTCCTAAAGCTATTGCTTCTGTTAAATTTTCATTTAAACCTAAAGTTTTTGCTACAGATCTGGCAATTTGTGTTACTTCAAGAGTATGAGAAAGTCTATTTGTATAATGATCTCCTTCGTTTGTTAAATAAACTTGAGTTTTTTCCATTAATCTTTTAAATGCTCTAGAATAAATTATTCTATCTTTGTCTCTTTCAAATTCAGTGCGTCTTGGACAAGGCTCATAATTATTTGTATACAACCTAGAAGCATTTCTTGAACGAATTGCATATGATTCAAGACATTTATCTTCTTTTTCTTCAATCTCTTCTCTCTTTACCCCAGTTAAATTATATAATGCCATTTAATCCTCCAGTGTTTATTTATTATAACAAACTTAAAGGATGTTTTTTAATATTTTAATAAAATTTTACTAAAATATTATATATAATAGTATAATGCATTTAATAAGTTGGCATTTTATCTTAAATTCTTAATTACAGATGTAAGATTATAACTCTCGACTATTTCTATTTCAGGTTAATTTGTCACAAAATAATTAACAACACCTGCTATATTATTGAAAAAATAACTACGACTCCTATAATTACAATTATTTGTGTATTTAGGAAATTTTCCTACTTGTGATAAAATAAAATGTCACTACAGTTGTTAGATCTGCAATATATTGTGAACAAATGTATATATCCGAAGATTGGGATAAATAAAAAACAAATCAAACTAAAACTTCAAGAAGAATTGTTAAATTTGGGAAAAGATGCTATTGAAATATATAAAAAAATATATTTTAAGGATAAGATTAAGAAAAAAGAATGTGCTGTCAATTAAAAGAGGTTAGTTATAATGCAAACTATTATTAAAGAATTAGCGGTTAATCCAACAATACATGAATTAATGCTCAATGCTGACATTACGCAAATTTTAAATCAAACTTGGGTTCAAATTGTATGTAGCGGTATAGCAGGTTCAATAATTGGCGGTTGCATATCAGGCGGTATCACTTTTTGGGCAATGAAGAATATTGATAATATTAACCATAAAAGATGGGAAAGAGATAATAAATTAAATAATCAGCGTTGGGAAAAAACAACCTATAAAAATTTTGAATGTAAATTCTGGTTAGAGTTTTATAAAGAGTTTCATATAGTAAATAGATTTATACAATTTTTCTTATATGATTTGGTCTATTCCAACAGGAATGCTTTTGTTCCTCGTTTAGGTGTTGTATCGGATGATAGAGGAGAAAAATATTTCAAAGATTGGTTAGAACATTTTAACAAGTTATACGATATAGTGTATGGTTATGAAGATTTATATCTGCCTAAAAAGAATTTTTCTAATACGCATATTTGGATAATTTGGTCTATTTGAGCAATTCTTGAAGACCATATAAATGATGAAAAACTTAGATTTGATAAAAATTTAATGTTATCTTTTGATTTTTACAAAGAATTATACAGACAATTTCAACAATACTATTGGAATAATGTAAAAATGAACCGAATTGAAGTCGACCATGAATTAGATAATTTATGGGATGAAAACAGAAGTGAATTTGACTTAGACAAAGTTTGGAAATATTTTGAAAAACAATTAAATGATATGGAACAAAGTTTACAGCAGGTTATTAACGGCGATTTATTTGAATAATAAGGAGGTTTTTATGGATGCAAACTTGTTACAAGAAAAATTAAATATGTATGATGAATTTAGGAATAAATTTTGGACAGTTGAAAAAGTAAAAAATATTACACTTGAAGATTATACAAATCTTACAAAGAATTCTTTTACATATGATGTAGAAACTTGGTCTCGCCCTCTTGGAAGTATTAAAGGTATCAGCTCTTTTATTTTTGGAATATATGAAAGGCAGAATATAGAAGAAAAAGAAGATATAAGACAATACGTGTATAGAGATAAGTATGCTTGGGATAAACAGTTCGGTGATAATGAACAGGAAGTTTTTGAAAATGTAAAGTACTGGGTTAATGAAGTAATAAAAAATGCTCAAAACAGTAATTTTACAGCTATTGATGAGATTCCTTTATATAGTATGTATAAATGGAAAATTGCTTTTTTATATCAAAATGAGAAAGATTTAACAGTTGTTCCTATTTATACCTATGATGCTTTAAGATGGTTTTTACAGTCTGTAGGCTTATATAAAAATGGAATGACCATGTCAGAGATGTATATGGCTATAAAAAATTATGAAAATTTCACTTCTCTTAAAGAAGTTTTTGAATTTGGTGTAAATGCTTGGGACGATTATGTTCATTTCGATATTCAAGAAGAAAAAAATGCATTTAGATACGGTAATTTAAATTCAAACAAGAAACGCAACGCAACCTCAAGCCTTGAGTTGATTGAGTACGAAATGAAAGCACATAAAATTAAGAGAAGAAATCCACATAATCAATTAGAAAAGTCTTTCAAAGAATTTTTAGAAATAAATAAAAAAGTTCAGAATATTATCCAAGATGAAGACTATATTGATTTTCAATTTGAATTTGATAATAAAAACTATATTTGTGAACTTAAACCTTCCGATAATCAAAATGAAATTAAATATGCTATACAAAGTGCAATAGGTCAAATCTTAAGCTATTCATATGATAAAAATTTTGATTTCAAAGTTATTGTATTTCAAAACAAACCAAATAGAGAAAATATCAAATTTTTAGAATATCTTAAAAATAACCATAATATTTACTATTTGTATGAAGAATCATTTGGTATATTTAAAGGTAATCTTTAATATTATTTAATGAAAATATCTACAAGTACTTATTAATCATACTTATCATATCAAAATACATATCAAGTTGTTTATCGCTTGATGTATTAATTATTTTTTGCAAATTGTTCTTTTTTTGAGAAGTTGTATCGTCACATTGTAATCCAAAGTCTTTGAATGTTAGTTGTAATATTTCAACCATTTTTAAGAAATTATCTAGGGCTGGATAATTTTTTCCTGTTTCAATTTTGCTTAGATGTTTTTCGCTAATTCCTACCATTTCAGCTAATTGTGATTGTTTTAATCCTTGTTTTTTTCTAGCATTTTGAAGAATTTTTGCAATATATTCTTTGCTTACATCAATCATAATAATTATACCTATTACTTTCTTGTAGAATAAACTACAAATAACTACTTCTAAACAATAGTATTAACGGTTTATGTGTTTAATCTTCACATGTATTGATTTAATTTTGTTTTTAAAGTATCTTAAAAATAATCCTACATATAACTATTTTTATTAATTAGTTACATGTAGCGATTAGAGTAGCACTGTAAAAGGAGAAAAGTATGCTAAAAATTTCATTAGTTGTGAAACATTCTGTTGTTCAAATGGGAGCTTGTGCAAAAACAAAAGCTAATAGTGGCTGTCCTGATGTTTTAGTTAAAATGCATTAGAAAATTTAAGCAAAAAGTGGGTAACATATACCCACTTTTTGCTTAAAAATTACTTTTAAAGGACGAGCAATGAAATTAACTGTACCAAAATGGTTGGCTTTTCAGACATATATGTATGGAACAAAAGAAAGTAGAACCTTTATATCCAATGAAAGAATGCATGAATTTATATTATTAGAAGGTCTTTCTTCTGATTTATGGAAAGTCATAACTGTCTATGAAGATTATAATAAAATAAAAACTTGGTCTAAGGAAAAAGGCCTAATAGATGAACTTGACGGTTTTCTTGAACAACTAAAAGCACAAGATTTATTACTAAATGATGATAAATCTGAAATTGATGTAGATTTTCAAGCTGTTGGATGTGATGATGAAAATAAAACACTTGAACTTGAAAGCGAAATGAGTCAATGGTGCTATAAACATGGTTATTTATTTTCCTTATTTATAGAATTAACATATAACTGTAACCTCAAATGTGTGCATTGCTATAACCCTAAAAATAACAATAATGTGCAAATAAATCTTAAAGATATGAAACAGATTATTGACGAAGCAAGAGAAATTGGTTGTTTTAATATAACTTTTTCAGGAGGAGAGTGTACTTTAGATAAAGATTTTATTGAAATAGTAGAATATGCAAGAAAAAAGAGATTGTCTGTTCATATATTCACAAATGGACAAACATTATATGACAATCCTGTACTGCTGGATAAATTAATCAAATTATATCCTTGTAATATTGGACTGAGTTTATATAGTTTAAACAAAGATACACATGAAAAAATAACAACTGTTAAAGGTTCTTATCAAAAAACTCTAAATATAATAGAAAAATTAAGAGAAAAAAATATAAGTGTCGAAATTAAAAACTTTTTACTAAATACAAACTGTAAAGACTGTATTGCTATAAAAAACTATGCTAGAAATTTGAATGCAACTTCATTTGCTGATTTATCTTTGATTCCAACTATAGATGGTAATCATAAGACTTTAAAATATGTAGTTGCAGATGATGATTTGTACGAGCTTTATACAAATCCAGAATCCCCATTATACTTTAAAGGGGTAAAACAACGTGATATAACAAAAATGCAAAATGAGAGTTTATGTTATGCAGGCTGTTATACATTGTGTATTACTCCGAATTTAGATGTATATCCTTGTGTATCTTTACCTATTAATTTAGGAAATATCAATAATATTAGTTTAAAAGATATATGGAGTGATGCTTTAAATAAAAATGCTGATAGTAAATTATATCAATGGCAACAAGTAACATTTAAAGATTTGAAAGATTGTTATAAAGAAGATTATTGTCAATTTTGTGCATATTGTCCTGGCATGGGAATGTTAGAAAATGGTTATTTAAAAAAGTCTGAAATATTGTGCCGACAAGCAAAAACAAAACAAAAAGCCTACAAAATGTTATCATCATTAGATAATTAGCTTATTGTTACAATTTATTACAGATTTTTGAAACTTAAAAGCCCAGTAACGATGCTTAAAATGAAGAATTTGGAAGCAAAAATTTGACAAATGTTGTATGCTCATAATCTAAGCATGCCAGACATAAAAATAGTAACTACTACAAATAGTTAAAAAAGGAGGTTTTATGAATTTAATTGAAGAATTATGCTTTGAAGATTTAACTATATCTGATGATAATTATCGTTTGTATAGTAAAAATACAAAAAACAGATATTATTATTACAACGAAATACAAAATATTGATAAAAACAAAAATAGAGGGAGTAAAAAAGCCACTGTTATAATGATTAATCCAAGTGAGGCAAATGAGCATTTTGAAAACAAAACACCTGATAACACAATAAATAATTTATACAATATTTTAAAATCAGAATTAAACGAAGTTTCAGCATTTGAAGTGATAAATATTTATTCACAAATAGATCCTAATCCAAAAATGATATACAAACAAAAAGTTGAAAAACTAAATAAAAATATAATTGAAAAAGTTTTAGAAAAATCTGAAATAGTAATTCCTGCTTGGGGCATAGAAAATAAATTTAATACTGAAGCACAAGACTTAATAAATGACATAAAAAGTCTTTGTAAGAATAAAGATGTAAGAGTAGTTATTAATAGATATCCTTGCCATTTTACTACTCAATGCACAAGTTTAGGAAGAAATCCTGCATTTATAAAATATGAATTTTAACTGTACTAAAAATTTACAAGAAAATAAGAGCAAATTTCAATAAAAATTTTTATAATTTAAAATATAATGCGACCATTATTGACAGAGTAATAGTTATAGTTTAAACAAAGGCAAAAGAAAAGTGGATAAAAACATAGCTAAAGAATTTAGTGAATATATTTTTGCAAGTGTATATAAGCATAGCAAAAATTTAACAGTTGCTATTTGCATCAATGATACAGATTTTGAAAAAGATACTAAAAAAAGACAAGTAACATATTTCAAAGTCTATGGTTATTCCGTTGAAAACAATTCAAAACTAAAAGATGTAACCTTAGCCATTATATACACAAAAGAAAATAAAGTCTGGACAAAAAAGAATACAGGAAAACTTTTGCAAAAAAACAAAAACTTCATTCTCGTTGATAAAGACAATTCCGCTTATATGATAGCCTGTTCAAATTCTGATATAAATAATTTTGATGAAAAATATTTAGGTCAGTTTTCCACAGATACCCTGCAATATTTATGCCCGAATACGATTTTTGTGCAAAAACAACCTCTTAATTGGTTTAGTGCTTTGGCAGAAAGTAAATCAGGAATTAAGTTTTCCAAAGAAGATTCAATAGAGAAATTTAATGAAAAATTAGAACAAAAATATAATCAGTTAATAAAAAATCTAAGACGAAGAATTATTGAACAAATTAAAAACAAATGTGCAAGAGGATAATAATGATATTAGAACGCTTCAAAATAAAGTTTCAAGGAGATTTAACAGATAATGTTAAACATATTCTAAAAGACAAAACAAATAATTTTGATTTTTCACGAGTATCAAAAATGTGTGTCAAAATCACTACAAGTAAGGATTTTTTATTGCATGAAATGAATGATATTGTACAAATAATAGAAAAAACTATAAATATCAAGTTAAAAATTGAAATGCAAATTCTTATTGACTCTGAATATACAAACGGATTAAAAACTGTTGAAGTTTTAACATCAAATACAATAAGAGAATGGGAAAAAGATCCATTTCTAAGTTTTGTAGGAGAAAAATAAATGTATTTAACACAAGAAGAATTTAATGTATTAAATTGCAAAATAAATGGATTAAGAAATATAGAAATAAGCAAAAAATATAATATTTCTGAAACA
>Ga0256405_10000898_pt1 | contig 89733 bp, 81 predicted proteins | sample RumenRJG_02DNA_FD_189096 | JGI IMG/M metagenome (GOLD analysis project Ga0256405, IMG submission 189096) | Bovine rumen microbial communities from Lethbridge, Alberta, Canada - RJG_02 | ecosystem: Host-associated > Mammals > Digestive system > Stomach > Rumen | place: Canada: Alberta... | reverse complement strand
CTGAATATAGTTTATGCTATATCCTACCTCAAGCATATCCATATACTTGAGTCTATCTTCATAAGTATACTTTTTGTACATAACAAAACCCCGAAAGTTTTTTGTCTAACTTTCGGGGTTCATGTCACTTCCAGGGCTTTTTCTTTTACTCCTTTATGCTTTTGAATCCTCGTCCTATTGTTTCGGAAGAGTTGAGTATGTTAATGAAAGCCTCCGGATCTATGGCAGCTATCCGGAAACGGAGATTCACAACCTCTCTCCTTGTAAGGGTGACATAGATTATATTCTTCTCCTCACCACGGTACATCCCGGTCGCGTGTATGAGAGTAGCCCCCCGATGCATGTCCTCTATGATCACCTTCCGGATTTCATCTGGCTTGGTGGAGATTATCATCATTGTCTTGGCAGACTGTCCTTCAATCACCTTGTCGATGATAACACTCTCAAGAATAATGATAATCCAGGAATACATAGGGAGTTTCCAGTCTCCGAAAGCTATCACCGTTGAAAGGGTTATGAGGCCATCTACGATGGTTACTGCAGTACCCATTGAAATGTGCAGGTACTTGTTGATAATCATCGATATGATGTCACTGCCTCCACTGGTGGCCCTGGAACGGAATATCATTCCCAGGCCGATTCCGTACAGGATACCTCCAAAAATAGCGGCAAGAAGCTGATGGTCAAACTTCTGGATTGCTTCAACACCTGAAAGGCCCGCAGCTGAAATACTTTGGCTGACTTCCGGCTCTATCAGGGAATCAAAGCCGTATGTCTGGTGTATCAGCCACATGAAAGCCGGTATCAGAAGCGTGCAAAGCAAAGTCTTTATTCCGAAACGGCTTCCTAGCACGATGGTACCGATAACCAGAAGCGGAATATCCATGCACAGGGCAGAAACTTCAGTCCTCCAGCCCCACAGGTGATGGAATACCATGGAAAGTCCGTAAGTGCCTCCCGGGGCAAAACCGTATGGCTCAATAAGGAGCACAGCCCCCAGTGAGAAGATGAAGCATCCACCCGCCAGAAGGCTGTATTCCAATATGTTCTGTTTGGTGAAAATTTTCTGCGCCATATCTTACATCATCATGCCGCCGCAAACCTGGATAACCTGTCCGGAAACATAAGATGAAAGGTCGCTGGCCAAGAAAAGGCAAACGTTAGCAATATCCTCAGGGGTACCGCCTCTTCTGAGAGGAATCTTCTTGTACCAATCCTGCTTGACTTCCTCTGGAAGCTTGTCTGTCATCTCGGTGATGATGAAGCCTGGAGCTACAGCGTTGGCACGGATGCCCCTGCGGCCCATCTCCTGGGCGATACTCTTTGCAAGGCCGATCATACCAGCCTTTGAGGCAGAGTAGTTGCACTGGCTTGCATTTCCGTGTACTCCGACAACTGAAGACATGTTGATGATGGAACCACCCTTCTGGCTCATCATTACAGGAGTAACCGCATGGATGAAGTTGAAAGCGCTCTTGAGGTTTACTGCCAGAACGGCATCCCACTGGGCCTCAGTCATCTTGAGCATAAGACCATCCTTGGTGATACCGGCATTGTTGACAAGTATATCCAGCCTGCCCAGCTCCTTGACAACCTGAGCTACAGCATCGTGAGCCTGCTGGAAATCAGCGGCGTTGGAAGCGATAGCAACAACCTTTACACCATAAGACTCCAGTTCCTTCTTTGTCTGCTCACCGATTTCGTCTATCACGAGGTCTGTGAAAGCGATATCTGCACCTTCGCTAGCAAACTTCAGGGCAACAGCCTTGCCGATTCCCCTTGCAGCACCTGTTACAAGTGCAACTTTTCCTTCAAGTAATTTCATAATATCTGATTCTTTTGATTATTAAATATCTTTTTTCCTTTATGCAGAGTGTCTATGCAAGCACTGCCGTAAGGTCATACTCTGTAGCTGAAACAATGCGTACAGCCGCAAATTTACCAATAAAACGCTCCGGAGCAAAGTCTGCAGGAAACTTGGCCTTCTTTCCGTCAGGAAGTGCCGAAATGTCTATAAGTATGGTTCCGTCCACTTCCGGACTCTCTTTCTGGCTGCGGGCTATCAAGAAGCCGTCTTTGAAGTCATCGATGAGTACCTTCTCAACTTGCCCCACCCTTCTGAGGTTGTTTTCAAGAGAAATCCTGCTCTGGAGCTTCATCAGGCGGTTATACCTCTTCCTTTTTACGGAAGAAGGCACGTCATCTTCAAAATGGGAGGCGTCATAGGTTCCCTCTTCTTCGGAATAAGGGAAGGCGCCCAACATCTCAAAGCGGTTCTTTTTGACAAACTCCAGAAGATCTTCAAACTCCTCCTCCCCTTCTCCGGGGTGTCCCACTATCATCGTGGTACGCAGGACTATTCCGGGAACCCGGTCTCTGATTTCATCTATCAGCTTCTGGGTCTTTTCGTGGTCCACACCACGCCGCATCATGGAAAGTATCTTGGATGAGGAATGTTGGAGAGGTATGTCAAGATATTTGCACACCTTTGGATTTGAAGCCATTACCTTCAGGACATCTTTCGGGAAACCGGCAGGGTAGGAGTAATGTATCCTTATCCATTCAATGCCGTCTATCTTGGAAAGACGCTCAACCAGGGGAGCCAGCATTTTTTTCCCGTAAAGGTCCATTCCGTAGAATGTTGTGTCCTGGGCGATGAGAATAAGTTCCCTCACGCCCTGGGCCGCCAAAGCCCCGGCCTCCCTTTCCAAAGTAGCCATCGGAACTGAAGTGAACCTCCCCTTGATAAGAGGAATTGCGCAGTAGGAACACTTCCTGTTGCATCCGTCCGCTATTTTCAGGTAAGCGTAATGCCTTGGAGTTGTAAGGTATCTGCCAATCCAAACTGAAGGCTTCTTCTCAGCGATGCCCATCCAGTTCAGAACCTCCTTCCACTGGAAAGAGCCGAAAAGAGCATCCACTTCCGGAAGACTCTCTTTGAGATCTTCAGGATAACGTTCAGAAAGACAGCCGCAAACCACTATTTTTCCTACGTATCCTTCTTTCTTGGCCTGGGCCGCTGAAAGAATCTCATCCACAGATTCCTTTTTTGCATCGCCGATGAAACCGCAGGTATTGATTATGACAATATCAGGTCTGGCCTCCTCATAAGGAACGCTCTCAGGGATAATTTCCAATCCTCCGTCAGACAGACGGGAGAGAAGTTTCTCGGAATCCACCCTGTTCTTGGAGCAGCCCATCGTGACAAGCTGCACCCTCTTTGGCTTGTATAGCCCTGCAATCTCCAGCATAGCTGATTAAACCACCTTCCTTGGAACGCTGGCCTTAGCCGGAGCAGCCTGTTTGCTGCTTACTTTGGTACCCTGATGCTTGGATGCCTCCTTGGCCTGCTTGGAAGCTGCGGTCTTGGCGCTTTCTTCATTGTCTGAAGCCTTTGACTCGCCTTCATCTTCCTTCTCGAAATCCAGGCTGGCATACTCCTTGAGGCAGTTGTACCACTCCACAACCTTCTTCATGTGAGAAGGATAGAACCTCTCGCCGTCATAGTTTGGAACAACCTTCCCGAAGAATTCCTTGAGAAGCTCAGGAGCGCTCTTTCCGGAAGGAGCCTTTTCTTCTCCAAGTTCCTTCTTCATAGCCTCCAGAACTTCCTGGAGCTTCATCTCACCGTCCTGTGTAAAGATAGAAATATCTGAAAGAGCACTCATCTTCACTGATGGGCCTGCAGAAAATCTTTTCTTTGTAAGCATTGACTCCAAAATGGCACCTCTGGTTGCCTGGGCCACGTAAGTGAAGAGACCCTGCTCTCCGCTGACTGTAAGTACTTTTCCTAAATCTGTCTTCATATAATTAAAATATTACGTTTATAATCTGCTGTTTTTATGGCCTAATGACCGCTAAAGCATTTCTGCCTCATACATTATTTCATACCACGTTCCTTCTTTATCTGCTCGTAAGCGCTCTGAACGCTCTTGAACTTTTCTTCCGCAGCTTTTTTCACGTCATCTCCAAGATTCTCCACCTTGTCCGGATGAAACTTCACTGCAAGACGGCGGTAAGCTTTCCTCACTTCCTCGTCAGTTGCAGTCTTGTCTATCTCCAGAATCTTGTATGGGTCTTTCTCCGGCTCAAACATTCCCATGATGCTGCGGATATCCTTCTCATTCAGGCCAAGGTTCTTTCCGATGTTAAACAGCAAGCTGCTCTCTTCCGGAGAAACCTGCCCGTCCGCCTGCGCGATGCCAAGAAGATAATGGAAAAGCTGGAGCCTCTGGGAAACAATCATATATGCCCGTATCTGGGCACAGGCCTGAGGTATGTCTATACTCTGCTGAAGCAGTTTCTTGATAATCTGGAGGCTCTGAGAAACGGCATCTTCACCGAAATTGGAGCGGATGAAGTCTTTGATGTAGTTGAGCTCGGACTTCAGGACCTTGCCGTCGGCCTTCATTACAGCGGTGCTCAGCACAAGAAGGCTCAGAAGGAAGCTGTTACGCTGCTCAGTGTTGGAATATGTGCGTCGTCCGCCGGTATATCCGCCGCCACTCCATCCGCCGGTAGAGCCTCCGCTACCGATCCTCTTGGTGGTGCTCCCGTCCAGGGCAGAGCCCAAGGCAAAACCAATAATGCCCCCAAGAAATCCTCCGGCAGCCCAGCCTATTGCTCCAAATATCCACTTGAATATCATCTTTCCAAGTTTGTGTTTATAAAAATCAAGCCTTCATCTTTTCAAGAATCTTCTTTGCGGCAGATTCCAAATCCGTATTCCCGGAAGCTTCCATCACAAAGTCCGCCTTCCGGATCCTCTCCTGATCCGAGCACTGGTTCTCAAGCCTCCGCCTTACCTGCTCCAAAGTACTGTTGTCACGCTTCATCACCCTCTGGATCCTCAGTTCCAAGGGAGCTGTAACCACCAGGGTCTTGTCCATGAAACTGTGGACATAATCGTTTTCCAGGATAACGGCACTTTCAAAAACCACAACCCCTCTCTTCCATCTCTTCCATTTGCAAAAATCCTCCATAACAAAAGGATAGACTACATCTTTTACCCTTTGCATCAGAACTTTATCGCTGAAGATGATGGAGGCCATTGCCTGCCTGTCCAGACAGAAACCCTTTCCTTCCCTTTTCAGGATTCCGTCTCCAAGAATCTCAACCAGAGCATACAGAAGCCCATGATCCTGATCATACAACTGCTTGGTGCGGGAGTCAGAGTCGTACACCTGACAGCCAAGAGAAGCAAATATCCTGCTGACAAAGCTCTTGCCGGAGCCGATTCCGCCTGTTATACCCAAAACCAATGCCATCCTATTCCACGATTATCCTGTCCAAAAACAAAGGTTCCACAGTCAGGTTCAGTACACCGGCGGGCAGTTTGTCCAACTGAACCCTTGCCTTTCCGGACTCAGCTTCCAAAGCCTGCCCGAAATCGACATAGGCAGAAAAATCATTAGACTGCAGATGAGTCTTCCTGCCGTATTCCTCCCTGAAAGTTATCTTGACAACCGAAGGAATCAAAGTCATTCTTGAAGAAGCCGGCATATTCCTTACTTCCACGTCCAAATCAAGGGAACGTTCTACGTACCTCCCTATCCTCAGACTGTAAACAGTCTCGCCGCTGCTCATTTCCACACCGGGGATCTGCTCTATCCGGGCAACTCCTTGGAGGCTGCGGCTCACGGAACGCCCATAAACTTTCTCTGTAAACACTGAATCTATGCCGGAAACAAGCCCCTCTTCACCCATTATCAGGATAGAATCCGGTTTCAAAGACACTTTTTCAAGAGGCATGTACTCTGAAGCATAAGACACATCAGTCCTTAGACAAACAGGAACCAGCTTCTGGAATGTTTTAGGTATGGTAAAGACCAGGGTATCAGACAAAATATCTTCTACCACCACAGATCCTTCCAGCATCTCCCCCAAACGCTCGTTAAGCACTGAGGAATGGAGAAAAAAACCGTCACGCATCCCCTCCAACGGTTTCAGGACAGAAGGATTCACCCTGAAATGCAAGACATTGTCCTTGTTGCGGACGGAATATTTATGCCTTAAAAGATAAAACCCTGAAGAGGAGCCCCTGAAAGTAAGCAGATCTTCCGAAACAGTATTGAAAACCCGCCCTTCCATAGGAGAAGATACCTCCACATGGAAATGGAAAAGATAATGGTAAGTAGCGGAGAGTTTCATCACTCCCCACACCACCATAGCCAAGAGCAGAGAAACAACTATAACAAGAATATCCCCACCCCAGCGCATTTTGGGCCAGTTATGTTGCTTACCGGAAGCCAATCAACCAGATATTACTGCTGCTGAACGTCTGAAAAATCCTTGACAATGGAGCTTTTGGCCACCCTGATGTGAACATTGGTGTCCACTCTCATCATCACGTGATGCTCTGCTATTTCCTCTACGGTACCGTATATTCCTCCGATAGTGACAACCTTGTCGCCCTTTTTCAGTTCATTGCGGAAACGCTGAAGCTCCTTCTGCTTTTTCTGCTGAGGACGGATCATCAGGAAATACATTATGGCAAAAATGGCCACCATCATAATGATAAGTGAAAGTCCGCCGCCGCCCTGCTGAGCAGGCTGTGCCTGGAGTGTAATTGTCAAAAAGTTCATATTATCTGTCTTTTTAAGTTAATAATCTGTTTTATCGCGATGAATATCAGTCAAGGCCACCTCCAATCATACCCCTTGGGTCTTTCTGTATTCTCCCGTCTGACATCATGTCCTTTATTATGGTATAGAGAAGTCCGTTCACGAAAGAGAAACTCTTCGGGGTTGAGAAATGCTTGGAAAGTTCAACATACTCGTTGATGGTAACCTTTGGAGGAATGGTGCTGAAAGTCTGCGCCTCTGCAACTCCCATAACGATGATCAGAAGGTCTGACTGGACCTCCCTTCCTGCTTCCCAATTGGTTATATATGAGGTAACTGTCTCCAGAATATCATCATAATTCACCAGAACGGTGCTGAGGAGCTTGCGGGCAAACTCCTCATCATCCTTGTTCTCAAAGACCGGAGGGATTTCCACGGCCCCCTTCGACGCCATTTTCCAGAGTCTTTCGTTAAGGCAGTTGATGACATATTCAAGATCCTCGGTCCACCAGATATTGTTGGTCTCCAGCGCATCTTCAAGCACCTCGTTGCCGGAAAGCTCTTCACTGAAAATATTGCGGAAGAGCCCTACAGCCTCCTTCATCCCCGGATTCTCAAGACTTGTATAATCCTGGAAATACTCTTTCTTGAGAATACTGTTGTAGATGCTCTTGAGAGGGGTTTCATATTCATTCCAGGAGATGCCTTCGTTCCTGCACCAGGCGGCAAATACGGAGTCTGAGCGTACAAGTTTGGAAAAAGCGTTGCCGGCAAATCTGGTATTCTTTTCAATGACATCCTTGTCCGGATTGAACTTGCGGTATTGTGTGGATATCCTGTCCTCAGCCAAAGTAGCTAAGGCTGAAGGCAAAAGGGCACACATGGCAAAAAGACGCCGGGTCTGCACAAACGCATCCATAAGTTCCCTTTCAGCCGCCTTAATATCTGAAGATCCGGTAATTATCCTGCTATATAGCTCCTTGAAAGCCTTTACCCTTATAAGTGTCCTGTTAATCATTTCAGCATTAGTTGAATATTTTGCAAAGATAGATTATTACGCTCAAAAAAAATATTTTATCTTTGCTAACCGAATTAAAAAATTACAAGATTATGTATCAAGAAGATTTTGACAATGCTTTCTCACAGGAGAAAAGTGGGGATGATATTTATTCTAGGCCTGTTAGAGCCGGCAAGAGGACATATTTCTTCGATGTAAAGGCCACTAAGAACAACGATTACTATCTTACAATCACCGAAAGCAAGCGCAAGGTTGAGAAAGATGGCCGCTTCAGCTATGACAAGCACAAGATTTTCCTCTACAAGGAAGACTTTGAAAAGTTTGCCCAAGGTCTGGAAGAAGTTGTGCAGTTCATCAAGGAAAAATGCCCTGTACAGGAGAGAGTTTACTCAGAACCTTCTGAAACCCCTCAGTTCCACAACAGCTCTGACGAAGGAACAAATGATTTCACCAATGTAGATTTCGACAAGCTATAGAAAAAGCTTCAAAAGACAGAAACAAACAAATCTTAATAAAGACAAAAAGATCCCCGGGATGTCTGTCCCGGGGATTTCTTTTCCGGCAATCGGCGACCTCGGCAGCACGCGTCCCGGTTACCGGAGAAGCCGATGACCTGGTCATAGTTCTTCAGGAACTGGAACATTTCTCTGGCTACCAGGGAATTCAAGGGTGGAGAGCTGGGTTCTGTCGCCAAGACAAAAAAGCGCTTCAAGGCTCTTGAAGCCTACTTGGCCAAACCTGAAAAGGACCGTCTTATCAATGAAATGAAAATGACCACTGCCATTTACCTGAAAAGCAGCTATCTCAGAGAAAACGCCCTAGGCAAAATGCAGCACCTCCCAATCAACATCGGGATATCGGTCAAAGGGCTGGAATATCAATAAACGAAAAAATGTTACTTCCCTGTCATTGTGTATGACATGTAGTTAGAGTGCCCTATTTCATCATAGGTCTGGGCATCGTAAGCTACAAGGCGTACATAATAAGTGTGCTTGCCCTTCTTAGGGTGAAGATCTGAGTTAAACATCCAGATGATTTTGTCATTGAGCACAAATTTGTCTGTCTTGTTCTTGTTCTTAAAATTCTTGACCTTCTGGACAGGTAAACGCATACTTCCCTCACCTCCTTCATCATCATCCAGATACTCGTGTAGAGTGCCTTTTGGACTTTCAATTTCCATATAAATCTGGACATCATGCTTTTTCATTCCCGTAAAATCGGCTGAGAAATGGCATACCATTTTCTTCTTCCCATTATTGTCTTTCACGTTCATCTCAAGACTGCAGTTCTTGAACGTAGCTTTCTGCCCGTAAACTACATTGGGCTTCAGAGAGGAGAACAGAAATGCCATGATCATCATGACAACAGTAACTCTAAGTGTTGCTTTCATATTTGTTTGTTTTAATAGTTTCTTTCTGAGTGTAAATATAAAAAAAAAAGAAAAACCCTTTCAAGGTATGTCTTAAAAGGGTTAGTCTGTTTTTGAGGTACCAAGCAGAATCGAACTGCTGTACACGGTTTTGCAGACCGTTGCCTAGCCACTCGGCCATGGTACCAGATTGGGAATGCAAATATAGCAATCTTTTTTGATTATTCAACATAAAGGACCAAACCTTTGAGATATTCGCCTTCCGGGTGGCAGATATCTACCGGATGGTCAGATGGTTGAGTCATCCTCGCGATTATCCTGACCTTGCGTTTTGCAATGGTGGCAGCGGAAAAGACAGCCATGGCGAAGTCGTTCTTGTCCACAACCTGAGAGCAGCTGAAGGTGAAGACAATGCCGCCTTGGGCAACCTTTTCTATAGCCATGGAGTTCAGTTTCCTGTATGCTCTCAGAGCGTTTGCCTTGGCGCTGAGGTGCTTGGCAAAAGCAGGAGGGTCCACTATCATAAGGTCATATCTGCCCTTCTCCACATTCTTCAAGTATTCTATGGCATCTGTACAGACACACTCGCAGTTCTGGTTGAAACCGTTCAGTTCCAGATTCTTTTTGCAGGCGTCAATGGCAATCTGGGAACTGTCCACAGAACAGCAGCTTTCAGCTCCGCCGCTCATGGCATAGACAGAAAACCCGCCGGTGTAGCTGAAAAGGTTCAGCACATTCCTGCCCTTGGAAAGCCTCCCTACCATATTGCGGTTTTCCCGCTGGTCCAGGAAAAATCCTGTTTTCTGGCCTTTCTCCCAATCCACAAAGAACTTGCACCCATTCTCAAGAACCTGTGTAAATGAAGGCAAATCAGCATCTTCCCTCTTGTAAAGGTAATCGTCATCGCCGATGAATGTTCCTATAGGAGTGGATTTGGAATAGACCGCATCCAGCTTGCCGTTGAACACATTGACAAGGGCGTCGCATATAAGTTTCCTCTCAGCGTACATCCCGGCGGAATGAGTCTGCATTACCGCCACACGGTCATATATGTCAACAATAAGGCCGGGAAGATAATCGCCCTCTCCGTGCACAAGCCGGAAGCAGTTTGTCATTTCCTCGTTAAGAGATACGAGAGTCTTTAATCGCTGAGTATAAGCTGCTTGTATCCTCTTCTGCCAGAAAGTCTCGTCAATGTCAGAGTTGTCCCAGACAAGCATCCGCACCATAATGGAACCTTTCTGGAAGTGGCCTTTGCCGAGAAGGTTACGATCTGAAGAATAAACTTCCACGGTATCACCGTTCTGGGGATCTCCCTCAATTTTGGCCACAGCTCCTGAAAACACCCAAGGATGGAAACGGAGAAGAGACTGGTCCTTTCCCCTTTTCAGTATGATTTTACCGTGCATTTTGCTTTTATCCATATAAAATTGTTTGACACGTGTCAGACAGACATAAGTTTAATGTACATTTCACGGCAAACCCAGGCATCTATAGCAGCATACTTGAGCTGAGCTTCAGAAAGGCGGCTGCTCTCCCAGTTGGAAAGCTGCTGAGACTTTGAAACCCGGATTCCCAATATGATTGCTGACATTTTCCTTACGCTCTTTTCCTGTATGCCAAATTTCTCCGCCAGAATCTGGAGATCTGCAAAACCGCTGGCATTGAACTTTGCATAGGTGTTGAGGCCGTGTATATCATCACGCACGGCAGCACCTACTTTTATGATTGCCGGATTTGAAAGAATTGAACACAATTCTTCCGGAAGGCCCAGCGGCTGAAGACGAAAAATGTATGCAGCACTTTCTGTTGAGAGCTGAAGCAGGGCCATCCTGTTTTTCGGAGCCTTGGCCACAAAGCAAGGCTTGGTCTCGGTGTCAAAACCTATGACTTTTTCCTTGTTCAACGCCTCAACCGCATCGCGATACTCTTTCCCCAGATTTTCTACAACTATTATATTTCCTTTAAAATCAGCCAACGGCAACTGTTCTATCTGTTCAGTTGCTATATGTGGAAGAAATGACATTTATTTCAGTTTTTCTTTAATCTTTTCGTAAGTGTAAGGCACGAGGTTCTGGATTCGCTTGAGATTATCCGGATTGAGGTTCTCCCTGGAGAACGGAACAGGCACGGTTGTTATTTCTTCTGTACCGGTAAAACGGCCGTACTTGAAATCGTGGGTAAGACCACCATTCGCTTCAAGGTTTTCAGGACCTACCCTGAAATAAGGCACGGAAATGAACGCATCAACATTCCCCCTTCTGGTCCTGAGTGCCATAAGCTTGTCTTCCCTGAGAGACTTGCAGCATTCAATTGCAGTAAAGACGGCAGGATCAATGAACTGGAAGTCATCAGCGATAAGATGGGAATACATCGACATGCCGTTCTTCTTGTATGCCTTGAGCTCAGCAAGACAAGCCTTCAGGGTATCGAGGAGGAAAGGATAATGGGTACAACCCAGAATCACGCTCTTGAGAGGAGCCTGCTCCTTGCTGTTTCTGATTTTCTCCAATAGGCTGACCAGATGGAAGCGGGCATAGTTGGCAGCTGAATTGAGCTGGAATTGCGTGAACTTGCCGTTTTCCTTCTTATAGAGTATTCCGCCGTCTGCAAAGCAGAAGTTATAGACATCCAGAAGCTCTTCCTTTATATCTCCTTCTCCGTCACCCAAAACAGGTCCGCGATAGGTGTCTCTAGGAGCTTTCAGTGAGAGGTCAACAAAGTCCTTCTCCAGATCCACAGCCTCGGCAAAACCAGCACCCTTCTGGTTTACCACAGAAATGAATCCATCATACTTCTTTTCCTTCTTGACCTGCATTATGGTACGGCGGTAAGCGTCAGAATCTATGGTACCTACGGTAGCCATGACGCCGATGGAAAGTGAATCCCTTCCTTCAGATGACAGGATGTCTTCAAAAGCCGCATTTACACCGGCATTGATTACACCGATAACCTTGACTCCGGTTCCTGAAAGTTTCAGAAGATTCTGTATATCGTTCAATCCGTAGGCTGTAGCTGTATTGCAGGCAATAACTATGATCTTGCATTTTTGCTTTTCACCTTTGGCAACCTTGTCGGTAGGCAGTTTATAATACTTGTCGCCGAGAAGGAAAAGGGCATCCTTCACAGCCAGTTCTCTCAGATAGTCCGCCTTCCCTTCTGAAGAATATGTACCGTACGGCATATTTGCCTGGTCTGCAAGGTACTGGAAATCCTCCCCATGGAAGTCAGGTATCCCATCCGACTCCAAGTCACCGTCTATGTTGTCCATATAGTCAGCGCTGAGGATAACTTCCAAAACGGTAAGTCCTCCGGTTCCTGAGTCAAAAACACCGATAGGCAGCTGGCTGCGGTCAACCTCCTGAGGAAAACTGTCAAAGTGCCCATACCAGATACTTGAAGGCTGATTCAAGGCTTTGTCCATTACCGGAGTCACTTCTATGCCGGGAGTCTTTTCATTTTTGCAGGAAGAAGCACAAACCAGTGCCGCCAACGCAAAGAACAGAGTAAAGCAAGACAGATATCTTTTCATAATATTAATAATTGAATTCACCGATCTGGCTCTTGACAGTAAGAGCTGGAAGTCCGGAGCCTCCCTTTTCAACCCGGCCTATAACCCTTGCCGGTATCCCGAAGTTTTCAGAAATAGTTATAATATCCTGAGCATCAGATTCTCCAACATAAAACTCCATTCTGTGGCCCATGTTGAAAACCTTATACATTTCTTTCCAAGGAGTTCCGCTTTCCTCCTGTATGGTCCTGAACAAAACCGGAACAGGAAAGAGGTTATCCTTAATTACGTGTACCCCTTCAACAAAATGGAGGACCTTGGTCTGTGCTCCCCCTGTACAGTGTATCATGCCATGGATGCGGGCTCTCATCTTGTCCAGAACCCGCTTTACGACAGGGGCGTAGGTCCTTGTCGGAGACAGGACGAGCTTCCCGTATGTCAGACCTGTTTCAGGCTCTATGTCTGTAAGATGCTTCGTTCCGCTGTAAACAAGATCGTCAGGCATCGAGGAATCAAAGGTTTCAGGATATTTTGCGGACAGATACTTTGCAAACACATCGTGACGTGCGCTTGTCAGACCATTGCTCCCCATCCCGCCGTTGTAAAAATCTTCATAAGTGGCTCTGCCGTCTGAAGCAAGCCCAACTATCACATCTCCGGGCTTGATGCCGGCATTGTCAATAACCTGGCTTTTACGGATTTTGGCAAAGACAGTCGTGTCTGCAACAACCGTCCTGACAAGATCACCTACATCTGCAGTCTCTCCGCCAGTGGGTATGAGCCTGACACCAAACTCACGCATCTTTGAGACAAAACGCTCTGCGCCGTCTATAAGCCTTTCGATAACCTCTCCTGGAACCAGTTTCTTGTTCCTTCCTATTGTGGAACTTATGTAGATTTCATCTGTAATTCCAACGCAAAGAAGATCATCCGTATTCATCACGATGGCATCCTGTGATATACCGTCCCATACGGAAAGGTCACCAGTCTCTTTCCAGTATGCGTAAGCCAGGGAAGACTTTGTCCCCGCACCGTCTGCATGCATCACGCAGCACCACGGGTCCTCTTCACCTTGAGAGTAAACGTCCTCCACTATCTTACAGAACGCCCTGGGGAACAGTCCTTTATCTACATTTTTGATAGCTTTGTGGACATCTTCCTTCTGTGAAGACACCCCACGAAGCATATATCTGTCAGTATTATTGTCTGCCATCTTATGATCAGTTGATGTGCAAATTTAATAAAACTGACCGTAAGAAGAAAACCGGACCGGCTTCAACTACCGGAAAGACTGAAGTTCCCTGTATTTAGGGAGCGGCCACAGCTCGTCATCAATGACCATTTCCAGCTTGTCAGCCCTCTCCCTGATCTTTGCCATGTAAGGAAAGACTTTCTCGGAATATGCCTTGGCCCTCTTGGGAATGTCAGCTATCTTGTTGGCAACCTTCCTTTCTTCAACCAGTCCGTGGACATTGTCGTGGAGGGAATTTATGTATCCGGATATCTTCTCTATCAGCCTGAGCTGCATTCCGCACATTTCGGAATAATTGTCAGGGAAAAGCTCCTTCAGGCCTTTCACGTTCTTTATCAGCGAGTTCTGGAAGGTAATCGCGGTTGGAATCACATGGTTTGTAACCAAATCGCCGAGTACCCTTGCCTCTATCTGGAGCTTTTTGACATAGATTTCGTTGAGCACTTCGTAACGGGCTTCCGCCTCACGCGCAGTCATTATGTCCAAGTTCTCGAAAAGCCTTATGTTCTCTTTGCGCACATATTCTGAAAATGCTTCCGGAACGCTTATGCTCTTGAGGCCTCTGCGTTCTGCCTCCTCCCGCCACTCCTTGCTGTACCCGTTGCCTTCAAAGCGGATCTTCTTGCTCTCCAGCAGGAACTGCCTGATCACCTTCATCATGGCCTTTGTTTCAGCCATACCCTCAGACATATAACCGGTAACCAAAGACTTGAATCTTACAAGCTGCTCAGCGACCACCGCATTGAGTACATAAATGGATGAGGCCACATTGGCTGAGGAGCCCACAGCCCTGAATTCGAACCTGTTACCGGTGAAAGCAAACGGAGACGTACGGTTCCTGTCCGTGTTGTCAGGAAGAATTTCAGGTATCTGGTTCACGATATGCATCTTGCTGCGGACCTTCACATCCTTGTCTGTAACTGAAGAAATCTTGCCGTCCGGCATATTCTCTATGCTCTCCACAAGCCTTGTAAGAGTTTCTCCGATAAAAATGCTCAGGACTGCAGGAGGCGCCTCGTTCCCTCCCAGGCGGTACATATTGTTCAACGATGCCACTGTACTCATCAGCAAGTGGTTATGCTCGTAAACACCTCTCATCACGGAAGAAAAGAAGCACAGGAACTGAAGGTTTGCTCTCGGATTCTTGCCTGGCTTGAGAAGGTTGACTCCGGTATTTGTCACAAGGCTCCAGTTGCAGTGCTTGCCGCTGCCGTTAACACCGTCAAAAGGCTTCTCGTGGAAAATCACCCTCAGATGGTGCTTCTCGGCGATGGCTTTCATTATGATCATCATCATAAGGTTCTGGTCGGAGGAAATGTTGGCCTCCCCATAGATAGGAGCAAATTCGAACTGGTTGGGAGCCACCTCGTTATGCCTGGTCTTCAAGTGCACGCCCAACTTGTAGGCCTCTGTCTCAAAGTCCTGCATGAATGCCATGACGCGGCTTGGGATAGCACCGAAGTAGTGGTCTTCCAGCTGCTGGTCCTTAGCCGCGGTATGCCCGAGAAGCGTCCTGCCACAGGCAACCAGATCCGGTCTGGCGCTGTAAAGAGAACTGTCCACAAGGAAATACTCCTGCTCAATTCCAAGTTGAGGTATCACCTTCTCCACATTCTTGTCAAACATCTTGCATACGGCAACTGCTGCCTTGTCTATTGCGGCAATTGACTTCAGGTGAGGTGTCTTCTGGTCCAGGGACTCACCGGTATAGGCCACAAAAACGGTTGGGATACAAAGAGTCTTTCCTATTATAAACGCAGGAGAGGTAGGATCCCAGGCCGTGTAGCCTCTGGCTTCAAAAGTGTTCCTCAAGCCACCGTTAGGGAAACTCGATGCGTCCGGCTCCTGCTGTATGAGGGTGCTACCCTTGAAATTCTCGAAAGAACCGCCACCTGCACTCCTGACCGGATCCGAGAAGGACTCGTGCTTTTCTGCCGTGGCATCCGTAAGCGGTTGAAACCAGTGGGTATAGTGAGTGGCACCCATCTTCACGGCCCAGTTCTTCATTCCCAGTGCAATCTGGTCAGCCACCTCTCTCTCTATCTTGGCTCCGCTCCCGACAGCATCCACAACAGCTTTGTAAGCCTCTACAGACAGATAAAGCTGCATCTTGGGAAGATCAAAGACATTGACGCCAAAATACTCTGAAACAGGACGGTCATCAACAAAGAATCGCTGAGCCTCATGAATTGAACTCTCTGCCAAGGCTCTTGTTCGGACATTGCTCATAACAAACTAACTAAAAGGTACTTATAATAATACAATCTTAAACCTCTGGACCAACGAACTTCCAACCTCCCAGCATCAACCAACAAACTTCCAACCTCCCAGCATCAACCAACGAACTTCCAACCTCCCAGCATCAACCAACAAACCACAAAGAATATCACATAAAAATGATAATATTTCCGGAAAATAGCCTAATAAGGACCATTTCTACCCACAAATATAGATATTTTCCCAAAAAATCACCTCAGAAACAAGATATTTTCATCAAAAACAGCCTCAGATTTAAGATATTTCCCCAAAAGGCACCACAGATTCAAGATATTTCCCCGAAAGGCAACACAGATTCAAGATATTTCCCCAAAAAGGCACCACAGATGCAAGATATTTCCCAAAAGGCACCACAGATTCAAGATATTTCCCCAAACCAATAAAGAAGCCTATTGTATCTGAACCGCAAAACTTTTCACAAGGCAATCTCTGAAAAAAGACAGTTAAAAAAATTTCTATATGCTCTCTAAAATGCCATCGTTGAAAAAAAATCTTAACTTTGTGAAAAGCCCGTTTGTTCAAATTTGTTGTTTGATATTATATGGAGGTAATTATGAACAAAAGTTTTTGGCTTATCACTACAGAACAGCTTAAAGGTAAGCTCTGGTTCAAAGATGAAGAAGACTACAAGGTCGGGATGAACTATGTTGCTATTCTGTCTTCAACATCACCGGTCAGTGTCTTGGCTTTCATTTTGATGTCTAATCATGTGCATTTTGTTGTCGAAGGAAACTATTCAGAGGTTTATGCCTTTATTGGACGTTTTAAGAGCCTCTATTCTCAATACTCCAGCCACAAATATTCAGACAAGGAGTTATTGAGGAATAATTCTGTGGACATAAGACCGGTTTCATTAACTGACGAGTCACTGCTTAGGGCCATAGCCTATGTACAAATGAACAGCGTAGCTGCAAACATTTGCATACAAGCATCTGGATATCCCTGGGGAACAGGTGATGCCTTCTTTAGGGTCTCGCCTTCAGCAGGCAAGCCCCTTGGAAGTTATAGGGTCTTGGAGTGCCGGAAAATGCTTCACAGCAAGATATCCTTGCCTAAAGATTACATCGTTGATAACAGAGGCTTTGTATTACCGGAGTCTTATGTCCAAGTCAAGTTTGTTGAATCAGTTTTCCGAACGCCAAAGCGCATGATGGCATTTCTTCTAAACTCTTCCAAAATAAAAAGCCATCCCGACAAAAATCCGAAATTCAGCGATATGCTCTTGTTATCTACACTTCGCGAGTTGTGCCAGTCAGCATTTGGCGTCAAGGATTTCTCTAATCTCGATTATAATCAGAAAGCTGATGCTTTAAGAATACTGCGTTATCGCTTCTTTTCCGACTCAAAACAGATTTCACGGGTAACGGGTCTAGATATTGAGGTGGTGGACAAACTTCTTGATTCTTTCTACCTTCAAGACCGGTGAATGTGTCCAGGTGGTGCTCAAATCGGGACACCTGGACAGGATTTCCCGCTGGATGTGTCCAGGTGGTGCTCAAATCGGGACACCTGGACTGGATTTCCCGTTGGATGTGTCCAGGTGGTGCTCAAATCGGGACACCTGGACAGGATTTCACGCTGGATGTGTCCAGGTGGTGCTCATATCGGGACACCTGGCCAGGATTTCCCGTTGGATGTGTCCAGGTGGTGCTCAAATCGGGACACCTGGACAGGATTTCCCGCCGAGTGTGTCCAGGTGGTGCTCAAATCGGGACACCTGGACAGGATTTCACGCCGAATGTGTCCAGGTGGTGTTCAAATCGGGACACCTGGACAGGATTTCACGCTGAATGTGTCCAGGTGGTGCTCAAATCGGGACACCTGGACTTAGATGGAGGTTGAATCGTCTGGATTGAGATCAAAAAAGCCGGCGGACTCATTCCACCGGCTTTTTGATTTGCCTGATCAAGTTTCTTTCAGGATGCTGCTTTCCTTCAGGATGCTGCTTTCCTTCAAGACGCTACTTTCTTCCGGGATAAACCTTCAGGCCTTCCTCAAGGCACTTGATGGCGTGCTCTATGTCCTCAACCTTGAGAACGTACGCAAGTCTCACCTCGTCAACTCCTGTGTTTGGAGTTGCATAGAAACCGGCTGCAGGGGCTACCATAGTGGTTTCTCCGTTGTAGTTGAACTCTTCAAGCATCCACTTTGCAAAGTTCTCGGCTGAATCAACCGGCAGACGTGCGATGGTGTAGAATGCTCCCATCGGTTTAGGAGTGAACACTCCAGGAATCTTGTTGAGCATATCGCACATTACATCTCTTCTGTGGATGTACTCGGCCTTGACGGCTGCAAAGTACTCGGCCGGAGTGTCCAGTGCCGCCTCAGCTGCAATCTGCTCTACTGTAGGTGAGCAGAGGCGGCTCATGGCAAACTTCATTGTAGCGGCCATAACTTCCTTGTTCTTTGAAACTATGCAACCGATACGCGCACCGCACATGCTGTAACGCTTTGAAACAGAGTCAAGCAGCAGGACATTCTGGTCCAGGCCCGGAATCTGCATCGCTGAGAAATGAGGGTCGTCTGAATAGCAGAACTCCCTGTAAACCTCGTCTGAAAGAAGGAAGATGTTGTGCTTCTTGACTATCTCGCCGAGTTTGAGCATGCTTTCCTTTGAGTAGAGGGTTCCTGTAGGGTTGCCAGGGTTGCAAATGAGGATAGCCTTGGTCTTTGGAGTGATGTACTTGTCAAATTCCTCGATAGGAGGTACCTGGAAACCATCGTCTATCTTGGTGGAGATAGGAACCAGGGTAACGCCTGTCTGGATGGCGAAAGCGCGGTAGTTGGTGTAGAAAGGCTCCATTACGACAACCTCGTCCCCAGGGTTGCAGAGAACTGTCATTGCAAACAGTACAGCCTCTGATCCTGAAGTTGTAACGATGATGTCTGATGCATCCACATCTATACCTATCTTGTTGTAGTAGCCTGCCAGGCCCTTGCGGTAACTCTCGATTCCTGCTGAATTGGCGTATGCCAGATTGTTGAGGTGGATGTTGCGGATAGCCTCCATTACACACTTAGGGGAGTCGATGTCCGGCTGGCCGATGTTCAGGTGGAAAACCTTTACGCCTCTTTTCTTTGCTGCCTCAGCGTATGGCACCAGCTTCCTGATAGGAGAAGCAGGCATTTCTATTGCTTTCTGTGAAAGAGTTAACATGATTGTTGATTTTTTGTATTGTATTTATTGTTCTTTGTTTCTCAGCGATTTGTTAGTCTGCGCTGGCAAGAGAGTACATGAAGCCTTCCAGATGCTTCTGGATGTCTCTTGTAGGGCAGGAGTAGTTGTTGACGAGTATCGCAAACTTTATCAGTCCATGTTTCGGGCCTGCATAGACATATCCGGCATAAGTCTTGACGCAGCTCAAGCTTCCGCTCTTGGCATGAACTCCGGCTGCTATGTCCTTGTCGAATTTCTTCCTGTCTGTAAGCACGGTACGGAATGTTCCGACTCCAGGATAAGGCATTCCTTCCACAAATTTTTCAAAGCAAGGCTGCTTTGCCATAGCCATATAGAAGTTGCAGAAGAAATCCGGAGAAAGGTAGTTCTCGCGGCTCAGACCGCTACCATCGTCCTGGGTGTAACCTAAAGTGTTCACTCCCAGAGAGTCAAGGATCTTCTTTGCGGCCCTCTTGGACGCCCTGTATGAGCCGTCGCCGAACATCTTTTTGCCAAGCTGCTTGAAGAGAGTCTCAGCATAGAAGTTGTCGCTGACAAGCAGAGTCTGGGCGGTTATCTTCCAAAGCTCCGGAGAATAAGTGGTGACAACCTCTGTAAGGTCCGTCTTCTCCACGTCTTCTACAGGCAATACATCTGAACCAAGGATGACTATTCCCTGTGAAATAGCAAAATCCCTGAAAGCGGCGCCGCAGGAAAGGTATGAAAACTTGTTGGAAATTGTGGAACGGATGGTATCCCTGTCAACCGGAACGCTGCCGGTGAACTTTCCTACTCTCGCAAGGTCCGAGCAGTTGTATTCAGACCAGTCTCCGCTCTTTGCAGGGCCTGTTGTCAGGGCATTTACGTATGTGAAACCAGGAATCTGAGGATAGAGAACCTTGATCTGTGGTTTTTCGCCTTCTTTCTTTCCAGGGATAATCCTCACGTTCTGGATGTCCTGGTGGAAAGGCAGGCCGCTAGGAGCGGAACCATAGTCGTAGCCGATGTTTCCCCAAGCCCAGGAAGAAGGAATCACTTCCCTGTCGAGATAACTGTCATCTACTATGATGTTTCCCTGTACTTTATTGATCCCCATCTGTTTGAGAGCTGAAGTCCATACTCCGAAAATGGAGTCTATAGGATAAGCCATGCCGTCTTCGCTGCCAAGTGTAGGATCTCCTCCACCCACAATCCAAAGATCGCCGAGGAGTGTTCCGCCGCTTACGGAGCCGCTGTACTTGAGAGTTGTAGAGAACTTGTAGTCCACTCCAAGGTAAGCCAGAGCCATACCGCAAGTTACTGTCTTGAGGGTAGATGCTGTAAGCACAGGAAGATTGGAGTTCCATTCTGCCACAACCTTTCCGTTCTTGTCCACTGCCTTGATGGCAGCAACAGCGTTCAGATAGTTGGGATCTTTCTTGATCACCTTGTCTATGTACTCCTGAGGAGTATAGGCACTCTTCTTAGCCTGCGCGAAAAGATTTGCCGCAGGTGCCGCCGCAATCAAGAAGGCAACGGCCAGAGATAACAGTGAAACAGTCTTTTTCATATCGTTTTAATCAAAATCGCCATATTTATGAAAACGGACCCAAATGTAGTCTTAAACAATCAAATTACCAAGTCTGGAGATAACCATTGCACACAAAAGCAAAACAATTTCCACTCTCAGGAAAGAATTGCTTCCATACTGCGAGAAATACCGGGCCAGCAGCACGGCGGAAGGACAGCAGGCCAGAAGCGCAACCTCTGAAGCATTGGAAGAAGAAAACATGATGAAAATGGCAGAGCATACCATCACGTTCATTATCTGAACCTTCAAGGCATAGGACTCGGAGATGCCATATTCCCCCATCTTGCTCAAAAACAGCAGGGAAGCGTGAACGCACATCATCAATACGCAGAAGATGAAGAACAAGGCAGGAATATCCAGAGAAAACAGGCCGGCTCTGATATATGTCATTCTGCCCCAGAAACTTGTCAATTGAGACAAGACATCCCCTCCAAAGATGTATATAACTCCGGATACAAGTATGTAAGGAACGGCCAGACCGCCGAAAAACTTCAGGAGGTTCCGCACGGTATCTGTCAGACCGGCAATGAGCATCAGCGAAATTACCAGCGGGGCCACCCACATGACAGGCGGAAACAACATCGCTGAGACACCGATGAAAAAGAATGCAGTAAAATACTGCTCCTTAAGAAGGCAGAACTGAGCCCACAGCAGCAAGATGGCCGAAAGGTGAATAAAACTGCCCATAACGGCTCCGGGGCAAGCAAAAATGAAAGCCGCGCTCAGCACCACGGACAACATCCTGTTCTGGTGCCTGATTGCAACAGGTTCTGCAGTGATATATACAGAAACAAGCATCAGGACTATACAAGCCAAACCGCCGGCCAGAAGCCAGAACTGTTCACCCTGCAAACGAAACACATTACCGCGGCCTACCAGCAATGAGGTCAGAAACAGAAAGATAGCCACAACATACAGCGCCACCTTATTGTTGTATCCAAGGCCTTCCGTCTGCTTCTCCATAGCTGTTAACCTTCTATATAGCGGATAATGTCCAGACCGATGTCCCTGCGGAAATATTTGCCGTCAAAGTCTATGTTTTCCAGCTCCGCGTAGCAGGTCTCCCTGCCTTGGACGATGCTCTTTTTCCATGAACCTGACTCCCCTTCTCCAGCAGGAGGGAAACTGTTGGAAGTTATGGCAAGAACCCTTCCGCCTGAAGTGACTATGGAACCGTCCTCTGCCAAAGATGTTCCGCTGTGGAACACTTTCACAGGACTTGTGAAAGAGCCGCAGGAATGTACACGGCTGCCGGAAATCCTCTTTCCTTTAGGGTAGCTTCCAGGATATCCGCCGCTCACGCAAACCACCGTAAGAGCACTTGAAGGAGAAATTGAGATTCTCTCTTCTTTAAGGCAGCCTTTGGCACAAGCAGAGAGATGGTGCAGCAGGTCAGAGTCTATCCTGGTCATGACAGCCTCGGTTTCAGGATCTCCCATCCTGACATTGTATTCAATGACATAAGGGTCTCCTCCACAGTTCATAAGCCCCAGGAAAATGAAACCTCTGTAATCTATCCCCTCTTCCCTCAAACCGGAAAGCGTAGGTTCTATGATCCTTTCCGCCACCTTTTTCCGGAAAGCATCATCAGCGAAAGGCACGGGAGAGACAGCCCCCATACCTCCGGTGTTCAAACCAGTGTCTCCTTCTCCTATCCTCTTGTAATCTTTTGCCTCAGGCAGCACGAGATAATCCTTACCGTCTGTCAGAATGAACATTGAGACCTCTATGCCTGAAAGGAACTCCTCAATGACCACAGTCTTTGATGCGGAGCCGAACTTTCCTCCAAGCATATTCCTCAGTTCAGATTTGGCCTCTTCCAGATCCTGGCAGATAAGTACGCCCTTGCCGGCTGCCAGACCGTCTGCCTTGAGAACGTAAGGAGCCTTCAGGCTTTCAAGAAAACGGTCTGCCTCAGCGATTGTCTCAGAGGTGAAGCTCTGGAAGGCTGCTGTCGGTATTCCGTATCTGAGCATGAATTTCTTTGCAAACTCCTTGCTCCCTTCCAGGGCGGCACCGTCAGCACAAGGGCCCACGAAAAGGACTTTACCCAGCTGAGGGTCCTGCTTGAAGAAATCGCCGAGCCCACCTACCAGAGGATCCTCCGGCCCTACGACAACTAAGTCTATATTATGTTCAAGAACAGCATCCTTTATCTGCTGGAAGTCTTTGACGCTTCCGGGGATATTCTTCCCTATCTGGGCCGTGCCCGGATTGCCCGGCATCGCATAAAGTCCAGTACAATCTTTGCTCTGACTTAATTTCCAAGCTATTGCATGCTCCCTACCGCCACTTCCCAATACAAGTACGTTCATATATTCCAAATGTTTTACAGTTCAATCCTTGCACTGTGCAAGCCCTTCTCACGGATAGCCTCCAAGACTTGAGGAAGAGCCTCAAAAAGGTTGCCCGCACATTTTATGGAATCGTGGAAAGCGATAATGGCTCCGCTTTCCAGATATGGAACCACATTCCTGACGCATTTCTGCCCGTCCGTGCGGCGGCTGTAGTCGCGGCTTATTATCGTCCACATTATGTGCCGGTACCTTTCAGCCAGAACACGAGCCTGGCTGGGCCCTATCCGCGCATACGGAGGACGGAAAAGGTTGGAATGAATCAAGTCATCAGCGATGTCAATATCCCTGACATAGTCTCCGGTCTTCATCCCCCACCCTTTGACATGGCTGTAGGAATGGTTGCCCACTGCATGGCCCCTTCTTTTGATTTCCTCAAACAATTCCGGGAACATCTCCACGTTCTTGCCCAGGCAGAAGAAAGTGGCCTTGGCGTCAAATTTATCCAACTGGTCTAAAACCCAAGGAGTTACTTCTGGCCTTGGCCCGTCATCAAAGGTAAGGTACACCTCTCCCTTGGTGTTGGGCAGTTTCCAGATGAAAGAAGGAAACAGTCTTTTGATGAATTTCGGAGGATCTATCTTCATTTCCCGCTGATAAAATTCAAGCCATAAAGATAGTGCAAATCCTGGATAATTCTTATTATTTTTGCAGATATGAACAGAACATTCAAAATATCAGTCACCATACTTTGGACACTGTCAGTCCTGTTTGCCTGCTCAAAGGAAAAAATCCTCAGGAAAGACCAGGTTGCCACCATAATGTACCAATTATTCGTCGCCGATGAATATGCCAAAACCTATTCTGAAATCAACCTTGCCGCAGATTCCATTCTTCTCTACCAGCACGTGTTTGAAAAGAACGGCTGCACCCTGGAAGATTACCAAAGGTCCATCAAGCACTATCTCCAGGATGAAAAGGCCTACACCTACATCCTTGACAAGGCTACCGAGATTGCCAAGGACAGTTCTGCTGCAGCGAGCAAGGATTTCGATACAGGACGCCACGGCCTGTATTTTACCGTACCTTACATAGCTCCTATTGGCATAAACGCTCCTGACGACTGGTGGAACAAGAATTTCCAGGGAGACAGGTTTGTGACAGGCCAGTTCTACAAAAACCTCCAGAGAGTTCTTGTAAAACAAAAGAAAACTGAAGCAAAAGGTCTTGAAGAACCAAAAATGGAATTGGCAAAATGAGGAAAATAGCAGCAGATTATGTATATACTCTCGATGGTGGAGTGAAACCCGTTTTCAGACCATTGATAGAAGTAGAAGACAGCGGCCGGATCATATCCGTCAATCAATATGAAGATACTGATTCCCTCCCCGCCGGCACTGAATATCATCAAGGCACGCTTGTACCCGGGTTTGTGAACGCCCACTGCCACATAGAACTCTCTCATCTCAAGGACGCCTTCAAAGAAGCCACCGGAATGAGCGGTTTCATCAACCAGATCAACGAACTCAGGGAAAGTGTCGATAAGGAAGGCCGGCTGAAGGCTATGGAAGCTGAATTCAAGAACTTCTCCCTGCAGGGAGTTGTGGCTGTTTCAGATATCAGCAACTGCAACGAGAGCTTCATATTCAAGAAAGAATACCTCAACTATTCACATTCTGATGAAAAGCCGCTGTTCCCGGTTTACTACAGGACATTCGTGGAACTTTTCGGAACAGAGAAACAGGATGCCCCGCAGATCCTTGCCGGCGGGCAGAGAGTTGCTGACGAAGCCTCCGCGATGGGGCTAGAAGCCAGCGTAACTCCGCACTCCTGCTATACCATGAGCCCGAGACTGCTGGAAATCACGGCAAAAAGAGGGCTGGAAAGCGGCATCATCTCATACCACAGCCAGGAAAGCCAGGAAGAAGAGGATATGATAATGAAAGGCAGCGGAGCCCTTGCAGACAACTATCGCGGAAGAGGTCTTTCCACGCCTCCTGTAACAGGAACCACAGCCTTGGAATACTTCATAGACCGTCTTCTGGAAGCAGAAAAAGAAAACGGTGGCGGAAACAGCAAAGCCCAGAAACAGGCCGGAAAGATTGGCGGCAGGATAAATCTTGTCCATAACGTTGTCATAAGCCAAAGGAGCATAGACAGGGCCAAAGAAACTCTCCTGAGCCCGTTCTTTACCATCTGCCCTCTTTCCAACATCTTCATCCACAGGCAGCTTCCGCCTATTGAACTTATGAGGAGAAACAACCTAAAGATCTGCCTGGGAACAGACAGCCTGTCTTCCAACCACATACTGGATATGGTACGGGAGATGGAATGTCTGCAGAAGAGCTTCCCTGACCTTGAGCTGGGTGAAATCCTCAGCTGGACCTGCGCCAACGGAGCAGAACTGCTCGCAAGACAAGACATCCTGGGAAGCATCGCGCCTGGAAAGACTCCGGGGCTGGTATTGCTTGAAAACCTTCAGGATTTCAAAATAACAGAACGCACCACATCAAGGAGAATTGTTTGACAGAAAACGATGGCTGAAAAGCCTGTCAGCAAAAACACAAAAAATATGTCCACAAAGCTATTTGAATCACTCATAGTTGGTCCTATACATAGCCGCAGACTGGGAACCTCTCTGGGCATAAACCTCCTGCCGGAACACGGCAAGATATGCACATTCGACTGCATCTACTGTGAATGCGGATGGAACAAGGACCACAAGGAAGACAAGATTATTCCTACATCATTACAGGTCAAGGAAGCTTTGACCAAAAGAGCGGTTGAACTCACCAATGAAGGCATAAAGGTTGACTCAATCACATTTTCCGGGAACGGTGAGCCTACAACCCATCCGGAGTTCGCCAAGATCGTAGATATAGCTGTAAGTATAAGAGACAAATACCTCAAAGGTGCAAAAGTTTCCGTCCTGAGCAACGCCTCAATGATCTGGAAAGAGGATGTCAGACAGGCACTGATGAAGGTGGACAACCCCATTCTCAAGATCGATTCCACAGAAGCTGCATTGGTCAGAGCCGTAAACCGCCCTGCCCCAGGCTACAGCCTCAGCAAAACCATCGAGAACCTCAAGAAGTTCAACGGCAACTTCATACTCCAGACCATATTCTTCAAAGGCAAGGCAGAAGATCCACAGAGCGGACAAATCCTTGACATAGACCTTACAGACAAGGCTCTGGCCGAAGACTGGAGAAAACTTGCAAGAGAACTCCGTCCAAGACAGATAATGATGTACACCCTGGACCGCGACACCCCGGCCAAAGGGCTTTCAAAAGCCACAATGGATGAAATGCGGGAAATCGCACTCCCACTTGCCAAAGAAGGCTTCAACATAACCATCAACGGAGAGCCGGTATAATGCGACAGAAAAAGAACACACATTATGAGAGCAGTAATACAGAGAGTGAAACACTGTAGCGTCACCATAGACGGCAAAGTGAAGTCATCCATCGGCAAAGGAATGCTCGTGCTGCTGGGAGTCGGAGAAGAAGATACCACAGAAGACATAGACTACCTGGTAAAGAAAATCACAAACCTCAGGATCTTCGACGATGAGAACGGAGTGATGAATATCTCAGTCCTGGACGACGGCGGAGACATCCTGGTGGTGAGCCAGTTCACCCTGATGGCCTCCACTTACAAAGGCAACCGCCCTTCATACATCAGGGCTGCCAAACCGGAAATCTCCGTCCCGCTTTACGAGGAGTTTGTAAGACGCATCGGCATCGCGATGAATCCAGACCCTTCAAAGCCAAAGAAGGAGATTGCAACCGGAGAGTTTGGAGCTGACATGAAAGTGGAACTCCTAAATGACGGCCCGGTAACAATCATAATGGACAGCAAACAAAGGAATTTCTAAAAACATACAGATATGAAACTGACAGAAAAATACAGCCTGACCATAAACGCTGAAGAACTTGAGAAGGAACTTGCCCAAATAAAGGAACAGGCAAAAGCCAACTTCAATGCAGAAAACCTCAAGATTGCCTTAGGAGCGATTGACCTGACAAGCCTCCACACTTCTGACACTCCGGAATTCATTGCAAAGTTCACTTCCAAGGTCAACAACTTCAAGGCGCAGTATCCTCAGTATCCGCTTCCTGCATCAATCTGCGTCTATCCTAACTTCGCAAAGACCGTAAAGGAAAACCTCAAGGAAGAGGGAGTCGGAATCACCACTGTATCCGCCTGCTTCCCTTCATCCCAGAGTTTCCTGGATGTCAAGGAACTGGAAACAAGACACGCTATCGAGGGTGGAGCCACGGAGATAGACATCGTGCTTCCGCACAGCTCTTTCGTCGCCGGTAATCTGGAAGAGACCAGAAAGGAAATCTCATCACTGAGAAAGGTTACGGAAGGCAAGACCCTGAAAGTCATTCTGGAAAGCGGAGCACTCCAGACAGGTTACCCAACCCTCCAGGAAGGAGTCGAGGCCATTGCAGAAGCATCTTTGCTTGCCCTTGAGGAAGGTGCGGACTTCATCAAGACCTCTACCGGAAAGCAGGAACCGAGCGCTACCCCTATCGCAGCCCTAGTGATGTGCAAGTGCCTGAAAGCGTTTATGGAAAAGACCGGAGAAAGAAGAGGCTTCAAACCTGCCGGCGGAGTCTCATCTTCAGAAGATGCAATACTCTATCTGACTATCGTTGAACACACTATGGGAAGAGAGCAACTGTCTCCAAAGTATTTCAGGATTGGAGCCAGCAGCCTTGCCAACAAGGTACTCACCTCCCTTGAAGGCGCTCCCGTTAAGTTCTACTAAGTTCCAGACAGCAGCCTGCAAGAACTACTGTTCTGCCTTGAGCATTTCATCAGCCACGGCATTTATCAGACCGTTACGCGTAAGCAAATCTCCCGAACCTGAGCCAGCTGGCTCAGGCCTTCCGGCATCAATGCAATACTCCCAGTACATTACCCCAAGAAGCTTGTGTTCCTTGGCAAACCTGCACTTGGCCCTGATAGACTGCCAGTTTTCAAAGCCATATACCAGATTGCCTTCTTTATCAGCGATGTAAGGAACCTGGGCAATCTCATCCCATACTACCGAGAAGCCTTCTCCAGGCTGCCCCGTCTCCCAGAATTCTTTCTGGAAAGGATAATCCACTCCACCGCCGCTCTTTCCGTAGAACGGCATTCCAAGCACCAGCTTAGCTGGATCAAGCCCTGCCGCAATGTGCATCATCACAGCCTCTTCCGTAGTGCATTGCCCTGCAATGCGGCTCTCCGCCGGAGAGGAACCGCCGCCAGCACAACTTCCATCTGAAACCGAGAACTCCTGTCCCTTCTCCTTAACCTGAAGTTGAATAGCATACTGCCTGAAGTAATCGGCGTTGAGAATCACCGGAGTCTGGTACATCTGCCCGTATTGCTGGGCAACTGTAGAATCAGACGGATAGCCCAGAAAACCAAATCCCATCCTTAGGTTTCCGATAAGGCTGTCTCGGAGAAGCTCTGTCTCGAACCTCTTCAGCGGAGCATGGTGATATGGAGCCACGGCCATATCGTAACTCATTATGTTGTAGAAGTCTATGTATGGATCAACGGCCTTGAAATCAATGAACCTTGCAGTGGATATGGTTGCAATTGTCAAGAGCTTGTCATCGCCGAGAGCCTCTCTTAGTTCTTTTACCCAAAGGGTGAAATTGTCAATATCGGTAGGAGCTGAAGAAATGCCTGCCACACCGCTGGAAGGATATTCCCAGTCCAGGTCTATGCCGTCTATGCCATAATCCTCGACAACCTTCTTGCAGGCAGCAACAAAAGCGTGCCTGTAGGCGGTGTCGGTGACCATCTCGCTGAAGCGGCCGCTCCCCCATCCTCCGATGGAAAGCTGCATGAAAACCTTCCTCTGTGCAGTCTTGTTATACTCGTTCTTCAGATCGGCGATCTCCTTGAACCGCGGTGGGTTCTCAATGCTCAAACCTGAAAATGTACTGTCTATCCTGCCGAAAGCATAATCAATGTGAGTGACCTTCCCGAAATCCGGAAGTGGCTTCCCCTGCCCTCCGCTGACATAAGCCACTACCACCGGACCCTTTTCTCCATTGTCAGGAGCCTCATAAGACCCGATGCAACCGCCAAACAACAAAGCAGCCGAAAGAACAACTACAATAAATATCCTGAACATAGCGCCAACAAAGTTAAAAGGAATTACTCTTTCTCCCGGAATCGATTTGTCAAATTCCGATTTATCAATTTTTCATTCTTTTGTAAATATGTACACTGTAACTGTAGGTAGAATAACCAATAACAGCAGCGCTATCTCTACCAATGCGTATGACCCGAAAAGGTCCACCAGTGTCTGGAATTTCAGAATTCCGTCAACCAGCAGGACCAAGAGCGCGAACCAGCATACACCGAATATCGCTGCGAACTTGAGATTTCTTTTCTTCAGTTTCATCTTAAAGAAAGGGGATAACACTTACAATGATGTAAAAGCCTCTGCAATTGCCGCTTCGCTGGCTTTCATGGCGTCCAAAGTCTTCTGCAACACCTCATCCAGGGGCCAGCCAAGCATTTCAGCGCCCTTCTCAATCACCTCGCGCGAGCAACCGGCGGCAAAGGTCTTTACCTTATACTTTTTCTTCAGCGATTTCAGTTCCATATCCTGGACACTCTTCGACGGGCGCATCAGTGCGGCCGCCCCGATCAGTCCCGTGAGCTCATCGGTGGCGAAAAGTACTTTCTCCATCGTGTGCTCAGGCTTCACATCCACATGCATACCGTAAGCATGGCTGCAGATGGCGTGTATCATATCTTCGCCGATACCAGCTTCACGCAGCAGCTCAGGAGCTTTGATGCAGTGCTCATCGGGATACATTTCAAAGTCGATGTCATGCAGAAGTCCTACGAGTCCCCAGAAATCTTCCTCGTCGGCAAAGCCCAGCTCCCTGGCGTACCAACGCATCACAGCCTCCACCGTCAAAGCATGACGAAGGTGAAACGGATCCTTGTTGTATTTCTTGAGCAGCACGACGGCCGCTTCCCTTGAGATGTGCTTCTCCATAATCGTTGATTAATTCTGTTATGCGGCATAAATATACAGACAATCGGCCTGATGACAAAGAATTGAAAATCGAGAATAAGCCCTGCAAGATAAGTAACGGAAGATAGAGAATAAGCCATTGCAAGATAGGTGATTGAACATTAGCAAGATATAACTTTTCTAGTACATAAAATCAAACACAGGGGCAGTTGTCGCGTGATAATGCAGACGGTTGCTACTTGGTGCGTTGCGGCCTGTTGTAACGAGGTGTGTTGTTGGCTATTTTCGGCTCAGTATTGTGGCGGTTGCTAAGTGGCGTTGCGTGGTGCTGCGGCATGCTGCGGCATGTTGCGGCATGTTGTAACGAGGTATGTTGTGATGTGTTTTTGGCTCAGTGTTGTGGCGGTTGCTAAGTGGTGCTGCCTGGTGCTGCGGTCTGTTGTTACGAGGTGTGGTGGAGTGTTTCCGGCGTTTAATGTATGTCGTTGCAATGTTGAAAGTGGGTGTAGCGTAGTGTGTGAGGGAGGGCGTTTTCGACAAACAGCTGATAATGAGCAGTATAAAACATTGAGGGGTAGCAACTTTAGCCACCCCTCAAATATGTAAGTTATTGATTATATGCTCTTTGCAAAAAACGGGCACTACCGTTTTTTTAATCTATTCGTTTTTGACATAAATCAAACTGACAAATTTTTTTCATAGTCCAGTCCTATTTCAATATCATGTATTGCTGACGGAATCAAATATAGCAAATAATTTCAGTACTTCTCCCAGGATCCTTTTAAAGAGAACCAAAATTCCTTGCCTTTTTCAAGCAGATAGATATTCCGGCTCTTAACATTGAACTTTTTGAAATCACGAGTATTGTGTAAATTGTCAAAAGGTCCGTTTTCGTCAAAGACTATTATTCCATACCTTGAGGTTGACTTGACAAGTTTTACCTTAATTCGTGGAGGAAAATACTGTATCTCGGTTATAACGCCTTCTGCTAAGTTCTTGTACGAGCCTGTTCTACGCAGAATCGTCTCTTCTTTTTCAGTAGTGAAACCATGTGGAAAAATATAGTAGAGCCTGGTTCCTACTTCAAGTCCTTCTTTTTCAAATAGTGGCCGGTATCTGTTTCCGTTATACTCCAGTTCTTTATCATCCCACGGATTACTCAGTCCCATATTCTCAAATCTCTCATACTTCTTTTTCAATTCTTCAGGAAGTATAAACCTTTTGTATCGTTCCTTAATCTCATCCAGTCCGATATCCTTGTGTTTTCTCCAGTTGATATAAGCATCTTCGATAACCATGGACATGTCTTCTGGATGCCTTACGCCAATGCTCTTCATGTAGACAGCCAGACGTGAACTCCACCACAAAAGCCATTGATTTCTCAACCACATACCTGACATGTCAATGACGTCGTCCTGTCCAAACACGGGTTTTTCTTCATCTGTGAGCAGGGAGTCCAGACACCTTACTGCATCTTCCAAATCTTTTGGAATATAGTGCCCGTTAATTCTTTCTGCCTGCCGGTAGATTTCTATATCTGTAGTAAAACCCTCTTTTGTCTGAGCGTTGGAATAGATAGTAAAGAAAACAGAGATTATGAAAATGATATACTGTGTGGTCTTGGTCATGGTTAAAACCTTTGTGTTTTAATCTATTCGTTTTTTGACATAAATCAAACCTCTGAAGACGCCATCACCTATGCATTTCACACCTTTTCTGATTTTAGCACTATTCAATTCTTTGTTATTTTCAACTTCAAGTAAAATGCCCAATGCATCTATAATAAACTTGTGATGACCCATATTATTATTTTTAGATATTTTCTAAGACGTTTTTCTATTAAAAATCCGTGTCGGGCGCAATTTCAATTTAGATTATATATTTAACAAATAATCAAGAACGGCATCCCAGTTTGGGAATTGCTCCGATCCGAACTGTATCCATTCGCCCTTGAACTCGCAGGTGCCATTCTTACCACGGTCGTCAATCAGATAGTCGCCTTCGACAAGGTCTTTCCTATGTGTGATGATCATTCGTTTGTGAAAAACGTCATCAAAGTATTTCGTTACCCACGTCACTTTATCCGACCATGCAGACGGATTCTTCCAAGGGGCAGTAGAGAGAATAAAGACATCATACACCTCTGCCAATTTGTGAACAGCCTCAATAGCTCCAGGCATTGGATCCATTTTCCCGAATAAGCCAGGAATCTCGTCAAGTCTGTCTTTATCCCCAGGCTTCTTAGCCATGTACTGGCTCTTGATTTCCTCATCAATCTTGTCAAGTCCTGACTGGAAATCAACCAGCACATTGTCCATGTCAAAGAATAGTCTTTTCTTCATATCCAAATAATCTTTTAGCTGAGGGTTTCAAGATAGTCAGCCACCTTTTGCGTTTTAATCTATTCGTTTTTTGACATAAATCAAACAGAAGCGAAATTTATAGTTGATGAATACTATGAATCAGTCCAGCCAAATAAGCCTTTCCCGATGTATTTACTGGTAAAGGAGGGCTTGGGAAAGGAACTCTTGGGGTCTTCTTGGGAGGGTGTGCTTGATCTGAACAGCAAACAGCAGGTAGAATACTTTGAAAAGTATCTCGGAATTAAGAGTCAATGATGATCTGTAGAGCTTTTTCAAAGTTTTCATCAAAGAACTTTTCAGTTACGCCGAATTTTCTGCAAGCATCTTTCTTGCTCATACCTTGATTTATAGCACCTTGGGCAGCGATTGTCATATATTGTTGCTTTGACATCTTGTTGCTCCAAAACTCGTACTGCATAAGTGATGTAAGTTCCTCTGCCATATTCTTGCTTATTTTCGGCAAATATAGCAACAAAAAAGTTTGAAAATCAATCAGTTTTAATCTATTCGTTTTTTGACATAAATCAAACAGATATAATACATCTATCTGTTTTTAAACGAGTTTCATGCAATACTAATAGAGAAAAAACGATATTGAAAGTCGGCTATCAGACAATCTTCTCTTTTGTCTTTTGTCTTTTTTTTCTTTTCTCTATTTTCTTTTTTCTCTATTTGCCCTAGTTTTCCCTTGTTCAATCAGGTTTTCTAAGGTTTTTCAAGTTGCTCTGGCTACTCTGATGCTGCTAGGGTGCCATATTTGGCTGAGTGTGCTATCGAAGCTCTGCGTTAAACCTTTCCTTGAAGACTCTCAGGAGTTTCTCCATAATGGCATCCACGGCCTTGTCTGTCAAGGTCTTGTCCGGATCCTGGAGATAGAAGCTGATAGCATACTGTTTCTTACCCTCAGGAATCTTGTCACCGGTGTATACATCGAAGAGGACTATATTCTTAAGCAGCTTCTTCTCAGCCTGGTAAGCGGCATTTCTGAGGTCTGCGAAGGATACCTGATAGTCCAGAAGGAGTGCAAGGTCACGCTTTACTTCAGGGAATCTCGGGAGTTCGGTGAACTTGACGGTGTTCTTCTTGATCTTGTTCAGGAGGACGTCCCAGCTGAACTCGGCAGCATAAACCTTCTGTTTGATGCCGAACTTCTTGGCAAGCTTGTCCTTAATGGCTCCCATTGTAACTATCTCCTTGCCGCTGGCCTTGAGCTTGTAGGTCAGGCCCTCGGAGAAGATGTCTGGAGCAGCTCCCTCATAATCAAGGTCTTTGAGTTCAATAGCAAACTTCTTGAGGATAAGCTCAACATAGCCCTTGAGGGAGAAATAGTCTCCGCTGACAGTCTGGCTTCTCCAGCTCTTAAGTCCTTCTCCGGTCACAAAGAGGGAGAGTTTTGGACGCTCGGTATAGGCCTTCAGTGTGCTTCTTTCCTCTTCAGGCTTAACATAGTCCTTGTTGAAGCTGTAAACGTTTCCGAACTCGTAGAGCTTGAGCTGGGTCTCCTGACGGTTGATGTTGTAGGCCACAACCTCAAGGCCGTTGAGAATCAGGGTCTGGCGCATGCAGTTCAAATCTGAAGACAGAGGATTGCATATCATCACGAGTTTGTCCTGAGGATAAGTCTTGAGGTCCTCATAGTATGCACTCTTGGTCAGGGAGTTGTTCATCATTTCCATGAAGCCGTTGGCTGTCAGGGTTTCGCAGGCAGTCTTGCGGATCTTCTCCGGATCCGGATGAGGGGCAATGTTCACGGAGCACTTCATGCTTCCTGGAAGCGGAACATTGTTGTAGCCGTAGATGCGGAGAACATCTTCCACCACATCACACTCTCTGTAAACATCCACCCTGTAGGTAGGAACCATCACAACGCATCCTGTTTCAGACTCTGAAACGAATTCCATCTCAAGGTATTCAAGAATCTGGCGGATCTTCTCGCTGCCGATCTTGCAGCCCATCAAAGACTCCATTCGGGCATAGTCCAGTTCAACGACTTTCTTCTCGATTGGCTTGGAAACCACATCCTTGACAGGACCGGCAATCTCACCTCCGGCAAGTTCCAGAACCAGCATTGCCGCTCTCTTGAGAGCATAAGGAACCATATTCGGGTCGCATCCCCTTTCATAGCGGAAACTTGCTTCTGTCTTAAGCGTGTGGCGTTTTGAGGTCTTTCTTATCAGAACCGGGTTGAAGTAAGCGCTCTCAAGGAAAACTGATGTTGTTCCAGGTTTCTCTCCGTCCGCCATCTTCACTCCGCTGTCAAGCCCGCCGAATACTCCTGCTATGCACATAGGAGATTCCGCATTGCAAATCATCAGGTCCTGGCCGCTGAGTTTTCTTTCAACACCGTCAAGAGTTGTGAAAAGAGTGCCTTCAGGGCAGAAGTCAACCACAATTTTACCTCCTTTGATCTTGTCCACGTCAAAGGCATGCATAGGGTTGCCGGTCTCTATGAGAATGTAATTTGTAATGTCAACGATGTTGTTGATAGGACGGAAACCTACGCTGAGAAGCTTCTTCTTCATCCAGTCTGGAGACTCCTTCACTGTTATACCACTGATTGTAAGGCCGCTGTAGCGAGGAGCCCCTTCCGGCTGGTTTACCACGATATCCACAGATCCGTTGTCGGTTTGAGGAGCCTTGAAGCCATCAACAGAAGGAAGGGTGAGTTCACCTCCCAAGTTATTGAGCCTGAGCCAAGCGCTCAGATCCCTTGCTACTCCTATGAAAGAAGCGGCGTCTATCCTGTTCGGGGTGAGACCGATAGTATAAACCGTATCGGACTTGAGGTTCAGGTAGTCTTTGGCCTTGACACCTACTGGAGTGTCTGCCGGAAGAACCATTATTCCAGCGTGGTCAGAACCTATACCGAGTTCATCTTCAGCGCAGATCATGCCGCAAGACTCAATGCCCCTGATCTTGGACTTCTTTATTTTGACATCCTCTCCGCCGATAACCAGCTTGGTGTTGAGCGTAGCAAGCAAAACCTTCTGGCCGGCAGCCACGTTTGGCGCTCCGCAGACAACCTGCAGAAGCTCACCGGTTCCGCAATCTACTTTTGTCACGTGAAGGTGGTCGGAGTTCGGATGAGGCTCACACTCCACAACGTGAGCGGTAACAACACCTTCCAGTCCGCCCGGAATCTCTTCTACAATATCCTGATGTTCAACTTCCAGACCAATATTGGTCAAAGCCTCAGCAACCTGATCGGGGTTGAGGTCAAACTTCACGTACTCTTTCAGCCAGTTATAAGAAATATCCATACTTAAAAAACTTGCCCGCCTGAGCGGAATTATCTGTTAATGTTTTGATTTGTCTCTTTTAATTATCTGCCAGTCTCTGACAAACATCAGTCATTTGATTTGGTAAACAGCGATTCCACAAAATCTTCCCTGCTGAAAACCTTAAGGTCTCCAACCTGTTCACCAACTCCTATGAATTTTACAGGAACCTTGAATTGCTCAGCGATGCCTATGACCACGCCTCCCTTGGCGCTGCCGTCCAGTTTGGTAACGGTCAGTGAGCTGATCTGGGTAGCCTTGGAGAATTCCTTGGCCTGAAGAAGAGCGTTCTGGCCTGTGGAACCGTCCAGAACCAGCATGACATCGTGAGGAGCATCGCTGACAACCTTCTTCATCACGTTCTTGATCTTGGTGAGCTCGTTCATGAGCCCGATCTTGTTATGGAGTCTTCCTGCAGTGTCGATGATTACCACATCCATTCCTTTAGCCACAGCTGAATTCAATGTATCATAAGCCACAGAAGCCGGATCAGCCCCCATCTTCTGCTTTACTATCTCAACTCCTGCCCTCTGTGCCCAGATGTCCAACTGCTCCACTGCCGCGGCCCTGAAAGTGTCCGCCGCTCCGATCATCACCTTCTTTCCGGAAGCTTTCAACTGAGAAGCTATCTTTCCGATAGTTGTGGTCTTCCCTACTCCGTTCACTCCTACAACCATTATCACATAAGGTTTCTTGGAAAAGTCGAAGACCTTGCTGTTGTCCTTGAATGCGGTGTCCACATATTCATCATCCGGAACCCCGTTGGTTGAGGAACAGGTCAGCATATCTGAAATCTCTTCCTTGAGAATATCCATAACCCTGTCGGTAGAAACTCCTTTTTCCTTGCGGACTCTCTCCTGCAGCCTGTCCATTATCTGGGAAGTGGTATCTATTCCGACGTCAGACCCGATCAGAGCCTCTTCTATGCTCTCCAGCACCTGGTCATCAACAACGCTCTTGCCCATGATAGCATCAGCTATCCTGGAAAAGAATCCCCTTCTTGTCTTGTGAAGCCCCAGGTCCAAAGACGAATCTGTTTTTTTCTTTCTTGAGAAAAGTCCCATAATTATCGCGATTAACAATCTGACAGAATCTGGTTAACAAACAACAAATATACACAAAAAAAAGACTTCCGGAACAATCCGGAAGCCTCACTCGTGACATGGTCTTGATTAGTTCTTCTTGCCAGCAAGAAACTCCTTCTCCTGTCCTACAGGAACAACGGCCTCTTCAAAGTAGTAAGAACCGGTCTTCTTGCTTCTGACCATGCGGATACATTTAACAACATTCTTGTTCTGTGACTTGTCACCAGCGAACGTTGCAACCGCTTTCTTTGCCATATTCTAAAACGTTTTAATTATTTTACTTCTCTGTGCAGCGTAACCCTCTTCAGGTAAGGATTGTATTTCTTACGCTCCAAACGCTGGTTAGTGTTCTTCTTGTTCTTGGTGGTGATGTAACGGCTCATGCCTGGAACACCGCTCTCTCTCTGCTCTGTGCATTCGAGGATAACCTGAACTCTGTTTTCTTTCTTTGCCATAGCCTAACCTCCTTAAACGATGTCAATATAACCATTTTCCATAGCCTTCTTGAGCTCAGCCTCGAGGCCATTCTTGTTGATGTTGCGCATACCTGCAGCGCTAACTTTAAGGGTAACGAATCTCTTCTCGCTCTCAAGCCAGAACTTCTTCTCTCTCAGATTAACGGCGAATTCACGCTTTGTGCGCCTCTTTGAGTGAGATACATTGTTACCAATCATTCTCTTTTTACCTGTAATTTGACAAACCCTTGCCATAACTGTATCTTTTATATTTTTAATTTTCTCTTCAAAATCGGGGTGCAAATATGAGAAATATTTTTCTAAATCCCAAATTAAATGTGCCTTACGAACTTAAAAATCCTGTTCCATCTTATTCCAAGGAAACCTCCACCGTTACCTCTGGAGAACCAGATCACGTAAGGAGCGCCCACTATATGGTCTTCTGGCACAAACCCCCAATACCTGGAGTCCAGGGAGTTATGACGATTATCTCCCATCATCCAGTAATAATCCTGACGGAAAGTGTAAGTTTTTGTCTCCTGGTTGTTGATGAAAATCTTTCCGTCTTTCTCCTCCAGGACATTATCCTCATAAGAGGTAATTATCCTCCGGTAAAGAGGGAGTGTCATTTCATTCAGCTCTACGGTAGCCCCCTTCTGAGGAATCCAGATAGGACCGTAGTTGTCTCTTGTCCACCGTCTGAGAGTGTCAAACGGAAAGAGCATCAGCGGTGAATCCGGATAATCAGGAGGATAGATGTCTATGTTCTCGGTAACCTTGAGAACTATAGGCAGTCTGGAGATTTTCTCAGCCTCCTGGGCCGTAAGAGACAAGTCCGGATATCCAGGAAGGGACGGGTCAAATGAATACTCATCGGAGTTTACCCCCATATCGCTGAGTATTACACTGTTTATAGGATCCCCTTTGGTCTGGACAAGATAAGAACTCTGGAGAGTCTGCCTGGCCGGCTCCTTCTTGCGGTTAACGTAAACCGCACCGTCAATCACCTGGAGAGTGTCTCCGGCAACGGCCACGCATCTCTTTACATAATTGTCTTTCTTGTCTTTCGGACGGACCACCATCGGGCCATACATGTCTATGACAGACTGGCGGTCTCCACCGGCAAGACGGATCATCTGATAGTAGTCCGCCTGCGGAACTTTCTTCAGAACCGTATCGCCATGCGGGAAGGAGAACACGACTATATCGTCCCTTTTTACCTTTCCGAAACCTTTAAGCCTTCTGTACTTGTTCTGTATGACGGTAGAGTAAGATTCTTTGTTGAAAATGGTATTGTGCACAAGCGGAACAGAAACCGGCGTCTGCGGAACCTTAGGGCCGTAAGCGAGCTTGGACACGAAAAGATAGTCTCCGGTGAGCAGACTCTTTTCCATGGAAGGAGAAGGTATGGTAAAGGCCTCAAACCAGAATATCTTTATGACCATGGCCGCAACTACGGCAAAAATGCCGGCATCCAGCCAGTCCAAAAGAGTATCGGTGAAGTTGCCTTTCTTCTCCTTTCTCCTCCAGAAAGCCCACTTTACCTTCTTGGTCACATATAAATCGAAAATTACCGGCAAGCCCAAAAGCCACCAGTAATTTCCGAGCCAAATGACCCACAAAAGGTATAGCGTTCCCCAAAGGGCAAACTTAAACCATTTGTTCCGCCAGAATCTCATCTACTGCCATATTGTTAGTCCAAAGACTTTACTACCTTCTCAAAAGCCTGAGGATTGTTCATGGCCAGGTCAGCAAGAACCTTGCGGTTGAGGCTGACGTTGTTCTTGGCAAGCTTGCCTATGAACTGAGAGTAATTGAGACCGTATGCTCTTACAGCTGCATTGATTCTCTGGATCCAAAGAACCCTGTAATTCTTCTTTTTGTCCTTACGGTCATTGTAAGCATGAGTCCAACCCTTTTCCAGAGTGTTCTTGGCAACTGTATAGACATTAGCCCTTGCGTGGAAGTTGCCTTTGGTCTGCTTTAAAATTTTCTTGCGGCGTGCTCTTGACGCTACAGAATTTACACTTCTTGGCATAATTCAATTGTTTTGGAAGCCAGCGCTCTTCTCCATAAGAGACTTGTTCTGCTGGACATCCGGTTAATAAATAAGTTAACTAGGAGAGTATAAGCTGTTTTACTCTCTTCTCGTCACTGCCTTCTATAACACCTGAGTAAGCAAGATTTCTCTTGCGCTTGGTTGTCTTCTTTGTCAGAATGTGACTGTGATAGGCATGACGCCTTTTAATTTTACCCGAGCCAGTAAGCTGAAAACGCTTTTTGGCACTGGACTTGGTCTTTAATTTTGGCATATCTTTACTTTTTTTTAATAGGTGCAATTATCATGCTCATCCTCTTGCCTTCAAGAAGTGGCATCTTCTCCGCCTTTCCAAAGTCCTCAAGTTCCACTGCAAATCTCAGAAGAAGCTTTTCTCCTTGCTCCGAGAACAAGATTGAACGGCCTTTGAAATATACGAAAGCCTTCACCTTGCAGCCATCCTTGAGGAAGTTCTTGGCGTGGTTTAACTTAAACTGGAAGTCATGCTCATCGGTCTGTGGGCCAAAACGCAGTTCCTTGATTTCAGTCTTGGCTGCATTGGCCTTCATCTCCTTGGCCTTTTTCTTCTGCTGATAGAGATATTTCTGGTAATCTACTATCCTGCATACAGGAGGTGTTGCATTAGGTACAATCTCAACCAAATCAAGCTCCAATTCCTGGGCCATCTTCAATGCCTTTGCTGTAGGGTAAATACCCTGCTCAGGCACATTATCTCCGACTACCCTTACCTCGGGTACTCTGATCTGCTCGTTGAAACGCGGGCCTTCATCTTCCTTGCGGAATTTGTTCTGCCCTTTCAGACCTGGCTTCCCAGCTGTGGATGCAGGTCTGGATTGGTTGGTTCCCTGAGGCCTGAAGCCACCGGAACGAGGTTTGAATGGTGCGATAAACTATCCTCCTATTTTTAGTTAAACATTATTTATTCGGAAGGTTTAACCGGTTCTCCCAGTTCTTCCTTAATCCTTTCTTCAATATAAGCGGCAAATTCCTCTACCTTCATAACACCCAAGTTTTCACCACCTTGCTTTCTCACAGCAACACAGCCGCTCTCCATTTCCTTCTCCCCGACAACCAGCAGATAAGGCATCTTCTTGAGCTCATTTTCCCTGATTCTCTTTCCGATGGTCTCGTTGCGGTCGTCTATGGAGGCGCGAATTTCGCAATTTTTTAGTGAATTGCAAACTTTTTTCGCAAAATCCACATATTTTTCGCCGACCGGAAGCACCACGCACTGGTCCGGAGTAAGCCAAAGAGGAAGATTTCCGGCAGTATGTTCCAGAAGAACTGCCACAAATCTCTCCAGGGATCCGAACGGTGCCCTGTGGATCATGATTGGACGATGCTTGAGGTTGTCAGCTCCTGTATATTCAAGCCCGAACCTCTCAGGAAGGTTGTAGTCCACCTGGATGGTTCCAAGCTGCCACTGTCTTCCCAAAGCATCCTTTACCATAAAGTCAAGTTTAGGGCCGTAGAAAGCAGCCTCGCCATACTCAATCTTGGTCTTGAGGCCCTTTTCGGCTGCAGACTCGATGATTGCCTGCTCGGCTTTCTCCCAGTTCTCCTCACTGCCGATATACTTGCTGCGGTCAACTTTGTCGCGGAGAGAAACCTGAGCGGTGTACTGGTCAAACTTCAGCGTCTTGAATATATAGAGCACAATGTCTATAACCTTGCAGAATTCCTCCTTCAGCTGGTCCGGCCTAACGAACAGGTGAGCGTCGTCCTGGGTAAAACCGCGGACTCTTGTCAGACCGTGCAGCTCGCCGCTCTGCTCATAGCGGTAAACGGTACCGAACTCGGCGAACCTGAGAGGAAGATCCTTGTAGGAACGTGGTTTGGTCTTGTATATCTCGCAATGATGAGGGCAGTTCATCGGCTTGAGCAGAAACTCTTCTCCCTCCTGAGGAGTGGTTATCGGACGGAATGAATCTTTGCCGTATTTTGCCCAGTGGCCAGAAGTCACATAAAGCTCTTTCTGTCCTATGTGCGGAGTGATTACAGGGAGGTAGCCGTAGTCGCTCTGAACCTTCCTGAGGAAGTTCTCAAGTCTGGTCCTGAGGGCCGCGCCTCTTGGAAGCCAAAGCGGGAGGCCTGCGCCTACCTTCTGGCTGAAGGCAAACAGTTCCAGGTCTTTGCCCAACTTGCGGTGGTCTCTCTTCTTGGCCTCTTCCAGAAGTTTCAGATACTCGTCCAGCATACTCTTCTTAGGGAATGTAATGCCGTATATACGGGTAAGCATCTTACGCTTCTCGTCACCTCTCCAGTAAGCACCGGCTATGGAGGTAAGCTTTATGGCCTTGATTATGGAAGTGTTCATTATATGAGGGCCACGGCAAAGATCGGTGAAGCCACCGTTGGTGTAGAAAGAAATCGTACCGTCCTTAAGCTCACCGATGAGTTCAGTCTTGTACTCATCCCCCTTCTTGCCGAAAAACTCAAGAGCCTCTTCCTTTGGAACCTCGCGGCGCACATAGTTCTCACCGGTGCGTGCAAGCTCCAGCATCTTGTCTTCTATTTTCTTCAGGTCAGCCTCAACAAGAGTCTTGTCTCCAAGATCCACATCGTAGTAGAATCCGTTGTCGATGGCCGGTCCTATACCGAATTTTATGCCTGGATAGATGGCCTCAAGCGCCTCTGCCATAAGGTGTGAGGATGAATGCCAGAAAGCCTTCTTGCCTTCCTCATCTTCCCACTTGTGCAGGCGGATGGCCGCATCTTCTTCAATTGGAAATCTCAGGTCTTGAACCTGACCGTTAACAGAGACAGACAACACCTCTGCCGCAAGACGGGGACTGATGCTCTCGGCAATCTGATAGCCCGTAATGCCTTTTTCAAATTCTCTTACACCCCCGTCAGGAAATGTAATCTTTATCATACTCATAGTAATGAAAATTAAGTTAACTAAATCAAGTGCAATACATAGCACTTGGCCTAAACAGCCTGCAAATCTACAAATTTTAACAATATAAAAACCTGGCGGATTCATTTTTATCGCGATTTGCATTATCTTTACCGCACAAAACACTCAAATACCATGGAAGAGTACCAGAACATCACGTCAGAAAAAGGCACATCCCAGCCGGTGAACAAACTGAACAGCGCAGCGGTCAACGGCCTGAAGTTGGCTGCAATCAGCATAATATTCTCCTTGATAGCATCCCTCATCCCGCAAAACATGGGCGGTGCCCTCATAGGAATAATAATAACCCTGGCCAAACTGGGAGCCACCATCACTTTCCTGTGGTGGGCCATGAAAACATTTTCTGCAAAGAATGCAGCCGCACAAGGCTTCACCACCTACGGGAACGTATTCTCTTACGGTCTTTTGACTTCCCTGTTTTCAGGCATAGTCCTGGCCGTATATTCTTTCATAAACCTCAAATGGATCAACCCTGACTCAGTCCAGGCCATGAAAGATGCTTACTTGACACAGCTTGAGAATACCGGAAGCGGAATAGACCTTAGTTCCATAGAACTGATTTTCAATAACCTTGAAGTAGTTTCCGTAATAGGCACTCTGATTTCAGCAGTCATATACGGGCTGATATTCTCTGCCATTCTTGCAAGCAGCACCAAAATAGAACCGCACCAGTTCAACAACTTCAACAACTTCAGCAACTGAGCAGACCGGCGACAGGCAAAGCTGACTTGAACGGTTAATCGCAGAGCTGACTTAAACAACATTAACGGTAATCGTATGGACATATCGGTAGTAGTATCCATATTCAATGAAAAGGAATCGCTGAGAGAACTTGTATCAGGAATCAGGGAGAATCTTGACGGAGCAAACCTCTCCTATGAAATCATCATGGTCAGCGATGGTTCCACGGACGGAAGCTGGGAGGAGATCCAGGCAATGGCCAAGGAGCATTTGGCCTCAACATCAAGTGAAAGCCAGACATCTTCATCTGCCAACGCTGCATCAGAATGTCCCAACGGTCAGATACACGGCATCTGCTTCCGCCGCAACTATGGCAAAAGCGCAGCCCTGTACTGTGGCTTCGAGGCTGCCCGGGGAGATGTCGTCATCACCATGGACGCCGACCTCCAGGACGACCCGAAGGAGCTGCCGGAACTCTACCGTATGGTCAAAGAAGAAGGATATGACCTCGTAAGCGGCTGGAAGAAGAAAAGATACGACAACACCTTTACCAAGAACATCCCTTCAAAGATATACAACGCCACGGCAAGGCGCGTGACCGGAATCAAGCTCCACGACATGAACTGTGGTCTCAAGGCATACAAAAACGAAGTCGTCAAGAACATAGAAGTTTACGGAGAGATGCACCGCTACATCCCGTTCTTGGCGAAAGAGGCCGGCTTCAGCAAAATCGGCGAGAAAGAAGTCACCCACCACAAGCGCAAGTTCGGAAAAAGCAAATTCGGGATGAACCGCTTCGTCAACGGCTATCTGGACCTGATGACGCTGTGGTTTCTCCAGAAGTTCGGCAAGAAGCCTATGCACCTGTTCGGAGTGTGGGGCACGCTGATGTTCCTGGCAGGAGGCGTCATCGCCCTGTGGATAATCATCCGTAAACTCGTCCTACAGTCGATGATGAGCAGCCAGATTGCAGCCCAAGGCTTCACGGACATCAAACTCAGAGCAGTAACGGACCAGCCGCTATTCTACCTGGCCCTGCTGGCAATCATCCTCGGAGCCATGCTCTTCTTGACAGGCTTCATCGCAGAGCTTATCAGCCGCAACTCATCGCAGAGGAACTCCTACAAGATCAAAGACAGAATCTGATTTCTATCTCTTTAGATCCTCAACCATTTAGCGATTTTCCCCCCGACATGATAAAACGGCAGACTTGCTATGTATGTTATTATCAGCATAACAAGATAGATAACTATTGGATACTTTAATCCATAAATCCAGTCGTGGAAAAGATAATAACAGAAATATGTATGAATCAACCACATAACCATAGACTTTCTTCCAATCTCCTGAAGAAAGGCAAAGGCGACTTTTCCCTTTTTGATATGAGGGAACAGGATTATTGCGGCAAATGCAAAGAGAATATGGAACAGAGAATTGTTTATTACAACATCAGCGATAAAAAATAACAACAGGAACAAATAAATAAACCAGTTATATTTATAAAGGAGCAGGGAACTTCTGGAAAAAAAACTTTGCCATTTTGGTGAAGAAACTCCATTTTGCGAAACATCACATAAAACCATCCCCAAAACAAAAGGAAACATAAAACCTGCCGTCAAAACCAACTGGTAAGCTAGTCTAGGCATTCCGTTAACCCCTATTCTTGATATCAGATACTGGGCGGCAATAGTCATTACCAAGGAAATCAGCAGAATCCATTTCTTTCCTAAATACCTCATCATTTCCAGATAAACTCCAAATAAAAGACTTGTCAAAACATAAGGAAGCAAAAACCAAGTCTCAGAATTATACGTGTCGTAAAAACCTAAAGCATTTAAAACAGCTTTGGTTACAGAACCAGGGTATTTCACCGGGTTCAGATACGACCCTAATCCCACAAACAAGATCAATGTCAGCCAATAGAATACATAAAGGCGAAGAGCACGCTTCAAACGAGTTCCGATTGAAAACTTTGCTACATATAAACCGTAACCGCTGAGAACTACAAAAAAAGGAACCGGTCCACACCCTTTAGTAAGAATATGAATTAACGGTATTCCCTTAATACTCAAAAATGTAGTACACAAATCCACATTCTGCATCCGGTTGAATAAATGCAGGAACAACATAAGGAGAAAAGCTAATCCCTGGATTGCTTTACTGTCTTGTCTAGATATTGAAAACATTACACAATGATAAAGCAATCTCCGGTTATTACCAAATTATTCAGTGTACCTGAATCCTAATTGTTGCACGATAGCCTACCACCGTGGCACCTGGAGGAACATCTTTGGTAACTACGGCTCCAGCTCCGATGACTGCATGATCGCCGATGGTTATATCCCCTATCACAATGCTGTGCGCCCCAAACTGGACATTGTTTCCAATCCTAGGGCCTCTCAGCGATTTGCCGTTGTTGCCTACCGTCACACCTTGACGGACGAGAACACCCTTCCCGCATTTTTCAGGATAGAAGACGATTCCCCCGAAATGGGCTATGGAAAATCCATCTGGCATGTGGAAACGCGAACTGATCTCGATTCCATATTTGACTCTGAGATGATTCAGGTAGCACAGCCAGATACAATACAATGGCATAAGCCACCAGACACCCCTCAGATAATAGCAGATGCGGTGGTGGAAAACATACTTGAAACCTGGAATAAAGAGAAGCTTGCCGGCAAATGTTCCACAGTATGCCGGATTCCGGGCATCGGACCGCAATTCCCGTATCAAATCTACAAAGGACTGTTTTCTACCCATTTGATGCAACGCAGAAGATGACGGCAAATATATTCGCTGAGAGAAAAGGCCGGATGCCAAAACGTCAAAAGTTTCAGGTACAATCTCAGATTTTTACTTTTCCACGATTGTACTTGTAATTGATGAGTTTTTTCTACTTTAGTGTCCGCATTTGAATTGTTCATGTTTGAAACACATTATATGAGAAGATTGAACATTGTCATACTTGGCCTAATAGCATTGGCTGCATTTTCCTGCAATAAAATCAAGGACGGGGAATACACTCTTCACATCCTGACTACCAACGATGTACACGGAACCTGGTTCGATTCCACCTATACTGACGGGAACCAGAAGAAGTCTCTGATGGCTTTAAGTTCCATCGTAAACAAGTTCAGGGACAGCGTAGGGGCTGACAATGTAATACTCATCGATGCTGGAGACTGCCTTCAGGGTGACAATGCTCCATACTACTTCAACTATGTAGATACAGTCAGTCCTCACCTCTTCCCGAGACTGATGTCATATATGAAATACGATGCCGTGGCTGTGGGAAACCACGATATCGAAACCGGCCACGCGGTATTTGACAGAGTGGCAAAAGAACTTGAAGAAAACGGCATTCCTTTCCTCGGGGGCAACGCTATCAAAGACAGTTGTCCTGTTTCCGAGGAGGAGGGAATGAAGGCAGGCTACAGTTTTGACGACAGATACTTCCCTACATACAGGATAATTGAACGGGGCGGACTTAAGGTTGCCATCCTGGGCTATACCAACCCTAACATGAAGGCCTGGCTGGACGATAGCGTGTTCAGCGGGATGCACTTCGTTTCCCTGATTCCTCTGGTCCAACAGGATGTGGACAAAATCATCCAGAAGGAGAAACCGCAGGTTGTTATCGTTGCCATCCATTCCGGAACCGGAGAAGGCAAGGGGAACAACTACGAGAGCCAGGGGCTGGATCTTATCAACAGCCTCAAGGGTGTGGACTTTGTAATATGCTCCCATGACCACAGGCCATACATCGCCGAGAAAGACAGCATCTGCCTCATCAACTCCGGCAGCCATTCCAAGAACCTGGGGCACGGACAGATAGACGTCACAATCAAAAACGGCAAGGTGGCTGAAAAGAAACTCAGGGCTGAAACCATAGAATCTGACCTCAATAATGTGGATACTGCAATGAGGAATCTATTCCGCCCTGAATATCTGAAAGTCAAGAGCTTTACCCTCACAGAGGTCGGAACCCTGGACAAGGATATGGCAACACGCGATTCATACCGGGGAATGAGCTATTACATGAACCTGATCCACACCATCGGTCTAGCCTCCTCCCAAGCTGACATATCCATTGCAGCTCCTCTGACCTACAACAAGACCATTGAGGCGGGAAGTATTGTCTATAACGATTTGTTCACTATCTACCCTTTTGAGAACCAGATGTTTGTCATCACGATGAGCGGCAAGGAACTCAAGGACTATCTGGAGGCTTCATACGATAAGTGGATAACCGCAGATTCTACCGGCCATCTGCTCAGGATACAGCCGAGGGAAGATCCACGCAACAACCAGGAGGTATGGTCTTTTGTAAACCGTTCCTACAACTTCGACTCTGCTGCCGGTATCTATTACACCGTGGACATTACCTTGCCAAAGGGTGAAAGGATCAAGATTCTCTCAATGGCAGACGGCTCCGCCTTTGACATGGAGAAAACATATAAAGTTGCGATGACATCCTACAGGGCCAGCGGAGGTGGCGGCCTTCTGGATGAAATCGGGATTGAAACTGACAGGATAGATGACCGCATAGTAGCCAAATATCCTGAATACAGGGATATTATCTACAAGTACCTGCAACACCACAAAGCTATCAAGGCAGATGAAGTCTCCAACAGAAACATCATAGGAGGATGGGAGTTCATTCCAAGACTTAAAGCGAAGAAACTCCTGGATCAGGATATGGATCTTCTCTTCGGCGAATAAGAATAATATTGCTCTGTGAGGAGTAGCGGACTTGAACCGCTGACCTCTTGCCTGTCAAGCAAGCGCTCTAAACCAACTGAGCTAACCCCTCAATAATTGTCTCAGAACACGTATTCTGCCTGCGATCTGCACTTTACATCATCACAAAATGCCTCTACAAAGCCTCTGCGGCATCGCGGATGGCTTCACTCATCGTCGGATGAGGGAACACCGTGTTTTTTACCTGCTCGGCGGTAGCTCCAAGATCCATTGCCAGGACCATCCCGCCGATAATCTCGGTAACATCTGCTCCAATCAGGTGGACACCAAGCAGTTTGTCGGTATCTGCATCGCTGATGAGTTTCACGAAACCATCTGTCTTGCCTGCTGCCGTGGCCTTTCCGGATGCTGTGAACATGAACTTGCCAACTTTGTAGTTTACACCGGTTTCCTTTGCCTTGCGCTCGGTCAGTCCGCAGGATGCAATCTGAGGAGTGGTGTATGTTGCTCCCGGGATATGGGCATAGTTGATCGGATGGAACTTTACTGGTTTGCCGGCAGCATCTATCTTGCCCTCATCCTCAGCGATATGCTCAATGCAGGCTACAGCCTCAGCGGAAGCCATGTGCGCAAGGGCTGGAGTAGGAATCACATCACCGATGGCGTAGATGTTGCCAACTCCGGTATGATAGAAACTGTTCACGCTTATCTTTCCGCGGTCTGTGGCGATGCCCACGTTTTCAAGGCCGAGGTCTTCTGTGTTAGGTGCCACTCCCACCGCACAAAGAACTCTCTCCACCTTTATCTTCTCTTCTCCCTTCTTGCTTTCAACGGTTACCGTGACATTCTCAGGATCAGGGCTACCGTCTTCCAGTTTGGCATCTTTGTCTATGTCCACGCCGCAAACCTTGGTGCTCACCATAACCTTCATGCCTTCCTTCCTGAAAGAACGGCTGAGCTGAGCGGAGACATCGTCATCCTCCAGAGGTACTATCCTGTCCAGGAACTCTATCAGATGAACCTGGCAACCCATTGAGTGATAGAAGTATGCCAGCTCGGAACCTATGGCTCCGGAACCTATCACCGCCAAGGATTTCGGCAATGTTGCCGGAACAAGGGCCTGCTTGTAGGATATGATCTTCTCACCGTCAAAGGGAGCAAAAGGAAGAGCTTTAGGATGTGCTCCGGTAGCAATTATTATGTACTTGGCTTCAAGGTTCTGGGCGCAGTAAACGGTAACAGTATGTTCGCCTGTTATTGTGGCCTTGCCGCTGACAACGGTAATCTTGTTCTTCTTGAAGAGGAACTCCACACCCTTTCTCATCTTGTCGGCAACTCCCCTTTCCCTCTCAACGATCTTAGCTACATCAGCCTTGAGGTCTTTTGTCCTTTCAGGGTCTGCAATGTTGTCTCCGTCAAATGAAATACCGTAAGAAGCCAGGTGCTTGAAAGCCTGGAACGTCTCGGCTGACTTCAGGAGGGCCTTGGTTGGGATGCATCCCCAGTTGAGGCAGATTCCGCCAATCTCGGCTTTCTCCACTACCGCTACATTGAAACCATATTGAGCAGCCCTAACAGCAGCAACATAGCCGCCGGGGCCTGAACCTATCACTATAATATCGTATTGCATCGCGACAATATTTAAATACAACAAATAATCAGAATCATATATCCCTCACGAGGGGTTAAACCTATACAAGGCCTTTTCCGTGGCAGTTCTTGAACTTCTTGCCGCTTCCACAAGGGCAAGGGTCATTCCTGCCGACTTTCTTCTCCACGTGCACAGGCTGGTTGCTCCTTTCCTGCCTTCCAGCTGCGGCAGCGGCCTCAGCGCTTCCGTCATCCCTACGCATGCTCATACGGCTCATGTCTGTCTTCTTGCGGCTGGCTTCCTGGCGAAGCTGGGCGTCATTGTCCTCACGCAGAGCTACCTGAGCCCTGACGAGGAAGGAGATGACATCCCTGCTTATATTCTCTATCACGCCTTTGAAGAGGTTGTAACCCTCAAACTTGTAGATTACCAGCGGATCCTTCTGCTCATAGGTAGCATTCTGCACAGACTGCTTGAGGTCATCCATATCTCTCAGATGCTGCTTCCAGTGCTCGTCTATCTTAATCAGGGTGACATTGCGTACCAGACCCTTCTGGATTTCCTTACCCTTGGTGTCAATAGCCTTCTTCATGTTGACAATCAACTGAAGTACCTTCTGGCCGTCCGTAATCGGAATAGCAATGTTCTGGTATGCTGCAGCCTGAGTCTCATAAACCCTCTCAACTATAGGGAAAGTCTTGGCAACCAGGGTCTCTCCCCTTCTTTCTATTATCTCCGCGATTTCCTTCTCCAGAAGATCGCTCATCTGAGCCTTGGTGCTTGAACGGAAGAACTCTTCGTCAAACGGAGCATCTATTGAGACCTGCTTGATGAGCTCCAGCTTGAAGCCTTCATAGTCGTATTCATCTTTCCTGGAAGCCAGAGCCTCTGCAAAGTCCGCTATCATGTTCTGGAGGTCAACGTCCATCCTTTCTCCGTTGAGGGCGTTGTTTCTCCTGGCATAGATCACTGTTCTCTGGGTATTCATCACATCATCATACTCCAGCAGCCTCTTACGGATACCGAAGTTGTTCTCTTCCACCTTCTTCTGGGCTCTTTCGACTGATGAAGACAGCCACTTGTGCTGGAGGACTTCTCCGTCTTTCATACCCATACGGTCAACAAGCTTGGCTATCCTGTCTGCCCCGAAGAGCCTCATGAGATTGTCTTCCAGAGAAACATAGAACTCAGAAGAACCCGGGTCTCCCTGCCTGCCGGCACGTCCCCTCAGCTGGCGGTCAACCCTTCGGCTGTCATGTCTTTCGGTACCGATGATGGCAAGTCCGCCTGCCTCCACGACTCCAGGGCCCAGCTTGATGTCTGTTCCTCGTCCTGCCATGTTTGTCGCTATGGTGACAGTCCCGGCCTGACCCGCCTGAGCCACAATCTCAGCCTCCTTGGCGTGAAGCTTGGCGTTCAAGACGCTATGAGGAATCTTTCTCAGGCTCAAAGATTTGCTGAGCATCTCGGAAACCTCCACGGAAGTTGTTCCCACGAGTACAGGGCGCCCCTGCTTGCGGAGTTCCGTGATTCTGTCTATGACTGCGTTGAACTTGTCTTTCCTGGTCTTGTAGATGAGGTCTTCCTCGTCTTTTCGGATAACCGGCTTGTTGGTAGGAATGGTTACTACATCCAGCTTGTAGATGGACCAGAACTCTCCGGCCTCAGTGGAAGCCGTACCCGTCATACCTGCCAGCTTATGATACATCCTGAAGTAGTTCTGCAGGGTGATTGTGGCAAACGTCTGGGTAGCGGCCTCAACCTTGACGTTTTCCTTGGCCTCCACTGCCTGGTGCAGACCGTCTGACCAGCGCCTTCCCTCCATTATACGGCCCGTCTGCTCGTCCACGATCTTGATCTTGTTGTCCATTATCACATAGTCCACATCCTTCTCAAAGAGGGTGTAGGCCTTAAGAAGCTGTGTAACCGTATGAACTCTTTCAGCCTTGATGGCGTAATCTGCTATGAGCTGGTCTTTTGCCGCCTGCTTTTCCTCGGCGGAAATGTTTTGCCGGTCTATCTCCGCAACCTCGGTTCCTACATCCGGAAGCACGAAGAACTTAGGATCGCTTACCAGGGAGGCAATGTACTCGTTGCCTTTGTCGGTCATCTCGACAGACTTCTCCTGCTCATCGATGATGAAATACAGAGGATCGGTGACAACATGCATCTCCTTGTTCTGGTTCTGCATGTAGAAGTTGTTGGTCTGCTGCAGAAGCTGCTTCATGCCCTGCTCTGAAAGGAACTTGATCAGAGGATTGTACTTAGGCAGAGCCTTGTGAGCCCTCAGAAGAGCCATACCGCCGTCTTTCTCGTTGCCGGCGGCTATGAGTTTCTTGGCCTCGTTCAGGTATTTTGTAGCCTCCTGCTTCTGGAGGTTGTAAAGCCTCTCTACATAAGGTCTGTACTCCTCGTACTGCTGGTCTTCTCCCTTTGGAACAGGACCGGATATGATCAGAGGTGTACGCGCATCGTCTATGAGCACGGAATCCACCTCGTCCACAATCGCGTAATGATGCTCTCTCTGCACAAGATCCTCGAGCCCTACTGCCATATTGTCTCTCAGGTAGTCAAAACCGAACTCGTTGTTTGTTCCGAACGTGATATCGGAAAGATAAGCCTTCTTCCTGGCCTCCGAATTAGGCTCGTGCTTGTCTATGCAGTCAACGCTCAGGCCATGGAACTGGTACAGAGGGCCCATCCACTCGGAATCTCTCTTTGCCAGATAGTCGTTAACCGTAACCATGTGCACACCGAACCCTGCCAGAGCGTTCAGGAACACAGGAAGGGTCGCAACCAGGGTCTTTCCTTCACCAGTTGCCATCTCGGCGATCTTGCCCTGGTGCAGAACGATACCTCCGATCAGCTGCACATCGTAATGAACCATGTCCCAGGTAATCATATTGCCGCCAGCCATCCACTGGTTGTGCCAGATTGCGGTATCACCATCTATCTCCACATAATCGAACCTTGTACTCAGGTCTTTGTCAAATTCGGTGGCATTTACCCTTATGGTCTCATTCTCCTTGAATCTGCGGGCAGTGGACTTCATTATGGCAAAAGCCACAGGAAGCACTTCATTCAGCACAACCTCCACATCCTCGTTGATTTTCTTCTTGAGACGGTCGTCCTCGGCTGCCAGTTTTTCTTTCTCCCTTGCGGAAATCTCAACATCTTCAAGCTTGATCTTGAGAGCCTTGCGACTTTCTACATCGGATGATATACGATCGCGGATTATCTTGCGGATCTTGTTTGTCTCCTCTCTAAGCTCGTTGTCTGAAAGGGCGTCCACCCTGTCGTATTCTGAAAGGACTTTGTTCAAAATCGGCTTTATTGCCTTGAGGTCTCTCTCCTCCTTCGAGCCGAAAAGTTTTTTCAGAATGTCTGATAATGTACTCATATACGGTAATCTGTATTTTTAATTCCTTTTTCTTTTCATTACGACAATCCTGCCAAATGAAATAATTGACAAATTTGCAGAAAAAAAGCGGAAAAATCAATAAATTTGCTCCAAGATGAAGACAATAAATCTGATACTTGCACTGTCATTGATTGTGGCGACGTCTTCCTGCAGGAAAGAACTGGAGGTTATTCCCCCTACAGAAACTGCCGTCACTCCCCCCTTTGAAGGAAGCGTTACCGGCTTCTACCTTCTGAACGAAGGCAATATGGGAAGCAACAAGGCTTCTCTGGATTTCTTTGACTATACTTCCGGCATCTATATGATGAATATCTTCCCTTTCCGGAATCCAATGGTCGCCAGGGAACTCGGCGATGTGGGCAACGACCTTCAGATTTACGGGAAAAAGCTCTATGCCGTAATCAACTGCTCAAATTTCGTGGAGGTTATGGATAGCCGGGATGCAGGTCACATCACCCAGATTTCCATCCCGAACTGCCGTTACATAACCTTTGACAAGGGCTATGCCTACGTGTCTTCTTACGCAGGCCCGGTGGAAATGGATCCTAATTCCCGCAAGGGATACGTGGCCAAGATAGACACCACCACCCTTCAGGTTGTGGACGAGTGCATAGTGGGCTACCAGCCCGAAGAAATGGTCATCCTTAACGGCAAGCTCTATGTTGCCAACTCAGGAGGTTACAGAGTGCCCGACTATGACCACACGGTTTCTGTCATAGACCTGGCCACTTTTCAGGTTATCAATACCATAGATGTGGGCATCAACCTTCACAGGATGGAAAAGGACCGCTTTGGAAACATATACGTATCTTCCAGAGGGGATAGCTATGACATTCATCCCCAGACGTTCATAATTAGTTCCGCTTCTGACGAGGTTACCGACTATCTTGAGCTTCTTCCGGTTTCCGATATGGCGATGTGCGGAGATTCCCTGCTTGTGGTTTGCTCCAGCTGGAACAACTTCACGAATTCCAACGAAATCAGCTATGCGATCTACGATGTGGTCCGAAAGGAAATCGTCAGCCGCAACCTGATTACAGACGGCACCGATAGTGATATCCGGATTCCTTACGGAATTGCCGTAAATCCGGAGACAAAGGAGTTTTTCATCGCCGATGCAAAAGATTATGTGACTCCGGGCACTCTATACTGCTACAGCCGTGACGGAGTGAGAAAATGGAAGGTCACTACCGGAGACATACCCGCCCATATAGCATTTGTCACTGAATAACGCTACGAAAGCATAAAAAAGAAAGAGCCTGGACAATCCAGGCTCTTTCCGTTTGGTTATCTTTTACAATTATTCCTGGACAATAGCACCCATAGGGCAAACGCTTGCGCAAGTTCCGCAATCGGTGCAAAGACCTGGATCGATAACATAGATGTCACCTGCAGAGATAGCACCCATAGGGCACTCGCCCTGGCAAGTTCCGCATGCAGCGCAATCTGAAGTAATTTTGTGAGCCATAGTTGTATAAATTAAGTTAGTTGTTAATTGTTCTTGTGTTTTGGGACGCAAATATACAAATTCCAGTCCAAATCCAAAATCCGGACTGGAATTTATTGCACTTTTAGTATCCGAATATATCCTCAGTCCTGAGAATCACTACCTTACCATAGCTTGGAGCAATACCTGTCAGATTGAGTTCTGCCGGGTTGCCAAGGATACCGGTAACGTATGAGCGGTTCTTGACATTAGCCTGCTGGTAGGCTACGATGTCTTCCAGGTTGAGACTGGAAATCTTGTCATAAACCTGCTTGTCATAATCAGCACCTACACCCTTCTCCTGAAGACTGATATAATGCCAGATGACATTGGCCCCGTTGTATCTTCTTGTAGCAAGGTTCTGGACTGCATTGGCCTTGGCAACGTCAAACGACTTCTGGTTTGCCGGCATGTCGGTCAGGATCTCGTCCATTGCGCTCATGGCGTCAATCATCTTGTCGTTCTGGGTGTAAACCCTTGCAAGATAGAATGGAATCTCACCCTTTCTGCCAGGGAGGCTTGTGCGTGCGCTTGCATGGTATGCAAGACCCTTTGCCTCACGGATGTCCTGGAAGACGATTGAGCTCATGCCGGAACCGAAGTAAATGTCATAGAGGTTTACAATAGCGTCGTTTGCAGGGTTGTATTCAGCATCATCATAGCTGATAACCTTGTACATGTTGATCTGGTTTGCCTTGTAAGGAGCAAGGTAAACACAAGGAGTCTGGGTGGACCAAGCCTTGAAGAGCTTGCTTGGACCGAACTCTGGCAGATTCTCCGCAACCTTGTGCATCTGAGGAAGCTTCTGGAGCATATTTTCCTTGGATTCAGGACCATAGTAAACCACAGCATGCTTATGGGCGAGAACATCCTTGACGGCAGCTATCAGCTGGTCAGAAGTAAGGGCTGCAATCTGGGCAGGCTTCAAGTCCATGGTCATAGGGTTTTCAGGACCATAGATTGCATACATCTGAACGGCACTCTCATTTGCCTTCTTGCTGGTCTTGGCGTTCATTTTCTCCAGGATCCAGTTCTGCTTCATCATCTCAAGAAGATTCTCATCGGCCTTGACGTTGGCCAGGAAGTTCTCCAGCAAGGCAACTGCCTCTTCCATTGAAGATCCAAGTCCGGAAAGCGCAACCGTTACATCGTTTGCGCCAGGATTTGCATAGAATGAGCAGGCAAGGTTGTAGAACTTGGAACTGATCTGGTCAGCAGTGAGTGAATCCGTTCCGAGAGCCTGGACATAGGAAATGGCATAAGGCAGGATGTCTATGTCATTGGAACCGTTGGTAAAGTAGTATGCCAGATTGAAAAGCTCGTTGTCATCGTTATGCTTGTAGTAGAAATCGAGGCCGTTTGACAGTTTCCCTACAGACATGTCCTTGTCAAAGTCAACAAACACAGGCTGGATAGGAGCTGCAGAGTTGGCCAATGTCTCCATATCGCGGAGGAACTGGCTGGAAGTGTCCCTGTTGGTGCGGATAGCGGTGATGGCAGGTTTCTCGAGCTTCTTGACGCCTACCTGAGGGCCCTGTACCTTGTTTACCTGAACATAGTTGTCACCGAAGTGGCGGTTGGCAAAAGCAACCACATCTTCCTTGGTTATCTTGGCAATACGGTCACCTTCGCCTATTACATAATCCCAAGGCAGGTGATTGATGAAAGCATTGTACTGCCATGAAGCAAGGGCCCTGTAGGAATCCTGCGCCTGCATTTGCTGGCGGCGGAAGTTGTTTACTATAGAGGTCAGTACGGTTGAATCAAAGTCTCCTCTCTTTACCTTCTCAAGCTCTTCCATTACAATTGCCTTTGCCTCCTCCAGACTTTGTCCTTCTCTTGGCTCGCACTCAAGGAAGAATACGATATAATCGCTCAGTGTATAGCTGTAGGCTGCAGCTCCAAGAGTCTTCTGAGGACGGTTCACGTTCTGGTCGATAAGACCTGCACCTCCACGGTTTGTAAGAACGTTGGTAAGCATGTAAAGAGTGTCCTCAGTATAGTTGAGACCCTCTCTTCCGGCTTTGTAAGCAGAAGGGAATCTCCAGCCCATCTGGACAAACGGAGACTCCAGTCCGTAAACGGTCTTCTCTATGTGAGCGTTGATCGGCTCCTCATCCTCGAATTCCAGAAGCTTGAGGTTGTCGTTCTTCTTCCAGTCTCCGAAGTATTTCTTGATAGTGGCAATCACCTGGTCAGGATTGAAGTCACCGGCCATGCAGATAGCCACGTTGTTAGGAACATAGAAGTTGTCAAAATGCTTCTGGATGTTCACGATAGAAGGGTTCTTCAGGTGCTCCTGGGTTCCGATGGTGGTCTGCTCACCGTAAGGGTGCTTGTCAAACATCGCGAACAGAAGGGTATCTACAGCATTTCCGCCATCACTTGAAAGACCAAGGTTGCACTCCTCGTAAACAGCCTCGAGCTCTGTGTGGAATCCGCGGATAACCATATTCTTGAAACGGTCGCTCTGAACCTTTGCCCAAGCCTCTACCTGATTTGAAGGAATATCCTCGGTATAAACTGTCATGTCAAATGAGGTGAAGGCGTTTGAGCCCTGAGCACCCATCTGGGCCATGATCTTGTCATACTCGTTGCCAATAAAATACTCGGAAGCGGCATAAGATATGGAGTCTATCTTGGCATACTGTGCCTTCCTCTCTTCAGGGTCGGTCAGAGTGCGGTATTTCTCAAACTCCTCGGTAATCTGGTCAAGAAGCGGTTTCTCGGCCTCATAGTTGGTTGTACCATAATTGGTTGTACCCTTGAACATTATGTGCTCAAGATAGTGTGACAGACCTGTTGTCTCGGAAGGGTCGTTCTTGCTTCCAACCCTTACTGCAATGTAAGTCTGGATCCTAGGCTCCTTCTTGATAGGAGTCAGATAAACGGTAAGACCGTTGTCCAGGGTATAGATCCTGGTATTGGTAGGATCCCCCTTGATTGTGGTGTACTCCTTCTTGCAGGATGACATCACCGATGCCACAACAAGCACTGCAAGGCAGAATGCTGAAATTTTAGCGAATAACTTCATGTCTTATAAATAATAGTTTGATTGTTTTCCAAAGGAACAAATATAACAACTTATCGTATTAAACCATTTATTATCTTTGAAGAAATTATTCACAAGTATGAAACCATGTCGTTTATGTCGTGGTCCCAGATAATAGAACCACTACAGTATACTTATTTGAACAAGTTTGTATTTCACTAGTCTCGCACTATCTTTGCATAACACGGAATAAAAGGAGGAACTGTCATGAGAAACTTTGGAAATATCAGGATACTGGCAACAAGAGTGGTGGCTTCAGTTTTGGCTGTATGTGTGGTTCTTGGCTCTGCGATGGCCCAGACAGGGCATACCACATCGCTGAAATTCGACAAGGTGGTGCACAACTTCGGCAAGATACTGGCAGGAAGCGGAGAGAAGAAATGCCAGTTCAAGTACACCAATGTAAGTCAGGAGCCGGTTGTCATCAACAATATCCTCTCTTCCTGCGGATGCTCGGTACCGGAATGGAACAAGGCCCCTATCCGCCCTGGGGAGAGCGGGGTGATAACCGTAACCTTCCTCAACGACCAGGGAGCCTATCCGTTTGACAAGACCCTGACCGTTTACGTGTCTTCATCAGAGAAGCCGATACTCCTCAGGATCACAGGAGTTGCTTACGACAAGGAAAAGCCTGTATCTGAACTCTATCCGGCACACTTCGGGCCGCTGGGAATGAAGGCGGAAAGGCAGAACGCCGGACAGATTGAGCAGGGCCTGAAGAAGGCGGCCAAAGAGAATGTGGTCAACATATCCTCCAGGAAAGTGTCTGTTGGTTTTGCCAATGCAGACCCGGCCCTGGAAATCTCCGTATCACCTTCGGAGATAGCCCCTGGAGAAAGCGCAACAATCTCATATACAATAAACACTGCGACCGGAAAGCAGAGGTGGGGAAAGAACTTCTACAAGGCAGACATCCTCTGCGACGGAAAGAAGGCCGGGGTGTTCTCGGCCGAGGCTACAATCGTGACGCCATACACATCGCTGAGCAAAGAGCAGAAAGACAAGGCTCCGCAGATATTTCTGGACAAGAGCTCCTTCCAGTTCGGCAGCGTCAAGAAAGGCTCGGTCATACCGGTCAAGGTAAGCTTCACCAATCCGGGCAAGACCGCCTTGAGGATTTACAAGGTTGAGACCGGAGCGGACAAGATGGAAATCCACTGCCCTGCAACCGTACCGGCAGGAGGGAAAGCCACCCTTACAGGGAACATCACAGCCTCCAAGGCAGATCCGGACAAGGTGTTCATCCTTACTCTCGTGACAAACTCGCCGGACAGGCCGCTGGTAACCGTTTTTGTCAGCGGAAGCGTCACAGACTGACAGTCCCCGGTTCGGGTTTTTGACAAATACTGCTTATATTTGCAGAAAACAACAGAAACTCGACATGAGCAACAAGATAGACGCTACAACAGAGGACTGGCCTCCAAAGAAAAGCAAGAAGAACGACACCGCCCTGGTGGTGAACGACGGAGTTAATTCCCAGCCGATAGTAAATCCTTATATCAAGAACTTCTTTGTAAAGAAGAAGCCTTCCGTTCTTACAGCCAAGGAATATCTCAAGGGCATCTTTGCTGGAGACAGGGCTATCCTGGGCAAAGCCATAACCATAATCGAGAGCTCAAATCCTGAACACAGGGCCCTGGCCAAGGAAATCATCATAGGTTGTCAGGAGAAGGTCAGGAAAAGCAAGATGCGTTCAATGAGAATCGGTATTACAGGCGTTCCTGGAGCCGGAAAGAGCACATTCATAGAGGCTTTCGGCGGATACATCACCGGTTCCGGTCACAAGCTGGCTGTCCTGGCTGTTGACCCTTCCAGCGAGAAGACCAAAGGTTCCATCCTCGGAGACAAGACCAGAATGGAAACCCTTACCAAAGATCCCAATGCCTTCATCAGGCCTTCGCCAAGCGCCGGCAGTCTGGGAGGCGTGACAAGAAAGACCAGGGAAACAATAATCCTCTGCGAAGCAGCGGGCTACGATGTTATTTTCATAGAGACCGTAGGCGTGGGCCAGAGCGAAACTGCAGTACACTCCATGAGCGACTTCTTCCTCCTGCTTATGCTCAGCGGTGCCGGAGACGATCTCCAGGGCATCAAGCGCGGAATTATGGAGATGAGTGACCTCATCGCCATAACCAAGGCAGACGGAAGCAACGAAGAGAAGGCGGAAGGAGCAAAAGCACTGTATGCCAACGCCCTGCACCTGTTCCCTCCTACAGATTCAGGATGGGTGCCTACTGCCGTCACTTCCTCTGCCGTCACCAAGAAAGGCCTTCCGGAGATACTGGAAAAGATAGAAGCCTACTTCAAGCTTGTCAGGAAGAACGGCTACTACGACATCAAGCGCCGCCAGCAGGCAAAATACTGGATGTACGAGCATATAGATGAAACGCTCAGGAACGACTTCTACGACAATCCAGAGGTTGAGAAAGCTATTGAAAAGACAGAGCAGCAGGTGCTTGCCGGACAGATAGATTCCTTTATGGCGGCAGAGCAGCTTCTTGATATCTACAAGGATGCCAAGTAGCTTGATGACAGGAAGTCTCAGGTGTCTTTTAAATTAAGTCCTTTGGATCAGATATTTCGCATATTGCTTGAATCCTTGACAGGAGCTGTCAGCATTACAGCTCTTGTTCTCGTGATGATGTCTGTCATAGAGTTCATCAACATCGAGAACAAGGGGCGATGGTTCAAATCACTTAAAGATTCCCCCTTCCGCCAGGTCTTGACAGGAACCATCCTCGGTGCAATACCGGGATGTGTGGGCGGGTTCGCCTCCGTATCTCTATACACCCATTCCATCATCGGAGCAGGGGCCTTGGTTTCAACGATGATAGTCTCCACCGGAGACGAAGCCTTTGTCCTTCTGGCTACATCGCCGAGTCTTTTCTTCAAGCTGCTTGCCATACTTTGCGCAATAGGTTTCTGCACGGGACTGGCTATAAGCCTGACAAAAAAGAAAAGGCAGAAGAGCCTGTGTCCGGAGAGTTTCCAGATACATCAAGAAGATCATGCACACAAAAAATCAAGGAACCTGAAGCATTTCCTGAAGGAGCATATATGGGAACACATCGTAAAGAAGCATCTTCTGAGCGTGTTCCTGTGGTCTTTCGGAGCACTTGTCCTATGCGGAGCCATTGCTGAATACATCAACATAGAAGACTGGATTACAGGCCACGAAAGTTATATGCCACTGGTAGTCATAGCCGCAGCCGTTATCGGACTCATTCCGCAAAGCGGCCCGCACATGGTGTTCATACTGCTTGTAGCCCAAGGCACCCTGCCGTTCTATGTGCTGCTGACCAGCGCCATAAGCCAGCAAGGCCACGTCTCGCTTCCGCTTCTGGCCCAGAGCAAGAAATCCTGGGTGCTGAGCAAAGTCTTCTGCGCATTGCTGGGCATAGCCGCAGGAATGTTTTGCTACATGATATTCTGATAACACAAACACATAATACTAATCAACAAAACGGACTTATAAAGATTATGAAAAAAAATTTGGGAGTTGTACCAGCGGTTTATCCTATGCCTGTGCTTATGGTGGCAGCATACGACGAAAACGGCAAAGTCAATGTGATGAACGCTGCCTGGGGAATGATTTGCGATATGGACAAAATAGCCTTGTTCATCAGCGAGAACCACAAGACTACGCAGAATATACTCAAAACCAAAGCCCTGACAGTTGCCATAGCAGACAAGGCTCACATGGATGTAGCTGATTTCTTCGGTATTGCATCAGGAAACAAAATGGCGGACAAGTTTGAACGCACCGGCTACAAGGCATCCAAGAGCGAATTTGTGAACGCTCCTGTCATAGAGGAGTTTCCGGTTACAATGGAATGTACACTCGCAGATGTAGTCAACAACGACCACATGTACTGCATAGTGGCAAAGATAGAAAACGTGAAAGCCGACGAGTCTGTCCTTTCCGATAATGGCAAGATAGACCCTTCAAAACTGAATGCGCTTGTTTTCGACCAGTTCCAGCACGGTTACTATGTTACCGGAGAAAAAGTTGGAATGGCCTGGAATGCCGGCAAGGACCTTATGAAAAAATAAACACGATATGAAGAAAATAGTAGCAAGCCCAAAAGCCCCTGCAGCTGTAGGAACTTACAGCCAGGCAGTTGTAGCAGACAACACAATCTATGCATCAGGACAGCTCCCTATAGACCCTGCAACCGGAGAATTTGTTCCGGGAGGATTCAAGGAGCAGCTTACCCAGGTGTTCACCAATCTTAAGAACGTGCTTGAAGAAGGCGGATTCAAGATGAGCGATGCCGTAAAGGTTACCTGCTATCTGCAGGACCTGGCAAACTTCGGAGCGCTGAACGAGGTCTATGCCAAGTTCTTCAGCGAGCCATATCCGGCAAGAGTCGCCTATCAGGTGGCAGCCCTTCCGAAGGGTGCAATGGTGGAGGTTGACATAATTGCAGTCAAATAGCCCTGCCGCTTAAGCACCTGATTATTTGAGTATTACGCAAACATCCTCCCTCAAAACCGAGGGAGGATGTTTTATCATATCGCTGAGTAACAGCTATTTAAGCGGCAGCTTCTACTTGAGGGCATCTCCGTTCATCGTCACGAGGAATTCCTCGTTGGTAGCTGTCTTCTCCAGACGCGCCTTCATGAACTCCATAGCCTCCACGCTGTTCATGTCTGAGAGGTAGTTTCTCAATATCCAGATGCGGTTCAGGGCTTCCTTGTTTACAAGAAGGTCGTCTCTTCTTGTGGATGAGAGAGTTACATCTACAGCCGGGAAGATGCGCTTGTTGGAAAGCTTGCGGTCAAGCTGAAGTTCCATGTTACCCGTACCCTTGAATTCCTCAAAGATAACATCGTCCATCTTGGAACCTGTCTCTGTAAGGGCTGTGGCTATAATGGTCAGGGAACCGCCGTTCTCAACGTTTCTTGCAGCTCCGAAGAATCTCTTTGGCTTGTGAAGCGCGTTTGCATCCACACCGCCGCTGAGGACCTTGCCGCTGGCAGGCTGGACTGTGTTGAAAGCTCTGGCGAGACGGGTGATGGAATCCAGCAGGATTACAACGTCGTGGCCGCACTCTACCAATCTCTTGGCCTTCTCCAGAACCATGCTGGCTACCTTCACGTGCCTTTCAGCCTGCTCGTCGAAGGTGGAAGCCACAACCTCAGCCTTCACGCTGCGAGCCATGTCCGTAACTTCCTCTGGACGCTCGTCTATGAGCAGGACTATCAGATAGACTTCCGGATGGTTGTCTGCGATGGCATTGGCTATCTCCTTCAAAAGCACAGTCTTACCGGTCTTTGGCTGAGCCACGATAAGGCCTCTCTGTCCCTTGCCTATAGGGGCGAACATATCCACTACCCTACAGGAGAGATTGTTGTGACCGTTACCAAGGATGTTGAACTTCTCGTCCGGGAAAAGCGGAGTGAGGAAGTCGAACGGAACCCTGTCGCGGATGAAAGCAGGATCCCTGCCGTTGATAGAGTCTATCTTTACCAGAGGGAAATACTTGTCACCCTCTCTCGGCGGTTTGATTTCTCCGAAAACGGTATCACCGGTCTTCAGGGCAAAGAGCTTTATCTGGCTCTGCGATACATAAATATCGTCCGGTGAGTTCAGGTAGTTGTAGTCAGAGGAACGGAGGAAACCATAGCCGTCCGGCATGATTTCAAGCACTCCCTCAGCCTTTACAACACCCTCAAACTCAATCTTTGGAGCCTTTTCCTCCTGCTCCTGAGGACGCTCGTTCTGAATCGGACGGTCATTATGAGCAAGACGGTCGTTCTGGACCGGACGGTCGTTCTGGACCTGACGGTCGTTCTGGACCGGGCGGTCGTTCTGGACCGGACGGTCGTTCTGGACCGGACGGTCGTTCTGAACCGGACGCTCAAACTTTACAGGCTGCGTGGCCTGCTGGTCTTGATTCATATTCACAGGCCTCTGGATGCGAGGACGCCTCTGACGCTGCTGTTGCGGCTGAACAGGCTGGTTCTCAGGCTGAACAGCTTTAGCCTCAGAATTTTGTGCAACAGCAGGTGCAACCGGAGCCGGTTCGGAAACAGAAGTTACAACACTCTCTGATGAAGACACGGAAGAAACCTGGACAGGTGCGTCATTGTTCACCTTCTTCTTGCGACCGCGCTTCTTCGGTGCGTTCTGGACATCTTCCGTCTTTGCATTATTGGCATTGTCAGTCTGGACGGTTTCCTGTTTAGGCTGCTGGACTGCTTCTTTCTCAACCGGAGCCTTGTTGACTCTTGGTCTTCCTCTTTTTTTGACTTTTTCAACGGGTTGTTCAGAAGCTTTTATTGCTTGTTCATCCAAAATCTTGTAAACCAGGTCATCCTGGGAATAAGACTTAGGTTTTGAAATTTCAAGTTTCTCAGCGATTGCCAAAAGTTCATCAAAACTCTTGGACTTCAATTCTATAATATCGTACATAAAATAAAAGTGAAATTCAGATAACGGATCTTTCAGACTTTGATAGGGAGATTCCCATTAAAATCATGCAAATATAACATTATTTGTTTATAAAACAATACCTTGGAGTAGAAACCACCGCTGAAAAAAAAGAAAGTGGCCAAGCTGAGCGGCCACCTTCCTAAACCAATATTCACCACTGGTGCAGTGCAGGTTACCTGACTGTTACCAGGACCTCTCCAAGGAACTTTACAAACTTGTCCAAAGATGCCAGATCAAGCTTTTCACCAGGTGCATGGACTCCCTTCAATGTAGGACCGAAGGATATCATGTCCCAGTCCGGGAACTTCTGGTTGAAAAGCCCACATTCAAGACCGGCAGGGGTTACAATAACCTTGGCATCAGTCTTGAAGAGCTTCTTGTAGGTCTTCTTGCAATGTTCAAGTATCGGTGACTCAAGTTTAGGTATCCATCCAGGATATTCCCCTTCGTGAGTTACCTTAGCTCCTGCCAAAGCCCAGCAAGCTTCCATCTGCTGCGCCATCCACCTTCTCTCGCTGACAACAGCGCTTCTCTGGCTGGAACCTATGACAATCTTGTTGCCCGGCTTCATCTTTATTGAAGCAAAGTTGGTGGATATCTCAATCAGGCCCTTGATAGTATCGCTGATCTTGTAAGATCCGTGAGGACAAGCCACTCCGGCATAGATCAAAGAGGCGGCAGTGTTCTCGTCGATAGCTTTGAGCTTGCACTCTACAGGAACAAGTTCCATCTCCACACCCGGGTCCGGAATAGCGAATTCAGCCTTGACCTCATCGCGCACCTGGTTGAAAATTCTGGTTACAGATGCCTTGGCGCTCTTAGGAAAACCGAATATCGCGTGCGCGTCTCTAGGTATGGCGTTGCGCTTGTTTCCGCCGTCAATCTCGTAAAGCTCTATGCGATGCTTGTCCAGAACCTTGTAGAGGAACCTGACAAGCTGCTGGTTGGCGTTGACCCTGTTCTTGTTTATATCGTCTCCGCTATGTCCGCCCTGGCTGCCGAAGACTCTGACCTTGTACTTAAGATATTCCTTGGTCTGAGGAACTGCCTTGTATGTAAAGACAGCTGTTGTGTCAATACCGCCGTTGCAACCTATGCAAAGCTCTCCTTCATCCTCTGAATCAAGGTTAAGGAGTATCTTGCCAGTGCAGAATCCCGGCTGAAGAGCCTCAGCTCCGTCCAAACCGGTCTCCTCGGAAATCGTGAAAAGGGCCTCGAGCTTTCCGGTTTTCATCTTCGGGTCTGTCAACGCCGCCAGCTGAGCAGCCATTCCTATTCCGCAGTCAGCTCCCAGAGTCGTTTCCTTGGCTATCAGCCACCCGTCTTCTTCACAATACTTTATAGGATCTTTGGAAAAATCGTGTTTTACCCCGGAGTTCTTCTCGCAAACCATATCAGAGTGGCTCTGCATGATGATGGCAGGAACTTTCTCAAAGCCCTTGTCTGCTTCCTTGGTAATGAGGACATTTCCGACCTTGTCTTTCTTTGCCTTCAGGTTGTGCTTCTTGGCAAAGTCCATGAGCCATTTGATTATCTTTTCCTCGTGACCGCTTTCACGGGGTACAGTAGTGATTTCCTTGAAGATTTCAAGAACTTTCTTGCTGTCCATAACTATATATTTTTAAGAAGTTTATAAAACTGTCTGCCCAGGGGGACTATTTGCCTGGCTTGAGCTGGCGCTCCAGGTCAGAAACATACTTGCGTATGTTGCGGTCCGTGTCTATCAGGTCTGAAACGGTGCTGCAAGCGTGAAGGACAGTTGCATGATCCTTCCCTCCCATCTGGCTGCCGATAGAAGCCAAAGAAGCTTTGGTGAGGTTACGCACAAGATACATGGTGATCTGGCGGGCCTGGACTATTTCTCTCTTGCGTGTCTTTGAGACAATCAGCTCAGGGGTGATTTTGAAATAGTCACAAACAGCGGTGCGGATCCTCTCGAGAGAAAGCTCTGAAGAATCTATGTTAACTATCTGCTTGGTCACCTTCTTGGCCAGTTCAAGAGTTATGTCTTCACGGTTGAAGGTAGAGTGAGCTAAAAGAGTAAGCACGGTACCTTCAAGTTCCCTGACACTTCCTGTAATCTTTGTGGCAAGATAATCTACAACCTCATCAGAGAGGACTATTCCTTCATTAGCGCTCTTTGCCTTGAGAATCTTCACTCTAGTCTCGTAGTTAGGCGGTAGCAATTCTGCGGAAAGGCCCCAACGGAACCGCTGAACCAGCCTGTTTTCCATACCCTGAAGGTTTCCCGGAGGCACGTCCGAAGTCAGGATAATCTGGTTCCCTGCCTGCTGGAGATGGTTGAAGATATGGAAAAAAGCACTCTGGGTACCCGGCTTTGACACAAACTCCTGGACATCATCTATGATAAGGACATCTATCTGCTCATAGAAATGCATGAAGTCAATTATCTTGTTGCCTGAGGCTGCATTCATATACTGGGTCTGGAAAGCGTTGGCGCTTACATAAAGGACTATCTTGTCCGGATGCAACTGATTCACTTTCAAGCCTATAGCCTGTGAAAGATGAGTCTTTCCCAGACCGGAGCCTCCGTATATGAACAACGGGCAGAAAGGGTTGTGCCCGGGATTCTCAGCCACCTGAAGGCCTGCCGTACGCGCAAGGCGGTTGCAGGTACCCTCGACGAAATTGTCAAAGGAATACTTAGGGTTAAGATTCGGATTTATCTTGAGTTTCTGGATACCAGGAATCACAAAAGGATTGATGACATCCTTGTCCCGAGGATTCAGTGGAATAGGTATGGACTTGTTGGTGGCCTGGAAGTTTGTCTGGTGATTGTAGGAAATTGTTGTTTTAGGGAACCTGATGGTATATACAAGCCTCACGCTGTCCCCGATCACCCTCTTTAGAGTCTTGGCCATAATGTCAATCAGAGGTTCTTCCTCAAGCTTGACCATGTGGGCGTCAGACGGAACTTCTATAGTAAGCGTGGAGCCTTCCAAAGAGACAGGCTTCACCGGTACGAACCATTTCTGGAAAACGGCATCCGGCACATTGCTCTTGATTATCTGGAGACAACGTTCCCAAACTTCTATATGATTATTCGCGACCATTAAAATCTAATTGCTGTAGAAAAAAAAATGCCTTGGTTTGGCATAACAAAGGTGGTAAATAAAAAGTTAAAAAAAAATATCGCTGACTATTGTTTTTCTTAAAACAAATATAAGATACTTATAAATCAGCAAGAAAAAATATTGTACTTTTTATTACACTGTATTTCAGCAAATTACAAAACCAATCCTCATAACGCACTAATCAAAACACACTTACTTTAACATACTTTCTTGGGTTGCTTTTTATCTTTTTGACAAGGCCGTCAACCTCGTTGACCAAGCTGTCTATCGAGTTATGCAAATCGTCTGAATAAATCAAACGTCCTGTGGTTGAATTAGGTGATTGTATCTTGCTTATGAGTGAATTCAAGTTGTCCACAGCTTCCGCCAGCTTGACTGTGGAAAGATTGTCTGCAGTCTTGCGGATGCTGGTGATTGCTGAGTTGAGTTCCCCCTGAGGATCTGACAACTCCCCGGAAAGGGTGTTTATGTTCTTCAGCGATGCTGACAGGTCCGGTGCCATGCCGTTCAAGGAAGCGGACAGCTTCTGGACATTGGCCAAGGAAGCCTTCAGACCCCTGAGGGAAGCATGCAGGTCCTCCCTGGCGGCAGAATCCAGTGTCTGGTTGATGGACATCAGTGTGGTGTTCAGATTGTCCATAACTTCTCCCAGCCTGGCCTTAAGCGGGCCGACATAACCGTAAAGCACTGATATCATGTCAGGAACATTCTCGCCTTTGAGGGTATCTCCGTCCTTGGCTTCCAGAGGGCTCTCACCCAAAGCAATCCGGAGAGCCTTACCGCCAAGCAGGTCTGAACTGTAAACCTCCGCCCTTGAATCTATCGGAATCAGATAATCGCGGTTGATGGTAAAGGCCAGAAAGAAGCTGTCCTTTACCGGATCTAGTTTTATCTTCTCAATGGAACCTACTTTAAGACCTCGTATGTAAATAGGAGAGGTAGCAACCATTCCTTCCACGCTCGGCAGATAAGTGTAGTATCTGTTGCTCTTCTTGAAAAGGTCATGCCCTTTAAGGAAATTAAGGGCAAAGAACAGTCCGACCAAGATGATTATTACAAATAGACCTATTTTCTGGCTGTTTGAAATCTTCATAGCAAATCCTCCTATCTGCCTGCAATTTTACCATTTTTTATCTCGACCACAAAGGCATCCCTGAATTTTTTCTTGACACCGCCCAGTTTTGAGACAGCCCCCTGCCTTGTGGAAAAGTTCCCGTAGCAATACTTGTAAAATCCCCTGTCGTAATATCTTTTGACGGGTGACAAGCCCTTGAACTCGCCTGAGTTGGATGCAAGTTTCTTCTTGGAAGCCATAATCTGGATGGCGAAAGTTGATTCCGAAACATTGCCTGACTTGTCCGGCGTTGGCTCTTTCTCAAATGTCTGCCCTGCTTTGGCTTCATAATCAGATGATTGTTCTGTCTCTGGTCTGCCATTTTCCTGCTCAGGCTGATTCTTGTCCTGTACAGATTTGCCCGTTTCCTGGTCAGGCTTGCCCGTTTCCTGGTCCTGGATATCCTCTTTCTCCTTTGGCAGGGAAGTGTTGTTTTGAGAGAAATCCTCGCAATATCTGGAAAAAGCGTCTGCCAGCCTGCGGGCTATCATCTGCTGCCCGTCCTGGGTAGTTATCCTGGCTTTGTCCTGAGCATTTGTCAAAAAGCCTATTTCCGTAAGCACTGAAGGCATCGTGGTCCTCCAAAGGACCAGGAACCCGGCCTGCTTCACTCCCCGGTTGTGCATAACCGGCCCCTTCCTGTATTCCTCCTGAATAAAGGACGCCATCTTGATACTCTGCTCTGAATAGGCGTTTTGAAGAAGAGAAAAGATTATGTATGACTCCGGGGAATCCGGATTGAAGCCTTCATACCTGGAAGTATAGTCATCCTCCATCTTGATAACGGCATTCTCCCTTTTGGAAACCTCAAAGTTACGGTCACTCACATGGGCTCCCATCGTGTATGTTTCGCACCCGTTGGGAGATGTTGAAGGATTGGCGTTGACGTGGATGGAGATGAACAGGTCAGCCTTGTTGCGGTTGGCTATGTCTGCTCTTTCAGCCAGAGGGATGAATACATCTTTCTTGCGGGTATAAATGACTTTTACGTCCGGATGCTCCTCTTCTATGATCTTGCCCAGCTTCAAAGCCACGCTGAGAACGATGTTCTTCTCGCTCCACTTGCGGTCTTTGCTCATGCAACCGTGGTCATGCCCGCCATGCCCGGGATCCAGAACCACGCACTTGACACTCTGGATGGCATCCTGGCCATAAGAAACGGCGGCAGACGGCAGCAACAAAGCCAAGGCCACCGCAAAAGTCACAACCCGGTGCAAACAATTTCTGGACAACGTCTTTTTAGTTTTTAATCAAATTATTGTTAAATTTGCCCTTTGCTGACAAATTTACAAATAAAACTGGAAAGTAAAGCATAATATAGGATGTCTGCCCTAAGAATTATATCAAAAACACTTCTTGCCGCTTTGGGCATCCTGTTGTTGTGCTCCATGATGAGCTTTACGCCAAAGAGAAGCAGTTTCTATTACAGACGAGCCCTGAATCCGGGTCTGCGCGATACTCTGGACACTTTAAATGGCAAAGATTCCCTCATCAGGGATACCATCAAGAAAGATTCCCTTTTTACAGTGGACTCCTCACAGATTTCCACCCTCAAGCAGCCTGTGTTCTCGACCGGAAGAGATTCCAGCGTTGAGATACTCACAGACGGAAAGAGGATGCTTTATTACTATGGAGACGTGACGGTCACTTATGAAGACATCACCATCAAAGCTGATTATATCGCATACAACGTTCAGACCAAGACCGTTTTTGCCAAAGGACTTCCTGATTCAACCGGCGTCATAAAAGGGCTTCCTGAACTTAAGGAGGGCAAGAACACCTACACGATGGAAAGCGTGTACTATAACTTTGACACAAAAAAGGCCAAGATCAAGAACATGATGACACAAGAGGGCGAAGGCAACGTCAGGGGCAAGTACATCAAGAAGATGGAAGACAACTCCATCAACATCGCGAAGGGTATCTATACTACCTGCGACGCTGAAGAACCTCACTTCTACCTGCAGATGACCACCGCCAAGGTGATAAACGAAGGTCCTGTCAAGAAAACTGTTTTCGGACCGGCCTATACTGTCATCGAGGGAGTGCCTACTCCGTTTGCACTTCCTTTCGGGTTCGTGCCGAAGATAAGCAGCAGAAGTGGCGGAGTGCTCTTCCCTACCTATGGCGAAGAAACCGCCAGGGGATTCTACCTCAAGGGATTGGGCTATTACTTTGTGCTCGGTGAACACGCTGATATAGCTGCCACTGTGGATCTTTACACCAAAGGCTCTTGGGCTACAAACATAAACACGAGATACACCAAGAGGTACAAATATACTGGTAACCTTTCCGGAGTTTATTCGGTAGATATTACAGGAGAAAAGAACCAGCCTGACTATTCAAAAGGCACAAATTTCTCTCTGAACTGGAGCCATAACCAAGACGCCAAGTCAAGACCGGGAACCACTTTCAGAGCTTCCGTGAATTTCTCGTCACCTTCCAACAGCCGCTACAACTCAACTACCATAAACCAGGCTCTTACAAACCAGATTTCATCTTCCATCTCCTATGGCAAGACCTGGGCAGGCACCCCGTTCTCCTTGTCTGTGAATGCTTTGCACAGCCAGAACTCAAGAGACAGCTCCTATGCGGTAACTTTCCCTAACCTTACTTTCACGGTGAGCAGAATCAACCCGTTCAAGAGAAAGGTGATGATCGGTAAGAAAAAGGCTTACGAAGACATAACATTCAATTATACAGGACATTTTGACAACAAGATAAATTTCAAGAGTTCTGAGGTGGGAAAGCCGGACTTCTTCAAGAAGATGAGAAACGGAATGCAGCATTCATTTTCCATAGGTCTTCCTACATTCACCGTACTTAAATACATACAGGCCTCCCCTGGTATAAACTACGGGATGAACTGGTATTTTTCCGAGACCAGACAGTACTATGACACCCGGCTCAAGAAAGCCGTCACCGAATTGTCTGACCCGTTCAGTACCTTTGGCGTTACACAGACTTACGGAATGAACCTGTCTTTCAACACCAGGATCTATGGTCTGTTCAACTTCAGCAAGACCGGCAAGCTTCAGGCGGCAAGGCATATTGTAACCCCTAGCCTGAGTTTCAACTACACTCCTGAACTCGGGACGAGGGCCAACGGATACAGGACTTACGAATATGTAGATTCCGACGGTAAGCCACATTCAGTGGTTTACAACAAATACTCAGGCCAGCTCTATTCTCCTCCGGGTACGGGAAGCAGCGCCGGTATGAGCTTCAGCATCGGGAACACCTTGGAAGCCAAGGTAAAATCGCAGAGAGACACAACAGGAAAAGGAATAAAAAAGATAAAACTGATAGACCAGCTGAACATAGCCGGATCTTACAATTTCCTGGCAGACTCGATGAAGCTTTCCAACATATCGGTGAATATGTCCACCACCATCTTCGGCAAGATGGGTGTTTCCGGAAACATGACTCTGGACCCGTACGCCATTGATTACCGCGGACAAAGGTACAACAAGCTGCTCATCACCACAGGCGGCTTCAAACCGTTCAGGATGACCGGAGCCAGCCTTTCCACCTCCTACACTTTCCAGGGGCAGGGAAAGAGCAACTGGGGAGCAGACTACAAACCAGACGGTCCAGTAATGGCTACAAGAGCCGGAACCAATTCCTCTGCCTCCTCATACCAGAGAATGTACTACCATCCTGTTACCGGAGAATATATCCCCGGCGGCTGGGTATATTACTACGACCCGAACATGCCTTGGAGCGTCAACCTCAGCTACAGCTACTCTTACTACAAGTCTTACCAGTATTCCAACAACCAGCTGCTTACGCGCCACAACCACACCATGACACTTGGAGTGAGCTCACAGATCCAGATTTACAAAGACCTCAGGATATCACTGAACACAGGTGTGGACCTTACCAAGATGAAACTTACCACCACACAGCTTTCAGGCTCATTCAGCCTGCACTGTTTCAACATAGCCTTCTCCTGGATCCCGAACGGCAAGTGGGAAAGCTGGAGCTTCAGGATAAGCGCCAACGCTTCTTCCCTTGCAGACCTGCTCCAGTTCAAGAAGAACGCAAGTTACTGGGACAATTCATATTAAAAGATATATCATGAAACGGATGCTTGTAGCCCCATCAATGCTGGCCGCAGATTTTGCAAACCTGGCAAAAGACATAGAGCTGGTAAACGCCAATGCAGATATTTTTCATCTGGACATTATGGACGGAGTGTTCGTTCCCAACATCTCATACGGCACGCCACTCATAGAAGCAATATGCAAGAGGGCTTCTATACCGGTTGAAGCACATCTGATGATAGTTGAGCCGCAGAAGTTCTTCGATATCTACAAATCGCTCGGAGTAGGCTCCATAAGTGTACATTATGAGGCCTGCAACCATCTTGACCGCACCATAAACAGGATAAAGGAACTTGGAATGAAAGCCGGCGTAGCCATCAATCCGCACACAAACGTCCATCTTCTGGAAGATATCGTAAGGATTTCAGACTACATACTGATAATGAGCGTAAATCCTGGTTACGGCGGGCAGAAGTATATTCCATACTGCACAGGAAAAATCGCTGAGCTGAAGAAAATCATACAGAAGAACAATCCTGACTGTCTTATCGAAGTGGACGGCGGGGTAACTACAGGAAATATAGAAGAGATAGCTGAGTCTGGAGCAGATGTAGTTGTTGCAGGCAGTGCAGTCTTTTCCGCAAAGGATCCTGCTGAAGCGATAAAGAAGCTGCAGGGGCTTGCCTGATAACGGCAAAAAACTATTTGATTTTCGCGATGACGCTCTGGCAGGCGCGTACCTTGTCGCCTGCTTTCACCCTGATTTCAGAATCCACCGGAAGGAAGAAATCCACTCTGCTGCCGAACTTTATGAAGCCCATCTGCTGTCCAGATACGACAGCGTCGCCTTCCTTTGCATAGCACACGATACGGCGCGCTACATACCCGGCAATCTGCCTTATGAGGATTTCCTTTCCGCAAGCAAGACGCAGACCGACTGACGTACGCTCATTCTTCTCTGAAGATTTGGGATGCCATGCCACAAGATAAGCCCCCTGATTATGACGGCTATAGACAACATCACCAGCTGCAGGGTAATAATTCACATGGACACTCCAGATGCTCATGAACACAGAAACCTGGATGCATCTTGAATGCAGGAACTCGTTCTCATCCACCTCCTTTACCAAAACAACCTCACCGTCAGCCGAAGACAGGAGCTCTCCCTCAGAAGCCTCCGCTGCTCTGCGATGAGGGTCTCTGAAAAAATATGCCGTGAAGCAGAAAAATCCCAGCAAAACCACAGACAAGGCCAAAGTAATCCAGTTAACCCCAAAAAACAGAAACAATGCAAGGACGACAAATGCAAAGACAGAGAATGTTAGCAGGACTGATGTGCGGCCTTCCTTGTGTATCATGACAAGCAGTATAACAAAAGATAAAACAGAAACGCTGCAGGGAATGCCAGCAGACCGCTGTCAAACCTGTCAAGGAAACCTCCGTGCCCTGGCATTATCCTTCCGGAATCCTTTACCTGGAAACGGCGTTTGAGCTTGCTTTCAACCAGATCGCCGAGTATGCTGAACACACATACGACAAGGCCGAACAAAGCGGACAGCCAGTATCCGTAACTGTCAAGAAGCACCCCGAAGGCTCTCAGCACAATCGCAGTTGCAATTGACACCGCAACAGCTCCATACACTCCTTCCCAAGACTTCTTGGGAGAAACGGAAGGCATCAGCTTGTGCCCCCTCTTTCCCTGACCGAATGCCGTGCCGATGCAATACGCCCCCACATCTCCCATCCACATTACAATCAAAAGCGAAGCAACAGCCCAGCCGTTGTAGAACAAAGTGAAGAAAGTGTGAAAAACAGTTCCCTCTTCAAGATGGCCTGACTGCAACGAAACCAATGTCAGAAGACTAAACGGCAAAGCAACATACAGGAGGGAGGAAAGAGAAAACGACATATACAGTTTCTCTCCCTCGAACAGATCCACTACAGGAATTGCCATGGCAAGAACCAGAAGGGCGGACAAGAACATATAAGCATAAAAATCCCTGATCACCATCCCGATTGATGCAACCCCCAGGAAAAGGCATAAGGCAGCAGCAAGAGACACAACCTTAAGAACCACTTTCCCCTTGCCCATCGTGAGCCTGAGATACTCGTAGTCCGTCCTTAAAAGGAAGAAAGAGAAGAGAATGAGAAAAGGCAACGGATTATAAGGGGCAATGACCAGCGACGCCAGTGTCACTGCACAGAACACAACCCCGCTGATTGTCCTTACCATTAACTCTTTCATTTCAAAACTTTTAGTCTGATTCTGCCTTATTCTTTCTCTGCCTCAGCGATTTTTGGTTCTTCATTTGACTTTGGCTGCTCACTTCCGTCAGCCGCCTCAGGAAGAGAACCTGCTTTGATTTCAACCTCATTCTCCTTTACTCTAGGACCATAGATCCTTTCAAGATCTTCTGCAAAGATGACCTCTTTCTCCAGAAGCAGGTTGGCAAGTTCCTTGAACCCTTCCATGTGGCTTTCAAGAACGTCTTTTGCCATCTGGTGAGCCTTGTCTATCAGGACTTTGGTCTCCTGGTCCACCATCTCGGCTGTCTTCTCGCTGAACGGTTTGGAGAGCTGATAGCCGTCTTCCTGGAAGTTGTACCAGGAAACATTGCCCACCTTGTCGCTCATACCGTAGTAGGCCACCATTGCATAAGCCATCTTGGTAAGCCTTTCAAGGTCATTGAGAGCACCGGAGGAAATCTTGTTGTTGATAATTTCCTCAGCGACACGGCCTCCGATCAGGGAAGCCATCTCGTCCATCATCTGTTCCTTGGTCATGATCTGCCTTTCTTCAGGCACATACCAGGCAGCTCCCAGAGCCTTGCCCCTTGGGATGATGGTAACCTTCAGAAGAGGATTGGCGTTTGGCAGGAACCAGCTGACGGTAGCGTGTCCGGCCTCGTGGAAGGCAATCGTGCGCTTCTCTGAAGGAGGTATGATCTTGCTCTTTCTTTCCAGACCGCCGATTATCCTGTCTATGGCATCCAGGAAATCCTGCTTGTCAACGCATTTCTTGTTGTGGCGGGCGGCTATCAGGGCAGCCTCGTTGCAGACATTGGCTATGTCCGCTCCGGAGAAGCCCGGAGTCTGCTTTGCCAGGAAAGAGGTATCCAGCCCCGGATCCAGCTTGAGTTTCTTCAGATGAACTCCGAATATGGCCTCACGGTCTTTGAGCTCAGGAAGGTCTATAGTAATCTGGCGGTCGAACCTGCCGGCCCTCATCAGAGCCTTGTCCAGAATATCAGCACGGTTGGTGGCGGCAAGGATGATCACTCCGCTGTTGGTTCCGAAGCCGTCCATCTCCGTAAGGAGCTGGTTAAGGGTATTCTCCCTCTCGTCGTTGGAAGAAAAGCCCACATTCTTGCCTCTGGCCCTGCCCACAGCGTCTATCTCATCGATGAATACAATGCAAGGAGCCTTCTCCTTGGCCTGCTTGAAGAGGTCTCTCACCCTAGAAGCACCCACTCCCACGAACATCTCCACAAAGTCACTGCCGCTCATCGAGAAGAAAGGCACATTGGCCTCTCCGGCCACAGCCTTGGCCAGCAAAGTCTTTCCGGTGCCCGGAGGACCTATCAAAAGCGCGCCTTTAGGGATTTTACCTCCCAGGTTGGTATATTTGGAAGGATTCTTCAGGAAGTCCACAATCTCCATTATCTCCACCTTGGCCTCCTCCAGACCTGCAACATCCTTGAAAGTGACCTTCACCTTGCTGTTCTTGTCAAAGACCTTGGCCTGGCTCTTGCCTACAGAGAAAATTCCGCCGCCGCTGCCGGTGCCACCACCGCCTCCGGTCATCCCCCTGGACATCCTCAAGAACAGGAACAACGGGAACCCGATCAGCAACAAAGGCCATAACCAGCTCAATATGTTGCCCCAATAATCCTTGGAAACATCAAAGCTGTACTTGAATTTCTTGTCTTCAGGAAGAGTATCCCTAAGTTCGCTGAACTCTTTCTCAGCCTCAAAAGATGTAGGAACCTGGAAATAGAAAACGGTAGAAAACTCAGGAACCTTGCCACCAAACCTGTTCTTGTACTTGGCCAGCCGGTCTTTCTTTATGGTAACGGTACCCTTGTACTCGTTGGTCACGAAATCTATCTTATCCACATCACCCTGAGGAATCATCACCTCCTTGACCTCATACCATTCAACCTTGATGGGATCTCCCCCCTTGTAGTTGAACAGCATATACACAAGAAGCAGAATCAGAGGTATATAGATAAAGGCCATCACATTGGAAAGGCCTTTTGAAGGTTTTCCCTTGCCCTTATTGTCGGTTGCCATGGTCAGTCTTCGTAAGTTTTCTTTTCACAATCGCTCCACAAGTCCTCCAGACGGTAGAAATTGCGGTATTCAGTCTGGAAGATATGGACGACTATATCTCCGAAATCCTGGATGATCCAGAATCTGTTTTCCTTGCCCTGGGAACGCAACACCTTTTTGCCTAGCCTCTCTATCATCTTGTCTTCCACATTGTCAGCGATGGCAGAAACGTTAGTGGTCGAGTCCGCATTGCAGATCACGAAGAAATCACAGATGCCGCTCCCGACTTTCCTCAAATCCAAAGAAATCACATTCTGCCCCTTCTTGTCCAGTATTGCTTCAGTAATCACCTCCATGTCAGTAGGTATTGCTTCTTTAACAGCATCTTTCGTACCTTTCTTCGCAGCAGTTTTCTTGGAAACGGCTTTCTTTGAAGCAGTTTTCTTGACAGCAGTCTTCTTGACTGTAACCTTCTTGCTCACTTTCTTTACAGGCTCCTGCTCTGCCACAGCAGCACTCATCTTCTCGTCTTCTGTCTTTTTCTTAATTGTCATATCAGTAACTGGTAATTGTTAACTTTGCCCTGTGTTAGTCTTCGGACATTCAACTTCCAAAGATACACAAAATACATCAATTATTTTGCCAAACGACAATATGACACAAAAACTTGACATAAGATGGCTGAAGGTGACAGATTCCACCAACAACAGAGCTTTGGAAGGCATACCTTCAGAAAAAGACAAAACAGTATGGGCCGCTGAATTCCAGACAGCCGGAAGAGGCCAAAGGGGCAACACCTGGAAAGCCGCACAGGCCCAGAACCTGACTTTCTCAATACTCCTCAAGCCGGACTTCATACTGGCAAAAGACCAGTTCATAGTTTCCGTAACAGTGACTCTCGGCCTGGAACAATACCTCAAAACCAAAGGCGTACAGAGCAAGATAAAATGGCCCAACGACATCTACGTCCGGGACCGCAAGATTTGCGGCATTCTCATAGAGCACGGGATATCAGGAGAATATCTTTCATCAAGCGTCTGCGGTATAGGCCTCAACATCAACCAGAGAGAATTTCCGGAAGACTTGCCTAACCCCACTTCCCTGATCCTGGAGGTTGAGAAGAATGAAAAAAACGTTCAGACATATTGCCTTCAAGCTGAGCTGGAGCTACTCGTAGCGGAAATCTACAAGTTCTACGACAAGGCCAGGGAAGAATACGCTCAAACCGGAAAGTTCGACTCTCTCTACAACCTGTACCTTGAGAAACTCTACCGAAAAAACGAGTGGCACCGCTACATAGAAACCGCGGAAAACAAAGAAGTGGAAGCCAAGATAGTCGGACTCAACGATACCGCCTGCATAGTCCTTGAATACCGCGACGGCTCCCGCAAAGCATTTGCCTTCAAGGAAATCTCATACATCATCTGAGGCTCGGCGATTGCAGGCAAAGCACCATCGCCGACCCTAGCGGAAAAGCAGGCTGAAGGTGGTCTTCTCCGCAGTGGATGACTTGAGGCTGATCTGACCGTTGTGCATCCTCATTATCTGGCGTGAGATGGCAAGTCCTATACCGCTTCCGTCTTGCTTGGTGGTGTAGAACGGCACGAACATCTGCTTCTGGGCTTCCGGGGTTATCGGCTCCCCGTCGTTTGAAACTTCTATAATGGTAACGTCGGACGAATCAATCCTGGCTTCCATATTTATGGTCCTGGCTTTGGCCTGAACGGCATTCTTGACCAGATTGATAAGAATCTGAAGTATCTGCCCCCTGTCTGCAAACAGAATCACATCATCAGAGCGTTCTGCAAATGAAAGACTTGCACCGGAGGATGCCAGTTGCTCCGAAGTAAGCTCCATCACTTCTGAAGCAAGGTCCCTGACATAGAACACGCTCTTGACAGGAGGCGCCACCCTGGTGAGGTTGCGGTAAGATTCCACGAACTGGATCAGAGAACGGGAAGATGATGCAATAGTGTCCAGACCGTCCCTGAGGGCCTTTCGCCTCTCTGGAGTCAACTCATCGTCTTCAGGCTCAAGATATGAGACCAGAGCATCGCTGAGCGAGGAAATAGGAGTGACTGTATTCATGATCTCGTGGGTCAGGACCCTGATGAGCTTCGAGTAAGCCTCCTCCTGGTTAGTCTCCAGTTCCTCTGTAACATCGTTGAAGGAAACTATCCTCACGTTCCTTCCCTGCACAAGGGCGGAGGACTTGGACATCACTATTGTCTTCTGGGAACTCTCGTTGTAGAAGCTTGCCTTGTTCTTCTCTGGGTCGGACACTTCTTTTTCAGCGATAAAAGCCGCGGCCAGATTGTTGTCTATTATCCTGAGTTGCTTGATGTTGACAAGAGAAGCCAGTCCGAGGATCTGAAGCGCCCGGCTGTTACTGTAAGTGATTGCGCCTGAAGAGGTGTCAAACACTACGATTCCGGTTTTGACATTGTCCAGAAGGGTGCCGAAAAACTTCTCCTGCTCACGGATTGCCAGCCTTTCCTGCTTGAAAATTCCGTTCAGGCGGTTGAGTGTCTTGTTCAGTCTGGATTTCCTCTCGCTGAAACGGAAGTTTGTTTCACCGTCCTCCAGAGCATCCAGCATATAATTTACCTTGCGCCGCACCCTGTACGAACTGACTATGACGGCAAGAACCGCCGACAAGACGGCTACCCCCACAATCAATATGACAATCCACTTCAAAGGCATCCTAAAGCCCGTATTTCTTTAATTTGTTGTATAATGTGGGACGGCTTATATCCAGAGCCTTTGCCACGAGAGAAAGGTTATCTCCGTACTTTTTCATGGCTGAGGCTATAGCCTGTTTTTCAGCCTCCTCCAGAGTGAACACGTCTTTTCCGGAAGATTCTGGTTCTCCCTCAGCGGAGTCTGACAGCTCGTCCGAAAAGGCAGAGGCATCAAGCATAGGTCCTTCGCTCAGGATAACGGCTTTCTCCATCACGTTCTGAAGCTGGCGGATATTGCCGCTCCAGGAAAGCCTGGTCAGAAGCACTCTGGCTTCCTCTGTCATTCCGCTCACGTCTCTATGGTATTTCCCGGCGAACTTTTTCAAAAACATCTCTGCCAGGGGCACAATGTCTTCAACCCTTTCCCTCAGAGAAGGAATGTGAAGATGGAAAGTGTTGATCCTGTAGAAAAGGTCTTCGCGGAAAAGGCCGTCTGCAACAAGCTGGGGAAGATTCCTGTTTGTTGCACATATCAGTCTGATATCCACCGGAATAATTTTATTGTCACCTACTTTTGAGATGCTCCTGTTCTGTATGGCCCGCAGAAGTTTGGCCTGGCTTGAGAGCGGTATGTTCCCTATCTCGTCCAGAAAGAGAGTACCGCCGTCAGCCGCCTCGAACTTGCCCTTGTGGTCTGCTATGGCATCCGTAAAGGAACCTTTTACATGGCCGAACAGTTCGCTCTCGAATAGGCTCTCGGGCACCGCTCCTGCGTCTACGCTCACCATAGGCCTGCCGCATCGCTGAGAAAGTGAATGAATATATCTGGCAAGCACGTCCTTGCCCGTTCCGTTCTCTCCTGTTATGAGCACAGTGGCATCTGTCGCGGCTACTTTGTCCACGATTCTTTTCAGGGAAACCATTGCCGGTGTATTTCCCCAGAACATTTGGACGGAAGAAGAGTCCCCTCCATCCGAACAAGAAGAATCAAAAGCCTTTCCGCCTGATTCTGAAACAGATGCCTTATAGGCTCCGGTCAATATCTCAATGAGTTTCTCGTTCTCCCACGGCTTGACTATGAAGTCATAGGCTCCTCTTTTCATTCCTTCCACGGCCAGAGCCACATCCGCGTATGCCGTAAACAGCACAACCTTTGTCTGAGGATAGGCCTTCCTGATTTCGCCGAGCCAGAACAAGCCTTCGTTTCCGGTATTGATATCTGCCGAGAAGTTCATATCCAGAAGCACCACCTCCGGCCTGAAATCTCTGAGCCTGGTCATAAGAGACGAAGGTGAAGCCAGAAGCTCCACCTGTGCAAAGTGCGAAGGAAGCAGAATCTTCAGAGCGCTTCTGATTCCCGCATTGTCATCCACTACCAGTATCTTTCCCTTTTTCATTCACCACAAATTTAAGAAATAAACTCACTCCTTCTTCAGGGCGACCGCAGGATTGGCCTTGGCGGATTTGAGAACCTGCCAGAGCACTGATGCCGAGGCAAATACAAGAGTTATGACCACCGCTGCCGCAAGCGGGAGAACAACCCCTGTTATCCTGTAAGAATACTGCTCCAGATACCTCTGGCTAAGGTACCAGGCAATCGGAAGTCCTATTATTATCGCGATGAAGACAAGCACAATATACTCCTTCACGGATCGGAGCGTCTCCTTCCGGACATCGCTCCCGAATACCTTGCGCACAGCTATCTGCTTTGTATTCTCAGAGCTGTAGTAGGTGCTCATTGCAAGCAGGCCCAAAAGTGAGATCATCACAGCAAGGACCATGAACAGCTCCAGAAGCCTCATAGTGTTGACGGCTGAAGCCATCTTCCGGTTGAGGATGTCACTGAGGAACCCTTTCATATAAGGCTCGTTGGAAAAACCGTGAGCCTCTTCCATATATTCTTTGTATGCATCCATTATAGCCTTCTCCGCGTAATCTTTGTCCACTGTTGGAGTGACCTTTATTAAAGGGTCACAGGCATAATGAAGATTCTCCGGATATTGCACTAGAACTCCTATGCTACCGTTATCTTCAGAAGCCTCCACCCGGTCTGCCGGAGTATCCTCAAAAATGCCGCCTACATAATCTGCATACATATTGTTCATTCTCATAGTACGGGCAAAGTTTGAAGCTTCTTCATCGCTTGTAAACCCTGCGGCACGGTAGGCTGTCTGGCTTAGCCACAGAGAATTGGAAAGAGGGCGGTTGAAGTCTTCCAGCACCTTGAAGCCAAGCAGGCGGAAGTAAGTGGAATCACATCCTATCAAGTTCAAATTTACTTCCCTGGTATCTCCGCCCACATCCATCTTCCTGCCGATACTCCAGTTTATGTTGCCCGGGAACCCCCTGCCATAGCCTATCTCTTCAACAAACGGAAGCTTTCTCAGTTTCTCCTCAAACGGTCTCATCTTATCCACACTACTCGGACCGGCAAGAACAAACAGATTGTCTGAGGTAAAGTTCATAGGCCTTTGCATCAGATGCTTCATCTGCATCTCCATCACAAGAGCAAGGGCTATCAGCACCACAGATATAATATTCTGGAAGACAATGAAGAACTTGCCGAGCAGCATCCGGCTTCTTCTGGCATAGGTCCCCCTGATAATGTCAATAGGCTTTGTCCTGGACGCCTCCAAGGCAGGCAGCAACCCTGCAAGGGTTCCAAACACAAGAACAGCCAGCACATAAGCCGCCACATATTTGAAATCCAGGATAAACCTCAGTCCTACAACCTGCTGCCCATCCTGATAATTCCCTGAAAGAAGCGAATTCATGAACGGAACCAATAGATAAGCCAGCACTATGGCAAGCAAGAAGCATACTGCCGTAAACACAAGTGATTCAGAGATGTACTTCCAAGCTACGCTGCCTCTTGTTGCACCGTGCAGCCTGCGGGTTGCCATTTCCCTGGATCTTTTTCTGACAAGAGCCACGTTGAGGTTTACATAGTTGATTATTGCTGAAGCCAGAAGGAGAAGCACCACTATGGTAAGCAAGGCCAGCAGTGTCTTGTCTGCACTCCTGAGCATATAAGAAGCCTTGTGGAAATACATCTGGCTGTAGTTGTAGAGTTTGAAATCGTTGTTCTCCTTCTTGAAGAAAGTGTAGTTCTGGTAGCACTTGTCAAAGATGTTGTCCTTGAAGGTCTGCTCGTCAACTTCTTTTTTGCGTTTGATCACAGACAGATGGGAGCCGTAACTCTGGAAAGGAGTTACATCTGTTGCATAAGAACTCTTTGCCGCGGAAAAGAAGATGTCATAATACATCACAAGCGTATTGTCAAGATCTTCAACGATTCCTCCAATCACATAGTCTTTGTATACAGGAACACCATCATCCTCTCCTACAGTCCTTCCAATCGTCCTCCCGACGACCCCGTTTCCGTCATCTATCATTGAAGCAAACCTCCTGCTGACCAGAACGGCGCCTCCACTCTGGAAATCCTGGAGGTCTCCTTCCAGTATCTTGTAGTTGAAAATGCTGAAGAAGTTGGAGTCTATCTCGCAGGAGCGGCCCATTACAATCTTGTCGGAGAACTTGAGGATTTCACCTCCGTTGTCGCCAATTCTGGTGATGCTCTCAACTCCAGGTATGCTATCCAGAGCCTCCTTGTCCCACCAGCTCATCGCAAGCAGGTCGTCCCGTCCCAGTCCGTAGATCCTGTCCCCGTCCGGGTTTTCGTGCGCCACATCGTACTGCTGCCAGACATAGCTTCCTATCAGTATCACAAACGTAAGGCTCACTACAAGCCCCAATGCCTCTATGAAAGCATACAGCTTGTTTTTACCCAGAAATTTTAAAAAGCTGTTCATATAATATTGAGTTATGTCATACAACAAGAATCATTAAATGTGCCACACATCATAATCCACTGATTATACGACACTTGCTAAAAAGAACAAGAAGTGGTGCTGTAAACTTTTTTTACAACAGACCGAATTATTTACAGAAGGGCCAAATACTAATAAAAAAGATTGAATAATTATTTTGCTTTGTAACTATTATTTAGTTACATTTGCAGTATGGGAACTAAGGAGAAACTACTTGAAAGATTAAAAGGTATGCCCACAGACTTTACATTTGCTGAGGCGGAAAGGCTTTTAACCTCGTTCGGATATACGAAATCCAACAAGGGTAGAACATCGGGATCGAGGGTTATGTTCATTGATAGCCAAAAACGGAAGATTTTGCTTCACATGCCACACCCCGGTAATACTCTTAAATCATATGCATTGAAGGACATACTTGAAAAACTAAAAAGAAACAAAAACATCTAATTATGAATACACTCAAATACAAAGGTTACATTGGTTCTGTAAACTATAGCGAACCGGATAAGGTTTTCTTTGGAAAGCTGGAAGGCATCGATGATCTTGTCAATTATGAAGGAGAATCTGTAAAAGAAATTACAGACGCATTTCATGAAGCTGTTGACGATTACCTTATATTTTGTGAAGATCAGGGAGTAAAACCGGAAAAGAGTTACACCGGCACTTTCAATGTACGAATTGCGCCTGCAACTCACAGGGATATAGCCAACCTTGCCGCTGAGGAAAACATCTCCATAAACGCTTTTGTCAAGAAAGCTCTCGCGGAAGCTGTCGCCAACTATACTCCAGAGCAAAAGACAATACCTAAAAAATACCCTAGCCCATCTGAAAGGCATCTTGCAACTCTCAATGAACCGGAAGAAACTTATGGCACAACAACTACTGTAGAAGTAACTATTCCGTCCAAAGAAATGTCTTTTGCAAAAGAGATTTTCAAACGCTTCGGATGGGACATGCACATTAAACCAGGCAGTCAAAAGAAATCTTAAAAGATTTCCTCCTGATTTTATGTTCCAGTTAACTCTTGAAGAAGCAAAGCAGATGCGGTCACAAATTGTGACCGCATAATTTATTCTATCTTCAATGCTTCTGCGGGATTCATCTTGGATGTCCTCAGGTAATGGTAGAGCACAACTACAGCACATAGAATCACTACTATCCCTAATGCAAGCAAAAAGACAACCGGGGAGAATTGCACCCTGTGGGAGAACTGCTGCAAATAATACCGCACAATCAGCCAGCCAACCGGTGCCGCAATTACATAGCAGACTGCAACAGTCCTCAGATACAGAAGTAAACCCTCTGACGTAATCTGGCCCATATCTGCCCCAAAGACCCTTTTCACTGATATTTCCATCTTCTTGTACTGTACATCCATCAGCACCTGGCCCCAGATACCTACAAGAGAGAGCAATACCGCAAGCATCGAGAACAGCCACACGGCAAGACGAAGGCGCTCTTCGCCGCTGTAGAGGTTCTTGCCGATAGAATCATAGAACCTGACCTCGAACGGCATTGTAGAATCCATCTCCTTCAGTACAGATTGAATCTTATTCATTGCAGACAAACGGTCAACACCCTCTGAGAGGCGGATATATGCGAAAGGCATCGAGTGCCCCTTCTGGGTATGTACCTGGAAGGCTACAGGAGAATCGGCCTTCCTGAGGGAAGTTATATTCACATTGTTCACGAAACCGATTATAGGTGCCCCCTCGCCAAACTCACCGGCATAAACCTTTAATTCAGCTCCATTGGTTTTCAAGTCCTGCGCTAACAGTATCGGCCCGAATTCTCCTTCGTTGAAACTCCGCCCTTCAGTGATTTTCAGCCCCAAAACCTGCGGCAAATTCCAGCTGCAGTAAATCATACTCATCGATACCTGGCCTTGACCAAAATCAGCACCCTGTGTGGAATAAGCGTCTGCCCCGCCGATGAGCTCCATTGCATAGGCCACGTCTTCCACTTCAGGATTCTGGCAAAGCCTCTGGCGAAGCCAGTCTGATTTTTCCCTACAGTTCTCCCCGCCTATATCCACAACAGCCAGGTTGTTCTTGTCATAGCCACAAGGATACTCTTGCATGAAACGGCTCTGACGCTGCACGAAAAAGACAAATATCAACAAAGCGATTGATACAACGAACTGAACCCCCACCAGCACGGCACGAAGCTTTCTGCCCGAGGCGGACAGTCCGTAGTTTCCCCTGAGAATCATAGCCGGCTGCCCAGAAGTGGAATAGACACTCGGCCATATACCCGCAACAATTCCTGTGGCAAGCGCCACTGCTCCCACGAAAAGCAAAAGCCCCAGATGCTTCCCTACCGAGAAAGACTGCATAAGCACACCGTTTGTCAGTAGCGCTTCAGAAACTGGCTTCAACAACAGAGCCGCCAGAACAAAAGCGCAAATACACCAGACAACGGCTTCTGCAACTACAAGCAGCCGAAGCCGGCTCGTTGAAGATCCCAGAACTTTCTGGAGGTTAACGCTACGGATACGAAGTGGAGTAAGCGCCACATAGAAATTTGTAAAGTTAATCAGACCAATGGCCAGGATAAGAATGGCTATCGCGATGAGCAGAAGAAGCTGAGAGCGGCTGCCGCTCTTGTATATGTCTCCCTCGTTCCTGAAATATATACTTGTCAGAGGCACTAACTCAATGGGAGTAAGCCAATCGCCGTGAGGCTTGAAATCAAAATGTGCATTGAACTCGTCAGCCACCGCCTGAGCGTTTGCGGCATCATCCAAAAGCAGATAGCAGACAAAATTGGCTCCACCGTAAGATCCCTTCTGTATATCACCTACCGGCATATACAAGTCATTCCCAAGCTGGGTGTTGGAAGGAAAATCCTCATAGACACCTGACACGATTGCCTCTTTGGCCAGTTCCAAATACTTGGAATCTGTCTTGAGCAACTTGCCGAGTGCAGATTCGCCCGGGAACAAAACCTGAGCCAGAGACTGCGGAATGATGACCGTACCTGGCGTTTCCAATGCCTTGCTATTACCCTCTACCATCTTTATTCCGAACACATCAATGAAACGTTCAGAGGTAAAGATGACAGTCCTCTTGTACCCGACCGGAGTTTTGCCCTCTTCGGCTGTTGTAAAAAACACATCTCCGAAGAAAGGAACGAGGGTGCACCCCGCCTCTATGTGTGCAGATGAAGCAATTATATCATCTGCAAAGCCTCTAGGCAGTATGTTGCGGAAGAGAGACTCATCAGCCTTCTTGTCAACCCTGAAAACCCTGTCCGAGGTGGGATGGCATTTGTCAAAAGACAGCTCATAATCCGCCTGCAAGAATATCAGGGCGAAGGCAAGCAATGCTGCCACCAAACCTGTGAAATTCAGTACAACAGCCAGCGGATACCGGCGTATAAGACTCTTTAAGTTTCGTAGTATCATAGTTATTCATTCTTCAATGATTCTACCGGGTTGGAATTGACTATCCTCAGCGATGAAATGGCAACCACTGCAATCACGACAAGGATGACCACGGCCGCGGAAACAAGAAAGTATATCGGTGACAATGAGATTCTTTCAGCAAACTGTTCCAGCCATTTGCGGGCAATCAGGAAAGCTGTGGCAGAGGCCAGGACAGCCACTATGGCTGAAATCCGGATAATGTCTGCCTGCATATACCTGTGGATGTCTCTTGCAGAGGCACCGTTTATCTTGCGGATTGCCATCTCCTTGCTTCGCCTCTGGGATTCGTCCCTGACAAAGCCTATCAGGCCAAGGATGGCGACAAGCAGCGTTACTACGGCACCGGCAAATATGGTGTTTCGCATCTTACGGCTGTCTTCGTAGGCTTTTCTCATGCTCTCCGCATAAGAATGGACCTTGACATTCCTTCCGTCCAGGGCCTTGGAAACAGCATCTGTAAGCCGGGAGTATGTCTCAGAGTTCATTTCCTGCACTTTGATCAGAATATATGGCATATAGCCGTAGTCCTTGTCTAAAGAACCATAGAACCTAGCGCTTGGGCGCTCATCCCCTTCTACCAGACTCCCGATTCTCATATCGTTATATACGCCGCTGACTGTAAATCCTGAAAGATAGGCACCGTTTTCTCTTTGCTTTGCATAATTGTGCCCTGTTATATCTACTACCTTTCCCACAGCACCGCTGCTCCAGTCTGCAAATTCAGACATCTTCTTGACGAAGCTCTCGCTAACGGCAACCTCCGAGGAATCACGGGGAGCACGTCCTTCTATGAACTCCACCCCCAGAAGGTCATAGAAGCCTTCTGTAGCCTCGTACTGGTCTGCTATGTTGAACAGTTCAATGTCCTTGTCCGGAAGCCACACGTTGTCTCCGCTGGAATGCTCAAACGGGAGGGCGTAGCAGGCCTCCACACCTTTCACTGAAGGCATCTGCCTTAAAACCTCAACCACTCTCTTCTGAGCATCTTTGTCGCCATCATAAAGACCTATGAAGTAAAGGTTGTCATACTTATACCCCGGATCAGCATTGCACAGGGCGTTGTATTGTCTGGAAACCACCAGGAGCAGAGACAGCATGAACACGTTGATGAAAACCTGCACGCCAAGCAGAATCATCTTCCACCGCCTCGAGTTTTCAGTATAGTTCTTCAGGGCAGCATATACAGGAACTCTCATGTAAAGCCTTGCCGGAACCACTATCGATATCGCGAGTACCACAAGCACCACAGCACATACTACAGCAATGCTCTGGGGTATCATAAGTGTCCTTGGAGAAACTCCGAGAAGGTTTTCAACCACTCCCTTGCCGGCAAAAACAAGCGCAGCTGCAAGAAGCAAAGACAGCAGAATGTGGACAGCAGCCTCCCGGGAGAGCATCCCGTAGATGTTCTTCCCCTCAGCGCCATAGCACTTCATGACTCCTACCTCTCTGGAACGTTTTACCATAGAGGAGATTACGACAAGAATATAATTAAGGACGCTTATGACCACGAGAAGAAAGGCAACTACAGACAACACCCGTATCGTGTTCTTGACTTCAGGGTCTGAGGTATGCATCTTGTCAAAGGGAGTCAGGTAATACCAAAGGGAGGAGCCCATCTTTTCAATCTCATCAATCGGCTGATGCTTTTCCTGCATCTTGCGTATGGCATCGTCAAGAGAATGCGGATCCACACCGTCGCTGAGTTTCACATATCCCTGATAACGGTCATTACCCATCCAGTTCTCCGTGCTTTGCTTGGAAAAGCTCTCCATACTCAGGAGAATGTCATAGTCAAACGTTCCGTTCTCAGGAAAATCCTCATAAACGCCCTCCACGGTAAACTTCATGTCCTTGGCGTCTTCGTTGAAGAGTGTTTTTCCTACGCACTGTGCTACACCGCCCATCTTCTCTGCAAAGCTCCTGGAAACCACGGCTGTATATCGTTTAGCCAAAGCCTTGCACAGATCTCCCGCAAGAGATGGACGCTCAAAAATGTTGAAAAAACACGAGTCGGCCAATATAAGTTTTGCAGCAACTATGCTGCCGTCTTCAAGGACATAGTTCTCATTTGAGAAAAGAGATGTCGTCCTGGTTCCTTCCTCAACCCCTGGAACTTCGCTCTTGAAACCAAACGGAACAGCACCGCTTACGTTGTAATAATCGTGCAGTTCACCTTGATGCGTGTATTTGGTCCTTATGCGGTATATGTTTTCCACTTCCGGATAGCTCTTGTCGTATGAAAGCTCAAAGCACACCTTGGCTATCAGCACTATACCGACGGCAAGCCCTATCCCCAAAGACAAAACCTTCATCAGCACATCTCTTCTTTTCATTGTATTCTGTTTTTTAAGCGACAGTCATTCTTTTGTGTTCCTTCAGGAACCGGAGATATGTTCTCATAATATTCTTTAAAGCAGATTCTTAACGTCGTTTACTATACGGCCGTCAAACAGGTCAATCACCCTCTGGGCAAATGTGGAGTCTTTCTGGGAGTGGGTAACCATCACGATTGTGGTGCCTTCCTTGTTGAGTTCGCTCAGAAGGTCCATAACCTCCTTGCCGTTCTTTGAGTCCAGGTTTCCGGTAGGCTCGTCGGCCAGAATCAGTTTCGGGTTGGAAACCACGGCTCTGGCAATTGCAACCCTCTGCTGCTGACCTCCTGAAAGCTGCTGAGGAAAATGCTTTGCACGGTGAGAGATATTCATCCTCTTGAGCATCTCGGTAACTCTCTTTTTCCTCTCCGATGCAGATATGTTCAGATACCTTAGAGGAAGTTCAACGTTCTCATACACATTAAGTTCATCGATGAGGTTGAAGCTCTGGAAAACAAACCCGATGTTGCCCTTGCGGAATTTTGTCCTCTCTTTTTCCTTCAACTTGGCCACCTCGGTTCCAAGAAGCTGATAGCTTCCGCCCGTAGGATTGTCCAGAAGGCCGAGGATGTTCAGAAGAGTTGACTTTCCGCATCCGGAAGGCCCCATTATGGCCACAAACTCCCCTTGCTTGATCTCAAATGAAACACCGTCAAGTGCAGTGGTCTCGATTTCTTCCGTACGGAAGACCTTGCTAAGATTAGATACTTTTATCATAATGTGTTGTTTATTAGTTATTTCTATTTGATTTTCAAACTCTTATTCTTTTTTCAATGCCTCGGCGGGATTAGTCCGTGCGGTCTTGATGCTCTGATAAAGCACGCTTACCGCCGCTATGATGGCAACCGCCAGTCCAGCAAGTGCAAATATCCACCAGTGAAGGCTGATTCGATGACCGTAACCGGAGAGCCAGCGGTTCATGATGAACAAGGCAATCGGTACGCCGATGACAAAGGCAATCCCCACCATCTTCATGAATGACAGCACCAGTTCTTTCAGCACGCCGGAATAATCGGCCCCAAAGACTTTTTTCACCGACACGCTGCGAATCTCCTGCTGCATATAGTAGGAGCTCATCGCAAAGAGGCCGAGGGCCGATACCAGCACGGACAGCAGTGTGAAGATGAGGACAATCTTGAGCACCCGGCTTTCGTCCTTGAAACCGTCCGCAATCATCTCCTCGATGTACTGACCCTCAAAGAGCCTGCCCGGGAACACTTCTCCGGCCACGGCTTCCACCCGCTTCTTGGCAGCGGTCTGGTCGCCGGTCGTTTTCACCAGGAGCACCCAAGGATAATCGTCATCCGGATTCTCCCCGCGATTATAAATCATCGCGGCGCTCTGG
>Ga0256405_10000896_pt1 | contig 89970 bp, 82 predicted proteins | sample RumenRJG_02DNA_FD_189096 | JGI IMG/M metagenome (GOLD analysis project Ga0256405, IMG submission 189096) | Bovine rumen microbial communities from Lethbridge, Alberta, Canada - RJG_02 | ecosystem: Host-associated > Mammals > Digestive system > Stomach > Rumen | place: Canada: Alberta... | reverse complement strand
TGACTTTTCCATTCATTGGGTAGTCGATTGTAACACTGCTCTACTATTCTATGAACTTCCATCATACAATACTTTCGTTATAAGGGTTGTTCTTATGCTTTTGAAAATTTTCTAAAGCCGTTGCTTTATTCGTGTTGGCATAGCAGTATTCGCAAAGATGTGGACAGGTGTTGTATTCACCGATGTCCTTAGAGGCCATGCACTCACAGAAAGGTCGCTGTCCCTGATCTTTCTTATGCTTACTGATAAAGTAATGGTTATTAGGCAACAGTATGGCTCCCTCAGGTAATTTGGTATCACCAAACAAAGAAGGAGAAGGGACATCCTCTATCTTCACCTTCATGAATTCCATCAGCTTCTTGTCATCCCATGCAAGGCGGGTGATAAGGTCACCATCTATACAGCGGTTGTGCTGGATGCCATATTTTGCAATGTCTATTTTCTCACCACATGTCGCCAGTTGGAAGTTCCAGCCTCGTTCACGATTCATAGCGGACAGTCTGTCAGCAAAGATTTCCATTTGCTTTGTATCCCATTCATGATATGGAATGCCATTCACTTCAAGGTTATGCTTAACTTTTCTATACGTGCCAATATCAGCATAACTGAATACCAACTTCTCAGTATAATCTTTCAGCTGGTCACCAATGTTTTGAACTTTCTGAAGCAAATCGTCAACAGATATGTTATCAGTCAGTATCATTGGGTCAAATCGCCAGATGACTGCGCCCTTTCCAAGCTGCTCTGCAAGTAATTTGAATGTCTCTATACGCGTAGCAAGAGTAGGAACTTTCTCCAGTTTTTCTTTTTCATAGTCATTTAATGTGTACTGTATATAGCACTTAATGTTCCGTTTTCTGAGTATATGTAAATAAGCCAACAATGGACGTGGATTCTTCGACCAAAATACAATGAAGCGTGTATAATCGTATGAAACATACGACTTCACCCCATTAAATGGATTCGTCCACGCAGAATAACCTTTTTCAAGGCGATAAAAAAACCAATCTGCATAGAAAGCTGGTATATCTGTGCTTCTACTTGCAGAAATTATTGTAGGAGCTTGCATCGAAACAATAGTACCATCCTTTATCGCTTTTTCTATCTTAGTCCAATTTGCCATAATGCATAAAAAAACAGTTTTGGTTCGTCTGTGCGACTTTGAAATACTCAGCTATACAATAAAATGCTTTTTAAGAGTATCCCGGTAGTCACTCATACCAAAAAAATCAAAAATCCCACATATTTAAATATAAATATTTCAAGTTAAACGAGTTGAAAATTCGTTAGTAAATGCTATTAAACAGGGATTTCCGAATGTCACGGAAAAATTAGGAACTTTGAAGTACCAATAAAAAGATACTAAGCCCTATGCCCAAGAACAAAAATACAAATATTTTTTCAGATATTGGCAAGTTCTTCAAATAAAATGATGCCACAAGTACAATGAACACGCCAATTGACATATCATTTACAGAACATAACGTGCAATCGTTCTTCTGAAAGCGAGAAAAAGAGGCAAATGACCATAATGCTTGAGTTCATCCCGTCTAAACGTTCTTAAATAAATTGCAAACTCCAGAGAACCGACCACGATTGTTAAGCGAAAAGGCTTTCCGCATTATCACAAAGTGCAATCAGCAGATTATCAACGCAATAAACTATTTAATACAAACGCATCGTTCTACACAAAAATAGAATTTAATCCCTAACTCGTGTAAATAATTGATATACATTTAGATTGTCGTTTTGTTTTAACAAATAAAATTTATATTTTTGTCGCATATTTTTCAAAAAATACTAATTTTTAATACTTAATACAATGAAAAGACTAATGCTCCAATTAGCCATGCTTGTAACAGCATTCTTTATTACTGGCAGCACAATGGCTCAGCCCGGCGGTCCGCAAGTGCAGTCGCCGGTTGTCAACAAAGACAACTCAGTAACTTTCAATTACTTAAACAAAACCGCTCAAAAGGTGGAGGTAGACGTTCAGTTTGCCGGTCGCCACGAGATGAAAAAAGACGACAAGGGCGTGTGGTCTATCACTCTCGGACCTACCACTCCCGACATCTATCCTTACTGCTTTATCGTTGACGGAATGCAGGTTATGGACCCCGTTAACGCCGAATGGTTTCCCAACGAGGGTTTCAAAAACAGCCTTTTGGATATGCGTGGCGACTTTAACCTGCCTCACGCCCTCAAAAACGTTCCTCACGGTAGCGTAGAGTACGTAACTTATTGGTCTGACGCAGCCAACACATTCTGCAACGCTATTGTTTACGTTCCCCCCACATACTACAACGGCAAGGGCGCAAGTTACCCCGTAATGTACCTCATCAGCGGCACCACCGACACCGAAGAGGTATATTTCAAAGTAGGCAAAATGAACCTTATTCTCGACAACCTCATTGCTCAGGGCAAGGCCAAAGAGATGATTATCGTTCTCCCCTACGGCAACCCCAACCGCATTGCTGGTCAAGGAGATACACCCGCTATGCAGTTTGATATGTTTGGCAAAGATTTCCTCGATTTTCTTATGCCATTCGTTGAGAAAAACTACCGCACCATCAACAACGCTGCCAACCGTGCTATCGGCGGATTCTCTCGCGGCGGCAATCAGGCTCTCAGCATTGGTCTCAACAATTTGGACAAATTCTCGCACCTCTGCTCTTACAGTTCGTTCACACAGTTGCGCCCCGGTCAGTTAGACGACGCAAAATCGCTCAACTCTAAGATAAAACTCTTCTGGCTTGGCGTTGGTAGCGACGATTTTCTCTATGGCAACGCTCGCGACTTTATGGTAGAGTTAGACAAGCACAACATCAAGAATATGAAGGTGATAACCTCCGACAAACACGGTCACACATGGATGAACGCACGTTATTTCTTAGAGGAATCACTTCCCCGTCTTTTCCAAGCCAACCCCTACAAGGGCGCAAATATGAAGGTAACACTTCCCGAGGCTAAAAAAGACCAACAGTTCACCCCCGGCGTAATGGCAAGAATGTTTCCCAAACCTGTGATTTCGCCCGAATATCACAAAGACGGCAGCGTAACATTCCGCCTCAAAGCCGACAACGCTAAGGAAGTAAAACTCGACCTCAACCAACTTATGGGCGGTCAAAATACTATGACCAAAGATGCCGACGGCGTTTGGAGCATCACCATCGCCACCGACCATCCCGACATCTACCCCTACGGCTTTATTGTTGACGGCACCAACATCAACGACCCCAACAACGTGGACATTTTCCCCAACGAAGGTTTCAAAGGCAGTCTCGTAGACATTCGCTCTAAGGAACTCACCATGCAAGACATTCAAAAAGTACCCCACGGCAAAGTGGCTTACCGTTTTTATCATTCCAACAGCCTTGGAATCGACCGTCCGATGTGCGTTTACACTCCCGAAGGCTACAAACCCGACGGCAGCGAGAAACTTCCCGTGCTTTACTTAATTCACGGTATGACAGATACTTACGAAACTTGGTTTAAAGTTGGCAAAATGAACAACATTCTCGACAACCTTATTGCCAAGGGTCTTGCAAAACGTATGATTGTGGTAATGCCCTACGCCAACCCCTACCCCGAACTTATTCTCCGCGGCAAGGCTGAGCGTTACGACGCAATGGACACCAAAAAGATTGTTACCGAAATCACCAAAGACGTTGTGCCCTACATCGAAAAGAATTTCAACGTGCTCACCGATGCCGACAATCGCGCCATTGCAGGATTCTCGCTCGGCGGACGTCAGACTTTGGCAACAGGTTTGGGCAATCCCGATATGTTCCACTACGTGGCAGCATTTGCACCGGCCATCTTTGGCAACGAGTTTAAAGACAACTTCACCAACGGCACCTACGCCACCCCCGACGTACTTAAATCTAAACTCAAATTTATGTTCCTCGGCACTGGCAAAGACGATTTCTTGATTCAGGCATCGCTCGGTTTGGAAAAATACCTCACCGACAATGGCATCAAGCACACCTTCTACAACCCCGGCGGCGGCCACACCTGGATGAATTGCCGCGATTACCTCGAACTCACCGCAAAAGAGTTGTTTAAATAAGATAGAATTGGAAGTCGGGAGAATGTTTACCGGCTTTCAATTCTTTTTCCAAAAAGAACCGCCCTCAAAAAAGCACTCACAAATTCATGAAATAAAAGATATGACAAAGATTGATTTTTCTATGCTCCGTGCCGATGAAGCCGAAAGAATTGCTGAGATGTCGCGAATGGCGACCGAGATTCTGCGCGAGCATTACGACCCTATCGTTGGTAAAGAGCAGAACACCTATATGTTAGACAAGTTCCAGTCGGTCAAGGCAATAGGCGAGCAGCTGGGCAACGGCTATCGATATTATTTCGTGCGCTGCGACGGTCGCAACGTCGGCTTCATGGCTTTCTATCCACGCCAGAAGGCTATGTATCTGAGCAAGCTCTATCTATACAAAGACGAGCGCGGCAAGGGCTTTTCGCGTCAGATGATTGCGTTTGTAGCAGAAGAGGCACGCCGCGAGAATCTGTGCGCCGTCGAACTGAATGTGAACAAGCACAACCCGTCAATAAGCGTGTACGAGAGTCTTGGCTTCAAGCATCTCCGCGCCGAGAAGATTGACATCGGGCACGGCTATTTCATGGACGATTTTGTTATGAGGTTAGAAATCTGACAATCAATATCATCGCTCTGCAAGATGCACGGTTTTATCGGCATTTCCAGAGAAACAACATAAACATCAGCAAGAAATGAAGACTATTTTCATCACAGGCGCATCTGCCGGAATTGGCAAGTCTACAGCGCAGATTTTTGCAAACCGCGGCTGGCAGGTTGTTGCAACCATGCGCTCGCCCGAGAAAGAGACAGAACTGACAAAGAACGGCAACATTCTTGTTCTGCCGCTCGACGTAACCAAGCCCGAGACCATCGATAGCGCAGTAAAAGCAGCCATCGACCGCTTTGGAAGCATCGACGTGCTTGTAAACAACGCCGGCTTCTACACCATCGGCGCACTCGAGTCGTTCTCCGACGAGGATATTGTAAGGCAAATTGACACCAATCTTGTTGGACTAATCCGCGTAACAAAGGCGGTTCTGCCTTACATGCGGCAGAGGCGAAGCGGAAAAATCGTCAATCTCTCGTCTATTGCCGGCAGGATGACCGTTCCAATTCAGTCGCTCTACCACGCAACAAAATGGGGCGTTGAGGGCTTTACCGAGGCGTTGCAGTTCGAGCTGAAGCCTTTCGGCATCGACGTTGCGCTTGTTGAGCCGGGCGTTATCAACACCGATTTCTACGGAAGGTCGATGAACTGCGTCCTGCCCGACAATGAATACAAGGGCTACGTCACGGCGGTGCGCGATTTTCTTGTGAAAAGCGGCGGCAAAGGCTCTAAACCGGAGATTATCGGCGAGACAATCTACAAGATTGCCGAAAGCCGAAAGCCAAAGTTGCGCTATATCATCGGAAAATCAACATTCATCGTGCCTATGCACAAAATTCTGCCTCGCTCTCTTTACATGTACATTGTAAACAAGATTATGGCAAGGTAACTGCAATACAAAACACTAATTTTCATTTTCAAAAAGGCAGAACCGGGATTCGTCGGTTCGGCCTTTTTTTGTAGACAGACGGCAATCATGTTACGCAAGTCCGGCATAATCAATTCTGCAACAATATGCAAGCAACGAATCGTTATGCAGAAAAGAACCCCAAAAACAACTTTCAAGGTACGGGATAGCAAGGAGATAACAAAACAGTAACAAAGCTGTAACAAGGGGGAAGAAAGAAGATGCATACTTTGATGTAAGCCAGAAGGTTCGGAGAAGTAACAGAGAAGCAACGGGAAAGTAAGCCGCAAGGTTCGAGGTAGCTACGGAGTAGGAACGGGGTAGCTACGGGGTAGCAACGGGGAAGGTTCGGAGAAGATACGGAGAAGTAAGCCGATAATAATTGACAATTCACAATGGACAATTGACAATTATTGAGTTGAAAGTTGAAAAAGCTCTTGACAGTTGACAATTTTTTGAAACTTAGAGAAAGTTGAAAAGTGCTGATTCTGCACAATAAAAAATTATACGCTTATGGCTTATAATAAAATCCCCACTCTCATGGAGAATGGGGAAGGGCTGCGCAGATGTCGATTCTAAGCCTTAAATCCATCGGTTCACGCTACAAAAATTGCCACACCATTCTTTTTTCGGCAAAAATCCTTGCCGTTCGTCACAGAAACTTGCAGATTATCCCAAAACGGTGTGCAAACGCAACATATTCAGGCATCTGCCGCGTCTAACGCTCAGAAAATAAAAACACGAGAATATGAAAAATGTTATCAATCGCAACTATGTTTGCACCCTTTTAAGAAAGAAACTTTTGGCAGTCGCACTTATTCTTACGTCGGCATCGTCTCAGGCAAAAGTCAAGCAGCAAGAGGTGAATGGAAAGATTACCAACACCAAGGGCGAGCCTCTGGCTTTCGTAAACATCTCGCTGCTGTCGTCCGATTCGACCTTCATTCAAGGAACAACGAGCGACATGGAAGGCAAATTCCTTATCCAGTCTCCCGAAGATGGCTGTATCCTAAGGCTTTCGTACGTCGGATTTCAGACTAAATATATCGATGTGAAGGACGCAAACATCGGCACAACTGCCATGAACGACGACGCGCAGACGCTTAGCGAAGTAACCGTAAAAGGCCAACTTCCGAAAACAAAACTAACGGGCTGCTCCATGCTCACAACCATTCAGGGCACGGTGCTGGGCAAGTCGGGCACGGCATTAGAGATGCTTCCGAAGATTCCGGGAATGGCGGTGAAAGACGACGAGCTGGAGGTGCTTGGCAAGGGCAAGCCTATCTTCTACATCAACGGCAGAAAGATGCAAGATAAGGACGAGCTGAAGCGTCTGCGCTCAGAAGAGATACAGAGCGTTGAGGTAATTACCAATCCGGGCGCGCAGTACGATGCCACAGTTTCGGCAGTTGTAAGAATAAAGACGGTGCGCCGAAAGGGCGACGGCTTCGGATTCGACCTCGCTGCGAGCAACAACCAAGACCTCATCTTCGGTTACAGCGACCCTTCGGCAACTGCCAACCTTCACTATCGCCACAACGACATAGAGCTCTTCGGACTGCTTAACTACTGGAAGTGGGAAAGCGTTGGCGATATCAATCTTACCGAATCGACCATTCTGAATGCCGACGGAGGCATAAAAGACATACGTCAAGACATCGACACTCGCTACGACTGGCACGGACAGGGACTGAACTACAACCTCGGCTTTAACTGGCAGATAAACGAAAAGCACTCGCTGGGAATGCGCATAGAACGACACGACAAGTTCAAGACTTACAACGACATGCGATGCAAGACCGACGTTGAGCATCACCGCATAGGCGGAGGACTTCTGTATGCCGAGAGCAACAACTCAACGCAGCGCGAGGACGAACACGTTCCGTACAGCTGGGAGAGCAACGCATACTACAACGGAAAAATAGGCAAGATGGACATCGACTTGAACATCGATTTTATTTCGACTAAGGGAGACAAAGTGAGCCAGATAAACGAGTTGCACGATAGCGGCAGCCGTCAGCAGATGCAGCAGGACAACAGTCAGTCTACAAACCTGTGGGCAGCCAAGCTTGTGTTGAGCTATCCGATACTGAAAGGCATGGTTCAAGCTGGAACAGAGATGAGCTTCGTGAACCGCGCAAGCAACTCGTCTATAACAAACTATCCTCTGCCATCGTCAGACTCTGATGTTGACGAGAAGAACATAGCCGCCTTCGTGTCGTACAGCGCAAATCTGAAGGACTTAGGAAACATAAGCGCAGGCGTGAGATACGAACATGTGGGCTTCGACTACACCGACAATCTGTATGCCGACCGCTCAATGTCGCGCAATCAAGACGAGTTCTTCCCTAACCTGTCGTGGTCAAAGCAGTTTGGCGATGTTCAGACAGCCGTTGCCTATTGCATGAAGACCATCCGACCAAACTACAGCTCGCTTGACGACCGCATCGTCTATCTTAACTCGTACTCGCTGATACAGGGCGACTCTAAACTGAAAAACGCTACCATGCAGGAGGTTAGCATCAATGCGCGCTGGAAGTGGATAAACCTGTTTGCCGCCTACGAGCGTCGCGACAACACAATTACGCAGTTGCCGATGCCATACAACGACGAAGGCATCATGCTTCTGAAACAGAGCAATTTGCAGAACCCGGTACGCAACCTTGCCATCTTCATCTCGGGCAACCCTACATGGGGAATATACAGTCCGTCGTGGACCGTAGGCAGACAAAAGTTCTGGAACACAATGACTTTCGACGACCCTCGCGAGGCTGACGGTAAGGTTGAAGTAAGTTTCAACAAGCCAATTTACTTCATCGACCTCAACAATACTTTCCGTCTGAAACACAGCTGGCAGTTCGAGGCAAACATGAACATCATGACCAAGGGCGACGTGATAAATTTCAGAATGTTATCGCCATCTTACAACCTTCGCTTCGCGGTTCAGAAATGCTGGTTTAAGAACGACGCGCTCTGCCTAAGAGCAAGCATCAGCGATGTGCTGAAACGCAGCGTTCAGGACGTTGCGCAAGACTGCGGCTTCTTCTACGGAATGCAGAAAACCACTCGCAACAATCATCGTCTGGACATCTCGCTGCGATACAGTTTCAACGCATCCAACAGCCATTACAAGGGCACAGGAGCAGGAAAATCTGTTCAGCAGCGCATGGCAAGCAACTGATATCGTTTTTCTTTGATGTGTGTTTGAAAATCCCCTCCCGTTTTTTATGAAACAGGGAGGGGATTCTCGTAGCACCACGTTATGCCGAATTTCCGCGCTCGAACTTTGTTCGCTTACTATCTACGTTCTGCCGAATTTCCGAATTCGGCAGCATATTAGAAATCGGGAATTTGTCGCTCGAACTTTGTTCGCTTGCTACCGAAGGGACGCAAGAATTTCCACCGCTGAATAAAATGTTTTTTATTGGGCGAGGGGAATTTTTTATTGTCGCTTTCAAAGTTTAATATATCTTTGCATATACTTGTCGTAATAACTACGAAAACAAGAGCAAAAACCAAGTGAACAACATCTTATACAAAACTGCGAAAGCCTTACTCTATCACTCGCCAAGCATCAGCAAATCAACCCTTTGCAAGATATTTGGCGGCAAGTGGATTGTCATTTCCGGAGCATCGCACGGCATAGGCAAAGCACTCGCACTCAAGCTGATAGAGGCTGGCGCAGACTTGTTTCTGATTGCGAGGACCGAAAGCGAACTCCAATTTCTGCACGACAAGGCAAGGCAGAACGGATGCAATGTGAGAATCTCGGTCACCGACCTTCGAAACCGCAGCGAGCTCGACCGTCTTTGCAGCGTTCTGAAAGAACTGCCGAGAGTTGACTTTTTCTTCTGCAATGCCGGAAAATCCATTCACCGCAGAATAGAAGACGCACTCGACCGTATGCACGATTACGACAGGACTATCGACCTGAATTACAAATCGCTGGTTGCCTTGTCGCTCACTCTCATTCCGAAATTGGAGCAAAGTGGTGGAAAGATAATCTACACATCATCAGCAAGTTGTCTATACCCGGCAGCACCGGGCTGGAGTGCCTACCACGCGTCAAAATGTGCTGCCAACATCTGGTGTCAGACCGCCGACTCGGAACTGAAACACAAAGGCGTGAGGGTACAGATTGCCTATATGCCACTTGTACACACCACGATGTCGGACGCCACGGAAATGTATAGAAAACTGCCTGCATTTTCAGCCGAAGAAGCAGCCGATATTCTTCTTAGCCTAAGCATCAGCAACAAAAGATGTTACAAACCTTGGTGGGCTTCTCTCACCGAGATTCCAGCCATCTGCCTTTCACCATTGATTAGAAAAATTTACAGCCTGAAAAAATGAAGCTTTTCAAAATCCTTATAAAACTTCACATCGTTACTCCTCGCGGAATTTTCCGACTTGCACAATCGTTTGTAAAAGAAGGCATTACGCTGATGGCTCTGATGCGTTTTGCCGCCAAATATTACCCTGGCAAGACTGCTATAGTATCGGAATCGGACCGTCTGACATACAAGCAACTTTACGCTAAAGCCCTAAGACTTAGCAACATACTCAATCAAAGATTCAGCGTACAGAAATCGGATAATGTAGCCGTGCTGTGCCGTAATCACACCGTTTCGGCTCTGCTATTGCCATCGTTGCAACGTCTTGGTGCAAACACAAAGTTCATAAACACCGATTATGCCGAGCAGAACATCCGCGACATCATCTCTCGAAAGAAATTCAAGTTGCTGATTTTCGACGAGGATTTTGAACAGAAAATCCCGACAGAGTTTCGGTATTTATCTGCAAGCACGGAAACATTGGCTGAAATGCTGAAAGATACCGCTTGCGCGCCGTCGCCGCTGCCCCGACCACCGTTTTTCAAGAGTCCTCAGATTTCGGTTCTTACTGGCGGCACATCGGGCAGCTACAAAGAAGCATCGCGCAAACCGTCTGTCTTTCAGTTTCTTCCGCCATTCTTCGCGCTCCTTCGCGACATCGAAATACATAAATATCAGAGCGTTATGATTGTGCTGCCGTTCTATCACGGCTTCGGACTCTGCACGCTTATAATCTCGCTGCTTATGGGCAAGAAAGTCTGTCTGGCAAGATATTTCGACGCCGATGTCACGATGCAAACAATTATAAACGAACGTGTTGAGGTCTTCCCAGCCGTTCCGGTGATGCTTTCGAGAATGTGGCAGAAAATAGGCTCGGGCAACAACCGCGACATCGAGAAATATCTAAAGTGTATAGTCTGCGGCGGCGACCGTCTGAGCAAGAAGCTGATTAACGAGACAGAAAAGATTCTCGGCTCTGTAATATACAATCTTTACGGAACATCCGAAGCGGGATTCTTTATGCTCGCAACGCCCAACGACCTCAGCATCAACCCCGAGCCGACAATCGGGAAGCCTCTGTCGGGCATTAGATGCAAGATTGAAAACCGCGACTCGCAGGGCATCGGAACGCTTTGGGTGCGCTCGCCATGGGCTGCCACATCGCTCAGAAACCGATGGCAATCGACAGGCGACAGGGTCTCGGTAAACGCCGAAGGCTACTTCTTCTATCACGGACGCTCCGACCGAATGGCTGTCTGCGGCGGCGAAAACGTGTATCCCGAGGATGTTGAAAAGGCTCTGTGCGAACACCAATCGGTAGTTGCAGCAAAGGCTTTTGCCGTGCCCGACAAGGATTTCGGAACGGTTCTGAATGCCAAGATAGAACTCGAAAACGATGCCGACATCTGCTGTAACGACATCACGGAATGGCTGAAAATTAGGATTCCGCGTGCGGCAATGCCTCACAGGGTGGAGTTCGGAAGGCTCACCACCACATCGACAGGAAAGATATGCAACCGGCAGAAGTGAAAATTCATGATTTTCTTATACTTTTTCTACAGAAATGACTATCTTTGCCATTCGTTTAGATTTCACAAAAGAACCATTCAAAACTAATCACAATGAAAAAAATTGTAATCTTCCTGCTTGCCACTTTCTTGGGCTTGACAAACGTTTTTGCCCAGAAGCACTACCCTATTAGCCAGTTCGCTCCTGATACGTTAGAATATCTGAAGCGAAATTTTGTGGAGCAAAAGCAATACTATATCGGCAAGAACTTTCAGACACTATGGAATGTTTTAAAGTCGGATATAGAAGTGAAGTATATCGGGGTTGATTCTTCTTGTTTTTATGATAAAGACAAGGCTGATGGCAAATATTATGCTGCAGGACTTGTGTTACATTGGCTGGAGATTGATGAGCTTCGTAGAAGATATTGGGAAAATCCAAAAGGAAATGTAGGTATTTTAGTTGAATTTGAGTATCCCTATTCGTATTATGAATTTGATTTTTATGAGGCAGAGCCTTCAAATGAAGTAAAGCTGAATGGTGTAAATCAAATAATAAAAGACATCACCATCTTATAAGTTCAAAAAGGGCAAGCAAAAGATTTGTAATGATGATTTTTTTCATATAAAAATGTTTAGGTTACGATGGCAAAAATACGAAAATTTCTGATTCGGGCTACCTTTTCGTTTTTTTCGCGCATAGAGTCTAACCGCCTTCAAATCCGACTGTTACAAGCGGCAAGCCACTTCCATTCGTCACAAAATCCAACCGTTTGTCCCAGAAACTTGCAAAAGCCGATGCCGATGCGTATCTTTGCCGTCAGAAAAATCGAGCAAACCAAAAATTTAAATATTTGACACAATGACTAAAGAAGAAATCTTAAAGATGCTGAACGCACATCCTGTAATGTACGTTGCAACCAACGACAACGGTCAGCCACGCGTGCGCGGCATTCTGATGTACAAGGCAGACGACAGCGGAATTGTGTTCCACACCGGAACGACAAAGGATTTTTACCGCCAGCTTGTTGCCGACCCTCGCGCCGAGGTGTGCTTTGCCTGCGGAAAATATCAGGTTAGGGTTGAGGGCAAGTTCGAACTTGTTGAGGACATGGCTCTGAAGGAGGAAATAGTAAACCACCCATCGCGCAAGTTCTTGCAGCCTTGGAGAGAGCAGCAGGGCGACGAGGCTTTCTTCAACTTCCTGAAGGTGTTCCGCATGACTCACGGAAAGGCTCACGTTTGGTGCATCGAGGATAACTTCAAGCCAAAAGAATACGTTATTTTGTAAATAGCATCTAACTGAAAACATCGACATAAAAATCAATCCTTATATTTTTTCATTCTGCACAAAACAAAAACACAAACTCGGGAGAGTTATTGAAGAAACACGATAGCCTTTTTGCTTTATGAAATGATTTTCAGAAAGACGCAGAAAACGTCTCCGCTTAATAACCGTAGGTTGGAACGACCTGCGGAATAAGCGTCATAAACAGAAGCACCACGTTCTGCCGAATTTCCGCGCTCGACCTATGGTCGCTTGCTACCGAAGGGACGCAAGAATTCCCATTGTCGCAAAGCGACAAAAGTATTTGTTATTGCGCAACACAATTTTTTCAGCGGTGGGAATTACAAATTCCCGATTTTTCTCTAAGCCGAATTTCCGAATTCGGCTGAACGGGTGTTTTTTTTGTTCCTTTCGGCAATGTCACCTCATACTCCACAATTTTCTTATATGTATTTACTTTTCTTACTTCGCAACGTGTCGTATTCTGCAATTCTCTTGTGAGATATGGACCATTCAATTCTTCACAGAACCAAACATCATCTATGCCGTTTTCCAGTTCCTTTCCAACAGCTACGCCATGAAACTCCATCGACAAATTACATGGTTGGATAATTTTGTACTCTCTTTCAAAATCTCCAAAAACAGATTGTAATGAAACTTCAAACCGCATACCTTTTGTCAGTTTCTTGCCGCGTTTATTTTTTTTGTCATAGTAGCTGACAATTTTGAATATGGAATCATTCCTATTCGCATATATCACATAAACGTCATTCTTCAGTTTCTTCACTTTCTTGACTGTAAAAGATGATTCAGAAGAATTTACAATTTGCTCGTTTTCAACAATCTTATTATCACAGTATTCTTCATCTTCTATGGCAAACACCTCTTCAACATATTTTCCCCATTCCCTTTTGTAAAGCTCTATGCTTTCCTTTGGGACAAGCAGACGTACTCCTTGCAGATATATTGGTTCAAAATGGTCTCCACTTAAACCTCTGCCCCTATGAAATGCAAATTCGCGAATTTGGGGCGGAATCTTTCTTCTTATCACAAGGCTTTTCAAGTTAAAACACCCGTGAATAATCTCACTGGAAATTGAATCTACACTCGATGGTATTTCCAAATACTCAAGATTTTTACACCACCCAAAACATTGTAATCCCAAAAATTTTACACCTTCGGGGACATAAAATTTCCGTAATGATGTATCGGCAAACGTCTGCCCTTCAAATGATGCCTTACACTTCCAATCTACATTTTTCAGATTTCTACACATAAAAAACAGTCCCCAGCCAACAGATTGCACATTCTCTGGAATAACAATACTTTCGAGAGAATCACACTCTGCAAACCAATGTTCGCCAATATAAACCAGAGTTTTACCCAGTTCAACTTCCTTTAAATTTGTAAAAGGACTTTCAGCAATATTACCGAGTTCTGTAATTCCATCTTTCACAACAAGTTTGTTAACACAGTCTTTTATACTAAACCAGGGAGTTGGTTTAGATACATAATTGTACATTTTCCCATGTCCTTCGAGAGTGAGGACACTATTGCTGAAGCTATAGCTTATGCTGTCGCCACACATACCACAGCAGCTTTCTGTCTGTGCAGATGATTTCTGTAGGAAAAAGAATGCAAATATAATATAATAGCAAATTTTCATAGCCTTTTTATTAGAACCATATTTTGAGGGTTTCTCCTCGTTCGACCTATGGTTGCTTGCCATTATGCAAGAATTCCCTTTGTCGTAATGCGACAAAAATAGCAACTTTTTTATTCCTACGCAACACAAAGCCTTGTTATTTTTCAACTATGGATTTTCAAAATCCTAATTCTGAATTACGCAAGAAATCCATTTGGCTTCGGGATGCGTTCGGGTTTCGTTCGGGATTTCACAAACGACTGACAGCTTATTTTGAGGGGACAATCAGTCAATAATTGAAGCAAATTTTGAAAGTCCTTAGAGCGATTTTTTCAATTTTCAAGTTAACCATCACCTACCTTGGATAGACCTTTGACATTCCTTGGACGTTCCTTCGACGTACCTTGGACGTACCTTGCCACAATTTTGTATTTCCCAAAAGATTAAAAAGCATGACTTTTCCATTGTTTTGTACAACAACATTCTGCATCATTTATTTTTCCGCATATTTTTTCAGATTATTCGCCATTTCAGGATAAGATACGTATGCAGAATATAACAAAAGCATCGGCACGTCAGTCTTTTTTCATATCTTTGCCAAAGAGACGTGTGCCACACGGCGCAGCCTCATCAAACACCATTCTACGATGTCAGAAAACTGGACTGTTTATGCCGACTGGAATCCGTGGCACGGATGCACAAAAATCAGCCCCGGATGCAAATATTGCTACGTTTACCGTCAGGACGAGATGTACGGCAGCGACATCTCGAGCAGCGAATGCCGAAAGACGGGCAACTTCAATCTGCCGATAAAGCGCAGGCGCGACAAATCGTGGAAGATTGAGAGCGGAAAGATTGTGTTCACCTGCTTCACGTCCGATTTTCTGCTGAAAGATGCCGACGAGTGGCGACCCGAATGCTGGCAGATGATTAGGCAGCGGAGCGACCTCTGGTTCTTCTTTTTCACCAAGCGGATAGACAGGTTTATGGAGTGCATTCCCGACGACTGGGGCGACGGCTACGACAACGTGATTGTGGGCTGCACGGTCGAGAATCAAGCGATGGCTGATTACCGCCTGCCAATATTCCGCTCGCTGCCCATAAAGCACAAGAGCATAATTGTTGCGCCAATGCTCACCGCCATCAATCTTGAACAATACCTCGACAATACGATTGACGAGGTGTCGGTTGGCGGAGAGTCGGGACTTGATGCACGCCCGTGCCACTACGACTGGATTCTCGCCCTCAGAGAGCAATGCGTTGCCAAGGATGTTGCCTTCCGCTTTCATCAGACGGGCGCACGGTTCGTTAAGGATGGAAAGATGTTCCGCGTGCCGAGGCGGTTTCAGCTGAGTCAGGCGCACAAGGCTAATATCGACTTCAAGATAGGCGAATATCTTGTGCCCGAAACGGTTAAGTTTGAATGGAAAGACAGCGATTATCACGACTAAAACACAAAAATATGAAAGAAATACTCGATTTTTACCTGCAACTGTCGCAGAACAACAACAAGCCTTGGTTCGATGCTCATCGCGCTGAATACGAGGCTGTAAAGAAGAAGACTACCGCCCTTGCCGAAGATTTTATAAAGGGCGTTGCCCTGTTCGACCCACGATGCAAGAACCTTCAGCCAAAGGACTGCACCTATCGCATAAACCGCGACATACGCTTCTCGCCCGACAAGCGTCCGTACAAAGACTGGCTCGGCATATATGTGTGCCCGGGCGGAAAGAAATCGGGCATGGCCGGATATTACATTCACTTTGAGCCGGCAACAGACACTTATCTTATGTGCGGCGGTCTGTACAACCCAACAAAAGAGGTTCTGAAGAGCATACGCGAGCAGATAATGCTCGAGCCCGATGCGTTTCACAAGGCGGTGCTGTCGTGCGGAAAGGACTTCGCCCTTAACTGGGACAACGCCCTGAAGCGTTTTCCCGTAGGATTCAGCGCAGACGACAAGCACAGCGAATACTATCGACTTAAATCGTTCGAAATCACGCAGTTCGTAACAAAGAAGGATGTTCTCGGCAAAGACTATCTGACAAACGCTCTCGCCCAACTAAAGAAATGCCACGAGTTTAACGAGCTGCTGAACAAGTGCGCTGATTTTGTTCGCTAAACTGTTAAAGAATGTTAAAAACTTCGCGAAAGTCTTGACTCGTCCCTTAGGTCATGCCATAACTTTGCAAATGCCGGCACAAAACATCGTACGATTATGAATTACAAAACTAAATTAAAAATCGGAGAGTTCTCAAAATTCATGCAAGTGACAGTGAAGACCTTGCGTCACTATGAGCAGAAAGGACTTCTTGCACCTGACGAGGTGGATGAATGGACGAGTTATCGCTACTATAGCATCGAACAGATGCAAAAGCTACAGGCAATCCGCGACCTACAAAGACTCGGATTCTCGCTGGACGAAATCAAGGAACTGTACGAAGATGGTTCACACACACCAAGCATCGGACAATTAGACGAGAAAATCAAGGAAACGGAAAAACAGCTGAAACTACTGATAACACGTCGCGACCTACTGCTCGATTGGAGTAACTCTCGCAAACAAATCGACACAATGAAGAAAATAAGCATTCAGTCATTGCCCGAAATAATCGTGGCAAGCCATCGCGAAGTCATTCCCAACTATGCTGCCCTCAGCGCGCTGTGTTGCGAGATAATCGGCCCAGAGATGCAGCGTCTGGGCTGCAAATGTCCGCTGCCCGGCTACTGCTTTACCATTGAGCACAACAAGGAATTCTCGCCAACCAACATAGACATTGAGTATTGCGAGCAGGTTGAGGAGATGGGCACCGACAGCAACATCATCAAGTTCAAGCGTCTGCCAGCCGTGCCGAAGGCTCTGTGCATCAAGCACATTGGCGCATACGACAAGTTCTACGACTCGTTTATCGAGGCCTTCCGCTACATCGAGGAAAACGGCTACAAGATAGCCGGTCAGCATCGCACAAGTTATATTGACGGTCCGTGGAATCAGGAAGACCCTGAGAAATGGCTGTCGGTAATTCAGATTCCGATAGAATAATTCACAAAGAGGGGCTGTCTGTTCGGCAGTCCCTTAAAAATCAGCAAATTATGCCATTCGATTTCAAAAAGGAATACAAAGAGCTTTATCTTCCAAAACAGAAGCCTGCGTTTGTTGATGTGCCGCCGGCAAACTACATTGCCGTATGCGGCGAGGGCAACCCCAACAACGAAAATGGCGCATACACAAACGCTGTGCAGATTCTCTACAGCATTGCCTACACCATTAAGATGAGCAAGAAGGGCGACCACCACATCGAAGGCTATTTCGACTTTGTTGTTCCGCCGCTCGAAGGCTTGTGGTGGGAAGAGGTAAACGGAAAGGCTACCGAAGGATTCTCGTACACCGACAAGTCGCGCCTGCATTGGATTAGCCTCATCCGCCTGCCCCATTTCGTAACAAAATCGGAATTTGAATGGGCGGTGGCTGAAGCCTCCCGAAAGAAGAAAACAGACTGCTCTAAGGCCGAGTTTATGACGCTGCACGAAGGGCGTTGCGCGCAGATAATGCACATAGGCTGTTACGATGACGAGCCTGCAACCATCGGACTTCTGAAAGAGTTTATCGAGCGGAACAACTGCACCTCCGACATCGACAACACAACCCGTTTTCATCACGAAATCTATCTTTCCGACCCTCGCAAAACCGAGGCTTCAAAATGCAAAACGGTTATACGCTATCCGGTAAAATAGAAAACATTTAGGTTGATTCCGCAACAGGCATCAACCTTTTTTGTAAACCCAAAGCCTTAGCCGCCCCATAATAATCCAAGAAATTGTCAATTCTGAATTATGAATTATGAATTGTGAATTGTGAATTGCCTCTTGTTTTTCTCAGAATAAATTTCTACCTTGCACGTCGATTTTTAATTTAATACCAATACAGAAAAATGAAAAGAATTGTAACTATCTTACTTTCGCTATGGGCTTTTACTACGCTTTCGACAGCACAGCCCTTGGTTAAGACGCACGTCGAAACTGGCGACATTGAGGGCGTAGTAGAAAACGGACTCGGCGTTTACAAAGCCATTCCATACGCAGCACCGCCTGTGGGCGACCTACGCTGGAAAGACCCTCAGCCGGCAAAGCCGTGGCAGGGCGTTCTGAAAACCGACAAGTTCGGACCGTGGCCGCCTCAACCCGAACGCCCGGGACTAACCCGCGACATGATGAGCGAGGACTGCCTTTATCTGGGAATCGCCACTCCTGCCACCTCTGTCAACGACAATCTGCCCGTAATGGTGTGGATTCACGGCGGCGGATTCAGAACAGAGCATTATGGCGGCGACCTGTGGCAGCATCTTGCAAAGCGCGGCGTTGTGGTTGTGAGCGTTGAATATCGCACCGGCGCACTCGGCTTTATGGCTCATCCCGAACTTGCCAAGGAGTCGAAGAACGGACATTCGGGCAACTACGGGCTCCTCGACCAGATTTTCGCGCTCCAGTGGGTGCAGAGAAACATCAAGAACTTCGGCGGAAATCCTTCTAAGGTTACTATCTTCGGCGAGAGTGCCGGCGCCATCAGTTGCAGCATTCTGTGCGCCTCTCCGCTTACAAAAGGACTCTTCTGCGGCGTTATAAGCCATAGCGGAGGCTCGTTTGCACCTTGGGACGACAGCAACCGCTCTATGCTAACCGGCGCATCTCAGAAGGGCGCAGAACAGCACGGCGTTGCCTTTCTGAAGCATCTTAACAAAAAGTCAATCAAGCAAATGCGAAAGATGAGTGCGTACGACCTAACGAAAGGTGACTTGGGCTTCGACGGATTCTGGCCTTGCGTTGACGGCTACGTCATCGCCGATGACCAGTACCGCCTCTACGAACAGGGCAAATACAACGACGTGCCGGTTATCGTGATGACAAACAGCGACGAGGGCGCACTCTTCTCACCGCCAACCATCACGCTCGAGCAGTACAAGCAGATGGGCACAGCCATGCTGGGCGAGTTTGCCGAAGAGGCATACAAATACTATCCAGCAAACAACAACGACGATGCCTTCCACTCTTTCGGAGATGCTTTCCGCGACCTTGGCTTTGCATGGCCGTCATACGCTTGGGCTAAACTCCAGAACCAAAACGGAAAGTCGCCTGCTTACTCGGCATTCTTGGCACAGCCGTCAGGGCGCAGCTTCTCGCCCGACCCTCGCCGTCGCGGCGTTGCCCATGCCGACGATATTCTGTATCTTAACGGCGAATTCCTTACTCAGCCCGAGAAATATCCGCACGAGGCAGCCGTTGCCGAGATTATTCAGCAATATTGGATTAACTTTGCCAAGACCGGAAATCCTAATGGCAAGGGACTGCCTTACTGGCCTGCGTTCGACGAGAGCAAGCCAACAACGATGCAGTTTAGCAACGGCGCATCGCTCGTCACACTGCCAAATGCCGACCAAATTCACTTTGTAGACCGTATGTACAAGGCTGTCCGCGAAAAGACTGAAGCAAAGAGGAAATAAGAGCTGACAATCACCCTATTTTGATATATAAAAGACGCCGGAAAATTATTTTCGGCGTCTTTTATAATGAATGGCTATGTTGTTCTCTCCAATGCTTCAATTTCAACAGATGCGTGTCGAACAATCTGCGGCAGTCGACGTTGGGCTTATTGTCAGGGTTTGGCATCTGTTTTAAAGAAAATTGGGAAGGAGTTCTTGCCCAAACAGGCGAATTTGCCGTAAGCATAGCACCATTTACAAGAATCACGAAATATACCCAACTGCAAAATATAGTCATTCAATATTTTTTTCGTAATTTTGCAGCCACAAAAACCAAAGGTTTTGCAAAAAACAAGAAAGGCGTTTGCTTTACGCTTGTTTTTTCTGTTGGGAACTATCACTTTCAAAAAATTGTTCAAAAAAACAACATAGTGGTATCTGTCTGTTTTAACAAAACAGAATGTGAAATGCCTCAAACAGAAGAACAGATTTGAGCAAAAATGCCCCGCTTTTTTTTATTTTATAATGATTTTTTTGCGGTTATTGGGTGTTGACCGGGAGTTTGTAAAAAGATGTTGTTCAATTCGTTTGAATTCTTAGTATTCTTGCCTGTGGTTTTCACACTGTATTGGTTTGTCTTTAGGGGCAGAAAACCACAGAATTTGCTCATAGTCCTTACAAGTTACATATTCTACGGCTGGTGGGATTGGCGGTTCTTGATTTTGATAGCGTTCACTTCTTTATGCAGTTTTTTTAGCGGAAAACTTATCGGCAAAAACGGGCAAAATCCTAAAAAACAACATTTTATATCAGCCGCTAACATCATTATTAACCTATTGGTGCTCGGCGTATTCAAGTACTATAATTTTTTTGCTGAAAGTTGCGCCGACCTTTTGAAACTGTTCGGCTTTGAAGCGGATTTCGTAACACTAAACGTAATTCTGCCAGTCGGAATCAGTTTTTATACGTTTCAGGCACTCAGTTATTCGATTGACGTTTACAAGGGCAAAATCGAACCAACTGATGACATCATTGAGTTTTTCGCGTACATTTCGTTTTTCCCGCAACTCGTTGCAGGCCCTATCGAAAGAGCAACAAACCTTTTGCCGCAATTTCAGAAAGACAGAAATTTTGAATATTCAAAAGCGGTTGACGGTTGCCGTCAGATGCTATGGGGATTTTTCAAGAAAATGGTAGTGGCAGACAACTGCGCTGCCATCGTCAATCAGCATTGGAATGAATATCAAGGTCTTCCGACGGCAACACTCTTGCTGTTAGGCGTTATGTTCGCGTTCCAAATATACTGCGACTTTTCGGGATATTCAGACATCGCAATAGGTTGTGCAAGGCTGTTCGGCTTTGAGTTAAAACAGAATTTCAACTTCCCATATTTTTCTCGCAGCATTCCAGAGTTTTGGCGTCGTTGGCATATATCTCTCACAACTTGGTTCAGAGATTACATTTATTTTCCGCTTGGAGGCAGCCGCTGTTCCAAGGCAAAAATCATTCGCAACGTGTTCATTGTATGGGCGGTAAGCGGACTTTGGCACGGCGCAAACTGGACATTTGTTTGTTGGGGATTGTTTCACGCTATGCTGTTGGCTATATACAACATTTTTGAAATCAACACAAAGTACAAAGACACAGTTAAACTGAATGTTAAAAACATTTGCCAGATAACTTTGACATTTATTTTGGCGGTTATTGGCTGGATTATTTTCAGAGCAGAAAACATCGGTCAAGCAACGGCATACCTTTCTGCTATGTTTTCCAATCAGTTGATTAACTTCTCAATGTTATATGGCAAAAAGGCTTTGATTTTAATCGGAATATTGGTCGTTGCTGAATGGTTACAAAGGGATAAGGCACATGTATTGCAACTTCCTGAAAACAAAATATTCAGACACGCAATTGTTAGATGGGTAGTATATTATGCTTTAATACTCACAATCACTACTCTTGGAGATTCAAATCAAACATTTATATACTTTCAATTTTAGCGGAGATGAAAAAATTTTTAAAATACATTCTACTCTTTTGTATCCCAATTCTTTTACATTTTGCAGCATACGTTATTATCGACCCTTTCAAGGTTATACGAGACTATGACGTAGAGATGTATGAAGACACCGCAAGCGTTTTCAAAACAAGCGATGTAATGATTTCGACCATGAGATTCATAAAGCAAAGAGAAAAATATCATTATGATTCTTTCATATTTGAAAACTCTCGCAGTCTTAATTTCAAAGTAGAAGACTGGGAAAAACATATATCAGAGCCAAGTTCGTGTTTCCATTTCTGGACATCGAACGGATATATAAAAAGTTGGCACGATAAAGTCTTATTCATAGACGAGATTGGAGATACGATAAAAAACGCGCTTTGCGTAGTTGACCACGATATGCTTTCTGTATTGGAAAGAAACGACAAAGTATCAGCAGAGCCGCCGGTTCTATGTCATAACAATAATTGGGTCGATTTTCATATTGCGAACTATAAGGCATTCTGCAACTTCATGTATATGGAAGCAGTTGTAGATTACAAGATTTTTGGCCAATATCGCCCTTATATGAAAAAATACATTCAACCAACACCCAGACCACATTCCTCTGACTTAAGAACTAACGAACCGTATACAAATGAAAATGAAGCAAAAATCACCGCAGGAACGTATTATGACGAGGCGCATTTGAAATCATTTGAAAACGTTCAGAAGCCGGGAACTTTTTCAGAACATATTCTTACGGATAAAGAACGTCTGTTGATTCGTGAAATCCGTGAAGTATTCGACCGTCATCACACCAATTATGAGATAATTCTTGGTCCTCAATACGACCAAATTAAACTCAACGATGACACAATGAATTTTCTATACGAAACATTCGGACGCGAACATGTTCACGATTTTACAGGGGTAAACAAGTGGACTTCAGATTATCACAATTACTACGAATCTTCGCATTACCGTCCTTGTGTAGCAAAAGAAATAATGGATATTGTTTATAACAAAAAATAAAATCGAAAACGACAAATAACACTCTGAAAATGTGAGCATAAAAAAAAGGAGATAAGCACCATTAAATCGGTGTTTATCTCCTAATTTTTATTCTGAAAAATCATCAGCAATATCAAACTGCGGCTCGATGACCATTTTGCCTGTTGCATCGACATAGCCCCACTTACCATTCAACTTAACAGCAGCCAAACCGCAGGACTTACTTTTGCTCTCATTGTCACCACTCTGAGCAAAGATGCCGACTGTGGCAAACAGGAAACTGATTAACAAGAGTTTTACTTTCATTTTAATGTTATTTATTCACGCTTTTGCAAATATACAGATTTTCTGGTCGTAAACAAAAAACATCGGCATTACTAATACAAGCCAACTCTGTCAAACTGAGGCTTGGCTATATAAGCTCCTTTTGTATCTATTATTCCCCATTTTCCACCATCCTTGGCAAATAATATGTCTCTGTATATTTCAATTCCTTCGAACCTTGGTTTTACCACGATTTTTCCTTTGCTGTCAATCACTCCGTATTTGCCGTTCTGGATTACAGCCGCCAAGCCATTTTCTGCGAAAGACAAAGCATTATCAAATTGAGGCTGGATAACCATCTTGCCGGTTGCATCGATATAGCCCCACTTGCCATTCAAACTAACAGCAGCCAGACCGTTGGATGAGAAATCGCAAGCATTGTCGAACTGAGGAGCGACTACAAATTTTCCAGATGTATCAACAACTCCCCATTTCTCATCTAACTGAACAACGCACAATCCGTTGGCAGAGAAATCGTAAGCTCCATCATACCGCGGACTGATAACCATCTTACCGGTTCTGTCGATAAAGCCCCATTTATCCTCGTTAAGTTGTACACGAGCCAATCCTTTGCCCATAAAAGCACCAGCCCTGCCAAACTGCGGTTTGATGCCCCATTTGCCAGATTCCTGAATATATCCAATTTCGTCATCAACCTCGGCTACAGCCAAGCCTTCGGCATCGAAACTCCATGCTCTGTCATACTGCAAACCGATAAACATTTCGCCGCTTGCATCAATATAGCCCCACTTGCCGTTTAAACAAACTGCCGCCAAGCCGTTGGATGAAAAATCGCAGGCATTGTCATACATTGGATCGACAATAATACTGCCAGTTTGTGCAAAATATCCCCATTTGCCATCTATCTTAACACGAGCAAGACCATTAGACGAAAAACTTGCGACCTCTTCGAACCACGGCTCGATAATCATCTTGCCCGACTTGTCTATATATCCGTACTTATCGTTTACCTTGACACGTGCCCAGTCATTTTCTTCGAAATTAAACGCATCGTCAAACTGTGGCTTGATAACCATCTTGCCGGTTTTGTCAATATATCCCCACTTGCCGGCAACCTCTACGGAGATTAGCAGATTCTCATCGATGCCGTTTTGTGCAACAGAGTAATTTACCAACGAAAGCAACAAACAGAATAGTAAAAATTTAACCCTCATATAACATTATTTTTTTGAGATTCTACTTCTGCAAAGCCCTTTTAATCTCTACGGTATTGGCACGCGAAACAGGTATAAGTTTGTCTATTCCAAGCATTTGTAGCTGATAATTGCCCGATGTTCGCGACGTTAGCGAAACGGCATAGTTTATGTTGATGATATAGGCGCGGTGGCACGAGATAAGATAGTCAACCTCAGCCAGCTGCTCGCGCAACTGCTTCATGGTTGTGCGGATGATGTGATGAAGTCTCTCGCCCTCGTGCAAATACCAGATATCAGCATAGTTAGAGAGCGATTCGATATAGAGAATCTCCTTTGGCGATACTTCGAACAAATCGTTCACGGCATTACCCTTAATAGTGCAAACCGAATTTTCGGCATCCTCGTCACCATCTTCCTCCGAAGATACCGAAACAGGCTCATCGCTCTCCGCCTCGTCCCGACTGGCGCGCTGCTCAAGAAGGGCGTTTATGGCTCTAACCTCCTCGAGTTCCTGACGGAGGCGGCTGTTTCGGTGATAATAAATGTCGTACACGGCAATGAGAAGCGTTACCAGCAGAACCCACAAGCACATTTGCAGAAAGCAGCAGAGGTCGAGCGCATTAGGGTCGCCGCCATTCATCTGCCCCGTCCACAGCACCTTGCAACTGCCAAAGTAGAAGTACGAATTGAAGGTTACCGCCATGGCCGAAAACAGAGGCATATGCAAGAGATAGCGCGTAAAGATGCGCCACTTGGTGCTTTTTATCGGCACAGTTATGAACTGAACTATAACCATGGCAACAAACTCGATAACGGCAAGTCCGAACAAAAGAACGAGGCGTCTGTCGGCCTTGTCAATCTCGAACGGCTGAAGCACTCCGAGGATAAACAAAACGGCAAAACTGTATCTTGCCGCATTTTTTACAATATCGTATATCGTATTTTTCATCTAAACTTATTTTATGGCATTTTTCGAGATACAAAGATAAGATTTTTCTATCTATCGGCAAAAACTACCGCACAATTCATCACAAAACACCACCGAATATCCCAAAAACTTGCACAACTGCACGACTCAGCATATTTTTGCAGAAAAATCAATATTCAATGGCAATAACCGACGAACAACTCAGACTTACAGGCAGCGAAAGCGAGGCTCTGGCAATATACAACGAAGTGAAACGGACGGGCGACTTCCGCGGATTTGCACAGCGTTTCATGCACAATGCCGACTATCGGGTTGCACGCATCACGCTGTGGTCGCTCACCAAGGCTTCAGACAACGAACTGGTGCAATTAAACGACATTCTGCACGAATTTATAGACCTTGCAATGCAGACAGATAATCCGTCGGTAAGGCGACTTTCTCTCAACATAATCGAGCGGCTGAAGATGGACGAGGACGATTTGCGCACCGATTTTCTGGACTTCTGCATGGCTAAGATGACCGATGCTGGCGAGTTTTCGGCAATACAGGCGGTGAGCATGAAACTCGCCTACCGTATGTGCCTATTCTATCCCGAACTTACGGACGAACTGATGCGTATTCTCGACGCAATGGAGACCGATTTCTACAAGCCTGCCGTAATCAGTACGCGTCGCCGCATTCTGAGCGGAAAAATAAAACTTAAAAATAAAAACAACTAAAAATTCCGCAATTATCGTTACAGCAACCGGAATATCTGTTTCAGTTCGTGCAGTTTGAGAAACAAACAAATCTCAAACGATGTTTTTCCTGAAATCCATCGTACTAAAAAACAAAAAATCAACTATCTTTGCAGAACACAACAAAACTCTAAAGCCTTTATGAAGAAAAACCTCATTTCTATTCTGTTTATAATTCTCGCAATGACAACACAAACAGCCCACGCCCAAAAGATTATTTCGAAATCGGAAGACAAGATTACCTTCGTTGTCGATAAAAATCTCAAGCCGATAGACATAAAATACTACACGCACGAAGAGTTTTTAAAGAAAACAGACATAAGCCGAACTGAAAATTTTCGCGTTACATGCAACGGCAAAGAAATTGCAGAAACAATAATTAAAGCAGGAACAATATCTGGAGAGCCCCAAAACATCATAGCCACAAGTTTCGAGAATGAAGACGGCTTGCTTTACTACGGAAAAGATGCCTTCTACAAGTGCATCATAGACGCATACGCCAAGCATCAGCCCATCACTCTGTCACCCGACATGATTTGGCTGCTCATCAGCCAAGGATTCGGCCGATACGTTAACGCCCATGCCGAGAAGATGCGTCCGCTATTTGTAAGCCACTCCGGAAAGGAGGATTTGGTTGTACTGGCACAATCAGACTTGCTATCGGGCAAGGTCGACTGGGAAAAAATTATGAACGATTTTTCGAGTCAGATTGAGAAGAACACGAAAACCGACATCGCAAAAAACATCACAGCCGACTTCAGCACAACTACTCTGGCAGAGCGCATTGCATCGCAGACAACGCTGATGGAAAGCGTAAAATCGTACTTTGATTATACCATTATCTATATAAAATGCGGAATACCGAACATCACAATCGAAGGCACACCCGACGACTGGCAGCGCGTGATTGAAAAGACTAAGAATCTGCAATCGTACAAAATCGGAACATGGCTCAACGACCTTGAACCTATTCTAAACGAATTCGTGAAGGCGGCAGAAGGCAAGCCTCGCCAAGAATTCTGGCAGAATATCGTAAAGAAAAGAAGACCCGACGAACTGAACCGAGGCGGTTGCAGCCTCACAAAACCGACAATGATTGACGGATGGATTCTGAAATTCTTCCCCGACAAAGACGGAAACACGCTCGACAGCATATCTGCAAGCCAAAGCATGCCCGACGAATACGTCTGCACCGGATTCAAATACATGGTTTTATCACCAAACGGCTCTGTTCTGAAAGAGACAAACATGGAGATATTCGCAGGTTTCATCGGAGCAAAAGTTGACAAACTTACAAAATCATTAACCCCCAAAATAGGCTGGCAGGTGCGCGTGGCAGAAACCGAACAAGATTCTCTGAAATACCTGAAAAAAGAGAACGACGAGCGTGGCGGCATCAGCATACGCATAAAGGAAGTTCCCGAGATTCTGTCTAATTTCCAACATCTCAAGTTTTTGGAACTCGAATTTACCGACAAGGTTGTGCTGCCCGAATGGCTCGACCGCATAACCATCGACAGATTCTACATAAAAGGCAAAATGACCGATTCCGAGAAAAACGAAATTAAGAAGCGCTTTCCAAAAGTAATCTTTTAGAAAAACGTTAGGATGGACAAAAAAATAACAGAAAACAACACTCGGCATTTACACAATAAAGAAGGCGATGAAACAGTTGTTACATCACCTTCTAATATTTGTGTCTAATAATTATCGAGTTTGCTGATTCTGGCAAGAAAATCAAGGTTATTTTGCGCCATACGGCGACCGTCCTCATAGCCAAGTGCACTTGGAAAAGCCGCATCGGGCAACATTCCATGACTTATAAGATAGCTAACCATATCCCCTTCTCCATAATCGTAGCCCATCACAATTTCAATGGCATCCTCGCGAGCCTTAGCCTCATCGTAATAAGGATTGCGAGGATCTTTTATGCAGAGCGCACCTTCATCGAGAATGTAAAAATCACCGTCGTAAGCAGGAATCCAAAATGCAATAAACTCGCAATCGTCTGCCTTCGAATCCTTTATAATATGCTCTGGACAACCCATATCGTCTATCATAAAACGGCGTAACTCCCTTCCGTCGCGAAAATAGAACAGCGGACTACCGCCCGACATTTTCATAAGCCTATCGAAATTCTTTTTCGAAATGCCAGATCTGTAATTCTTCTTTATGTCGCGCTGTTCTTCGAAACTTTCTTTGCGTGTATTCCATACTGACATTCCGTTAGGATGCCACATATCGCCGAATTTTACACATGCCATTACGCATCCGTCGGAGTTTTTAATTTTCTTTTCTCCAATTCCCTGAAAATCATTTTTTTCAACAGTAATTTTCAGTCCATCCGAACCTATGAAATAAAAGTATTTGTCATCGACACTTTCCGTATGATAGATATCAAAATCACGGTATTCTACGCTTCGCACCAGTCGTGCCTTTTCTGCATTATGGTTAAATTCCAAAATCATGGCGAGCCACTCTTGCGGCAGCAGCGCCAACGGTCCAACCTTGTATTTAAAAGCAAACTGAACATGCACATTGTAACTGGCAGCCATGCTATCATTGGCAGGCGTATAGCGTGATAGCCTTTTGCTCTCGGTATGGAAAAGAGAAACCTTCTGTTCTACGTTATACGTGAGATAACACGAATCGAATACCCATAGGAGCACACTTCTAAGATTTATATAATCATCAGTGAACGATGCTTTAATAAAATACTCCTTCAGTTCGTCGTTTATAGGAGCTTTCTCGAATTCTTTGTCAAGAATTTCGTACAATCGTTCTGCCAACACATAAGCTAACGGATAATCTGGATTTATCAATTCATCACTTCCGTCAATCAATGTCTGCCAAATCAGAAAGCGAATATCCTCTACGTGCGGTTCATCAGGCATGTAGTCAGCATAATCAACATCATAGAACGGCACCCAAAAGCCATACAACTCACGGTTCTTTTTTACAAACGAATGCCATATTCCGCTATCGGATACTATATCTTCGAAATAAAGAGCTACTGTTATGGCAATATCTTCCTTGACACCGACATCTATATCTTCTTCTGATGTAACCCACATCACACATTGCAGCAACTCGTTACAAACCTTAGCATAATAAAGGTCTGTGCTGCACGACTTTCTCATCGGATGCCCAGCTACAATATCTTTTGCAAATCTATTTATACGCATACTATGTCTTTTCTTTAAAATGGTTGTAAATTTACAACGAACATATTATCGGACAAAATTTTAGTTGTTTTTTTGAATGAAAATCGGCGAGATGAACAAAAAAGCTCATCTCGCCGATTTTTCAATTTTTCTTTCTCAGCCTTCGGAATGCAAAAAAATTCCACAGCATTATAAAAATCAGAATATACGACGGTATACCAAATGCCAAAATGTTATACGAAAGCCCAAGAAAATCCATTACACCCCAAACAAGAACAAGCAACATTACGCAAACAGCCAGAATACGGTTGCATCGCGTCAGGAAAAGAATCTTGCTCACATCGGCATTCTCCGAATCTTTCTGACAATAAGCGCCACGAAGCATCATAATCACTCCGCCCACAATTATCTTCACACTCGTACTTATGCCGTGCTCTGAACCTCGGCTAATCATGATAATATCAAGAATCAAAATAATAAGAAATATCAGCGCCCCAAAAAATTCAACAATCGTACTTTCTTTGGTACTACTCAACTGAAAATTTACTTTTTTCATCTCGGCAGGCGGTAATTTGCGCATAAATACAATCATCACGGTTCCCGAAATAATGAAAAACGACACAACAACCGCCACTAAAGTAGTAACAGAGAGTACTCCGTAATAAAATAAAATAGAGAAGATTAACAACACCAACAACTCAACTATCGTATGGATAGTTATTGCAATTTTTCTGTTCATTTTGTTTTTGTATTTTTTATGATTATTAATTATTTGTTTTTCGTTTTAGCCTTTGTGTAGGCAATGAGATACCACACAAAAGTGCAGATAACCGGAATGTTGAAGACTATCGTTACCAGCTGTTTAGATATGCCAAGAAAGAGTGAAACGACAATGCCAATCATAAGCAGAGAGAGGCAGACGCTGAGAACTCGCAGAAACCGCACTGTTACGGCGAACATTCGGGCATTGGCATCGTCTGGAATGCTGAATGTCCTTGGACAGTATGCCAAGACAAGCATCAGAAACGTGCAGAAACCAATGCTGAAGGTTGCAGCAAGCATCTGCTTTCCAATCTCCGAATCGCGGCGCAACATCACGAGGCTAAGAATGATGGCAACCACCGTAATCAGTCCGCAGGCAATCTCTATAATCGTGCTCTCCTTCGTTCGGCACACCTTGAAGTTGATATTGTTGTTATTCATTGTTTCGATTTTTATGTTTTTCTACCAAACAGATTTTATCCATTGTGCCATATCGGCAATAACCTCTTCCGAGAAGGTCTCTTCTATCTGTCCATATTCATCGGGCAACCCGGTATGGCAATGCTGAAAAAGATGATTCAGTCCATCGTACTCCTTCAGAAGATTGTGCTTGCCGTTTGGAAGCGCGCGACACATAGCCGCAAGATTCTGACTGGCAGCAACTTGACAATCCTTGCTTCCGAAAGCAGCGAACACCGGGCACTTTACATTTTCTATGTCCGTCTGCGGATTGTAGTCTACGAACCACTGCATCCACGTATTCTGTCTTTCGCCCAACATTCTACGCAGTTGCTCAATCGTAAGGTCTTTTGCAACATCGCCGGCAATCGCCTTGTTCTGAGCCAAAAGAACGCTGTCGCCTTTTACGGCTGTGCCAGCCAGACTAACAACAAAATCAACCTTCTTCTGCGCACCCAACATAAAGCCGATTATTGCGCCTTCGCTATGTCCAAGAACGCCTATCTTCTTGAATCGTCCCGACTTTCTGAGCCACTCTACGCCTGCCGCGGCATCATCGGCAAAATCTCTTGTGGTGGCATCTTCGATATTTCCTCCAACCGACTTTGCCGTTGCCCTATCGTCATAACGCAACGTGGCAATGCCCTCGCGAGCCAAGCGGTCGGCAATTACGGCAAAAGGCTTATGTCCAAATACTTCCTCATCACGATTCTGCGCTCCGCTGCCCGTAACCATCAGCAACACACATCTTGCATTTTTCGGCAGAGTAAGCGTTCCCGAAAAGGTTGCCCCGGCTTTTGAGTTTGTAAACGAAACCTCCTCTGTTCGGTGAGGATACGGCGATTGTGGAGTCTGAGGGCGTTTCAGTTCGGCAGTCTTGCCCGGCGTTAATGTCAGCGGCAATCTGAAGCCGTTCTGCACAAACAAACCTTTTATCTCGCCATTCTGCAACCGTCCCGAATAAGTCGCCCCTATCATCGGCACTCGTATGCTAACAGAATCGGCAGAGAGAAATTCGACATCTGCGGAAATTCCTTTTGCTCCCTGCGACGGACTGTCGAGCGTACATTTTCCATCGGATATCAGATTAAGCACAATCGGGATTTTCTGAAATCCGGCTTTCAGTTCTCCATTCCAAGAGCCAGAGATGTTCTGGGCAGAGACAGCCGTGCTCAGAATCACCAAAACGGCAATTAAAACAATGTGTTTTATCCTTGGACGAACGATGAAACGACATGCCAAAAATCTTGGAGCGGAATGATTCTTTATATGGAATAATGTTCTAATCATCTTTTTCTTCCTGATTTTTGGGCTGAGAATTCTTCTTTTTGGGCAGACGCTTTGCCTTTCGCAGTGCCTCGGTAATAATCCACTGCAACTGACCGTTTGTGCTGCGGAACTCGTCCGCAGCCCAAGCCTCTATCGCATCCATCGTCTCGCTGTCTACGCGAAGGATGAAACTCTTTGTCGTCTTCTTTTCTGCCATCTGTTAATGGTTCAACGTTCCTGTGTTTACAACGGGCTGTGCCGACTCGTCGCCGCAGAGCACAACGAGCAGATTGCTTACCATTGCAGCCTTCTTGTCGTCGTCGAGTTCTACGATTTCCTCGCCAGACAGTTTATCGAGCGCCATCTTTACCATGCCTACCGCACCCTCAACAATCTTCTCGCGAGCGGTGATTATAGCCGATGCCTGCTGACGGCGAAGCATAACTGCCGCAATCTCAGGAGCATAAGCCAGATAGTTGATGCGAGCCTCAACAACCTCTATTCCTGCCAAGGCAAGACGCTCGTTCAGTTTCAACTCCAGCTGCTCGTTAATCTCTTCAGCGCTCGAACGCAGAGTAGGCTCGTCGCTCTTGCTGTCCTCATCGTCGTAAGCATACTGTCCTGCCACCTGACGAAGGGCTGCATCGCTCTGCACGCGGACAAAGTTCTCCAATGCGTTCATAAGTCCCTTTGTGTCAGAGCCAATGGTGTTAGGATTTGCCGCCATTGTCTGAGAATCAACCTCGAAAAGTGCCTTGTAAGTATCGCTCAGTTTCCACACAAGCACAAGACCAATCATCACCGGATTTCCAGTCTTGTCGTTCACCTTTATTGGGTCGGCATCGAGATTTCTGGCACGGAGCGAAACCTTCTTCTTAACATAGAACGGGCAAAGCCAGAAGAAACCTGTCTTCTGAAAAGTTCCGCTGTACTTTCCGAACCATGTCGTTACCCTCGCCTCGTTTGGCTCTTGCTGCATCAGTCCGCACCACATAACTATGTTTATGAGAATGAGCAGAACCGAGAATCCCATTATCCAGCCACCGTCGGAGCCATGACTTTCGTCGAGTTGAATAACGCTGAAAATAAAACTTAAAATTCCAAAAATCAAGATGATTGCGTTAACAAACAGCATCAAGAAGCCGTTCATTACCAATCCTTTAAATTCAAATTCTTTTGTTTCCATATTCTTACGATTTAATAAATTGATATCATTTTGATATCACAAATATACGCATATTTTTAATATTTCAAAGTGTACGAATAGTTATTTAACTTTTATTAACACTCTGGTAATCAATCCTCGCGATATTCCAGAATGTCGCCCGGCTGGCAGTCAAGAGCCTTGCAGATGGCTTCGAGAGTAGAGAATCTTACGGTCTTCGCCTTTCCGGTCTTCAAGATTGAAAGGTTTGCCTGAGTGATGCCGATTTTTTCGGCAAGTTCCTGCGACGACATCTTTCGCTTTGCCATCATCACATCTACGTTTACAATTATACTCATTTTCTTTCAGTCTAATTAAATTGTCAAATCCTGCTCATCCTTCAAGTCCTTGCCCATCAGGATTATTTGCGAGATTATCATCAGAGCCAAACCCGTTATTATGTACATGCTGTTGCAATCGTTACGGAAAACGATATAATAGCCAGCCAACCTTACCTCTCTGATGAAATACTGCATAATGACATACGAGCCTATAAACTGGAACAGATAAAGGACTGTGAGAAGAATTCCCGTGGTTTCGAGATATTTCGAGACTTTTGTAACAAACACTTCGCCCTTGCGAATGCTTTGCACAAGCTTAAAGACCATGCACAGAATCCACACAACAACTACCGCCTCGAGCGCAAGCAGAACAATGGCATAAACCAGCGTAAAATTCTTGAGTGGAGAATCGGAGGTTGGCTGTATAAGTTTAGCCTTCTGCATCTCAATCATATACGTCTGGTTATCAAACTTTGACATCAGAACTTTCTGCGTATTCTTAGGCTTCACATACACCTCGTAACTTATCGTCGGAAAGTGTTTTGTTACAATTCCGCCATTGTCGAGCGTGTCGCGACTGGCATACCACGACGGAACATCGGCAATCTCCATTTTCTCATCGGGCACAGAAGCGTAGGTTACATTATCGAAAATGACAAAATTAGTCAGCACGATGGCTATCAGCACTGCAACAAACAGCGTGATGTAATTTCTAAGTTTCTTGTTCATAGCATATTAAATTTATATTCATTGACATCCAAGGTTTATAAGTCGGGCAAGAAATGCCTCGTAAGGAATTACGACACCGCCAACAAGCGAATCGCGCGAAACGAAGCCAGAAGATAGTTCGGCAAATCCAATTTTGCTTCCCGACATCGGCCGGCTACGGTGCAGTATATTCGTTGCCACCAAGACAGCGAGCCACACAACACACAGCACAATGTATTTCTTTGCATTGATGTTCATAGTTATTCTATTTTATTGTTAAACGATAAATATTTTCGGTACAAAAATAAACAGAATATTCAAATTAGCAAAGAAAAACAATATTATTTTATTGTTTAACGATAAATTCGCAAAAAAAAATTCTCGCCAACATGAACATTTCTTCATGTAAGCGAGAATTGTGACTATGATTATTCCTACTTGCTATAACGATTCCCAACAAAGCCGTTGTTTACTTTGCCTGCCATCAAATTAATTACCACTTCAGTTCTTCTTGCAGAATCACACCGTCCTCCATGGGACTATCAGCCTCTGTAAAAGCTTTGGCTTTGTACTGTATGCACATCATTGTAAGGTTCTCGCAGCCAGTGTTCTTCAGCGCACGCTTGCCATCAGGATCTACGCGTACGATACAGCCCTCGCTAACTGGAATCAGATCGCCATCCACCTGATACATACCCTCACCCTTCAAAATAATGTAAAGTTCCTCATGGGTCTTGTGGGTGTGCAAGAAACCACTATCCTGACCGGGAACGAGCGTTTGGAAAGACAGATCGCTACCCGTTGCGCCTACAATCTGCCCAACGAACACCTTACCATGAAGCGTGAAGTCAGAGCCAAGAGGAAGTTCATAATCCATCAGGTCACTAAACTTACCAACGTTAACCACTTTGTAATTTTTGCCACTCTTTGTTGTCTCAATCTGTTTCATAATTCTTATACGTTTAATTTGTTATTTATTTGTTTTGACTGATGCAAATGTACGGCAAAAAAGAGCCCCGTACAAGAAGGCACTTTTTTGTTAGATAGTTACCCAAAAGTAGGAATTGCGAATATTCGAGGCTTTCAGAGAGTCGGATTTAACATATTTTAACATTTCTTGTTTCGGTTTCTATTGGTTACTTGCTATAATTCGATTAGTTTTGCTGAAAAATAAACAATTATGACTGAGATTCAGAAAAAATATTTAAATTGTCCAATCCGACATGTGATTAGCCGATTTGGCGACAAATGGTCAATGCTCGTTTTGTTATTGCTCGACAGCAGCGAGACTGGCATATTGCGTTTTAACGAAATACGCCGTCTAATGACAGACTGTTCGCAGAAAATGCTCTCACAAACGCTAAAGAACCTTGAACAGACAAACCTCGTGCATCGCAAAGTCTACCCAGAAGTTCCTCCCCGCGTAGAATACTCGCTAACCGACACTGGAAAATCACTCATTCCTGCCCTTTCAGCCTTGGTTGAGTGGGGAGAGAAAAACTTCAAAAATGTAGTTACAGATTGAGGTATGTCTTTTCACGATTGCTATTTATTTCCTGTTATTTTATGAACAGAAAAAGCATAATAATCATTCTGTTCTGCCTCGTGACAACGGCAGGTTGGGCACAGACTGAAGAAACAGCCTATGCTCGCGAAAAAAGCAATTGGGCTGTTGGGGTTGACATTCTTTACAGCCTTTGCCACTTCAGCAAATAAAGAAAGCGATGCTGCCCGAAAGCAACATCGCTTATTTCTTTAATACTCATCCTCGTTGAACAAAAAGTCCTCTTTTGCAGGATAATCTGGCCATACATCTTCAATGCTCTCATATATATCGCCTTCATCCTCAATCTCTTGCAGGTTTTCTATAACCTCAAGAGGAGCACCCGAACGCTGTGCGTAATCAATCAATTCCTCCCTTGTTGCTGGCCAAGGGGCATCTTCCAACTTAGAAGCCAATTCCAAAGTCCAATACATAGTCTTATAGGTTTTTTAAAGTTCTTTACAAAAATCCGTGCAAAAATAGCACAATTATTAAGAAATACAAGAATATTTCTTTTTTTTTACTTATCTTTGCCTACATTAATTCATTTTATATATACAAAGGATGAAAAATCTAAGACTATTGGCACTTGCAGCACTTCTTAACTTTAGTGCCGTAACTTATGCGCAATATAGCAATTTCGTTCCTGCAAACAACCCAGAAATCGTATATATGGGACGAATAAACAATTCTGATCCAACAACACCTAAGTTCGTATATCCGGGTGTGCAGATCAGCATGCGTTTTACCGGAACTGAAATAAAGATGAAATGCAAGCCCAACAGCGGATTCTTTATGATAAAGATTGATGACAACCTGCCGTTCAAAATAGAGTTCGGCGAAGGCATCAACGAAGTGGGACTGGCAAAGGGTATGCCAAACACCAAACATACCGTAACAGCAACGCTCTGCTACGAAGGCTATCAGAGAGTTCCTGAATTTCATGGATTTGTGATAGACGGACAGGTAGAGAACGCTCCCAAACTCCCAACCCGAAAACTTGAGTTCATCGGTGACTCGCAGACATGCGGATACGGCATCGACGATGTCAGCGGAACGGAAAGCAAATTCTACGACAAGACCGAGAATTTCTACTATACATACGCAGCCGAGACTGCCCGACAACTTAACGCACAGTACGTAACGGTCTGTCGCTCGGGCATCGGAGTTTACCGCAACTACAACGGTCCGGAAACAGGAAATCCAAAGGAGGCGATGGTAGACATCTATCCGCTTACAAACTTCGGCGACCCTTCGCAGAACTGGGATTATGGCTCATACGTTCCCGACGTGGTTTGCATAAACCTCGGAACAAACGACACAAGCGTAGGCACATACAAAAAAGAACTTCTCGAGGATGGTTTCCGCAAACTCTACAAACTTGTCAGAGCACGCTATCCTGATACAAACATCATCCTCATAGACGGATGTATGCTTAACGGCAAGTCGCTTCAGGATGTGCAGGGAGCAATAACCAAGATTGTTCTCGAAGCCAACGAGAGCGGCGACGGAAAAATCTTCCGACTCGACTTCTCGCCACAAGACGGCTCGCTGGGCTACGCAACGCACAGTCATCCGTCGGCACGACAGCAGAAGTGCATGGCAGAGGAGTTGGTACCATTCATCCGCAGAATCACAAACTGGAAAGACTAAACCTTTTTTCAAATAATAATCAGCGGACGTTCAGATAACGAAATCTTGAACGTCCGCTTTTTTCGTATATTTTCCTTATTTCTAAGCTATCAGATTTCTCCGAAAATCATTACGATAAAACAAAAAAAATAAGGTGATGCAACCTAATGTGCATCACCTTATAATTAAGTATTTTGGAATATTTTATTAATCCTCTGAATAGCCGATGACAGCCTTGCGGTTTGCCATCATGCGCTCGTAATCCTCACGGTTGCTTACGATAATCTTCTCGAACTCACGAAGACCTGTACCTGCAGGAATCAAGTGACCGCAAATTACGTTCTCCTTCATACCCTCAAGTTTATCAGACTTACCGTTGATTGCAGCCTCGTTGAGCACCTTGGTTGTCTCCTGGAAGGAAGCAGCCGACATGAAACTCTTAGTCTGCAATGCTGCACGAGTAATACCCTGAAGAATCTGAGTAGAAGTAGCAGCTACAGCATCACGAACCTGAACAGTCTTCAAGTCGCGGCGCTTAAGCATACTATTCTCGTCGCGGAGCTTACGTGCTGTAACAATCTGACCCTTCTTCAATACTGTAGAGTCGCCAGCGTCAGTTACAACCTTCTTGCCCCAGATGCGGTCGTTCTCCTCCATGAAGTCGAGCTTATCTACAATCTGCGACTCAAGGAAGCGAGTATCGCCCGGCTCGTTAATCTGTACCTTGCGCATCATCTGACGAACGATAACCTCGAAGTGCTTATCGTTAATCTTCACACCCTGCAAACGGTACACATCCTGAACCTCATTTACGATATACTCCTGAACGGCAGTAGGACCCTTGATTGCAAGGATGTCGGCTGGAGTGATGGCACCATCAGACAATGGAGTACCGGCACGAACGTAGTCGTTCTCCTGAACAAGAATCTGCTTTGACAACGGAATCATGTACTTCTTCTCCTCGCCAAGCTTAGATGTTACTGTAATCTCACGGTTACCACGCTTAACCTTACCCATTGTAATCTCACCGTCGATTTCAGAAACAACAGCTGGGTTAGATGGGTTACGAGCCTCGAACAACTCGGTTACTCGTGGAAGACCTCCGGTGATATCACCACCCTTGGCAGCGGCACGAGGAATCTTAACCAAGATGTCACCAGCCTTAACAGACTGACCGTCCTCAACAGCGATGTGACCACCCACAGGGAAGCTGTATGAACGTATCAACTGGCCGTTCTCATCGTTGATGTGAGCAACTGGAACCTTTGTCTTGTCCTTAGACTCAGTGATGATGATTTCGCGCAAACCGGTTGTCTCATCGCTATCAACACGATAAGTAACACCCTCAATCATGTCTTCGAACTGGATGCGACCAGATGTCTCGGTAACGATTACTGCGTTAAATGGATCCCACTTAGCAATAACATCACCAACGGCAACAATCTGACCTTCTGTTGCATACAGAGTTGAACCGTAAGGCACGTTTACTGTTGACAATACGATATTTGTATTTACGTCAACGAAACGCAACTCGGCAAGACGACCTACAACTACGCGAGCTGCCTCGCCTGTCTCCTCAACAACATCAACAGTTCTAAGTTCGTCGAACTCAAGTTTAGAAGCGTTCTTTGCTACGATACGAGCGTTTGCTGCGGCATTGGCAGCGACACCACCGGCGTGGAATGTACGAAGTGTAAGCTGAGTACCCGGCTCACCGATTGACTGTGCAGCGATGACACCGACAGCCTCACCCTTCTGTACCATTCGGCTTGTAGCAAGGTTACGACCGTAACACTTCTTACAAACACCGTGCTTGCTCTCGCAAGTGAGCACTGAACGTATTTCGACGCTCTCGATTGGAGAATTCTCAATCTTCTGAGCAATTTCTTCTGTAATCTCCTCGCCCGATGCAACAAGAAGTTCACCAGTGCTTGGATGTATAATATCGTGTACCGATACACGGCCAAGGATTCGCTCCGAAAGTGATGAGATAACATCATCACCGTTCTTAAGGGCTGTACATACAAGGCCGCGAAGAGTACCACAGTCGTCCTCGTTAATGATAACATCATGAGAAACATCGACAAGACGACGAGTAAGGTATCCGGCATCGGCAGTCTTCAACGCAGTATCGGCAAGACCCTTACGAGCACCGTGAGTAGAGATGAAGTACTCGAGCACAGACATACCTTCCTTAAAGTTAGAAAGGATAGGGTTCTCGATAATCTGTGCGCCCTCGGCACCAGCCTTCTGAGGCTTAGCCATCAGACCACGCATACCTGCCAACTGAGCAATCTGGTCGGCAGAACCACGGGCTCCTGAATCCAACATCATGAACACGGCATTGAATCCCTGATCAGCCTCAGTCATCTGCTTCATCAACACCTTCTTAAGGTCGTTGTTTGCGTGTGTCCAAGTATCGATAACCTGATTGTAACGCTCACTGTCGGTGATGAAACCCATGTTATAGTTCATGGTAATCTGCTCAATCTCCTCGTTACCCTTCTTGATGATGTCTTCTTTCTCCTTTGGAATGATGATATCTGAAAGGTTGAACGACAGACCACCCTCGAATGCCAAGCGGTAACCAAGGTTCTTGATACCGTCAAGGAACTCGCAGGCACGAGCCATACCAACTGCCTTTATAACGTCTGAGATGATACCGCGAAGTGTCTTCTTAGAGATGATATCGTTGAAGAATCCAACCTCATCAGGAATAACCTCGTTGGCAATTACACGACCAACTGATGTCTCGCGCATGATTGGAACGATGTTTCCGTTCTCGTCGAGGTCGTTTACAAGAACCTTAACGATTGCGTGGATATCAACCTTGCCATCGTGATATGCGATAAGAGCCTCCTCTGGACCGTAGAAAATCTGTCCCTCGCCCTTTGCGCCCTTACGAAGCTTTGTAATATAGTACAAACCGAGCACCATATCCTGTGAAGGAACGGTGATAGGAGCACCATTGGCTGGGTTCAGGATGTTGTGTGCCTGAAGCATCAGCAACTGAGCCTCGAGTATAGCCTCGTTGCTCAATGGCAAGTGAACCGCCATCTGGTCACCATCGAAGTCGGCGTTGAACGCTGTACATGCAAGTGGATGCAACTGAATAGCCTTACCCTCGATCATCTTAGGCTGGAATGCCTGAATACCGAGTCGGTGAAGAGTAGGGGCACGGTTCAGCAACACTGGGTGACCCTTCATTACATACTCAAGGATATCCCAGATAACAGGGTCGCGACGGTCTACAATCTTCTTTGCAGACTTAACAGTCTTTACGATGCCTCTCTCAATCAACTTGCGTATGATGAATGGCTTGTAAAGTTCGGCAGCCATCAACTTTGGCAGACCGCACTCGCCCATCTTCAGCTCAGGACCAACGACGATTACCGAACGAGCAGAGTAGTCGACACGCTTACCCAACAAGTTCTGACGGAAACGTCCCTGCTTACCCTTCAATGAGTCAGAAAGTGACTTCAACGGACGGTTAGAATCTGTCTTAACTGCGCTGCTCTTGCGTGAGTTGTCGAACAAACTGTCTACAGCCTCCTGAAGCATACGCTTCTCGTTACGCAAGATAACCTCTGGAGCCTTAATCTCGATAAGTCTCTTCAGACGGTTGTTACGGATGATGACACGACGGTAAAGGTCGTTGATATCAGATGTTGCGAAACGTCCACCATCAAGCGGAACCAACGGACGCAACTCTGGCGGAATGACAGGCACGTTGCGTACAATCATCCACTCAGGCTTGTTCTTTCCGCGGCTTGCACGGAACGACTCAACAACCTGAAGACGCTTCAGAGCCTCGTTCTTGCGCTGCTGAGAAGAGTCGCTGTTTGCACGGTCGCGCAACTCGTATGACAACGAGTCGAGGTCGATGCGGAGCAACAAGTCGTAGATAGCCTCGGCACCCATCTTGGCGATGAACTTGTTAGGATCGTTGTCCTCAAGCATCTGGTTGTCAGATGGAAGTGAGTCCATGATGTCGAGGTATTCCTCCTCAGTAAGCAAGTCGTTCTGCTGAACCTTCTCGCTCATAACACCCGGCTGAACTACAACGTAGCGCTCGTAATATATAATGGCATCAAGTTTCTTGGTTGGCAGACCAAGAAGATAGCCAATCTTGTTTGGCAGTGAACGGAAATACCAGATGTGAGCAACTGGCACAACCAACTGAATGTGTCCTGAACGCTCGCGACGAACCTTCTTCTCGGTAACCTCAACGCCGCATCGGTCGCAGACGATACCTTTGTAACGGATACGCTTGTACTTTCCGCAATGGCACTCATAGTCCTTTGTAGGACCGAAGATGCGCTCGCAGAACAAGCCGTCGCGCTCAGGCTTGTAGGTGCGGTAGTTGATGGTTTCAGGCTTCAACACCTCACCAAACGAATTTTCCAGAACTTCTTCAGGCGAAGCAAGTCCGATGGTAATCTTCGTGAAATTACTCTTTATCTTTAAATCTTTTCTAAAAGCCATAATTCTTTATATTGTAAAGAGTTTGTTAATCTAATGTGATGCTCAAGCCAAGACCTCTCAACTCGTGCAGCAACACGTTCAGAGACTCTGGGATGCCCGGAGTTGGCATTGGATCGCCCTTGACGATTGCCTCGTATGCCTTTGAACGGCCTGTCACATCATCAGACTTGATTGTAAGGATTTCCTGAAGAACATGGGCTGCACCGAATGCCTCGAGTGCCCAAACCTCCATCTCTCCGAAACGCTGACCACCGAACTGTGCCTTACCACCAAGTGGCTGCTGAGTAATCAAACTGTAAGGACCGATAGAACGTGCATGCATCTTGTCCTCAACCATGTGACCCAACTTCAAGAAGTATGTGATACCTACAGTTGCGGCCTGGTCGAACATCTCACCTGTACCACCGTCGTACAAGTGCATTGAACAGTAGCGTGGCAGACCAGCCTTGTCTGTCCACTCGCACAAGTCGTCGAGCGATGCACCGTCGAAGATTGGAGTAGCGAACTTAACGCCGAGTTCCTTACCTGCATAACCAAGAACGGCCTCGAAAATCTGTCCAAGGTTCATTCGAGAAGGCACACCCAGTGGGTTCAATACCAAGTCAACCGGAGTACCATCTGGAAGGAATGGCATATCCTCCTGACGAACAATCTTAGATACGATACCCTTGTTACCGTGACGACCGGCAAGCTTATCACCTACCTGAATCTTACGCTTCTTGGCAACGTAAACCTTAGCCATCTTCAAGATTCCTGATGGAAGCTCGTCACCGATAGTGATAGCAAACTTCTTACGCTTCAACTGAGCGTCGAGTTTCTTGTACTTCTTGATATAGTTAAGCACGAGGTCGCGGATCATACCGTTGATGCGTGCATCTGAAGTCCACTTAGACAACTGGACTGTAGTGAAGTCAACACCAGCAAAAGTACCTCTTGTAAAGTGTGCTCCCTTGCTTACAATCTCAGTATTCATGTAATCCTTAACACCAGCAGACTCTCTGCCATCGGTCAAAACCATCAGTTTGTCGATGAGAATCTTGCGAAGTGCCTCAGCCTCCTTCTCGAACTCCTCGTCGAGAGCAGCAAGTTTCTGCTTGTCGGCAGCCTTCTCGCTACGGTTCTTAACGGCACGCTCAAACAGTTTGCTGTCGATAACAACACCGCTCAACGATGGAGAAGCCTTCAATGAAGCGTCCTTAACATCACCGGCCTTGTCGCCGAAGATAGCGCGGAGCAACTTCTCTTCTGGAGTTGGGTCAGACTCACCCTTTGGAGTAATCTTACCGATAAGAATATCGCCCGGCTTGATTGTTGCACCGATACGAACGATGCCGTTCTCGCCCAAATCGTGTGTAGCCTCTTCGCTTACGTTAGGAATATCGCTTGTCAACTCCTCAGCACCGCGTTTAGTCTCGCGAACCTCAAGAGAGAACTCCTCAACGTGAACAGATGTAAGAAGGTCCTCACGAACAACGCGTTCGTTAAGCACGATGGCATCCTCGTAGTTGTAACCCTTCCAAGGAATGTATGCAACGAGAAGGTTCTTACCCAATGCAAGCTCGCCGTTCTCAGTAGCGTAACCCTCTGTAAGGATATCGCCAGCCTTAACGCGCTGACCAACCTCGCAGATTGGACGCATATCGATAGTCATGTTCTGGTTTGTTCTGCGGAACTTAGGGATAACGTACTCCTTAAGTGCAGGCTCAAAGCTTACGAACTCCTCATCCTCTGTTCTGTCGTAGAGAATGCGGATTGTAGTAGCATCAACAAACTCGATAACACCGTCGCCCTCGGCAGTAATCATTGTACGAGAATCCTCGCAAACCTGCTTCTCTATACCTGTACCTACGATAGGTGCCTCGGTACGGAGCAATGGAACTGCCTGTCTCATCATGTTCGAACCCATCAGCGCACGGTGAGCATCGTCGTGCTCCAAGAATGGGATAAGAGATGCAGCGATAGATGCAATCTGCTGTGGAGCAACATCCATAAGGTCTACCTGAGTTGGCTCAACAACTGGGTAATCAGCATCCTGACGACACTTAACCTTGTCTCTCAAGAAGTTTCCGTTCTCATCGAGCGGAGCATTTCCCTGACCGATAATCTTGTTCTCCTCCTCCTCTGCGGTGAGGTAGACAATCTCGTTTACGTTGCAGACGCCGTTCTCAACCTTACGGTATGGAGTCTCGATGAAACCAAGGTCGTTAATCTTTGCATATACGCACAATGAAGAAATCAAACCGATGTTCGGACCTTCAGGCGACTCAATAGGGCAAAGACGACCGTAGTGAGTGTAGTGTACATCTCGAACCTCGAAACCAGCACGCTCACGAGAAAGACCACCAGGACCAAGGGCAGAAAGACGACGTTTGTGAGTTACCTCGGCCAATGGGTTTGTCTGGTCCATGAACTGTGAAAGAGCGTTTGTTCCGAAGAATGAATTGATAACAGACGAAATAGTCTTGGCGTTAATCAAATCAGTTGGAGTGAACACCTCATTGTCGCGAACGTTCATGCGCTCGCGGATTGTTCTGCTCATACGAGCAAGACCTATAGCGAACTGATTGCTCAACTGCTCACCTACCGTACGAACGCGACGGTTGCTCAGGTGGTCGATATCATCGACAACAGCCTTTGAGTTAATCAGCTGAATAAGATACTTGATAATCTCAATGATATCCTCCTTTGTCAAAACGCGAACATCCATGTCGGTGTCGAGTCCCAACTTGCGGTTGATGCGGTAGCGACCAACCTCGCCCAAATCGTAACGCTTGTCAGAGAAGAACAGGTTCTGGATAACCTCGCGAGCACTTGCCTCATCAGCAGGGTCAGCACTTCTCAACTGACGGTAGATGTAAAGCACAGCCTCCTTCTCAGAGTTACTTGGGTCTTTCTGAAGGGTATTGAAGATAATTGAGAAATCAGAAGCATTGGCATCCTCGTGGTTTACAAGAATTGAAGGCACGCCGCTGTCGAGGATGATTTCGATGTTGTCCTCGTCGAGAACTGTCTCGCGGTCCATAACAACCTCGTTACGCTCGATAGAAACAACCTCACCTGTATCCTCATCAACGAAGTCCTCAGTCCAGCTCTTAAGCACACGGGCAACGAGCTTGCGACCAACCAGCTTCTTCAAGTTTGTCTTGTTAACCTTAACCTCCTCGGCAAGGTTGAATATCTCAAGAATGTCCTTGTCATTCTCATAACCGATAGCACGCAGAAGCGTTGTAACAGGCAACTTCTTCTTACGGTCGATGTATGCGTACATCACATTGTTGATGTCTGTAGCAAACTCTATCCAAGAACCCTTGAATGGGATGATACGAGCTGAATAGAGCTGGGTACCGTTAGCATGTACGCTCTGGCCGAAGAATACACCCGGTGAACGGTGCAACTGAGAAACGACAACGCGCTCAGCACCGTTGATGACAAATGTACCATTATCTGTCATGTAAGGGATAGGACCCAAGAAAACGTCCTGAATAACTGTGTCGAAATCCTCGTGGTCTGGGTCTGTACAGTAAAGCTTCAGCTTAGCCTTCAACGGAACGCTGTAAGTCAAGCCCTGCTCCAGACACTCAGCTATAGAGTAGCGAGGTGGATCGATATAATAGTCCAAAAACTCAAGAACGAAGTTGTTTCTTGTGTCAGCGATTGGGAAATTCTCAGAGAATACCTTGAACAGACCATCATTCTTTCGAAGTTCTGGTGGAGTGTCCAACTGAAGGAAATCTCTGAACGACTTCAACTGCACATCCAAGAAGTCTGGGAATGCCACAGGATTCTTGATAGATGCAAAGTTGACACGATTGTTTATAGTTTGTGATGCCATCAGCTATGAAAAAATTATTCTTTTTTTGAATATTTTTAGACGCAAAAAGGTTAAGAACCCTCAAACTGAGGATTCTTAACCATGATTTCAGATTATACTGATAATTACTTAAGCTCAACTGAAGCGCCAGCAGCCTCAAGAGTAGCCTTCAAAGCCTCAGCGTCAGCCTTAGAAAGACCCTCCTTTACAGTAGCAGGAACACCGTCAACGATATCCTTAGCCTCCTTCAAACCAAGGCCACAAGCCTCCTTAACAGCCTTTACAACGCCAAGTTTAGCAGCACCTGCGCTTGTAAGAACTACATCGAAAGAATCCTTCTCTGCAGCAGCCTCACCTGCAGCAGCAGGACCAGCAGCAACAGCAACAGCTGCAGCAGCAGGCTCGATACCGTACTCATCCTTAAGGATAGTTGCCAACTCGTTTACATCTTTAACAGTCAAATTTACCAATTCTTCTGCAATAGCTTTCAAATCTGCCATTTTATTTAAAATTTAAAAGTTTTATACTATAAAAAATAATTATTATTAAAAAAGTGTGTCTGATTACTCAGGACGCTCGCCCAAAGTCTTCAACACGCCGTGGATGGTGTTGCCACCACTCTGAAGAGCAGAGATAACGTTCTTCGCTGGAGACTGAAGCAAAGCAACAATGTCTGCGATAACCTCGTTCTTGCTCTTGATTGCTGAAAGTACATCCAACTGATTTGCACCAACATAGATGCCTTCCTCTGCATAAGCAGCCTTCAATGATGGGTTTACACCATCCTTAGCATACTTCTTAAGCAACTTAGCAGGTACGTTTGCTGTGTTACAGAACATAACGGCTGTTGTACCCTTAAGTGTGCCGTAGAGTGAAGAGAAATCAGTCTCAGATGCCTCCAACGCCTTCTGAAGAAGTTTGTTCTTAACAACCATCAAAGTGATGTTCTGCTCAAAACATTTTCTTCTCAGTTCACTTGTAGCAGCTGCATCAAGTGCAGTAAGATCTACCAAGTAGAAGTGTGCGTACTCACTTAGCTTGTCAGAAATCTGACCAATAACAATGTTTTTATCTTCCTTTCTCATGATAGTTCAAATTAGATTTCATCAATACTCTTGATGTCTACCTTAATACCACTACTCATTGTAGTTGAAAGGAAAACACTCTTAACATAAGTACCCTTTGCAGAAGATGGCTTAAGCTTCTGGATAGTATCCATGAAAGCCTTTGCATTCTCGCGAATCTGCTCAGCTGTGAAAGATGCCTTACCGATTGAAGTATGAACGATACCGCTCTTGTCAACCTTAAAGTCAATCTTACCTGACTTAACTTCGCGTACAGCCTTAGCCACATCCATAGTAACAGTACCACTCTTTGGGTTTGGCATAAGTCCACGAGGACCAAGCACACGACCCAGAGCACCGATCTTACCCATGATAGAAGGCATAGTGATGATAACATCAATATCGGTCCAGCCACCCTTGATCTTCTCGATATACTCGTCAAGACCAACATAGTCTGCGCCAGCCTCTTTAGCAGCAGCTTCAGCATCAGGAGTACATAAACATAGAACTCGTGTAACCTTACCTGTTCCGTGAGGAAGTGAAACAACGCCACGAACCATCTGGTTAGCCTTACGTGGGTCTACACCCAAGCGCACGTCTATATCCAAAGAAGCATCGAACTTAGTAAAGGTAATCTCCTTTACCAACTCTGCAGCCTCCTTAAGAGAATATGCTTTCCCTGCTTCAATCTTCTCTGCAGCTAACTTTTGATTTTTTGTCAGTTTACTCATTTCAAATTGAAGTTTTTAATTATTTACCTGGGAAATCTCCTTTTACTGTAATACCCATGCTTCGTGCAGTACCGGCAACCATCTTCATTGCTGACTCAATTGTAAAGCAATTCAAGTCTGGCATCTTAGTTTCAGCAATTGCACGAACCTGATCCCATGTAATTTCTGCAACCTTAGTACGGTTAGGCTGGGCAGAACCCTTCTTAGCCTTTGTAGCACCAAGGAGCTGAATTGCAACAGGAGGAGTCTTAACTATAAAATCATAACTCTTATCAGTGTAATAAGTGATGATTACAGGTAAAACCTGACCTGCTCTATCCTGGGTCTTGGCATTGAAAGCTTTGCAGAACTCCATGATGTTGATACCCTTAGAACCCAAAGCAGGGCCTACTGGTGGTGATGGGTTTGCAGCGCCTCCTTTAATCTGTAATTTGATTAATCCAGCAACTTCTTTAGCCATTTTAATTTATTATTATATAGATAAATTATTAGAATAATGTTGTAACAAGAACATTATTCCTTTTCAACTTGTCCAAAGCCAAGCTCCAATGGGGTTTTACGTCCAAAGATCTTAACCATTACCTTCAGCTTCTTCTTTTCGCCATTGACTTCCTCGATAATACCGCTGAAGCCACTGAATGGACCATCGTTAACCTTTACCGATTCTCCAACAACATAAGGAACATCAGAAAAGTCTTCTCCAGCGTCCTCAACACAGTCTACAGTTCCAAGAATTCTGTTTACTTCTGACTGTCTTAATGGAACAGGTTTGTCAGTTCCACCAAGGAAACCAATGATATTTGGAGTGTTGCGCAATTCGTGAGCAATTTCACCAACAAGCGCAGCTTCAACCAAAACGTAGCCCGGAAGATAACTTCTCTCTTTTACAACACGCTTACCGTTTTGTACCTGGACTACTTTTTCCGTTGGAATCAAGACTTGAGACACGTAACCGCCAAGACTACCGTTTTTTATCTCTGCTTCGAGATATTCCTTAGCCTTGGTTTCCTTACCACTAACGGCACGCAGAACGTACCATCTTTTTTCAATCTCAGCCATAAGTATGAATTATTTTGGGTAGACTATCTCCATCAAATGCTGGAATAGCCAATCATATGCGAAAACAACCAACGCAATTAGTAGGGAAGCATATAAAACAACAACTGCGCTGTTAACAAGTTCTGAACGTGTTGGCCAAGTAGTTTGGTGAACAAGTTCATTGTAAGATTCTCCGCAATAATTTTTTATTTTCTCAAACATATTATTTGATTTAGCACGGGAAGAGAGGCTCGAACTCCCGACACCCGGTTTTGGAGACCGGTGCTCTACCAACTGAGCTATTCCCGTAGAATTCCTACCTCCATTACGAAGGTAGGAAAATATTATTGATGTTTGAATTAGTCAAAAACCTCTGTGATCTGACCAGAGCCTACTGTTCTACCACCCTCACGGATAGCGAAACGAAGACCTGTATTCAAAGCAACTGGGTAGATCAACTCAACCTTAATCTCAACGTTATCACCTGGCATTACCATCTCAACACCTTCTGGCAAAGAGATCTCACCAGTACAGTCCATTGTACGGAGATAGAACTGAGGACGATACTTGTTCTTGAATGGAGTGTGACGACCACCCTCTTCCTTCTTCAATACGTAGATTGTAGCCTTGAAGCCCTTGTGTGGAGTGATAACTCCTGGGTGTGTGATAACCATACCACGCTTAACCTCAGTCTTTTCAATACCACGGAGCAACAAACCAACGTTATCACCAGCCTCACCTTCGTCAAGAAGCTTACGGAACATCTCAACACCAGTTACAACTGACTTCTTATCCTCACCAAGACCAAGGATCTGAACTTCATCACCTACCTTAACAACACCTGTCTCGATACGACCAGTAGCAACAGTACCACGACCAGTGATTGAGAATACGTCCTCAACTGGCATCAAGAATGGCTTATCTGTAGCACGAACTGGCTCCTGAATCCAAGTATCGCAAGCATCCATAAGCTCCATTACCTTGTCCTCCCACTCAGCAACGCCGTTAAGAGCACCAAGAGCAGAACCGCGGATGATTGGAGTATCCTCTTCGAACTCATATGTAGTCAAAAGATCCTTCATCTCCATCTCAACGAGCTCAAGCATCTCCTCATCGTCAACCATATCACACTTGTTCAAGAAAACAACCAAGCGAGGTACGTTTACCTGACGAGCCAAAAGGATGTGCTCGCGAGTCTGAGGCATAGGACCATCAGTAGCAGCAACTACGATGATAGCACCATCCATCTGAGCAGCACCAGTAACCATGTTCTTTACATAATCGGCGTGTCCCGGACAGTCAACGTGTGCGTAGTGACGCTTTGCAGTCTCATACTCGATGTGAGCAGTATTGATAGTAATACCACGCTCTTTCTCCTCAGGAGCGTTATCAATCTGATCGAATGACTTAACTTCCTGATTACCGAAACCCTTCTTACTTAGAACTGCAGAGATAGCTGCAGTCAAAGTAGTCTTACCGTGGTCAACGTGACCGATAGTACCGATATTTACATGGGGTTTGGTACGTTCAAATTTTTCTTTAGCCATAGCTTTACTTTATTTATTTAATGAATAATCAGTCTAAAAAAAAATGTGGAGAGCTGTTACCGAGAGTTGAACTCGGGACCTCTTCCTTACCAAGGAAGTGCTCTACCACTGAGCTATAACAGCAACATTAGTGGAGCGGAAGACGGGGCTCAAACCCGCGACCCCCAGCTTGGAAGGCTAGTGCTCTATCAACTGAGCTACTTCCGCAAATAAAAAGAGTGGGCAGGGACGGATTCGAACCGCCGAAGCCGTAAGGCAACAGATTTACAGTCTGCCCGTTTTAACCACTTACCTACCTACCCGGCACTCTTTTCGAGCTTTTTTGAGCCTCTTGTCGGATTCGAACCAACGACCCCGAGATTACAAATCACGTGCTCTGGCCAACTGAGCTAAAGAGGCTTATTTTGCAACGCTTCAGCATCCCTTGATGCGAAAAGCGTTGCAAAAGTAGTCAAATATTTTGAACTACAAAAATTTTTTGCAGTTTTTTTTTACTTGCTACGCTGTTTTTCTTTATATTTCTGTATTTGTTTTACCAAAGCGTCAATACTCAGGTCCACCGCCTCCTCAAAAGAGTCGCAGATTTTCTCTGCAAACAAATCCTCTCCGGGAACTGAAACTCTGATTCCAGCATACTTATTTAGTGATGTTTCTGGCTTGACAACTTTCAATGACACCTCTACCTTTCCTATTTCTTCGCTGAATTTCTCCAACTTTGCAGTCTTCTTCGCAATGAATGCCTGCAACTGGTCTGACGCATCAAAATGAATTGCATGAATTTTTGCTTCCATAATATCTCCTTTCTTTAATTTAGTTTAGGCTCTGGGATGAGCCTGTTTATAAACTTTTTTCAACTCTTCAAAAGATGTATGCGTGTATATCTCTGTCGTGGCAAGACTTTCGTGCCCTAAAAGCTGTTTTACAGCCTCGAGCTCCGCATCGTTGTTTAGCATTGCAGTCGCAAAAGTGTGCCTCAAGACATGAGGTGTACGCTTTTTCAGAGTAACGACCTGAGAAAGATATATTTTGACAATATTTCCTACTGCATATTCCGTAATCCTTTTGCCTTTATCATCTAAGAAGAATGCTTCTGGCGCTTCCGGAAACATGCTGTCTCTATCTTGCAGATACTTGCGGATTGCATCTTTCAGTTCTGTCGCAAAAGGAATCAGCCGCTGTTTGTTGCGTTTACCTGTTACCTTTATCTGCGATGCCGAGAGGTCCACATCACGGACATCGAGTCCGATGAGTTCTGCGCGGCGCATCCCCGTGAGATAGAACATCAGTAAAATCAGTCTATCTCTGCTTGCCTTAAATCCCGAACCAAACTCGGTAGAATCCAGAAGCCGGTTCATGTCCGACTCTTTGACGAAGCTTGGCAGGTATTTTTCTTTCTTGGGGCCTACGATTTTCAGCGTAGGGTCTTCTGTTATGTATTCCTTTCTCAGCAAGAATTTAAAGAAGGTTCTCAAGGAACTTAGTCGTCGGTTAACCGATGTCGCCTTGCCTCCTTTTTCCATCATGCTCATCATCCACTGTCTTACAGCTTCCGATGTTACGGTTTGCCACTCCATTTCTGGATGCTGGCTTTTGAAGAAAGAATGAAACAGCCTCAAGTCATCAGCATATCTATCAACAGTGAGCGGAGAGTAATTCCTCTCATATTTCAGATATATTGAGAATGCATCTTCCAGCATAGAAACAATCGTTACACTTTTATTTTATGCAACGAAAGTAAGAAAAAAAATTCACAATTCAAAGAAAATTGGCGAAAATTATTATTCCTCGTTACGTTTTAGCTGCTGTACGTAAACAGCCTTTTCTCTCTTAAGTCTGTTCAAAACAGAAGGTTTGTCGAACTGCTGACGTGCTCTAAGTTCTTTTACTACACCAGTCTTCTCAAACTTTCTCTTAAACTTCTTAAGAGCCTTTTCGATGTTATCACCTTCTTTTACAGGTACTACAATCATGTTGTTGTTTAATTAGTTAATAAATATTTTGTTAGCGGTCGCAAAATTACTTATAGTTTTCGACTTAACAAAATTTTTAAATAAAAAACAGGCTGCCGGCGGGTAGCCAACAGCCTGCGTATGTTTACAAATCTAAATCAGATTCGAATTACAAGTTTGGGTTAAGTGTGCCCCAATCCTTGATTGCAGGGATGATGCCAAGAGTTACAAGCTCGTCGCGCATCTTCTGAAGGTGCTCGTAAGAAGCCTGAAGAGCTGCCATCTCGTCTGCTGTACCCTCTGGTGCTGTGAAGTGAACGCCGTCCTTGTCGATAGTTGTAGGCATAGCCATCATCACGTTCTTGTAACCGAGCTTGTCGTTGTTAACATAGCAACCAGCAGGAAGAGTGAAAGGCTCGCCGCCCATAGCGCCCTCGATCATCTTTACAGCCTGATATGCTGGGCTCTGGAATGATGAACGACCGCGAAGCTTGATGATGTTTGAACCACCCTGGATAGTGTTGTGCTTGATTTCTGCCCAACGCTCTGCTGAAAGAGGAAGGTCAGCAAGTGGCTTACCGTCAACCTTAACCTTAGAAGCGAATACAGCCATCTGCTCGCCGTGACCACCGTAAGTGTGAGCACCAGTTACCTTATCCTGCTGTACACCGAACTCCTGAGCAAGCTGCTGCTGAAGACGAGTTGAGTCGAGAGCTGCAAGTGAAGTAAGCTGATTTGGCTTCAAACCTGAGTGGATAAGTGCAGTAAGAGCTGTTACGTCTGCTGGGTTGAAGATAACAACAACGTGCTTTACATCTGGGCAATACTCCTTGATGTAGTCGCCGAACTGAGCAGCGATCTGGCAGTTACCCTTGAGAAGATCCTCACGAGTCATACCCTCCTTACGTGGAGCACCACCTGAAGAGATGATGTACTTAGCACCTGTGAAAGCAGTCTTTGGATCGACTGTCCAAGTGATGTTTGCACCAGGGAATGCGCAATGAGCCATCTCGTCTGCTACACCGTGAACACCTGGTTCAAAGATATCATAAAGACAAATGTTTGGAGTAAGACCAAGCATAAGTACTGACTGAACCATATTAGAACCGATCATACCGCCGGCACCAACAATAACTAATTTTTCGTTTGTAAGAAAATTCATGTTATATTAAATTATTTGTTTTTAATTTCTCACGCAAATATATAAAATTAGCCTTACAACATTGGAGCATGATTCCAATATATTTCGGTTGAAAAACATCTTTTTTCCATAAATTTGTATATTTGCACTTTATAACTAACGATTTTGTAACATGGAGTTGATAAAAAGAAGACTTGAAGCTTTGCGCTCGTGGATGAAAAAGAATGAAATCGACGCTTTTGTCGTCCCGAGCACAGATCCGCACGATGGCGAATATGTTCCGCAGCATTGGGAGGCAAGAAAATGGATTTCGGGCTTTACGGGCTCGGCTGGTACATTCGTCATAACAATCAGTAATGCAGCCGTTTGGACAGACTCACGATATTTTATCCAAGCAGAGCAGCAGCTCAAAGGCACAGGCATAAGACTGATGAAAGCGGGGCTCGACTCCACTCCTACCATAGCCGAATATCTGGCAAAAGAGCTGAAGCCGGGAAGCAACGTGGGCTTCGACGGATGGTGCTGCACATCGTGCGATTTCATCCCATCAAGCCTCAACGCGGTTGCCACCTCCGACCCATTCGACACGATTTGGGAAGACAGGCCAGAACTGCCGCTCGACCAAGTAGTCATACAGCCTCTGGATTTTGCCGGCGAGTCTGCCGAAAGCAAGATTTCGAGAATAAGGGCTGTTCTGAAGGAAAGAGGAGCCGACGCAACGGTTCTGACAAGACTCGACGACATAGCATGGACGCTGAATCTGAGAGGCAACGACGTGCATTGCAATCCCGTTTTCATCAGTTATCTTGTTATCTCACAAAGCAAGGCAAATCTATTTATCGACAAACGAAAGATTACGGACGAGGTTGAGAGTTATCTGGCAAAATGCGGCGTTGAGTGTTATGAGTATGCCGATTTTCTGAAATTCGACTTTCATCTGCCAACGGACAGACTGACATCTTTCTGTCTCGACGGCTCGTGCAACTATGCCGTCCGCGACTATATCACCAACATCTCAGCCGATTTCTGTCTGCTGAGGGGCGACAACTCGCCTATCGTGCCGCCGATGAAGGCAGTAAAGACAAAGCAGGAGCAGGACGGATTCCACAACGCGATGCTTCGCGACGGCGTGGCTCTCGTTAGGTTCGAGATGTGGCTCGAGGAGAATGTTGCAAATGGCAATCTTACGGAGATAAGCATTGACGAGAAGCTGACATCGCTCCGCACCGAGCAGGACTTGTTCAAGGGGATAAGCTTCGACACGATAGCGGCATATCAGTCGCACGGGGCAATAGTCCATTACGAGGCTACACCTGAGACCGACGCAAAGATAAAGCCCGAAGGTATGCTGCTTATTGACTCGGGAGCGCAATATCAGGACGGCACGACCGACATAACCCGAACATACGCCCTCGGAGAGATAACAGACGAGCAGAAACGCGACTATACGCTTGTCCTGAAAGGTCACATTGCCCTCAGCTCGGCAGTCTTCCCCGAAGGAACTTGCGGCACTCAGCTCGATGTGCTAGCACGCTCGGCTATGTGGAAGTACGGCATAAACTATCTGCACGGCACGGGACACGGCGTTGGCTCATACCTCAACGTTCACGAAGGTCCTCACCAGATTAGAATGAACCACATGCCTGCCGCCCTAAAAGCGGGAATGACCGTAACCGACGAGCCGGGAATATACAAGAAGGACAAATACGGCATCAGAATAGAGAACACTCTTCTGATTACAGACGACAGGGAGACTGAGTTCGGCAAGTTCCTGAAGTTCGAACCGCTGACGCTATGCCCTATCGACAAGAAGCCGATTGTAAGAGAGATGCTCAACGACGATGAGATTGAGTGGATAAACAACTATCACAAAACGGTTTACGACAAGCTCGCGCCGCTACTCAACGACGAGGAGAAGGCATGGCTGGCAAACGCAACATCTAAAATCTAAAAAAATATGGCACTAATAAAATCGATAAAAGGACTTACGCCTAAGTTTGGCAAAGACTGTTATTTTTCTGAAAACGCCACAATCGTAGGCGACGTTACGATGGGCGACGAGTGTTCGGTATGGTTCAACGCTGTTGTGAGGGGCGATGTGAACTACATCAAGATTGGCGATCGCGTTAATATTCAGGATGGTAGCTGTCTGCACACCGCATACCAGAAGGCTTATATTGAAATAGGTAACGACGTGACAATAGGTCACAACGTGACGCTTCACGGCTGCAAGATTAAGGATTTCGCCCTAGTGGGAATGGGCGCAACGGTTCTTGACAACGCGGAGATTGGCGAGGGGGCGATTGTTGCCGCTGGTGCGTTGGTTCTGCAAAACGCAAAGGTTGGCGACTATGAACTTTGGGGCGGCGTCCCTGCGAAATTCATCAAGAAGATTGACCCCGAACAGACGATGCAACTGAACAAGACAACTGCCTCGCACTATGTTATGTATAGCAAATGGTATGCTGAAGAAACAATTGACAATTCTGATTTGAAAGTTGAAAGTTGAAAAAACATAATTGACAATGGACAATTCAGAATTGATAATTCAAAATTCATAATTGATAATTCAAAATTGATAATTCAAAATTGTAGATAATTGGGGCATTTTTGTCTTTTGGTAAATACGAAATGGTGGCAAGGTACATCCAAGGTACATCAAAGATACATCCAAGAAACATCAAAGAAACATCAAAGTACATCGAAGATACATCCAAGCAAGCCGGAAGGAATAGGAAAACAATTCAAAAGGTAGACAAAAGATTCGATGGTAGTTCGTCTAAAATCTTATGAAGGGCTTCTATGAGTCGGGAGACAATTCACAATTCATAATTCATCATTTGGAATTAAATTATTTTTGCGAGTTCGGAATACCATTGTCGACAGTTGATTATACTTATTACAGACTCTGAAAACCCGAACGGAACCCGAAGCTATCCCGAATAAATCCTACGGCAAACTCCAATCAACGGCATGCACTCAGTAAGAATGCTCCATCACCTGCCGCAATGGGCGACCACTTTCAGGGTAGATGATGTTCGTGTCGTTTTAGTCCGCAGATCTTACGGATGCTGCGGTTACTGAGAGGTGACGTATCCAACGTCATTCCAAATAATCATCTCATGATACAGGAAAAGATGCATTAATATACGTTAGTCGAACCTATGATGAAGCTACCCCCTTGCTACCATCTTACTATCCCCTTACTACCCCCTTACTATCAACCTAGCAAGAAAGGGACTTTTTGTTATCTTTCTGCATGATGATTCATTTTTCATCTGTATATTTTTGCACAATGCGATTTGTTCGAATAACTAAATGCAGAAAACGTATTTCCTTACCACGAATTCGCGTGATTTTTGAAAAAAAGCGGAAGAAGGAAGATGGATGTGTTGCGTCCTATCTTCCTTCTTCCGTATTCAATAGTTACCTTGCAAAAGCAGGCAAACGAAAAGTCTTATTAGATGAAGAACTCGCTCTCGTCTACAAGACCGGCACGAAGCGCGTATTTGATTGCATCGTGAACGCAGTTTACACCAAGTTTGCGGAAGATATTCTTGCGGTGCGAGTTGATTGTGTGTACGCTCGAGAATCGGTCGGCGGCGATTTCCTTCGTCGTCTTTCCAAGTGCGATGGCTTTCAGAATCTCGCGCTCGGTATGAGTGAGTTCGTCGCGACGGTTCTCAGCCTCGGCTGCCTTCTGCAACAGAATCTGCGTTGCCTGCTGCGAGATGTAGCGCACGCCCGTCATCACATAGTGAAGAGCCTCGCGCATACTGTCGAGCGATGCGTCCTTGTAGGCAACACCCACGTTCTGAGTCTGATAAACGACATAGCGAAGGAAGTTTGGCGTAAGTTCTTCTGACAAAAGTAGCCAGCACGATGTGTTCTGATAAAGGTCGCACACAATCGTAAAGTTCTCCTGATTGGTGAAGTCGAACATAGTATAATCTACCACAACCGCCGTTTTCTTGCCGTCGCGAAGCAGATTGTTCAACTGCGTTTTGTTCTGCGCATAGGCAATCTCCAAGTCGTCGATATGTATTTCCTGAGCTACGCTTCGGCTCAGAGCCTCGATAGCGTATGCCGTAAGAGGCTGGTTATCTGCAATAATAAGTCGTTCTACTATCATGTTTGCGTTTTGTTTATTGGTTTTCTTAAGGTATTACTGACCGCCAAGTCGTTCGAAGAAGACGATGATGTCGTCCCACGTCTTGAACGGGTCTTCGCCAAACTTGATGAACGTGCCCATAAACTTGTCGGCTCCGTTTACATCGCGGTCGTCAATAAGATAGTCGCCATAGTTAAGTTCCTTGTGGTGGCTCACGATAAGGCGGCGGAAAGAACCTACTCCCAGATGCTTCTGCACCCACATCAGTTTGTCAGACCACGCCGAAGGATTGCTAAATGGCGGACTTGTAAGAATGTAAGTATCGTAATGCTCCGACAGATAGCGGAAAGCCTTCACCGCGCTCGGCATAGGGTCGAGATTGGCAAAGAATCCCGGAATGTCGTAAACCCTACCCTTGTACTGCTCAAGCAGAGCCTCGTCCTTAATCTTGCGCCAGCCGTTGTCGAAGTCAGCAAGAACGCCGTCCATATCGATATACAGAACCGGTTTGCTGCGCCCCTCCTGTCTGTCGTCAATCCAGTTAATTATCGGGAATACCGAATTTATCAGCACGCTGTCGTTCAGGCGATGCTCGCCATCGAACATTATGCCGTTTATATAATGCGAGGCGAACATATCGAACGTGTGAACCACAGGATCTTTATCGCCAAACAGTCCGTAGACGCGCGTTCTGCGCTCTTCCTCATCAACATTCTCGAAGCAATGCGATGCCACCTCCTTAAAGGCATCAGCCTCATCTTGTGTTACGAAGAACTCAGTTGCTCCGTCCTCGCGCGGATTGAGCCATTTCTGCTTGCCCATTCCATGCAGAGTCTTCAGCGTCTCGCCTATCTGGAACGCCGGGTTTACAAGAATACGGTCGAATCCGTATAGTTGCTCGGCATACATTCCGCCCATAGATGTTCCGATGATGAGGTCGGGCTTTTCCGTTTCGCAGATATTATGCAGCAAGTCCATCGCCTCGTGTGCGTTGAGAGGCAGGTCGGGCGCAACGACACGCGTGTTTGGCAGCATGTTGCGCAGGTTCTTTACTGTGCCCGAAGCTCCCGACGATGCAAAACCGTGAACATAGAGTATAGTCTTGCCCTTCATCAGTTCGGGGCGTTGGTATATCAGCTCCATAATATCGCTTTTTTGTTTTTCGTTGCAAAGATAATGCTTTGTAGACGAGAAGCGCACGAAAAAAGGCCGTTTTTTTCTGATATCTTGATAAAATATTGTAGTTTTGCCACCTACTATTATAAATATACAGAAAACATATAGATAATTGGAATCTCTAAAGGAAAAGACAGCAAAAGGTCTGTTTTGGGGCGGACTGAGCAATGGAATACAGCAACTGCTCAATCTGGTGTTCGGAATATTCCTCGCCAACCTGCTCTCGCCATCGGAATACGGAATGGTGGGAATGCTCACCATATTCTCGCTCATAGCCGGAAGCATTCAGGAGAGCGGATTCATTGCCGCCATCGTTAACAAGAAGGAAGTAAAGCATGAGGATTACAACGCCGTGTTCTGGTTCAGCTGCCTCACGAGCATCGTAATCTACTCCATTCTGTTTGCCGCCGCTCCGCTGATAGCCGATTTCTTCCACACGCCCGAACTTACGTCTTTGGCGCGCTATTCGTTCATCAGCTTTGTAATTGCCAGTCTCAGCACCGCGCACTACGCCTATCTTTTCAGAAATCTGATGGTGAAGCAGCGCACCATCGCCACGTTCTTCGCCATGGTCGTCTCGGGAATTTCTGGCGTTACGATGGCTTTCTGCGGATTTTCGTATTGGGGAATCGTTACGCAGAACATCATATACATCTGCATAACCACGGCTTTTGCATGGCATTTTGCCAAGTTCATGCCATCGTTCAGGATTGATTTCAGTCCGCTGAAAAAGATGATTGGATTCAGCTGTAAGATTCTGCTAACCAACATCTTCAACCACATAAACAACCATATCCTTACGGTAATTCTCGGAAAGTTCTATTCAGACAAGGAAGTAGGAAACTACACTCAGGCAAACAAATGGGACACGATGGGACACTCGTTCATAACCGGAATGATGAACCAAGTGGCGCAGCCTGTCCTTGCCAGCGTAGAGGGCGACAACGAGCGTCAGGCGCGTGTCTTCAGAAAGATGCTGAGGTTTGCCGCCTTCGTTGCATGCCCGGCAATGCTCGGACTGTCTATAATCGCACCCGAGCTGATAGAGATTACCATCGGAAGCGCATGGGCTGAGAGCGCGAAGATGATGCAGATTCTGTGCATCGGCGGTGTGTTCATCCCGATAACAACGCTTTATTCTAACCTGATTGTGACAAAGGGCAAGTCGGACATCTTCCTCTACAACACCATAGCCATAAGCGTTACGCAACTGAGCATCGCGCTCATAACCTACCCTATGGGGCTGAAGGTGATGCTCTACGCCTTTATCTGCGTAAACATAGCATGGATTTTCGTGTGGCATCATTTTGTAAACCGCGAGATAGGACTTCCGCTCTGGGGAACGATTGGCGACATAAGCCGGTTCTTTGCGCTTGCTGCCATAGCCATGACGGCTGCCTACTATTCGGGCATAGCCATTGGCAACATATACATAATGCTCGCCGTTAAAATAATTGTAGGAGCATCGGCATACGCAGCCTTGCTGTGGATTTTCAGAATCCCGGAGCTGAACGAGGGCATAGAGTTCGCAATGCAAAAAATAAGAAAGAAATGAAGAAGGTATCGGTCGTGATGTGCACCTACAATGGCGCGCGCTACATAAGAGAGCAGATTGAGTCGCTGCTTAGGCAGACCTATCCGCTGCACGAGATTATCGTTCAAGACGATGGCTCGACCGACGGCACTTGCGACATCGTGAGCGAATATGCTGCGCAGAATCCTGTCATCAGACTTATTCACAACGACGGCGCGCACGGCATAAACAACAACTTTTTCTCTGCCTTGCACAAAGCCGAAGGCGAATTTATTGCTATTGCCGACCAAGACGACATCTGGGAACCCGAGAAAATTGAGTGGCAGATGCAGGCGATAGGCAGTCATCTGTTGTGCTCGGGACAGAGTAAGCCTTTCTCTTCCGACGGATTTCCTGTAATATGGGACAGCCGAAAGCCTAACTATCACATCTTACGACTGTGCTATCTGGGCGAACTTGCAGGACACACGATGCTCGTGAACCGCAAAATACTTGATTATTTGGGCGAAAAACCGAAATACAAATATATGTACGACTGGCAACTGCAAATGATTGCGGCCGCCAACAACGATATTGTATATATAAATAAGGTGTTGGTGAACTTCCGCCGACATGCCGACGCATCTACCGCCACAAAGCCTACAAGCAGCAAATTCGGGCTGAAGAAGGAACTGAGCACGATGCTGATGCTCATCGTCCACCGACGTACATTGAAACGGCACATCATCGAGCGTTTTGCAGCCATCGAGGAGATGCTTTCGGCTCTTCCGTTCAACACGGCTGACAAAAAGACAGCCATCGAGATGGCTCACTATCAGCAGAAAAAAGGTCTGTTTAACATGATAAAATTCTCATTCTTCTGTGTAAAACACCGAAACTATCTGTTTCACACCGAAGAGAAAAGACATCTTGTTGCAATAGCAAGAGCATTGTATTATCCTGTTTATTGCGGATATTACTACCGTGGAATCTTAAAAGACAATCAAAAATAAGCGTACAGCCCCACTTTTGCTTACATTTTGCAATCACCACCTCATAGAAACGGTTGTAAAACATAAAAATTACTTACATTTTATTTTGGCATATTCCGTTTTTTTAGATTATATTTGCATTAACGATATATGACAAAGTGCAACCAAACGCTTTACATATTATCATTGCAAATACGAAACCTTATATAAAAATTGTAGTTATGAATATCAAAAAGATAATGGCCGAGCTTGAAGCCAAGCATCAAGGCGAAAAAGAATATCTACAGGCGGTAGAAGAGGTTCTTCTCTCTATTGAGGATGTTTATAACCAACACCCCGAATTTGAAAAAGCCAAAATAATTGAACGACTTGTCGAACCAGAACGAATCATCACTTTCAGAGTTCCGTGGGTTGACGACAAGGGAGAAGTACAAGTAAACATAGGCTATCGCGTTCAGTTTAACAGCGCGATAGGTCCTTACAAAGGCGGACTGAGATTCCACCGCTCGGTAAACCTCTCCATCCTGAAGTTCTTAGGATTTGAACAGACTTTCAAGAATGCCCTCACCACACTTCCGATGGGCGGCGGAAAAGGTGGTTCGGACTTCTCGCCAAGAGGCAAGAGCGATGCCGAGATAATGCGATTCTGCCAAGCATTCATGAACGAACTTTACAGATACATTGGTCCTGAGGTTGACATTCCTGCCGGCGACATAGGCGTAGGCGCAAGAGAAGTGGGCTATCTGTTTGGGCAGTACAAGAAACTAACGCACGACTGGAGCGGCGTGATTACGGGCAAGGGCATCGACTTCGGCGGCTCGCTCATAAGACCAGAGGCAACAGGCTTCGGCGGACTATACTTCGTTAACGAGATGCTCGCAACAAAGGGCATCGACATAAAGGGAAAGAAGATTGCTATCTCGGGCTTCGGAAACGTGGCTTGGGGTGCGGCAAAGAAAGCCACAGAACTTGGAGCAAAGGTGATAACTATTTCCGGACCAGATGGTTACATCCTCGACGAGAATGGACTGAACGACAAGAAGATTGAATACATGCTGCTCCTGAGAGCAAGCGGAAACGACATCTGCCGTCCGTATGCCGAGGAGTTCCCTGAAGCTAAGTTCTTCGAGGGCAAGAAGCCATGGGAGGTTAAGTGCGACATTGCTCTGCCATGCGCAACCCAGAACGAACTGGACGGCAACGATGCCAAAATGCTGATAGACAACGGTTGTCTGTGTGTGGGCGAGATTTCGAACATGGGCTGCACGCCCGAGGCTATCGACACATTCATTGCACACAAGATGCTATACGCTCCGGGCAAGGCTGTAAACGCCGGCGGTGTGGCTACATCGGGTCTTGAGATGACTCAGAACGCCATGCACCTTAGCTGGACAAGCGCAGAGGTTGACAAGCAGTTGCATACTATTATGCACAGTATTCACAGCCAATGTGTTAATTACGGCACACAGCCCGACGGTTACATCAACTATGTTAAGGGCGCGAACATTGCCGGTTTCATGAAGGTGGCTCGCGCAATGATGGCACAAGGAATTGTATAAAATGACATTTTTTATAATATCAAATCTCTCAAAAAAATAACTTTATTGCGGTGGACTCTCGTGGTGAGACTCCACCGCATTTTTTAGTCGCGGAATACCACTATTGTTGCCCAAGATTTGGAACGCCACACTTTTCAATCATTTTTCTTATCTCGTCATGAGTAGCAAACATTTCTTTCGGGCTAATATCATCACGAATAAATTCAACGCCTCTATTATCCTTATAAACAATAACATAGTGTATATCATCTTCAAAGATTTCTTTTTTGTGCATAAATATTAGAGCCTTTTCACGAAAACGCATAATATCTATTATTTTTGTTGTCTGAAAATCAACAGTAGAAACTCTGGACTGATCTGCCTCAAAATCACATTTTACAATATAATAGATATTATTTCCCTCAACATAAGTATCTGTAACCAACTCATAATCTCCTATTTCATAAGGAAATTCTATTTTCTTATGCTCAATATTTGACATTTCCAACATTGTATAAGCAGGAATCTTTCCGTCTGCTATCTTTTTGCATATTTCCTCAAGTTTATCTGAAGACATCTCTGTTTCCTTCAACACCTTTTTCGTATCTGAAGAAACATAGACATATTTTATCCCCATGCCATCCTTTATACAATTTTGAACAAGTTCCTTGCCAATATAAGAGATGATTCGTGCCATATCTTTTTCAGCATTTACAACATCTTTATTTATCGACATACTTTTCCACACTTTGTCTTGCACAGAAATTGTATACACCACAGAATTTCCTTCAGCATTTACATCCGTCACAACCATATCCTTATCCATAAGTTCATATGGTAAAAGTTTTTTGTAAGATTCTATCAGAGATACAGAATCCTCCTGCTCTACAATATTTTTCATATCCTTATTTTTACCCTGCGTTAAACATGATATCTGTAATATAGAAACCAACATAAAAACGAACAACAATTCGAATTTTCGCCTCATTGTTCCGAGATGCTTAAATAACAAAAACTTCATAAATTATGCCAATAATATAAATTGTATAAAATGCAACAAAGCAATAATAATTCCAATAATAGAATGTATCGGAAAGCAAAAATACAATTTTTCACCACGCAAGCAAACAGATTTACGCATATTTTTGAAAAAGAATTGCTTCCTTCTTCTGCATATTCTTATATTTAACATTATTTCAGACTAGTTGCAACCGACGTATTTCATTTTTTTTCTCTAATTTTGCAGAACAGTTTCTAACACTAAAAAATATATGAGAGTTCTTCTTGTCAACACATCAGAACGCATAGGCGGAGCAGCCATCGCAGCCAACCGACTTATGGAGGCTCTGAAAAACAATGGCATAAAGGCAAAAATGCTTGTAAGGGATAAACAAACTAACCAGATTACCGTTGTGGCACTCGACCCTTCGATAAGACATCAGGTGCAGTTTGTGTGGGAACGCGCGGTTATTTGGATGGCTAACAAATTCAAGAAGAACAATCTTTTTCAGGTTGACATAGCCAACACAGGCACCGACATTACCGAACTGCCCGAATTTAAGCAGGCAGACGTGATTCATCTGCACTGGATAAACCAAGGATTCCTGTCGCTGAAGGACATCGAGAAGATTATAGCATCGGGCAAGCCCGTTGTGTGGACTCTGCACGACATGTGGCCCTTCACAGGCATCTGCCACTATGCCAGCGAGTGCGACAAGTACAAGACCGAATGTCGCAACTGTCCGCTCATCTACGGCGGTGGCAGCAAGAACGACCTCTCGCACAGAACATATCTGAAGAAGAAGAAGATTTACAGCGGCTCGCACCTTCATTTTGTGGCATGCAGCCACTGGCTCGAGGACTTGGCAAAGCAGAGCTCGCTGATAGCAGGACACAGCATACAGAGCATTCCGAACGCTATAAACAACAACCTATTCAAGCCACGCAACAAGAAAGAGGCGCGCCAGAAGTGCAATCTTCCGCAGGATAAGAAACTGCTTCTCTTCGGCTCGCTGAAGGTTACAGACGAACGCAAGGGCGCGAAATATCTTATCGAGGCCTGTCAGATTATAAAGCAGAACCATCCCGAACTTGCCGAGAATCTCGGCGTTGTGATGATGGGCAACAAGGCTTCGGAGATGCAGAGCCTTCTGCCGTTCCCAGTCTACAATATGGACTATGTAAGCGACGAGCACACGCTGGTAAACGTGTATAACGCCGTAGACCTCTACGTTACTCCTTCGCTTCAGGATAATCTGCCAAACACCATCGTCGAGGCAATGTCGTGCGGAACACCGTGCGTGGGCTTCAATGTGGGCGGTATTCCGCAGATGATAGACCATCTGCACAACGGCTATGTAGCTGAGTACAAAAACGCGTCGGACTTTGCCAACGGCATCTGCTGGTGTCTTGGCGACGATGAGCACAACGGTCTGAGCGAGATGGCTTATCGCAAGGCAGCAGCCTCATACTCAGAGAGTAACGTGGCAATGCAATACATCAATCTATACAACAAAATAACTGGAAAGCATGCCTGAAACACAGCCACTTTTCAGCATCGTGACGGTGTGCTACAACGCATCGTCGGAGATTAGGCGAACAATAGAAAGCGTTGATTCGCAGGATTTTGACAGTTTGGAGCACATCTTCATCGACGGAGCATCGAAAGACGACACGCTTTCGATTATAAAAGAATACACCGAGAGAGCACGGCACACCGTAAGTTTCTCTTCTGAAAAAGACCGAGGCATCTACGACGCCATGAACAAGGCTTTCGACGGCAGAGTACACGGCAGATACATAATGTTTCTGAATGCCGGCGACACGCTGAAAGGCAGCGACACGCTAAGTCAGATAGCCAAATTTGTTTCGGACGACAGCGAGCCGGGCGTGATATACGGCTACACCGAGGTATTGGACGAGAAAGGCAACTATCTTGGAATGAGAAGAAAAAACATTCCGGAGAATCTGAACTGGAAATCGTTCAAAAACGGAATGTTGGTGTGCCATCAGGCTTTCATCGTTAATCAAAAACTTTTCTGCAAGTACAATCTGAAATACAAATATTCGGCTGATGTGGATTGGTGCATCAGAATAATGAAAGAGGCTGAAAAACAAAGACTTGAGATAAAAGGTACTAACATCACTATTTCGCAGTTCTACACCGGCGGAGCAACGACACAGCATCACACCGAATCGCTGATTGAGCGTTTCAAAGTGATGACAGACCACTACGGACTGTGCTCAACCGTGTGGCATCATCTGCTTTTCGCAGTGCGAGGCATTGTAAAGAAAATCAGTTAGATGCAACTGCCATTGTGAGCACGCTGCACTTGGCATCGCACACTTTCTGAATCTCGGAGATGAGCGAGATAGTCGTTGCACCCGTTGTAAGCACATCGTCTACAACAAGAACGTGCTTGCCTTTCAAAGCATCAGAATCGGCTACCGAAAAAATGCCCTCTACATTTTCCTGTCGCTGCTGGCGACCTTTTCCAATCTGCGACACGTTGGCTTTCGTTCTAACAACCGAGCGCGTATCTATCTGCAATCCTGTAATTTCTGATATTCCGCGCGCAATCATCTCGCTTTGGTTGTAGCCACGCTTTTTCAGTCGGCTTTTTGCCAGCGGAACAGGCACTATTACGTCAACACCGTCGAAAATCCTTGTGGCGACAAGTTCTCGCGCCATCAGTCTGCCCATGAAAATGCCAATCTCCGGCTTGCCGTGAAACTTCAAATCCATCAGGATTCTGTGATAATTGCTCGCGCTGTGATATTTGAAAAACGACATGGCGCGCTGAATATCTACCCTTCCCCAGAAAAGTTGTTCAATCTCGTTGCCCTCAGCACTTGCCAAGGCTGTACGAGGCAGATGCAGAAGGCAGTCGGCGCACAGAAACTGCTCGTCTTTCTGCAACCTCTCGCCACAAACGGTGCAATGTCGCGGAAAAACAAAGTCGAGCACGTCGGCAAGGAAGCTCCGTGCTTCAGAAATCGTCTGCGAAAGCATCTTCTTCATCTCCACCTTCGATAAATCGTTGGATATAAGCGTATTCAAAGCCACGGCTCATGGCAAATTTTATCAGCTTGCAACGACATTCGTAATCGTTCTTGCCCTTGACGGACTTCTTCTTTGCCTTGATAAGCTGTTGAAGAATGCCGAGATATTCGTCCTCGTCGAGATTCTCAAGAGCCTCATCTATAGCCTCGGAAGAAATCTGCTTCTGCCTTAGAGCCATGCGTATTTTAGTCCTGCCCCACTGGTTGTAGCGCAGTTTGTCGTGTGCAAAAAAGTTGGCATATCGGTTTTCGTCGAGAAAACGCTCTTTGTAAAGGTAAGCCACGATGCGATTCTGCGCCTCGGCATCAATCTCCCAAGCATCGAGTTTAGCCCTCACCTCAGCCTCGCAATGTTCTGAACCTGAGCACAATGCCGCCACTCTGCCGAGAGCAGTTTCTTCTGGAATCTGTTTCTTCATAATACTGCCTTTATCATTCTGTCGTTGTCAAAGCGGTCTTTCCGCAGTTCGATATTCTTGTAGCCGAGCGATGCGAGCATATCGGTTGTTTCCCGACCGAAAGCGCGGTTTATCTCGAAGAAGAGCGAGCCGCCCTCGTTGAGCATCTGGCGTCCAAGCACGGCGATGGCGCGGTAGAACATCAGAGGGTCGTCGTCGGGGACGAAGAGTGCCAGATGCGGCTCATGACTGAGCACATTATCGTTCATCTCGGCCTTCTCGCGGTTGCAGATGTACGGCGGATTGCTCACGATAATATCGAACTTGGCAGACGGCGTAACATTCAGCACATCAACCTGTTCAAATCGGACATCGGCATCGAGCTGACGGGCATTCTCCGCCGCCTGCCGCAGCGCGTCGTCAGACAAATCCCATGCCGTAACGATGGCATCGGGCATCAGTTTATTCAGCGAGATGGCAATACATCCGCTGCCCGTTCCGATGTCGAGAATAGAACAGCCGTGTTTCGCCTCGCTGTCGGCAACAATCCAATCTACCAAATCCTCGGTTTCGGGGCGCGGAATGAGCACTCCGGGAGCAACCGAAAAGGCGAATCCGCAGAATTCAGCCTTGCCAAGAACATACTGAACAGGCTCGCCTTTTGACAGACGAGCCACAATATTATCCAAATCTTGACGTTGTTTTGGCAATAATTGTATATCTTTGCCCATGCAAATATCGAGCAGCGAGATGCCGAACCTACATTCGAGAACCATACGCGCTATGGCGTTGGCTTCGGAATCGGGATAGACGGCCGAAAGTTGCTGACGGATATGTGTAAGAATCTGACGCATTGTTAGTATTTAATGCAAAGATAGACAAAAAAGCGAATTAAAAATGACGATTGACGAGAAATATATGGCGCGCGCCATTCAACTTGCCAAAAACGGGCGACAGAATGCCGTGCCCAATCCGATGGTTGGAGCGGTTATCGTGCTCGACGGCAAGATTATTGGCGAGGGATACCACATCCGCTGCGGCGAAGGTCATGCCGAGGTGAATGCGGTAGCGTCTGTCAAAGACAAGTCGCTGCTGAAAGATGCCACAATCTACGTCAGCCTTGAGCCGTGCGCCCACTTCGGAAAGACTCCGCCGTGCGCCCAACTGCTCATTGACCACAAGTTAAAGCGCGTGGTGGTTGGCTGCGTAGACCCGTTTGCCAAAGTGCAGGGAAAAGGCATACAGATGCTGCGCGATGCTGGAGCCGAAGTAACCGTAGGAGTTCTGGAAGAAGAATGTAAGGCTCTGAACCGCCGTTTCTTCACCTTCCATCAGAAAAAGCGGCCATACATCACTCTGAAATGGGCACAGTCTGCCGACGGATTCATCTACAACAAAGATGCCGACAGATATCTTTCGAACCCGCGCACGCTGATGCTCGTACACAAGATGAGAGCCGAAAGTCAGGCAATACTTGTTGGCAGCCGCACGGCAGAGACCGACAATCCGCGACTCGATGTGCGACTGTGGCACGGCAAGAACCCGACGCGAATCGTCATAGACCGCCAAAACAGACTGAGCCGAAGCCTCAGCATCTTCGACGGAAGCGCGCCGACGATAGTCTTCACAACATCAGAAACCGACGAGAAAATCAGCAACGTCGAGTTCGTGACGCTGAAAGCAGAAGACTTTCTGAATCAGATGTTTGCAGAGCTTCACAAAAGGCAGATACAGTCGCTGCTCGTTGAAGGCGGACGCGAACTTCACCAGCATTTCATAGACAACAGTCTGTGGGACGAGATAAGGGTTGAAGAGTCAGACATCGTTCTGGACGGAGGCATAAAAGCACCTACAGTACCCTCAGGCGCAAAGGCAGAACGAAAAGTTCAGTTCGGACACACAATAACCACGTTCCGCAACGCAGAATAGTTCCATTTTTAACAAAAACCGCTCAAAAGAGCATCTAAACCTCTTAATTATGCAAAAAATAGCAAGTAAATTCCATAATTTTATTTAAAACCGTTCGTTTTTATTCGTAGAAGCGAAAAATGTGAGTATTTTTGCACCTTGAAAATTATATATAATAAATTTGAACACTTTTAGATGAGAAAGTTAATATCTATCGTCTTTTCACTTGTGAGCATCAGTTTCATTTTTACATCATGCTTGAAAAACGATGATGAAGAAACAACCTATTCCAGCGAGTGCGTTATTACATCGTACAAATTGGGAACCCTTAACAAATACAGAACAGTCACAGCGTCTGACGGTTCGGACAGCATCGTAAAGGATACCGTAACCGGCTCAAACTACAAGTTTACCATAGACCAGCGCAACCTGACAATCTACAACACCGACTCGCTGCCTGTCGGAACTGACATTACGAAGGTGGTTGCAACAATCGGCGTGAGCGGATATTCGGTTACATTCACCCGAAACAACTCTATACTGACATACAGCAGCACAGACTCGCTCGACTATACAAACCAGATGCAGTTTACCGTACATGCCAGCGACGGACTGGCATCAAAGACATACACAGTTAAACTGAACGTTCATCAGACATACGCCGACTCGCTGATGTGGAGCAAGAGCACCGTGAGCAACTTCCCAGCATCACAGCTCGAGAACATGAAGAGCGTATATCACGACGGCAAAATAATCGTGTTCGGACAGAAGGACGGCGCGCTGATGATGACCGAGGCAAGCGCAGACAACACCAACTCATGGAGCGCACTTGCAGCAGCAAACGGCATCAGCGGAACAGCCGACATCAACAACATCGTTATCTTCGGCGGAAAGATTTACATCGTGGCTGGCAAGCAGATGTACGTCTCAGACAACGGTAAAGACTGGACAGCCGTTGAGGGTAGCAACAACGTGAACAGACTGCTCGCAGCATCGTCTTACGAGATTTTCGGCGTTGTTGATGGCAACTTTGCAAGCTACTCAAACAACACATGGGTTGTAGAAGGCAACACCGACATCGAGAATCTGCCAGAGACTTGCGTAGCATTCAGCAGCAAGAAGATGAAGCACAATGCCACAATGGAGAAGGTTGTACTCACCGGAATAAGCGAGAACAACGACAGTTGCGGCGTTGTTTGGAACAGAATCAGCGCAGAGCAGGCATACGCCCGCCAAGGCTGGTCATATCTTCCAAACGAATATATTAACATCTACGCGCTTCCACGCCTCGCAAACCTCAACGTTCTGTCGTACAACGACGAGCTTTACGCTTTCGGCGGTGCAGGCAAGATGAGAAGCACAAGCATCGACGCCCTCTCGGGTCTTTACATCTCGGGCGACGATGGCATAACTTGGAAAACAAAGACAAAAAAGACCACATTGCCTGAAGAACTCGAAGGCGTAACACGCGAGTTCACAGCGGTGGTAGACCAGAAGCATAACGCCATTCTCATAATCTTCAAGAACGGCAACATCTGGCGCGGATTCATTCCTGAAATCTACATAAAATAGAATGCTGAAGAATGTTGTGACAGCACTGCTCGCATGGGCAGTTGCACAAACAGCCACAGCACAGGAACTTGAATACAAGATGGAGCTGGGCGGTGCGTTGGGAGGAACCTTCTACATAGGCGATGCCAACGCAGCCCTGTTTAACAACATGGGGCTGGCAGGCGGAGCGAAAGCCGCCTACATCTTCAACCCCAGAATGAGCCTCAACGGCAATCTGCTTCTCGGCAAGATTTCGGGCAGCACCAACGATGTAAGCACCGTCTATCCTTCGGGAACAAAGGGCACTCCGGGCACGGCACGGTTCAGCCGCACGGTTGTTGACCTTGGTGCACAATTCGCCTGCAACTTCTTTGCCTACGGAACGGGAAAAGGCTACAAAGGCACACACAAGTTAACGCCTTACATCATGGGCGGAGCCGGATTCACCTATGCGCCATCGCCTGCCGAGGACGTGTTCACGCTTAACTTTCCTCTGGGAATAGGCGTGAAATACAAATGGCGAGAGCGCGTAAACGTGGGCATAGAATGGAGTATGAGGCTAACATGGACCGACAAACTCGACGTAACGAGCAAGGAAGGACTGCAACTCAACCAGCCTTACGGACTGGAGAACGGCAGCATCTTTAAGAACAGGGACGGATATTCGTACACATTATTATATGTAACATACGATCTCTTCCCTAAATACCGAAAATGTAACAACTTTTAATTATGGCATATATCGACCAAATAGATAAGACCAGAGTACCAAAGCACATTGCCATCATTATGGACGGCAACGGACGCTGGGCTAAGGCAAGAGGCGAAAAACGCACGATGGGACACATCGCCGGCGTTGAGACTGTGCGCCGAATAACCAAAACAGCAAAAAATGCTGGAGTTAAATTTCTTACTCTATATACATTCTCGACAGAGAACTGGAATCGTCCGGCCGAGGAAATCGAGGCTCTGATGGGACTCCTGCTGAAGAATCTTGAAGACGAAATCTTCATGAAGAACGACGTGAGTTTTCAGGTCATTGGCGACCTGAAACGACTTCCTGAAGCAATTCAGAAGAAAATTCAAGAGATGATTGAGCGCACATCAAAGAACTCCAGCATGTGCCTTGTCCTCGCACTCAGTTACTCGTCAAAGTCAGAGATTCAGAATGCCGTAAGACAGATTGCCGAAGAGGTAAAGGAAGGCAAACTCGATGCCAACGACATCAACGAAGAGGTGATTGGCAAGCATCTGTACACCAGTTTCATGCCCGACCCAGAACTGCTTATCCGCACAGGAGGCGAGATTCGCCTCAGCAACTATCTGCTGTGGCAGGCTGCATACTCAGAACTGTACTTCTGCGACACCTATTGGCCAGACTTCAGCGAAGACGACTTCTACAAAGCCATCTACGACTATCAGAACCGCGAACGCCGCTTTGGAAAGACAAGCGAGCAGGTTGCAACAGAATAAACCTTAACTACTATAGTTTTTAGCTAAAAAGAATGAAGAATCTGAAATTTGCATTATGTCTGTGTACTGCCCTCGCGGCAGCGTCGCCTACGTGGGCGCAAGACAATAATGACGACAACGGGAAACCCAACATCATCTACTCCGGCACTCCACGGCAACTCGAAATCGGTGGCATCAGAGTGAGCGGCGTGAAGAACTATGAGGACTATGTGCTCATAGGATTATCCGGCTTGTCTGTGGGACAGACCATCGACGTGCCGGGCGATGAGATTACGACAGCCGTAAAGCGATACTGGAAGCACGGCTTGTTCTCGCAGGTGAAAATTGAGGCCGATAGCATTGTTGACGAGAAAATCTACCTTCATATTGCGCTCGCAACACGTCCGCGCGTGAAGGAAATCAACTACAACGGCATTAAAAAGTCGGAGCGCGAAGACCTTGAGGCAAAACTCGGTCTGATTAAGGGTAACCAGATTACGCCTAACATGCGCGACCGCTCTAAGCACATTATAAAGAAATACTTCGACGAGAAGGGCTACAAGGAGGCGGAAGTAAACATCGTTCAGGTTGACGACCCAGACAATCCGGAGCAGGTTATCGTCGACATCAACATCGACAAGAAGGAGAAAATCAAGGTTCACCAGATAAACATCGTCGGAAACACCGTATTCAGCGACAGAAAGTTGAAGAACGCGATGAAGAAGACAAACGAGAAGAACAAGATTCTGAACACCTTCAAAGCCAAGAAGTTCATTCAGGAGAAGTATGAAGAGGACAAGGGCTTCATCATCGACAAGTACAACGAGTACGGATACCGCGACGCGCAGATTGTAACCGACAGCGTAAAGCAGTACGACGACCGCTCGGTTGACATCTTCATTAAGATTGACGAGGGTCAGAAGTACTTTGTGCGCAACATCGACTGGGTTGGAAACACCGTGTACCCAACAAATTATCTGAGCCAGAAACTGCGCATGAAGCGCGGCGACGTTTACAACCAAAAGTTGCTGAACGAGCGTCTGTCTAAGGACGAGGACGCCATCGGTAACGACTACTACAACAACGGATACGTGTTCTACAGTCTCGACCCTGTCGAGATTAACGTAGACAACGACTCTATCGACCTTGAGATGCGCATTGTCGAAGGTCCGCAGGCTACAATAAACCGCGTGAAAATAACCGGTAACGACCGCCTTTACGAGCACGTAGTTCGCCGCGAACTTCGTACCAAACCGGGCGACCTCTTCAGCAAGGAGGCTCTTGAGCGTTCGTACCGAGAAATTGCGCAGATGGGACACTTCAACCCAGAGAACATCAACCCTGACGTGAAGCCAGACCCGACAAACGGAACTGTTGACATCAACTACATCCTTGAGTCAAAGGCTAACGACCAGATTGAACTTTCTGCCGGATGGGGTCAGACTGGTATCATCGGTAAGGTGAGTCTGAAACTCACAAACTTCGCTATTCAGGAGTTGTTCAGCAAGACCAAGAACCGCCGCGGAATCGTTCCGCAGGGCGAAGGTCAGACACTTACGCTGAGCGGACAGACAAACGGTACTTACTACCAGTCGTACAGCGTTTCGTTCCTCGACCCTTGGTTTGGCGGCAAGCGTCCAACCTCATTCTCGGTAACTGCATTCTACTCAAAGCAGACCGACGTGAGCAGCAACTATTACGGCAACTATTACAACTATTACAACCAATTATACGGTACTTCGTACAACAGTTATGGTTATACCGCAGATAACTACTACGACCCTGACAAGAGTGTTCAGTTGTTTGGTGTTACTCTTGGCTTCGGAAAGCGTCTGCGCTGGCCTGACGACTACTTCACATTCAGCACGGCTCTCTCATACCAGCGCTACATGCTGAAAGACTGGGCTTACTTCCTGATTTCCGACGGAAACTGTAACAACATAAACCTTGAGCTTTCGCTTAACCGAAACTCTACTGATAACCAGATTTATCCTCGTAGAGGTTCTGAGTTCTCGCTCTCGGCTGCCCTCACTCCTCCATTCTCATTGTGGGACGGAAAGGACTACGAGAAGCTGTCATCTGTAAAGAGTACAGAGAACAAGGAACTGTACTTGGCAAACATGCAGGAGAAGTTCAACTGGATTGAGTATCACAAGTGGAAGTTCAAACTGCGCTCGTTCACGGCTCTTGCCAACGGAGCTAAGTGTCCTGTGCTGATGACACGCGTTGAGTTTGGTCTGCTGGGCCACTACAACAAGTACAAGAAATCTCCGTTCGAGACATTCTATGTTGGTGGCGACGGAATGACAGGATATTCGAGCAGTTATGCAACCGAGACCATCGGACTTAGAGGTTACGAGAACGGAAGCCTCACTCCAACCGGAAGCGAGGGCTATGCTTACTCACGCCTCGGCCTTGAACTCCGCTACCCTCTCATGCTCGAAACATCAACAAGCATCTACTGCCTTGCATTTGCCGAGGGCGGTAACGCTTGGACAACAATAAACAAGTTCAACCCATTCGACATGAAGCGTTCTGCCGGCGTAGGTGTGCGCATCTTCCTGCCAATGATTGGTATGATGGGTATCGACTGGGCTTACGGATTCGACAAGGTTTACGGAACAAAGGGCGGAAGCCAGTTCCACTTCATCATCGGTCAGGAATTCTAACAAACCAGTTTAATGAAAGCATTACGAATCCTTGCAATATCAGCCATTGTCTGCTACAACCTGTTTGTGGCAGACAATGCCTTTGCCCAGAAATATGCCGTGGTTGACATGCAATACATTCTGAAGAACATCCCGGCATACGAACGCGCCAGCGAACAACTTAACCAAGTAAGCAAAAAATGGCAGGCCGAGGTGGAGGCACTGAATGCAGAAGCACAGACGATGTACAAGAACTATCAGAACGAGTCGGTGTTTCTGAGCGAGGAGCAGAAGGCTAAGAAAGAAGAAAACATCCTTGAAAAGGAAAAAGAGGCAAGCGAACTGAAGCAGAAATACTTCGGCCCAGACGGAGAGCTTTACAAGAAGAGAGCATCGCTCATAGCCCCTATACAAGAAGAGATTTACAATGCGGTGAAGGAGATTGCAGACTCGAAAGGCTACAGCCTCGTTCTTGACAGGGCAGCCGACTCGGGCGTGATATTTGCCTCGCCAAAAGTAGACATCAGCAACGAGGTACTGACAAAGTTGGGCTATTCTAACTAATTTTCAGCATTTTTAAGAATTATAGTCGTCTATTTAACAAAAAAATACAGTACCTTTGCCGCCGAAAACAAATTTGATAATATAAAAACGAGAAAAATAACAAATGAAAAAATTGATTCTATTGGCGCTAATCCTTGCGCCAGCATGTGCATTCGCACAGAAGTTTGGTCATATCAATTCTGCTGACATCATCCAGAATATGCCAGAGTTTACCGCAGCACAAAACGAGATTCAGGCTCAGCAGAAGACATACGAGACAGAGTTGAAGAAGATGCAGGACGAACTTCAGGCTAAGGGCGCAGAGTTCGAGAAGGAGATGGCTACACTGCCAGAGAACATCAAGCAGCGCCGCCAGCAGGAACTTCAGGACATGTACACTCGCATGCAGCAGTTCGCTCAGGAGAGCCAGTCAAACGTTCAGAAGCTTTCAAACGATAAGATGCAGGCTATTCAGGAGAAGGTAACAAAGGTTATCGCTGAAATCGGCAAGGCAGGCGGCTACATCTACATCATGGATATCACAGCCGGTATTCCTTACATCAGCGAGACTCAGAGCACCGACCTTACAAGTCAGGTAAAGAGCAAGCTCGGCGCAACAGGCGCAAAGACTACTCCTGCTAAGAAATAATTCTGATTAACAGACAACAATCTTGTCAAACCCAAAATTCTTTTAAAAAGTATGTTCAAGAAAATAATCATAATGGCATTGTGCTTGTTGCCGCTCGCAGCAAGCGCACAGAGTAAATTCGGCTACTTTAACTACGACGACATGCTTAAGGCAATGCCTGAGTACACAGAAGCACAGAACAACCTTAACATGCTTAAGGACAACTATGAGTCTGAACTCAAGCGTTCGGAAGATGAGTTCGACAAGAAGTACACTGAATTCCTTGACGGACAGAAGGAGTTTCCGAAGAGCATCCTGATGAAGCGACAGAAAGAGTTGCAGAACCTTATGGATCAGACTCTCGAGTTCAAGAAGGATGTTAAGGAGATGCTCTCTAAGGCAGAGAAGAACCTTATGGCTCCGGTTAAGCAGAAACTCGACGAGGCTGTTGCTGCCGTGGCTCAGGAGAAGGCTCTCGACTATGTCATCAACACTGCCGGAAACAACTATCCGTACGTAAACCCAAACACTGGCGTTGACCTCACGGAGCAGTTGAAGCAGAGTCTTGGAATAAAGTAAAACAGAACTGAACAACAATCCCTATAAGGGCGACACCATTATGGGGTCGCCCTTTCTCTTTCCCTGTAGATTATGGCACAACCATCATTCTCAAAAAATCCCGGACCGATAGGTCTGTTCGACTCGGGCTACGGAGGCCTTACGATTCTGAAACAGATTCAAAGCCTTATGCCCGAATACGATTACATGTATCTGGGCGACAATGCGCGCTCGCCTTACGGCTCACGCTCGTTCGACGTGGTTTACGAGTTTACGCTGCAATCGGTAAAGAAACTCTTCGAACTGGGCTGCCAACTTGTTATTCTTGCGTGCAACACGGCATCGGCAAAGGCACTAAGAACCATTCAGCAGAAAGACCTTCCGCTGCTCGATGCCGACCGCCGCGTACTTGGCATAATCCGCCCCACGGCAGAGTGCATAGGCGCGCTGACCAAGAGCCGCCACGTTGGATTCTTTGCCACCGAAGGAACGGTTCTGTCACATTCCTATCAGTTGGAGATTGAGAAACTACACCCCGACGTGAAGGTTACGGGCGAGCCTTGCCCAATGTGGGTTCCGCTTGTAGAGAACAACGAATACAACAGCGACGGCGCAGACTATTTCGTAAAGGCTCGCATAGACAATCTGATGAGTCGCGACCCCGAGATAGACACCATAATTCTGGGCTGCACCCACTACCCTCTTCTGCTTAACAAAATTAACAAGTACATTCCCAAAGGCGTTAACGTTATTCCGCAGGGCGACTATGTTGCGGCAAGCCTCAGCGACTATCTTAAACGCCATACCGAGATGGATGCCAAACTGACGAAGGGCGGCACTTGCCAGTTCTTCACCACCGAGAGCGAAGAGAAATTCAAGAAAAGCGCGTCGGTATTTCTGAATGCCGACAAACTGGACGTTAAAAAGATAACGCTGGTTTAAGATAAAAAACGGTCGGGGTTCGAACAAGAATCCCGACCGTTTTTTGCCGAGAAGAACGATTTTCTGCTATATTTGCATCCAGAGCAAGACTGACCTGCAGAAAAACAAGCACGGACACAGTCTTGAGATGTATAACCAGCAAATCAATAGACACATTATGAAACAGAGTTCGAAAGAGATTCAGGAGATGTTCATGACGTTGCCTTTTTCCGAGACCATGAAAAACTGCATAGAAGAAACAGGCTGGCAGTTTGCCGACTCGCACATTGCAACAATAATCTACAACTTTCCTTTCCCGTATTTTGTGAGAAGGGAACTTCTGGAAGCAATCCACGACAACACAGAGGACGAGACGCTGAAAACGCAACTCGGACAGCGTTTTGAGGTTGACGACCTTAAGATTGAATCGTTTAAACAGCCGTTAAACAACACGGTCTTCGCCGTTAAATCGTTCGACTTTTCCGACATCGGGACTTTCAGCGATTTCGATTCTGCAATGGAAAGCGTTAAGGACTATAACAATGAATTTTGTATCGAGAAGATTCAAACGCTTTCTGAGGAAGCCGAACCGGCGGTAAAGAATTTTTCATTTCCATTCCGCAACATGGGTGCAGAGAACCAGACCGAATTCTGGAACATCGACAGCGCGCCCGACACTCTCGGAACGATATATTTCAACGAGGAGAAACTCATACACCGTTTTTGGAGCGTCACACCCGACAACGAGTTCATCAGAAAAGTGGACAGCCTCGACTCCTCACGATTCGAGAACGCCTTTGTACCGCTACCCAACCCGTTCGACAAAGGCGACAAGGTGCAAAGACTTTCAACCGGCGAGACTGTGGTGATAAACACAACAAAAGAGAAATTCAACGATATTATTGCCAAAGCCGAGAAAAGTGCCGACTACGATTACGACGACACATACGTATCGTTCATATTCAACAATGGCGAGGGGGTAAAAGACGATTTGGCATGCCTTTTCGAACTGGAGCGTGCATAATTTTGAAAGCGGCAGCAAAATGCCGCTTTTTCATTTTAGGCCTTCCACAAAGCAGAAGTTTTTTTGATATATATCAAGAATGCACGTTCAAAAAATGTTTTATGGCAGCGTTTTTTCATTTCTTGGTGTTTTTTGACTTTCTTTGCATAAAATTTCAATAGCGAAAACTGAATATTACGTGTAAATAAACTGCAACAGACAGTAAATAAACATGTAAGCAAAGCCTGAAGTTTTAGAGACGGCATTGTTCATAAGAAAACTAAAGAACTGCTATCAAAAATTAAAGCATTATGGCGCAATCATTACATAGACACGGATTATGATGTTTTTCAGGAAACAGGTTGAACAATAATAATTATTACCAAAATGAAAAGCAAGATTGTATCATCTTTAATCATCATCGTAACATTTGGCGTTGCGCTTGCAAGAATGGCAAACTGTTCGAAAAAGGTCATTCTGCATTGGGACATCAGCGGCAACCTAACGAGTCAGGGAACTGAAAACCTCATCATCCTGCTACCTATGATTTCGGTCATAATTTTTGCAATCTTCAAATACTACGAACGGAATCCGTACAAACTGAGCACTCTTCCACGCATAGAGGAGAGCGAGAGCAACACCAAGATGCTGGTAAAGCACATTAAGACAATGGCTATGCTTACGCTGCTTGCAATGCTTTACATAACAATGTGCTCGGCTAAGATGGCAGACATACGACTGCTTATTATCGTGCCTTTCCTGCTGCTGACAATGGGATACTATGCCCACACTCGCAAAAAGATTAAGGCAGGCTTCTGCGCGCAGGCAAAATAACAGAGCATCAATATCATATTCGCAATAATTTTCACTATCTCGGGTGGTTGTCGGAGAAAACGATACCCATCCGAGTTTTTTATAAAAGAAAGCCGCACGAACGTTTCCGGTTCATGCGGCTTTATTGCTTGTTTATGCCAGATAGATTCCGTCGTCGCCTTTGAGGACGATGAGATGCTGCTTGTACAAATCGCCCACAGCCTTTTTGAAAACCTTCTTGCTGACTTCAAATTCGTTGTAAATCTCGTCGGTCGAACTCTTGTCGTGGAAACGGCAATGACCGTCGTGCGCCTTAATGTATTCTAGCAAAGTGTTAGAGAATTCGCTTATCTGCGCTCTGCCGTTGTTCTGAAGTTTCAAGTCAATCTTGCCGTCGGGACGCACCTGCTTTACAAAAGCCGTGAGACGGTCGCCGCTGTGAACGTACTGGAACAGCTCGTTCTGGTACAACATTCCGCTGAACTTATTCTCGACAATCACCTTAAAGCCGAGGTCTGTCTTCTGATAGACAAGCACCTCAACCTCGTCGCCGGGATTATAGTCGGGCATCTCGTCCGACAGGAATTTCTCTATCTTAGCCGATGCCATTATGCGGTAACTGTCCTCGTCTATGTGGCAATGGACAACGTACTTGTGTCCCTTCAGCATCTTCATTTTCTGCTCGCGGAAAGGCACGAAGAGGTCCTTCATCAAGCCCCAGTCGAGGAACGCTCCGAACTGGTTTACCCAAGCCACCTCGAGATATGCGAACTCGCCCACCTTTACCAACGGTTCGAGCGTTGTGGCAATCAGTCGCTCCTCTTGGTCGAGATAGATGAAGACGTTGAGCATGTCGCCCACCTGACAGTCTTCGGGAACGTATCGGGTTGGCAGCAGGATTTCGCCATCATCGTGTCCGTCGAGATAAACGCCGAAATCTACCGTCTTTACAACTTCAAGCTGATTGTAGTTTCCTATTTTAACGTGTGCCATAATCTTTAATCGTTTACTTGTTCATTTTTATCGTTATTTTCAGCCTCGGGAGTAATTATTTCGGTCTGCGCAGGCTGAATTATCAAACCGTCTCTCATCTGAATGGTGCGGTCGGTAAGGCGAGCCAGTTCCTCGTCGTGAGTGACGATTACGAATGTCTGCCCGAACTTGTCGCGAAGGTCGAAGAAAAGCTGATGCAGCTCTTGCTTGTTCTTGCTGTCGAGGCTTCCCGAAGGCTCGTCGGCAAATACCACCGCCGGATTGTTCATCAATGCGCGAGCCACCGCCACGCGCTGTTTCTCTCCACCCGAGAGTTCGTTTGGCTTATGATTCATTCGCTCGCCCAGTCCCATGAAGCCAAGCAGTTCCTCGGCGCGTGTCTTTGTGTCCTTGCCGTGCTTGCCTGCTATGAACGCCGGAATCATCACGTTCTCGAGAGCCGTAAACTCTGGCAGAAGTTGATGAAACTGAAACACGAATCCGATATGCTGATTGCGGAAAGCCGCCAATTTCTTCTGGTTCAACGTTCTTATGTCCGTCCCGTTTATAACGATGCTGCCACTATCGGGGTTGTCGAGTGTTCCCATAATCTGGAGCAGCGTTGTCTTGCCTGCGCCGCTCGGACCAACGATGCTCACCACCTCGCCCTTCTCTACTTTCAAATCAATGCCTTTAAGCACCTGCAACGAGCCGAAGCTCTTTGTCAATCCTTTAACTTCAATCATTATTCAAATGCATTTTCATTGCTCTTGAAATCCAGCCCGTTGGCGACCAAGTAGCCGCCTTGTCCGACTTGACAGGCTCGATGAACGAGATGAGGTCTTCGTCCTCGCCCGTCTGGTCGGGGAATAACAACAGCAAACTGTTATTTGCAAAATATTTGTTTATCAGCGTCGGAAGTTCCTCGAACGACTGGCGGTAACTTATCGAGCCGCGGCGTGACGAAACGATGACAAGCAGATGGTCATAGTTTACCTCGCCGGTTAGCAGGATAAGATTGTCCCAGCTGTCGAGCAGAATGAACTCCGCACGCACATCCTTATGATTCTTCTTTATGTATCCTTCGATGAAAGGAAGAGTCTCCTTTGTGGCATGGAAGTTTACTCGGCACCCGAGTTGCGCGCCCATCCGTGCAATGCGCGACATCCATCTGTGGAAGCCCTTCTCGAACTCTGCCTTTGGCGGAACAGCCACGATTATTCGCCTAAGCGTGTTAGACGGAATGATGAGCTTGGCGATGGTAAGTTGGCGCGACATCCCCGTAAGCAGACTCTGAGTAATTGTTCCGTAGAACGAGTCGAGCACGTTGTTCTTCTGATGGTGCATACCCATCACAATCTCCGAGGCATCGAGTTCCTTCATGGCATGAAGAATAGCCGATGCCACGTTTGTGCCCAGACGATTCTGCGTCTGCATACGCACATCCGATGCGGCGGCAATCTTAACCGCCTTGTCGAGCATCTGCTCGCCGAACTGCTTGCGCGCATCGGCATGTTCATCGTCTATAACCACGTTCAGGCCTATCAGTCCGCGACCGAGTTTGGCATTACGCATCAGCATCGCCACCGACACAAGGTCCTGCATGGTGTAAGGATTGTATAGCGGAACAAGAATCTTCTCGTCGTCGCCCTCGTGCTTGACAGGACTCTCCTGAACCTCGTGAGCCAATTTTGCCGCCCCGCGCTCGGTTGCAATAGAACTGATGATGCACGAGAACAGAATTATCATAACCACACCGTTAAGCACCGAGTGGTTCATCAGATACTCGCCCGGCGCAATCTCGAGTTTTGTGCCCACCATAACCATTGCCAGCGCACCGGCAGCATGTGCATCGGTCAGACCGAACATCATAACACCCTCGGCACGGCTCATCTTGAAGATTCGCATTATGCCCCATGCCGGAATTGCCTTCGACACGGTTGCCACAAGCAGCATTATAGCCACCACGAGGAGCGTATCGGTATCGGCAAGAAGACGCACGTTGATAATCATTCCAACGCCAATAAGGAAATACGGAATGAAAAGCGCGTTACCCACAAACTCAAGCCTGTTCATCAACGGAGATACATGCGGAATGTATCTGTTAAGGATTATTCCGGCAAGGAACGCGCCCATGATGCCCTCCAGTCCGGCAAGAGCCGCCATCGCACCGCTGAAGAAGACCAGCGCGAGCGAGAAGGTGAACTGCGAAACAGAATCGCCGTAATTACAGAAGAACCATCTGATAACCTTCGGAAACACAAGGAATACGAAAGCGATGTAGGCAACACATTTCAGCGTGAAGACCAGCCAGAAGAGCCAGCCGTCCATATCGCTGTTGTATGTTCCTGAAATAGCCGCCAGAATGAGCAGCGCGAGGAACAGAGCCACAACCGTTGCACCTATTGATATAGTTACCGCCGGATGACGGCTCAGTCCGTAGCGGCTTACTATCGGATACGTTACCAGCGTGTGCGATGCGAAGATACACGCCAGCAGCAGCGATGCCATGCACGAATAGTGAAGCACATAAACGCCCAGCAGATATCCTATCACAAACGGAGCGGCAAACGTAAGCAGTCCGAACACCGTTCCCTTGGTGGAGTTCTGCCTCAGCCCCACCATATCCATCTCCAGTCCGGCAAGAAACATTATGTAGAAAATGCCCACTCTTCCGAACAGTTCGAAACTGCTGTCGTAGAGCAACACATTGAATCCGTAAGGGCCTATAAGAGTGCCCGCAATAATCATTCCGATAAGGTGCGGAATGCGCAGGCGGTTAAAGATTATCGGAGCAAACAAAATGATGCACAGCACGATAAAGAATACCCATGTAGGGTCTGTTATTGGGAAATTGGGTATCAGAGTGCTCATAAGTTCACGAATAAGTATAAAATTGTTGCAAAGTAAGTAAAAAAATTGGGTAAATAAAAATAAATTCATAATTTTGCCGACAAATTATAACATTTATAATTCATAAAACAAGACAAGAAAATGAAAGTAGCAATTGTTGGCGCTAGTGGTGCAGTAGGACAGGAGTTCCTGCGTGTACTCGAAGAGAGAAACTTCCCTATGGATGAGTTGGTTTTATTCGGTTCAGAGCGTTCTGCCGGTAAAAAGTACACATTCAAAGGCAAGGAGTATGAGGTCAAACTTCTTCAGCACAACGATGACTTTAAGGGCGTGGACATCGCGTTCACTTCAGCAGGTGCAGGCGTTTCAAAGGAATTTGCAGAGGATATCACCAAGTACGGTGCTGTAATGATCGACAACTCAAGCGCATTCCGTATGGACAACGACGTGCCATTGGTTGTGCCTGAGTGCAACGCAGAGGATGCACTTAACCGTCCACGCGGCATTATTGCAAACCCTAACTGTACGACAATCATGATGGTTGTATGCTTGCAGCCACTCGAGAAGATTTCGCACATCAAGACAATACACATCGCTTCATACCAGAGCGCATCTGGCGCAGGAGCAGCTGCAATGGCTGAACTTCAGCAGCAGTACAAGGAACTTGCCGAAGGCAAGCAGCCTACTGTAAACAAGTTTGCTTACCAGCTTGCATACAACGTAATTCCGCAGATTGACGTGTTCCAGGACAACGGCTACACCAAGGAGGAGATGAAGATGTTTAACGAGACAAAGAAGATTATGCACACCGATGCACGATGCTCTGCAATGTGCGTGCGCATCTCTTCGCTCCGCGCACACTCTGAGGCTGTATGGATTGAGACAGAGAAGCCAATCAGCGTAGAGGAGGCTCAGGCTGCCCTTGCAGCTGCAAACGGTGTAACTTTGGTAGACAATCCTAAGGCTGTTGGCACAAAGGCTAACCCAGACGCTGCAAAGGAGACTCTGAAGGATCTGCCTTATCCAATGCCACTTTACACTGGCGGCAAGGACGATGTTTACGTTGGTCGCGTGCGCAAGGACTTGGCTAACGACAACGGCCTTACTTTCTGGCTCTCTGGCGACCAGATTAAGAAGGGTGCTGCCCTCAACGCCGTTCAGATTGCCGAGTACCTTATTAAGGTTGGAAACGTAAAGTAATCGGTCGGAACCCAAAATAACTAATCAATAAAATAAAATTTACCATGAAGTTTCTCGACGAATTCAAGCAATTTGCCATGCGTGGCAATGTTGTCGACATGGCTGTCGGTGTTATCATCGGTGGTGCGTTCGGCAAGATTGTGACATCGCTCGTTTCCGATATCATCATGCCTCCTATCGGCTGGCTCATCGGCGGCGTTGACTTTAAGGACCTGAAGATTGTGCTTCCTGCAAATCCGCTTGCACCAGAGGGCGCAGAGCCTGTAAGCATCGGCTACGGAGCATTCCTTCAGAACGTGCTCGACTTTCTTATCATCGCTTTCTGTATCTTCCTGATTGTAAAGGGCATCACAGCCTTGACAAAGAAGAAGAAAGAAGAAGAGAAGGCAGCAGCACCGGCAGAACCTTCAGAAGACATCAAGTTGCTTACTGAGATTCGCGATTTACTGAAGAACAAGTAAAACATTTTGTTTGAATTGGATATTTCAGTTGGCAGAATCGGTTTCCACTGATTCTGCCAATATTTTTATTAAACTACTCTACATGAGAGAAACTAAAAAGAATGATGATGAGAAGAATACTTAAAACAATCGCATTGGCTTTTGCCGCAGGACTCTTTTGCGCCTGCAACGATGATGTAGCAAGAATAAAATCAGGAGACTACCACATACCAAAGGAGATAGTGGAAGACTTCAAGTCACGCAACCCTACAGCCTTCATCAACGACCAATATGGATATGACGACGACAATTTCGTCTGCATCAAGTTTTCGGAAAAGAATGCCAAAGAATGTGTAACGGTTTACAGCAATCACAAATGGGCAGCAACAGAGAAGAAATACGCAATAAACGATGCGATGGATATTATGCCTCGCGCAGTAAAAGAACAGATTCTGAAAATAGCCGACATGAGAAACTGGGAAAGCAACGATTATGTGATGATTATATCAAGAAACGGAATAGAAAACAAGTTGTACGAAGCCTATATCACGTTGCCAGACGATGACAACTCAAAAAGTTTATATTCATTTGCTTTCTGCGAAGATGGCACAAGACTTGACAATTGTAGTTGGTGTACATCCATCCAATCAGAAAATCATCCAAGATTCTGCCAGATATTAGAATGGGTGGCTGAAAAATATCCAAACGCATCAATCTTAGGCATTACCTACAGTTTTCGAAACTGCATCTACATCCGAGACAATGGAATACTGAAAATGATTCATACAAAGATGGTCAGTAACAATGACGAATTTAAGTGGGACGAAACCACCTATCCGCTCGACATAAACGAGCCACTTCCGCCTTCGGTTATTGCCTACGTCGAGGCGTACAACCAAGAATATCCCGACAGACCTCTTACAGAACTGTATATGAGCGAGAAAGAATCGGGATTATACTACAAAATGATTTTCCAGATGACTGAGAGAACATGGACGACAGAATACTCGGCAGTCACACCTAACTAACAAGAAAAACTATAACCTCTCTCACGAACATAAGAACGACAATATTCGCGAGAGAGGTTTCTTAATAAAAGATGGATACAGAAGGACTTTTATTCAACATTCAGAAAAACGACTCGGAGCAAGACTTTGCCACGCTTTTCCACCAGAACTACGAGAGGCTTTTCAGAGTAGCCTTCTTCTATCTGCAAGACGACGAGATGGCAAAGGATGTTACGCTCGACGTGTTTGCCGACATCTGGAACAAGCGCAAGACGATGATTGTGCCGCGCAACTTCAGAAACTTCAGTTTTACGATGGTGAAGAACGCCGCCATAAACATGCTGGAGAAAGAGCAGCGGTTCAGCCACGACGAACTGCCCGAGTCGGACAACGGCGCGCTGAACCCAAGCGAGAGGCTTGAGCAGTCAGAACTGTTCGAGGTGTACGAGAAGGCTCTTGGCGAACTGCCAGAGAAGTGCCGTGCCGTCTTTATGCACGTAAAGGAAGAAGGGCTGTCGTACGATGAGACGGCACAGCTCTGCAACATTTCCGCCAAGACCGTAGACGCGCAGATGCAGAAGGCTCTGAAGCACATCCGCAGCGCGATTGAGGCGTATATGAAGCACGGCGACGAGCAGACAAAACGCTTCATCTCAATTTTTCTTTAATTTTTTTCATCATTGGCGTAGGGATTTTTTCTTTCGCGGCTGTCTTATAGGCAGAACAATAAAAAACTGATATAATACAACAATCTTACAGATGAAAAAAATTACTCTGACAATGTTGATGTTCTTGCTGAGTCACACGATGTCGATGGCGCAAGACCCAAAGTACACGCTCGTATATGGCGAGGAGGTTGAACTGAAGAAGCCAATCGTAATAAACCCTTCGGACAAGCGTCCGATAATGGTTATCCTCGACGAGCAACTGAAGAATACCGACATTGACTACAAAATCACCGCAAAACATATTCTGCTTTTCAAGAAAAAGCCTACGCCTGCTACAATCAAGACCAACTATCAGTTTCACGGATACGTTATGGACAGCAAGTCGCACGAGAGCCTCATCGGGGCAAACGTGTACTGCCCTCTGCTGGCAACCGGCTGCACCACAAACGCCTACGGCTATTTCAGTATGCCGCTGCCCGAGGGCGAATACGACGTTACAATCTCGTACATGGGCTACGAACCTGTGCGCTCAAAGATAAAGCTGAGTGGCAACACCTTCAGGAACGTGATGCTTAACGAATCTTTGAAGCTGCCCGAGGTTATTGTTGAATCAGACCGCCCCGACACAGGCAGCCGCAGCACGCGAATGAGCGCGATGACAATATCGCCTCAGCAAATAATGAGCACGCCAGCCATCTTGGGCGAGGCTGATGTGCTGAAATCGCTACAGATTCTGCCGGGCGTGCAGCAGGGAATGAGCGGCACAAACGCCATAAGCGTGCGAGGCGGCAGCTCAGACCAGAACCTGTATCTGCTCGACGGCGTGATGCTCTACAACGTGAACCATTTCCTCGGCATGGCATCGGCTTTCATGCCCGAGGCAACAAAGCATATCGACTTTTACAGCGCATCGTTTCCAGCACGATATGGCGGCAGACTGTCGTCTATCGTAGATGTCAGAACGAAGGACGGCGACATGCAGAAATTCCATGGATTGTTCTCCATCGGTCTGCTCTCGTCTCACCTCTCGTTCGAGGGTCCGATAAAGAAAGAGCGCACATCGTTCTTTCTCTCGGCACGACGCTCGTATGCCGGCTGGCTGATGAGCATCATGGCAAAGCAGGACGACGACCAACTGAAGTCGATGGACCTCTACTTCTACGACATAAACGCCAAACTGAGTCATAAACTCAGCAACAACGACCGCCTCTATCTCGGCTTCTATCAGGGCAGAGACGGCTTTTACGAGGAGTTCAGAAGCGAAAACGAACGATATTACAACGGCGAGAGCCTGACAGACAAATCGGGCTGCGACCTCAGCCTTAAATTCGGCAACACGCTGCTCAATGCGCGCTGGAACCACATTTTCTCGCCAAGTGTATTCGGAAACATTATGGTTGGATACAACCAGTTCAAGATGTATATCAACAACAAGAATTTCTACAACGACGATTTCTTCATATCCAACTACAACTCGGGCGTAAACGACCTTACGGCACAAATTGACCTCGACCATCATACATTCCGCAACCATCACATCAAATTCGGCGGCGGATACACGATGCACCACTTCAAGCCAGAGACGCAGACAAACAGATATACCGAGAGCGAGGTTTCGGATGGGGCTACAACAAAAACAGACTACAAATCGACCTCGGCAGGCGAGGAATCAGACGGACACGAATTATACGCCTACATCGACGACGACATGAATCTTGGCGACAGATGGCAGTTCAACGCCGGCCTGAGAGCCTTGATGTTCTCCGTTCCCAACAAGACTTATCCTGCCATAGAACCGCGTCTGTCGCTGTGCCACAACCTTGGCGGCGGTCTGCGCGCAAAGGCATCGTACTCGGTTATGCACCAGTATGCGCACATGCTAACCACCTCGACGCAGTTGTCGCTGCCTTCAGACCTCTGGGTGCCGATAAACGACAAGATAAAGCCTATCAGCGCAGACCAGTGGGCAGTTGGACTTACTTACGACCGTTGGAAGGGCATAGAACTACAGATTGAGGCATACTGGAAGGAGATGCACAATCTGATTGAATATCGCGACGGAGCAGGTTTCTCGGGCAGCTCTATCGGATGGTCGGACAAGGTTAGCTCGGGCAACGGAAGGAGCTACGGCATTGAGCTGATGGCGCGCAAGAGCATCGGTCGCACAACTGGCTCGGTAAGTTACACGCTCTCGAAGTCAACACGCCAGTTCTCCGACGGAAGCATAAGCAACGGCGAACGCTATCCGTTCGAGTTCGACCACAGGCACACCTTCAACATCCTTGCCATGTTCAAGGTTACAAAGAGCATCGACCTGAACGCAACATGGTACTTTGCCACTGGCGGATACACCACGTTGTCTACTCAGCAGACAAAATACATCTTTCCGCAACAGAACAATGGCGGACAAACTTTCAACGAAGCAAACCAGTGTGGCTCGTCCGAGTTATACGACGTTGAGTACTACGACTTTGGCAAGCGCAACAACTACAAGATGAAGCCGTCGCACCGCCTCAACCTGAGCGTTGACTTTCACAAGAAGCTGAAGCACAGCGAGCGCATCTGGAACATAAGCGTGATGAACGTGTACAACAACAAGAATCAGGATATGCTCTACACCGAAATCTACAAAGACGACAACGGCAGAAAGCTCCGCAAAATGAAACAGTTTACGCTGATGACGATAGTCCCGTCGGCATCGCTCACATATAAATTCTGAAGAAAATGAAACGACATATTTACATTCTGGCTCTCGCCATAGCATCACTCCTCGCCGTTTCGTGCGACAAGGAAATAGGCATGGTAGACTTTAACGAGCAGCCACGCCTCATCATCAACTCGCTGATGACAGCCAACGACACCGCCAACTTCGTTGAACTTCACCTAACGGGAAATACTGAGACAAAGCCCGTAAAAGGCGCACAAGTCAGGATTTTCGTCAACGGCAGTCTGTCTGAAGAAGTCACTTCGGACAGTTCGACATATATGATAAAAAGCCAGTTCGAAAGCGGCGACAAGGTCAAGATTGAGGCTAAAACCGACAAATACGAGGCAAGTGCAGAAGTGGTAGTGCCCGACACGGTAGAGGTTCTTTCTATCGACTCAGTAGAGGTGGTGATGTACGACAAGTATCACTACGCGCAACATTTCATGCGCTATTTCATCAGAATAAAAGACCTTAGCGCGCTTTCCGAAACGAAGTATTACAGACTTTCGGTTACACAAGAAGTCACCACGGTTGGAGGATACGGCGTGTACGATGGAATAGTTGACCATGTTAGCTATTACACATATCTCAACCACGAATATGCCTATTCATCGGATATCGCGCTGAGCGAGGGCGAGATAAAGAAAGAAAACAACTTCGAGGACGTAGACGACATCGACATGGTCGAGAACATCTACAACTACTACGGACTATTCCGCAGTTCGTACTTCAAGAACGGCGAATACACGCTTGCCATCGACATTAAAGAGCCATACTACAGAAGCGAAGGATACGCCGAGAACATCCAGTTCGAAATCCGCAGCATTCCGCGGAGCGAATATTTCTACCTGCAAGCCATCACCTCGTTCCAGAACTACGAGGAAGGCTATGCCCTCAGCCCTACCCCAATAGTGCCGTCAAACGTAAATGGCGGAACGGGCATCTTCAGCGTGTCGGCAATGGCAAAGGCTGTAGTAACAAGAGATTTGTTGAAAATTAAAAAAGGCGCCAAGATATGGTAAAGGACATTGAGAAAACTATAACCCGTATGGCGGCATCGGTTCACTCACCAAAGAACCGCTTTGCTGCAAACAATGCCTACGGCGAACTATGCCGCCGAATTGGCATAAAGGCGATGGCAGTTGGCAGCACGAGCCGCAGCCACAGAAAACTTTACATGCGCACAGCCGTGGCAGCAAGTCTGGCTCTGATGGTGGGCATCGGCATTGCGTGCATCTCGAACTACGACAAGTGGTTTGCTCCAGCTAAGGTAAGCAAGACCGAGACGACCGCTCCGGCAGAGGCTAAACGCCCAAATATCGTATTCAAGAACCAGCCTATGAAGGTCATTGCCCAAAGGCTGTCTAAGGAATACAACGTGAAAATCATAATAAAGGACAACAGTCTTGCCGAATACAAAGTTACGGCAACATTCTCGCCCGACGAGAACATAGACGATATTATATCAATCCTTTCGAGCGCAGCTCACTTTAATTACACAAAGAACAACAACGTGTTTGTTCTGAGACGTAGCAACTAAAAACTCTTTGCCCCGGCCA